>Ga0209382_10002311_pt1 | contig 28027 bp, 28 predicted proteins | sample SoiMetdeltSBSDD5_FD_187599 | JGI IMG/M metagenome (GOLD analysis project Ga0209382, IMG submission 187599) | Bulk soil microbial communities from a Populus tree surrounding site in Tennessee, USA - Soil MetaG P. deltoides SBSDD5 (SPAdes) (version 2) | ecosystem: Environmental > Terrestrial >... | reverse complement strand
TGTTGAAGCGGATCGATCCCCCCCAGAGCGAGATGATCAGGGCCGTGAGGATCACGACCGACGGGATCGAAATGATCATCGTGGTCGTCTGGAAAAACGCCGCCATCGCGGTCCCCATGCCGGTCATGAACATGTGGTGGGCCCAGACGATGAACGACATGAAGCCGAGGAACACGAGTGAGTAGACCATCGAACGGTAGCCCCACAGCGGCTTCCGCGTGTTGTTCGCGATGATCTCGGCAACGATTCCCATCCCAGGAAGGATCAGGACGTAGACCTCCGGGTGCGCCAGGAACCAGAACAGGTGCTGCCAGAGGAGCGTGTTGCCTCCGCCGGCGTTGGTGAGCGGCTGGCCGCTGACGACGAGGCCGCTCGGGAGGAAGAAGCTCGTGCCGGCCACCCGATCCATCAGCTGCATGACCCCCGCGGCTTCGAGCGGCGGAAAGGCCAGGAGCAGGAGGAAGGCGGTGACGAACTGGGCCCAACAGAAGAAGGGGAACCGCATGAAGGTGAGCCCCTTGGCGCGCAGCTGGATGGTGGTCGTGATGAAGTTGAGCGCTCCGAGCAGCGACGAGGTGATCAAGAAGATCATCCCGATGAGCCACCACGTCTGACCCGTGCCTGCGATGACGGAAAGAGGCGTGTAGGAGGTCCACCCCGATTGCGCGGCCCCGCCCGGGACGAGAAAGCTGCCGAGCATCGTGATGCCGCCGAGGAAGAGGCACCAGTAGCTCACCATGTTGATCTTCGGGAAGGCCATGTCCGGGGCGCCTATCTGGAGCGGGAGCACGAAATTCCCGAATCCTCCGACGGCGAGGGGCACTACTCCGAGGAAAACCATGATGGTGCCGTGCATCGCCCCGAGCTCGTTATAGAACTCGGGGAGCATCGTCCCGCCCGGCATGCGCGCTTCGCCTAAGAGCCCGCCGATCAGCGGCAGCGGCACGCCTGGGTAGGCGAGCTGCCAGCGCATCAGCATCATCAGGCAGAAGCCGAAGAGGAGGAACAGGAGACCCGTGACGGCGTACTGGATGCCGATGACCTTGTGATCGGTTGAGAAAACGTACTTGCGCCAGAAGCCGAGCTCCTCGTGATGGACTTCGTGCGCGACGTGCGACGGATGGGCGGTGACAGCTCCTGGCTCACTCATGCGGGTGTTCTCCCGATTCGCTATTTGCCGGGGATGGCGAACTTAAAATTCTGTGTCTTCGTGTCGGAAGCGCCGACCGTGACCGAGGCCGTCTGCGTCCCCAGCCTCTCGTGCCACGCGGTGATCTCGTAGGTCCCCGCGTCGAGGCCCGAAATCGTGAACTTCCCGTCCGCGCTCGTCACCGAGAAAAAGGGATGAGTGAAGACGCCGATGTAAGCGCTCATCCAGGGGTGGACGTCGCACTTGACCTGGAACATGTTCTCCGGCTTGGGGAAGTTCGTCGTCATCTCCTTGACCGTTGCCGGCTGTCCCCGGTTGAATGACGTGTTGATCTTGGGAAGCGTGTGGATGTTGTGCAGGATGCCGTCGTTGTTGAGGATCCGGTAGGTCTGCCCGACCATGATCCCCATCACGTGCGGCTTGTACTCACAGCCATCCTGATCAAGGGTCACCGGAGTCTTGGGAGCGGGGTACGTCTTTCCCGCCGGCAGTCCCTTCGAGACCCAAACCATGATGTTTCCCATCGTGTTCCCGGTTCCAAGGACCAGTGCCTCGTTCGGTGCGGGTTTTCCTCCGTGCTTCTTGTGACACACAGCTTCGGCCTGCATGTCGAGCGGCTTGAGCGCGGGAGGTTTCCCGTCGAAGTTGACGGCCCCGGTGATGGTTGCTGCGACAGCGACGCCCGGCCAGCCCAATACCGCGACCACCGCCGCCGCCAGCCACAAACGGTTCCGACTCCCCAGCATGATCAGGTCCTTGGTCATTGTCCACCTATCTCCTTCGTGGTCGCAGACGCCGCCCCTGTGGTCCGTCGTTAAGCGAGTAGTTAGCCCAGCAGGTCCCCTTTTGCGCGAATTCTACACCGGACTCGCTATTCGTCAACCGGACTCGCCATTCGTCAACGTCCTCAACCTGATCTGAAACCTCTTTTGCTCGCATCTGTCAAGGTCGACAGAACGCGCTTAGTGATTTCTTCGTGGTGGAGATCGCCGCGTGGCGACTATCGATCAGATGCTGGCGCTGAAGGCAGCGTCCGACCTCCGCCTCCGACAAGGCTTCGGCGGACAAGTCAAACGTTCTCGAATGCGAGCGATTCCTCCAGCCTCGGATCACGTAATGGTACGAGCGCCTGTCGTCGCATCAGCCAGCCCGTCGCTGTCACGAAGCACCCGCCGACGACGAGGAACGCGGCCACGTCCAGAACCGACGGACGCACTCCTTCGGGATGGAGCGTCGGCATGATTTGCCAGTAGAGGTCCACGAAGTGCATGGCGAGGAGCCACGCTCCCCCGATGGCCAGAGTCGCTCCCTTCCGTTTGACGGTCCTCCCCATCAGGTAGAAGAACGGCGCCACAAAATGTCCCGCCATGAGTAGGAGCGAGACCGTCATCCAGGACCCTTCCATGCGCGCCCTGTACCAGATCGTTTCCTCTGGAAGGTTCGCGTACCAAATGAGGAAGAACTGGCAAAAGGCGATATAGGTCCAAAACACCATGAAGGCGAAGAGAAGCTTTCCGATGTCGTGCAGGTGCTCGGGGCTGATGACCGTGTCGAGCAGGCCGGCCTGGCGCATGGCTACGGCAACGACCGAGAGTAGCGCGATGAACCCGACGAAGGCGCCGGCGAAGAAATAGACGCCGAACATGGTGGAATACCAATGCGGCGTGAGCGACATGATCCAGTCGACCGAGGCGAAGGTCTGGGTCAGCGCGAGGACGATGATCGCGGGACCGGCGAAGCGGCGCAGGCGGGCGGAAACCGCGGGGTCCCCCGTCGCATCCTGACCACGCGAGTGGCGGTAATAGAGGAGAGCGATGAAAGACCAGCATCCGAAGTAGAGGGCCGCCCGGATCAGGAAGAACGGCACGTTGAGGTATGGTGCCTTCCACTGAAGCAGCGCATCGCTGGCGACGGCCTCGGCGTGTGACCACTCATAGAGATCGTGCAGACCGAGCAGCACCGGGATGAAGAGCGCCGCCATCACCGGGATCGTGGCGAACGTCGTCTCCCCGATCCTCCGCACGACGATCCCCCATCCTCCCTGCGTCGCATACTGGATCAGCACGAAGAAGAGCGCGCCGACGGCCAGGCTCAGAAAGAACATGAACGACACGAGCCACGAAAAGAAGAACTGCTTCGGATTTGCCGGCCCCAGAATCGCACAGCCCACCGCGCCCAGCAGAGCGCAGACGGCGCCAATGACGGGGAGGCGGTTCCACGAGTGTCCCGGCGGGATTGTGGCCTGCTCGGGTCGCAGCGCCACGTGATCGCGTTCAGAGGTCATTCAGGTCTCCAGGAGCTCGACGCTTCGTGCGCCCAGGGATTCCAGCAGCTTCCCGGTGGCCGACGCATCGAACCGTGGATCCCACGACTCGATCGAAATGAAGAAAGCGTCGTCGGTCACACGCTCAAAGACCTTTGAGCGGAAGAGCGGATGGTAGTGCATCGGCAGCCGGTTCAGACCGAGCATGCCGAAGACGGCACCGAGCGCGGCGAAGAGAACTCCCAGCTCGAATGTGATCGGAATGTAGGCCGGCCAGGCGAGGTACGGTTTGCCGCTGATCACTAGAGGGTAGGCGTCGGCGTGAACCCACCACTGCATGCCGAACCCGAGCGCGGCGCCGGTGAGACCCATGCCGAGGACGATCCAGGGAAGCGGGGAACGCCGGATTCCCATCGCTCCCTCGAGGCCGTGGACGGGAAACGGCGTGTGGGCGTCCCACTTGGTGAAGCCTGCGTCCCGCACTCGCTCGCACGCGTGATAGAGGTCCGCCGGCGTGGCGAACTCGGCGAGGATTCCGTAGTAAGGCCCTGTCGGCAGCCGGTTGACCAGCGGCATAGCGCTGAGCGAGCGAAGCGGATCGAAGGGCATCAGGAGGCTCCCTCAGGTGTGGGCTGGCCCGGCAGTGCGGCGTGGTGGCCTCTGCTCTCGCGTTTGGCGCCAGCCTGCCCATGCGGGTCGGCCTGCGGCAGCACGGTCTTGACCTCGGACGTTGCCACCATCGGTAGAAAACGCACGAACAGGCAGAACATCGTGAAGAAGAGCCCGAAGCTCCCTAGCAGACACGACACGTCCCAGATCGTGGGCGTGAAGTAGCCCCACGCTGAAGGAAGGAAATCACGGTGCAGCGACGTGACGATGATGACGAACCGCTCGAACCACATGCCGATGTTGATGACGATCGACAGCGCGAACAGGATCGGAATGCTGGTGCGCGCCTTCTTGAACCAGAAGATCTGGGGGCTGATCACATTGCAGGTGATCATGGTCCAGTAGGCCCAGGCGTACGGTCCGCCCGCGCGGTTCATGAACGTGAAGCCCTCGTACGGGTTTCCGCTGTACCACGAGGTGAAGAATTCCGTGGCATAGGCGAAGCCGACCATCGACCCGGTGACGAGCATGATCTTCGCCATGTAGTCGAAGTGCTTGAGGGTGATGATGTGCTCGAGGCCGAACCCTGTGCGGCAGATCACCATGAGCGTCACCACCATGGCGAACCCGGAGAAGATTGCGCCGGCGACGAAGTAGGGCGGGAAGATCGTCGTATGCCACCCGGGGAGGATAGAGACGGCAAAATCCATCGAGACGACCGAGTGAACCGAGAGGACCAGCGGCGTCGCGAGGGCCGCGAGGACGAGATAGGCGCTCTCGTAATGGTTCCACTGCCGCACGGAGCCGCGCCATCCGAGCGCGAAGAAACCGTAGACGAACTTACGAATCGGGGTTTTCGCCCGATCGCGCATCGTCGCCAGATCCGGGATCAGGCCGACGTACCAGAAGAGGACGGAGACAGTTCCGTACACACTGACTGCAAAGACGTCCCAGAGAAGAGGGCTCCTGAAGTTGGGCCACATGCTCATCTGGTTGGGGATCGGGAACATCCAGTACGCAACCCAGACACGTCCGACGTGGATCCCCGGGAACAGCAACGCGCACATGACCGCGAAGATGGTCATCGCCTCTGCGGCTCGATTGATCGAGGTGCGCCATTTCTGCCGAAAGAGGAAGAGGATCGCCGAGATCAGCGTCCCGGCGTGGCCGATGCCGACCCAGAAGACGAAGTTCGTGATGTCCCACGCCCAGCCGACCGGGACGTTGAGTCCCCAGATGCCGATCCCCTCCCAGAAAAGCCACGAAACCGCCACACCGAGAAGGCCAAGGAGCGCGAGGGCAGGGATGAAGTAGAGCCACCAGCCGATCGGTGCGGGCCCCTCCACCGGCCCCGCGACGGCCTCGGTGATGGAATGGAAATCCGGCGAGCGCAGGATCAGTGTGGGCTGGCCCGCGACAGGGTTGTCGAGCAATTCTGCTTCGGTCTGGGCCAAACCTGTTCGCTCCGATTTGGAAAGTGGCCGTTTGTACTATCGCGCATTCGCTGGAGTCAAGCGCTCGCCTCCGCCAAAGGCTCCTGCGAGGCCTCGCCATAGCGCTTCGCGCGAAGGAAACCGCCTCCGCGCACGCTGGTCAGGTGCGCTCCGGTGAGACCTCGCCGAAGCCGCTTCGCGGCGGAGACGAGCCGAAACCGGCGCCGCGCCCTGAGGGCGCAGCTGTAAGGCCGATCTGCTGGAGCAGCGGCTCGAGGTCGTCTCCCGAGGCAGGCATGCAGGCGAGGATTCTCTCCCCGTTCTGCCGGACCCACGGGTCTGCGCCCGGAAGCGCGCGAACCACCCGGCCAGCATCGAGGAGCCATTCCCACGTCTCGTGCATCCCGGTCGCGAACTGCTCGAGAAGTGACGGCGCGCCCGCCGCGCGCTGGATCTGCGATATGCGGGAGGCCAGCTCGCGCGCTTCGAGCAGCCCCGAGTTCATGCTGTGCACGGCGACCGGAGGTGCCTGGTGCGCGGCGTCCCCGGCGAGCCACACGCCTCCCTTGCCGAAGCTGCGCGTCAGGCGCGACTCGAACAACCCGAGTGTCGACCAGTAAATCTGCGTCGGCCGCGCCGTGCACCAGGGAGCCCTCGCCGCGATCAGCTGCTCGAGCCGCTCCATCGATGTCTCGTGCGCGGCGGCGTCCCGGATCTGGAAGCCCCACCGGCAGCGTCCAGTCTCGAGAGGCCAGTAGACACTCGTCAGGTCGGAATCGAAGATGACGCGCGCTTCAGCGGGAAGCTCCCCGGTTGCTTCGATCTCGTAGATGGAGAAGACCTGCGCCGCGCGATGGTCGGCCATCTCGATACCAGCCATCCGCCGCACGGCCGAATCGTACCCGTCGGCACCGATGACATACGTCGGTCTGATCGACTCGCTTCGCACGACGAGCCACTCGGCTCGCGCGACGGGATAGCCGGTCGCGACCTGGTCGAGTGTGGCGACTTCTGTCCGGACAGTGGCGTCTTCGACGGCGAGGCCCTGGAGTCGGTGTCCCCAGAGGACCTTGAGCTTCTTCCGGCGGAGCGCCTCCTCCGTCGTCCTCTCGAGCAGGCTTTGACGGACAACGAGGAGATACGGATGCGTGGACGCGAGGCGCGAGTAGTCGATCTCGGCGCGCCTCTCCCGCCCTTCGTAGTAAGCGACTTTCGTCAGCTTCCGTCCCGCGTTGATCAGCGCATCGGCGAGTCCTGCCTCCTCGAGAATCCGCAGCGTGCGTGGATGGATGGCGAGAGCGTAGCTGTGCTGGGTCGTCCGCTGGTGCGTGTCGACGATCTCCACACGAACCCCGTACTGCTGCAGGAAAAGGGCCGCGACGAGACCGACCGGCCCGGCACCGACGACGAGGACCTCAGGATCGGGGTGGCGGAACATCGCGTTTCCTTTTTCTCGCGCAATGCGCAGTAGCCGCTTTGGTACCTGGCCTGCGCCTTTCTATGCGATCGTTAGTGCAAGCGTGGTGCCTCCGCCGGTGCTGCGCAGTGACCATGGAACACACGCCAATCGTCGAAGACACTGCAACCCATGCTCGAACTGGCGGTGTCCGTCGCGGATTTTTCTCTGTCGTGCGAAATTTTTCGATAGCCCCCTCAGGACGTGGGTGGCCTGAGGCGCAGCCGCGCCATCACCTTGCGCGGGTCCACCGATGGATGGAACCGTCGCGCCGCGGGCAGCTGCAGGTACAGGATCGAGGTCGCCGCCAGAAGACCGAGAGGCCACGATTGGATTCGGATGGCACGCAGGATCTCGCAGGACAGGAAGACGTAGACCGAGAATCGCGCCCGCTCGTGGCGGCGTAGCATTAACGCGCCGACCACCGGCGCAATGATGAAGTAGACCAACGCGTCAAAGGGCTGGCGGCTACCGAAGTTGAGCCAACGCGTGTCAAAGAACAACGCGAGGAGATGAAACACCGGGCTGGTCAGTAGCACGACGGTCAGCAGCCAGAGCCCTGCCGGTCGTCGCACTCCGTCCGCGGTCTCAGGTTCCATCGAGGGATCAGACGCGAGTCGTTAATCCGTCTTCGCCAGCTGCGCGAGGATCGTGTCAATGGGTGCCTTCGCACACGCGAACATCGGCGTGTCCCGCTGCGTATACAGGCTCGCCTCCGTATAACGCAGCCGCCCCACTAGATCGACGAACTCTTGCGGGTAGTCCGAGTCGAACGCGACCACGAAGTCCTGGTCGTCGATGCCGTAGCTGTTGCTCGTGTTCAGGCGAACGCCCTTGAACGGGGCGGAGGCGGCGATATGCTCGTCCATCATCCCCTGGCGCGCGTGGGGCGACAGGCGGTACCACGACCGCGTTTTCGTGAAAGGGTACACGAACAAGTATTTGCCTTCCCCCGGCAGCAGTTCGACGCCCTCCCCAGCTCCCTTCATCTTGTTGACGTACGGCGACCGGCGCTGCAGCGAGAGGAAGCTGTGCACCTGCGACAGGTAGGCGCCCAGCCGCGAACGCCTAATCTGCGCTTCCATCGACTGAAAGCACATCGGGTCGTACGCGATCCGCCAGAGCATGAAGTCGACGTCTGCGCGCAGGCCCACGAGCGAGTACGTGCGCAGGATCACCTCGTCCAGCGACTCCCACTTCCGCACCAGTTCGATGAACTCAGTCGCTGCCGAGCGCTGCTCGTCGGCAGGGAGTCTCCGGAACACGCCGTCGAGCCGATAGAACGAATAGTTCAGGAACTGGCGACGTTGACGATCCGGACTCTTGCCCGTCACGATCCCGCTCGGGTCGAGGTCGACGGAGGGACCGCGGCGATGCGGTGGGCCTGTGGTCTCGGGAGGGTGATCCATGGTGACGAGGCAACGTATGACTGCTGCCTCGGATTGTCAAGCGCGTGAAAACCTAGTGTGCGCCCTCGCGCGGAGCCGCCGCCGCCCCACCGGTCGCAGACGGCGTACGCACGCCGTACCCGGACCCGCCAGCGCCGCCAGGGTAGGTTTTCAAACCTCGCGACAGGTAGTCGGTCATCGTCAGCGTCAGCAGAACCAGCAGGAAGAAAAAGGCGGTCCCCACTAACAGCTTGGTCAGCTTGCTGCTGTACTTCGCGTGCATGAAAAACAGGATCACCAGCGTGGCCTTGGTAATCGCGATCCCGATTGCCACGGGAAAGTTGAACGACCCGAGATTGACGAACGCTACAGCCACCGTGATGGCCGTTCCGACCATCAGCGCTGCGAAAACGGCGTAGTAGGTGCTCTTGGGCGAAATGTGTCCAGCCATAGCTCTTACGCGAAGTGTCCCGCCCGGTCCACGAGGTAAAGCAGGGGGAACAAAAAGATCCAGACGATGTCGACGAAGTGCCAGTACAGGCCGCTTATCTCGACGGGCGTATACCACTCGGGTGAGAAGCGTTTCTTGTGGGCCATCCACGCGATGACGGCCAGGATGACGAACCCGATGATCATGTGTGTCGCATGCAGCCCGGTCATCAGGAAGTAGAGAGAGAAGTAGATCTGCGCCGGCCCCGCCTGCGGACCTTCAAACGCGAAGTCTGGTCCCGGCACGTGGTGGTGCTCGAACTTTTCCTTGTATTCGAAGTACTTGACGATCAGGAAGACGAGCCCGAGCGCCATCGTGAGGAGGATCCAGACTACTGTCGCGCGCTGCTTCCCGGTCTGCGCGGCTCTCACCGCAAACGCCATGGTCAGACTGCTGCCGATCAGCACGGCGGTGTTGAAGGCCCCGAGCACGATGTCGAGTTCGCGGCTAGCCTCTGCCCACGCAACCGGATACCAGACGCGGTACAGCATGTAGGCGAGGAACAGTCCGCCGAAGAACAGCACTTCGGTGATGAGGAACAGCCACATCCCCAGCGTCGCTGCTTCGTGTTGCTGATCCAGCGAGTCGAAGTGATGCTGGAGATCTCGGTGATGAGCGGCGTGCGTGCCGTGAGAACTCGCGTGCGCAGCGACTGAATCAGACAACTTTAATCTCCCGCCTCGAATATTCGTACGCCTCCTCGGTCACGACCGGCTGCGTCGCGAAGTTGTGTGGCAGCGGCGGCGATTGCGTCGTCCACTCGAGACCGGTCGAGTGCCAGGGGTTGTCACCGGCTTCCTCGCCCCAGAAGAGCGACGCCGTCAGATAAATGCCGACGAACAGATAGCCGACGGCGAGGATCGAGGCACCGGCCGAAGACAGCACGTTCAGCACCTGGAATTCAGGCGGATACACGTGGTACCGGCGCGGCATGCCGAGATATCCGAGGATGAACTGCGGCCCGAACGTCAGGATGAACCCGGAGAGCACGATGATCGCGGCTACTTTGGCCCAGATCTCGGAATACATTCGGCCGGTGATCTTCGGCCACCAGAAATGCAGCCCCGCGAAGAACCCCATGACCGCGCCACCGACCATGATGAAGTGGAAGTGCGCCACGACGAAATACGTGTCGTGGATGTGGACGTCGACGCCCAGGGCAGCCGTGATAAGGCCCGTCAACCCACCGACAAGGAACAGAGCGAGGAAGGCAATCGCCCAGATCATCGGCGCCTTGAGCCAGATCGCGCCTTTGTACATCGTCGCCGTCCAGTTGAACGTCTTCACGGCGGACGGGACCGCAACGGCGTAGGTCAAGAACGAGAACACCAGCGCCGAGTACACGGAGATGCCTGACACGAACATGTGATGCGCCCACACGAGGAAGCCGAAGATGGCGATGGCTAGGCTCGAGAAGGCGACGAACGAGTAGCCGAAGATGCTCTTGCGCGAAAAGCAGGCAATGACTTCGCTGATAGCACCCATCGGCGGGAGAATCATGATGTAGACCGCCGGGTGCGAGTAAAACCAGAACATGTGCTGGAAGAGCACCGGGTCTCCACCCAGAACAGGATCGAAGATGCCGAAATGGAGGAAGCGCTCGATCGCCAGAGCGAGCACCGTGATCGCGATCACGGGTGTTCCGAGGATCTGCACCAGGCTCGTGGCGTAGACGGCCCACACGAACAGCGGCAGGCGGAACCAGGTCAGTCCTGGGGCCCGCATCCGGTGAATCGTCACGACGAAGTTCAGGCCGGTGAGAATCGACGAGAAACCCGTGATGAACACGCCGAGCCCGGTCATCATCACGTTGGAGTTGCTGGCGCGACTGCTGTAAGGCGTGTAGAAGGTCCATCCGGTGTCGACGCCGCCGGTCACCATCGCATAGACGGTGAACAGAAACCCGATCACGAAGATGTACCAGCTCAGAAGGTTGAGCTTCGGAAAGGCCACGTCCTTGGCTCCTAGCATGAGCGGCAGGACGAAGTTGCCGAGGATGGCGGGCACCGCCGGGATCAGCACGAAGAACACCATGGCCACGCCGTGCATGGTGAACATCTTGTTGTAATCGTCGCTCGAGAGGAGATCGCCGGCGGGCGTGGCCAGCTCGAGGCGGATCACGGTCGCAAACAGACCGCCCACGAAGAATGCCATCGTGACGACGACGAGATACATCAGGCCAATGCGCTTGTGGTCCTTCGTCAGGAGCCACGACGCGACGCTGTGTTCGTGGTTCAGATACGTGACACGCCGAGCTGCTGTGGATGCCATGGTCTTACCTGTTCTCCTGCACCGCGGCCGGCGGTGTTTCGCCGGGTCCTGCGGCGGAGACGTTACTCACCCCGCTGGTGGCGGTCTTGAGCGACTTCACGTACTCGACGAGCGCCATCACGTTCTCTTCGCTGAGGAGCCCTTGAAAGGTCGGCATCAGTGGCTGATACCCGGCGACGAGCTTGACCTGCGGTGTCAGAATGGACTCGCGGACGTACGCTTCATCGACGGCAACACTGGTGCCATTGGCCAGCTCCTGGGGCGCGCCGAACTTGTTGACGAGCGAGGGCCCTCGCCCCGAGCCGTCGCTGCGGTGACAGGTGTTGCAGGCGAGGTCGTTGAACAGCTCCTCCCCGCGTTGCGACAGCGAGCCGGCTCCTGGTCCACCGGTGAGCCACGCCTGATATGCGGCCGGCTCCATAACGATCACCTTTCCGATCATCCCCGAGTGCTTCGTTCCGCAGTACTCTGCGCAGAACAGGTGGTACTCGCCGACCTTCGTCGCCGTGAACCAGACCGTGCTGTAGCGACCCGGGATCGCGTCGGCCTTCACCCGGAACGACGGGAAGAACATCGAGTGAAGCACGTCCTCCGAGGTGAACGTCACCTTGACTGCCCGCCCTACCGGCACGTGCAGCTCGTTGATTTCATTCTGGCCGTCGAGGTGCTGGAACTTCCACATCCACCGCTTGGCGACGGAGTAAATCTCGATCGTCTGGTCGGGCGGGCGCTGCAAATCGAAGAACACGTCTGCGGCCCAGGCGAAGATCACGATCGAGATGAGGAAAGGAATGATCGACCAGGCCAGCTCGAGCGGAATCGACCCGTGAATGGGCTGGCCGACGGCGAGTGGATCCTTGGTGTGGTATTTCGCCGCGAAGAAGATCACCAGGACGGAGACGAGCACAGCGAAGAACGCCGTGACGGCGACGATGAAGAAATACAGGTTGTCCACGCGTGAGGCCATCGTGGACGCCTGTTCAGGAAACAGCGAGAACCCAGATCCCATAAACGCTCAGGCGTGCCTTTCCGCGACGTGGCGCGATTCGCGCCATCGCATCAGCACAATGAACCCCGCGATGAGACCGACAGTCAGCACGCCGCCCAGTCGCAAGATGTTCATGAACGCGGCGCCGTACTTTCCACTCGAGGGGTCGTAGTGGAAGCAGTAGAGCAACAGTTCCTCGACGACGGATCCCAGACGCCCCTGGCTGGAATCGACGAGCGCCAGCCGCAGATCTTTCGGTGAGAACTCGACGCCGTAGAAGTAGCGGGACAGTCTTCCGTCCGGGGTCGTCACGAGCACGCCGCTGACGTGAGCGAACTGCTGTGTCTCCTCGTCCCACTGATAGGTGAAACCCGCGGCAGACGTGACGCGCTGAATGTCCTCCTCCGCGCCGGTGAGGAAATGCCAGCCGTCGGCGGTCTCCGGCACGGCCCAGTGCGCCAGGTGGGCGCGCTTCTTCGCGTTGGCCGCTTCGGGTGTATCGCGATGGTCGAAGCTGACAAGGACGACGTCAAACTCCTTTCCGGCTGTGAAGGGCACAACTTTCAACGCCGAGGAAATGCCGTTCATCACGAGCGGGCAGAGCATCGGGCACTGGAAGTACACGAACGCGAGCACGACCGCTTCTTGCCGAAGTAATCGCCAAGCACGACGTCGCGGCCGCTCTCGTCCTTGAACTTCGCGTCGAGCGGCAGCTGCTCGCCGAGCCGCTGCTTGAACGTCACGTGCTCGATCTTCGCCGGCACGTTCGACGCGACGATGCCTCCGCTGAACCCCATGGAGCCCGGCATTCCGGGCTGTTGTTGTGCATTGAGCGCAACAATGCAAGATGCACAAGTCAACATGCAAAGCCACACCTGAACGCAGGCTCCGCCGCGCGTCGAGGGTGTCTGCCGTGTGCATTTCGCATTTCGCATTACAGGTTTCATTGCCCTATTGCCTTCTTCTTTCCATCTGCCGGCCGGCGCTCGCATCCGTCGGCACGAGCGCCTCGGTGTCACTCGGTCTAGTGCTGGCATCCGCCGGCCGCGATGTCAGTCCACGCTCGAGCGTGAGACGCATCGCTTCGGAAATCGGAATACGCACAGTGCCGGCACCCTTGTCGATCCAGCTGTAGCCGTCGAGCACGGCGTCTTCCCGCCGATGGAAGTCGGCGATCTCGTTCGCTGGCTTCGCCTGGAGTCGCGCACCGGACGGCAGGCGCGGTCCCTGTTGGATGGCGAGCGGGAACTCGGCGGGACCCGTGTTCTCCCGCACGTTGACAAAGAGCGCGAACGTGAACCACATCAGGATATGGACGATGACGGCAGACGCCGTGAGCCACACGGCGAACTGAACGATCATCGAGACGTTCGCATCGGTGTGCTCGTGTCCCGATCCCGACGCAGGATTGAGATACTCGTCGTCAGCCGATGCGTGGGTGGCGTGAGGATCGTGCGCCATTAATGGCCTCCACCCGCGGTTTCAAGCGACTCACGCAGATACGGATCGCCAGTGGCCAGGAGCGGGCGCTGCCGCAGCTCGCCGAAGAACATCCACACCCACAACCCGCCAATCGCCAGCGGCGCCGCCACGTCGAGCCAGTGCACGAAGAAGTGGCTTGCGTGTTCGCCGGCAAGCAAATGGAGGTTGCCGCCGCCGGCATCGAACTCAGGCGACACCATCATGAACAGATCCGCGAAGCGCATGAAAAGCATCCACGCGGCAATTACAACCAGCCGATGCGGTGAGCGTTTCAGATTACGGGAGAGCAGCAGCAGCCACGGCACGAAGAAATGGAACGTGACCAGGAAGATGGCCAGATACTGCCAGCCATTGGTGGTGCGCGTGATCATGTAGGGGATTTCTTCAACCAGGTTCGCGGCAAACGTGAGGAGGTACTGAGAGAAATTGAAGTAGGCCCACAACATCACGAACGCGAACATCAGCTTGCCGAGGTCATGGAAGTGATGCGGCTTGAGAAGTCCAGACATCGGCTCGTGCTTGGAGAGAACCGTCGCCACGATGATCGTGAACGCCAGCGCTGCGAGCCCCTGCCCGCCCATCATCAGGAACCCGAAGATTGTCGAGTACCAGTGTGGGTTGAGCGACATGATCCAGTCGATGCCCGCGAACGTCACTGCCAGGGCGTAGAACACGAGCCCCGCCCCCGACAGACGCTGCAACCGCGTGTTGACAGCCACGTCTCCGGCGTCCTGCATGCGCGACCATTTGTTCAGCAGCGTGGCAATTCCCCACCACCCGCCGAAATAAATCGCGGCGCGCACGATGAAAAACGGCGTGTTCAGATACAGCGACTTGTGACGCAGCACCTCGTCAGTGGCGACATGATCCGGATGCGACCACGGATACAACGATCCGAGACCAAGCAGCACGGGAATGAAGAGCACAACGAGCAACGGAAGCGTCCGGCTCGATGCCTCGAAGACCCGTCGGAAGACACCCCAGACTCCCCCCGACAGATGCTGGATCATGACCATCGCCATCGATCCAAGCGCGATACCCAGAAACAGCAGATACGCCACGAGCCACGAACGGAAAAACTGGTCGCGATTGATGAGCAGTCCGAGGGCACATCCGGCGAGGCCAACACCGCCGACGATGAGCGCGCGTGATCGGAGTCGATCGATCTCGCCAACCGGTTGCGAGTAGGTCGTATCCACGTTCACTGGTTCTCCTGCGCGGGACGATCCAGATCGGATCGTCGGTCGGCCGGGACATCGGCTACCGTCGCGCCCTGACTGAGCTGCAATGCCCGGATGTAGGCGGCGATGGCCCAGCGATCCGCCACAGGCACCTGCGCCGAGTAGTCCTGCATCGCACCAAATCCGCTGGTCATGACGTCGAAGAAATAACCGGCCGGTGCATCTTTCAACCGCTGCTCGTGGAACGAGGGCGGCTGGCGGAATCCGCGTTGCACGATCATGCCGTTGCCCACACCCGTTCGCCCATGACAAGGCGAACAGAAGACGTTGAAGCGCTCCTGGCCGCGAACCATGACGGCCGCAGTCACCGGGGCCGGGAAGACGTTCGCGAACTGCCCCGAGAGCTTGCCGGTATAGAGCAGCTCGTCCTCACGGAGATAGCCGCGCGGCACGGTGTTCGCCACGAGTGCGCGCGCTGACCCACCGCTCGCGAAAAAGGCGCTCGCCTCCAGCGGCTCGTACCGCGGTGCGTCATGCATGTCCTGACGGCAGGCGACGAGCGCCACGCTCATCGCGACAATCGCAATCACTCGCGACGCAGGCGTCGCGGCGCTCTCCGTGAGCAGCTTAAGGCGCAACTTCGGATACTCCTACTGGATGCAGCCCCTCGAGAAACTTCCACGTCGTGTGTCGTTCGAATCGCGGGTCAGCCGTCTCGATGAGGAGGAAGAACCGATCCGTAGACGCGCGCGCGAATGCTTCGACGTTGAAGACCGGATGATAGGGCTGCGGCAGCCGATTCAACGCCCACATGCCGACGAACGCGGTGAGCGCCGCGCCGAGAACCGTCGTTTCAAACGTGACCGGGATGAACTGCGGCCAACTATTGAGCGGCCGATCGCCCACGTTCATCGGATACGCGAACACCGATATCCAATAAGCGAGGCCGAAACCACCGCAGCAGCCGAAGATCCCTCCGAGCAAGACGAGCAGCGGCAGCCTCGTCCGCTTGAGATCGAGCGCTTCATCGAGCGCTTCGATCGGAATCGGCGAGTAGGCGTCCATCTTGCGATATCCCGCCAGCCGCGCCTTCGTCGCCGCGTCGACGAGTGCCGTCGCGTTGTCGAACTCCGCCAATAAGCCGTAGAGCGTTGGGTGCTCGACGTGTGCCATTACTTCACCCGTGGTGTTCCGCCTTCAGCTTGGCTTCCGGCACGATCGTGCGCATCTCGAAGATGGCAATCGCGGGCAGGAAGCGGATGAAGAGGAAGAAGAGCGCCAAGAACAAGCCGATCGTGCCGGCAAACATGCCGAAGTCCCACCTCGTCGGCGCGTACATGTCCCACGACGACGGCAGAAAGTCGCGATGGAGGCTCGTTACGATGATGATGAACCGCTCGAGCCACATGCCAACGTTGACGAACAACGAGAGGATGAAAAGCAGCGGGATGTTGTCCCGGACGCTCCTGAACCAGAACAGCTGGATCATGACGGCGTTGATCAGAATCAACGACCAGTAGAAGACCGCATACGGTCCGGCCATGCGGTTGTACATCATGAAGCTTTCGTACGGGTTCCCGGCGTACCACGCGAAGAACGCCTCGTTGGCGTAGCCGTACGCCACGATCATCCCCGTCACCAGCATGACCTTGGTCATGTTGTGAATGTGGCGCATCGTGATGAAGTCTTCGAGGTGATAGAACTTCCGCAGCGGGATCGCCAGTGTCATGACCATCGCGAAGCCCGAGTAGATCGCGCCGGCGACGAAGTAGGGCGGGAAAATCGTCGCGTGCCAGCCCGGCAGCACCGAGACCGCGAAGTCGAAGCTCACCACTGAGTGCACGGAAAGCACGAGGGGAGTCGAGATCCCGGCGAGCAGCAGATAGGCCGTCTCGTATCGCTGCCAGTGCTTGGCCGAGCCGCGCCATCCGAGCGCCAGCATGCCGTAGAAGCGCTGCGCGAAGCGCGATTTGGCGCGATCGCGGAGCGTCGCCATGTCGGGCACGAGCCCCGTGAACCAGAACAACGCCGACACGGTTCCATAGGTCGATACCGCGAACACGTCCCAAATCAGTGGGCTGCGGAACTGCGGCCAGACGCCCATCGTGCTGGGGTAGGGAAACAACCAGTAGAGGGCGAGCCACGGCCGGCCGGTGTGCAGCAGCGGGAACATCGCCGCGCAGGCGACTGCGAAGAGCGTCATCGCCTCAGCGAACCGGTTGATCGACGTCCGCCACTGCTGCCGGAACAGAAGCAGAATCGCCGAGATCAGCGTGCCGGCGTGACCGATACCGATCCACCAGACGAAGTTGATGATGTCGAAGGCCCACCCCACGGGGACGTTGTTACCCCAGATGCCGATGCCCGTCACCAGCAGGTTGCCGATGGTCAGGTTCAGGACCATCAGCAGGATGAACGCGACGAAGAATCCCAGGAACCAGCCAATCGGTGTGCGCTTGGAGAGCACGACGTGACCGATCGTCTCGGTCACGGATTCGAACGTGTGCCCGGGCTCGATGACCGGTGGCGTGCGGCTCAGAAGCGCCGCCGTCTCTGGCGACATCGCCGCCGGTGCGTGCGACTTGTCCATTCCCTAGCGTCCTTCCTCTTCCGACCCGAGTGTCCGGGCCGGTTCCAGCTCGGGGTTGGGATTCCGCACGATGGCCAGATACGTCGTCCGCGGGCGGATGTTGAGCTCGCCGAGCAGCGCGTAATTCAGCGGGCTGGCCTTGAGCTTGGACACCGCGCTGGTCGGATCGTTGATGTTGCCGAACACAATCGCTTCGGTTGGGCAGGCTGACTGACAGGCCGTCAGCACTTCACCATCGCGAATCTGGCGATCCTCGAGCTTCGCAGTGACGCGCGCCAGATTGATCCGCTGCACGCAGTAGGTGCACTTCTCCATCACACCGCGGCTGCGCACGGTGACGTCCGGATTGCGCGCCAGCTTGAAGCTGGAGGTGTCCCAATCCGAGTAGAGAAGGAAATTGAAGCGGCGGACTTTGTACGGACAGTTATTCGAACAGTAGCGCGTGCCGACGCAGCGGTTGTAGACCATGTCGTTCAGGCCTTCATCGCTGTGCACCGTGGCCGCAACCGGGCACACGACCTCGCACGGCGCCGATTCGCACTGCTGACACGGCATCGGCTGGTGATAGGTGTCCGGGTTCTCGAGGTCACCGCTGTAGTAGCGGTCGATCCGCAGCCAATGCATCTCACGGCCATTGGCGACCTGCGGCTTGCCGACGACCGGCACGTTGTTTTCCGCCTGGCAGGCAACGACGCACGAATTGCAACCGGTGCAGACGTTCTGGTCGATCGCCATGCCCCACGCGTAGCCCTCGTATGTGCGGGCGTCGAACATCGACAGCTTTCCGGCGAGCGGCTGATGCTCCTGCTTGGCAGCGAAGTCCGGATCCTGCTTGTACTGTTCGACCGTTGCGACGCGGACGAGATTGCGACCCTCGAGCGACCAGTGATCCTGCGTCGAAACGAGCTCGTGGCTGTCGCCAGTCTTGGTGACCTGCACGCCAGTCAGGAAGTCAGGAGCTTCGGTGGTGCGGAGCGCGTTGATGCCGAAGCCGATTCCGGTGCCGATGCGGCCGGCACGATCGCGCCCATATCCCAGGTGGATGGTGATCGTGTCCGCGGCGTGTCCGGGAGCCAGCCACACGGGAATGCGGAGCGTCTTCGAACCCTGCTTTACTTCCACGACATCGCCGCTTATGAGGTTCAAGCGATCGGCGGTGGCGGGAGACAAGAGCGCAGCGTTTTCCCACGTCAGCTTCGTCAGCCATTTCGGCAGCTCCTGGAGCCAACCGTTGTTGACGAAGCGTCCGTCATACACGCTCGGATCGGGTCGAAACACGACCTCCAATCCTGCTGGCGCGGCTGCCGGCGCTGCGCTGACTGCGGCGCCCTGAAGCGTCACGGTCTTGGGCGCGAACGTCGTGTTCGGAATCACACCGTCATGCAGCCATCGTCGCCAGTCACGATCGAAAGGCGAGAGCGACGTGCTGGCGGGCAACGGCGTCACTTGCGCTCCGGACGGGGGCGCTGCAGGAGCCGGCTCGGGCGCTGTCGATGACGCACCTTTCTGACCACTCCAGTACGTACGCACGATGTCGTAGCCAGATCTCACGCCCGCCGCGCTGAGCGTCGACACAACCTCGTGAATCGAACGGCCGTCATAGAGCGGCGCGATCAAGGGCTGAACGATCGAGACCGTTCCGTCGTGGCCGCGCACGTCGCTCCACATTTCGAGGAAGTGCGTCTCGGGGATGTGCCAATGACAGAGCGCTGCCGTCTCGTCGTGGAACTGACTGAGGTTCGCGCGCAACGGAACCTTGTCCAACGCCTCTGCGAACTTCAAATCGGATGGCGCCGTGTAGACCGGGTTGCCGCCAAGAATCAGCAGCACGCTGACCGTGCCGGCGTTCATCTCGCTGACCAGTTCGCTGAGCGCGGCACGCTGATTCGTCGGGTGGGTCTCAACCGTCTGCGTGTAGACGACAGTGTTGCCGACGTTTCCGAGCGCGTCATTCATCGCGTGCGCGAGCGCGTGGACGGCCGCCGGCTGTCCTTCGCCCGCAACAACGAGGCTGCGCCCGCGCGCGTCTTGCAGATCCTTGACGACCGGACCAAGCCATGCCTGAGCCGACTCGGGCACAGCGCCGCCAGTCGCGCCCGCTACCCCAAGTTGCGCCGCGACGGCACGCGCGAACGCGCCGATATCGGAGGCACGAAGAAGGAGTCGATGATCTGCTTTGGTTCCCGTGTTGCTGGGTGAACTTTCGACTGAATAGAGACGGTTGCGTTGCGAGGCGGCGCCCTCGAGCCGGCGCCGTGACGCAAAGGCACGCGAATGGGTCAGTCTGCCGCCGCCGGTACACAGGAAGTCGGCGTCGAGCGAGAGGATGACATCAGCCTTTTCGAACGAAAATTTCGCGTCAACGTACTCACCGAACGCGAGGCGGCTGCCGGCGCGCTCGTTATGCCGCCCAAACGCCTCCCATTGGACCCATTTCGCTCGTGGAAACCGGGCCAGGAATTCATCGATCTGGGCACCAAGCGTTGGCGATGCCGCGGTCTCACTCAGGATGCGGATGCCACTCCCTTGCGAGCCCTGCTGCGCGTCCAGAACCTGCCGAATTGCCAGGGCGAACGCCTCGAATGGGCGAACTTCACCAAGGTGCGTCAGCACCTGCGATCGGTCCGGATCGTACAGACCGAGAATCGCCGCTTGAGCGAAGTGATCGGTCGCTCCAAGGCTGGACTGGTGATCGGGGTTCCCCTCGATCTTCGTCGGGCGTCCCTCGTGGCTTTCGACCAAGAGGCCAACCCCGGAACCGGCAAACGGCATCGCGGTCGCGTAAAACAGTGGCTTTCCCGGAACCAGCTCCTCCGGCTGCCTGACGTAGGGGACGATGGCCTCTTCGGGCTGACGGGTGCAGGCGCTCACGCCCGCCAGGGCCATGGAGGCCCCCATCAACTTCAGGAACCCGCGGCGGCCGACCGGGTCGAGCCACTCAGAGGCGTTTTCCGGAAACTCGCGATGGAGGTATTCCTTGAATTCGGGAGTCTCTGCGACGTGTTCGAGGCTTCGCCAGTAAGTGCGACCTCGCGTGCCCTGGAGTTTTGCGCGAAGTACCTGGATATCGTTCGAATCGTTCATGTGCTGGTCACCGGTGGCACGTGGAGCAGCTGGTGTTGCCCTTGATCCCGTACTCTTTCACCAGCATCGGGCCCTGCACCGACTGCGGCACGGCAGGGCGGTAGTCCATCGTGAACACTTCGCTGCGAGGCCGGACGTACTTCTCCGGATTGCGGTGACAGTCGAGGCACCACTCCATCTGGAGTGACTGCACCTGCCGCATGAGGGGCATCTGGTCGACACGCCCATGGCAGGTTTCGCATCCCATCCCTTTTTTCACGTGGATGCTGTGGTTGAAGTACACGAAGTCCGGGAGGTCGTGGACGCGCACCCAGCGCAGAGGGCGATCGTCGCGGAAACTGGCGCGAACCGGTTCGAGAATCGGGGCATTCGACCAGATCTGAGAGTGGCAGTTCATGCAGGTCTTGGTGGGAGGAATCCCCGCAAACGAGGAGGTCTCCACCGACGTGTGACAGTACCGGCAGTCAATGCCGTCGTCGAGCACGTGATGGAGGTGGCTGAATTGGACGGGCTGCTCGACGTACTCGTTCGCGCGGGTGACGTACGACGAGCGGCCGATCAGCATGGCGCTCAAGATCAGACCCGCAACCAGCATGAGCGCGCCGGCGAGACTGAGCTTGGAAATGGTATTGGCGCTTCGATGGAAGATCTGCGGCATTTCCTATGGGTACGGGCGGCGTCCTTCGGGGCCAGTCCCGACTTGTACCACATTTGTGAAAAAAGGATCAAGCGCCCGAGAGGCGGCGGGTGCCTCTCGTGTCCGACGCGGGATTCTTGTGCTCAAATGTAATTCACATTCACGCCGACGCACCGAATTTCCACCCGCCGGTATACAATCCGCACGACGGCCGCAACTCGATGAGCGACAGGAAGTACCGCCAACGAGGCTACCAGGACGAGGACCGCGACCGGACCTCGCGCCCGGCAGCACCTCGACCCGCGCCGGAACCGGGCGCCCCCGCCGGAGCGCGGCGGATCTCCCAGGATGCCCCCAAGAACATCAACATGCCTGGCTTCAGGCACGTCGTTCGCTGCGCGCAATGCGGACACCTCGCCGGGGACGATATCGGGTTCAATAGCCGATGCGCGCGCTGCGGGACTGAGCTGCACTCGTGCGCGCAGTGCGCCTCGTTCGATCCTGGCAGTCGATTCGAGTGCATGCAACCGATCACGGAGCGCGTCACCCCGAAGAACACGCGCAACGCATGCTCATTTTTTGCGCCCCGCACCACCGTTGAACGGGAGACGACGACCCCGCGAAACAACGATGCCCGAAAGGCCTTCGACGACCTGTTCAAGTTCTGAGCGACCCGTCCACCGGAATTGAGAACGTGAGCCTGCTCTCCGAACAAGATCGACAAGCCGTCCGTGAACATCTGGCTGTCATTCAGCGGCCGGTCACGCTGCTTCTGTTCACGCAAACAATCGGCGCGCCCGAGACCGCGGTCGTCGCTCGTCAAGTGGTCGACGAGCTTGCCAGTCTGAACGATCTCATCCGCGTGGAAGAAGTGAACTTCATTCTCGAACGCGAGCGCGCGGCGAAGCACGGCATCGAACACATTCCGTCGATTGTGCTGCTCTCCGGCGATGAAGATACCCGGATGCGTTTCCTCGGTGCCCCGGCCGGCTATGAGTTCATGTCTCTCATCGAGGCCGTGATACTCGCAGGCACGACCGACTCTCGCCTGATGCCGGAGTCCCGCGCGCTCATCTCCGCAAATGTGACTGGCCCGTTGGACATTCAGGTCTTCGTCACGCCGACTTGACCCCACTGCCCGCGAGCCGTGTCGCTCGCACACCGCATGGCACGCGAGAGCGCTCACATCCGGGCGAGTTGCGTCGAAGCGACGGAGTTCATGGATCTGACGCGCAAGTTCCGTGTGACGGGCGTGCCGAAAACGATCGTGAACAGCTCCACCGAAATCCTCGGAGCGCTGCCAGAGGGCGATTTCGTGCGCGGTGTCCTGGGCCTGCCGGAAACGGATTCTCCACCAAACGCGTAGCGGACAGTTGACGCTCAGTTTGCCTTCGCCGGCGTGGCAGTCGTCTCGATGATGGCCGTCTTCACGAAGTCCAGTTTCGGGTACTCAGCCTGCAGATAGGCGTTGCCTTCGCGCAGAATGCGGCGCTGATCGGGAACATTCTGGCGGCCATATCCGCTGTACAGCTTGTCGACGGCGTCCATCCCGTTGACGACCTGCCCGAAGGGCGCGAATCCATCAGCGTCAAGATAGCTGTTGTCCTTGACGTTGATGAAGATCATCGTGTAGCGCGAGTTCGGGCTCGATTCGCGCGTGAAGGTCACGAACCCTCTCGTGTTGCTCTTCGTAACGGGCTCGTCCTTCAGGTTCGCCGATCTCCACGCTGACTGAACCTCCGGATCTGCATGCAAGCCGAACTGCGCCATGAACCCGTCGAGGACCCGGAAGAACCGCGAGTCGTTGTAGAAGCCGTTCTTCACAAGGTTGTAGAAACGGTCGGCCGCCAGCGGGGCCCACGCGCGCTCGACGGCGATGACGAACACGCCTTGGCTGGTGTCGAACCGAGCTCGAAAGGTCTCGGGGGCGCGCTCGGTGAGCTGCGAGGGGTCTTTCAGTTTCTCGATGTTGCCCTGAGCAGCGAGCAGCGCCGTAGCGATGACAACGACGATGGTGGTGACGGCAGTCCTCGACGAATTCTTCATGATTTCGGGCTTCGAATACGACTCTGTCGTCCGCCTTCGCGTGGCTTGCCATCCGAAGCTCGCAGGCCCACCTTCGCGCTTTGCGCCTACGGTCGGCATCCGTCGCCTGCGATCAGGAGCGCAGGATGGCGGAGAGAGAGGGATTCGAACCCCCGGGCCCGTTTCCGAGCCAACGGTTTTCAAGACCGCCGCCTTAAACCACTCGGCCATCTCTCCGTTCGAGCACGCACGTGCGAGGACGCACTCTCAACCCGTAAACCCGCTGAACCTAGTTTGCCTTGATCACCCCCGCGCCGTCCATGAACGGCCGCAGCGCGTCCGGTATCACCACTGAACCGTCTGCCTGCTGGTAGTTCTCGAGGAGCGCGATCAGCGTGCGCCCGACGGCGAGCCCCGATCCGTTCAGTGTGTGCACGAACTCGGCCTTGCCAGTGCCTTGCGGTCGGTACTTGATGTTGGCTCGGCGTGCCTGGAAGGCTTCGGTGTTGCTACAGGAAGAAATCTCCCGGTAGGTGTTCTGCCCCGGAAGCCACACTTCGATGTCGTACGTTTTCGCCGACGCAAACCCCAAGTCTCCGGTGCACAAGGCGACCGTTCGATAAGGCAGCTCGAGCCGCTTCAAAACCTCTTCAGCGCTGTTAGTCAAACGCTCCAATTCATCGTACGACTGGTCGGGCTCTGAAAAAGTCATCAACTCGACCTTGTCGAACTGATGCTGCCGAATCAGACCACGCACATCCGCGCCGTACGATCCAGCTTCGCTGCGAAAGCACGGTGTGTAAGCCGTGTACTTGATCGGTAACGGGCGCGCCAGGATTTCACCGCGGTGCATATTGGTCAGCGGGACTTCCGCGGTGGGAACCATGTACAAATCCCAATCACCGGCAATCTTGAACAGGTCTGCCTCGAATTTCGGCAGGTTGCCGGTTCCAGTCAGCGATGCGCTGTTCACCATGAACGGCGGCTCCACCTCCGTGTAGCCATGACTGGTCGTGTGCAATTGCAACATGAAGTTGATCAGCGCACGTTCGAGCCGCGCCCCGGCGCCAATCAGCACCGAGAACCTGGCGCCCGCAATCTTCGTCCCCCGCTCGAAGTCGATGATGCCGAGCGCCGGGCCAAGGTCCCAGTGCGCCTGGGGATCAAAAGCAAATTCTCGCGGAGTTCCGTGACGACGGACTTCTACATTGTCGGCGCTACTCTTGCCGACCGGCACGCTCTCGTGAGGCAGATTTGGAATCGCCAGCAAGCCCCGGTTGCGACGCTGCTCGACGTTTTCGAGCTCGATGGAGAGCTGCTTCGACTGCTGCGCGCGCTGACGATTGGCCTCTTGAATTGGCGTGGTGTCCCGTCCCTGTCGTTTCGCTCGCGCCACTTCATCGGCCGCTGTGTTCTGTTCCCGCTTGAGACCCTCGAGCTCCGGCAGTATCCGACGACGTCGTGATTCGAGCGTGGCGAGCTCCTCGAGCTCGCTCGACAGATCCACACCACGCTTCTGAAGAGCGGATCGCAGGCCTTCGAGATTGTCACGCAGTATCGCCGGATCGATCATGTTGCCGATTCTACCTGCGATAGTATGTCGGGCATGGAGCGATCCGTTCGAAAGGTCGTTTTTCCCGCTGCGGGTCTCGGCACTCGATTTCTTCCGGGCACAAAGGTGTTACCGAAAGAGATGCTGGTGCTCGTCGACCGGCCGATTATTCAGTACGGCGTTGAGGAAGCACTTCAGTCGGGCATCGAAAACGTCATCCTCGTGACGAGCCGCGGTAAGAGCATCATGGAGGACCACTTCGACGTTGCTTACGAACTGGAGACGGTTCTCCAGCGTCGCGGAAAAGCGGATCAACTCGAACTCGTTCGGCGTATCTCGGAGCGCGTCAGCGTCGCTGCCGTTCGGCAAGGGGAACCGCTGGGCCTGGGCCACGCGGTTCTGGTCACCAGACATCTGGTTGGCGATGAGCCATTCGCCGTGGTGTTGACCGACGACGTGATCGATGCGGAGCCGCCTGCGCTCCGACAAATGGTTGATGTGTTCGAACGCGTGGACGGGCCCGTCATTGCGGTCGAACGCGTGCCTGCGGAAGACGTCTCGAGCTATGGCATCGTGGCGATCGATGACACCGACCTTGGCCCGGGCGTGCACCGCATCGTGGACCTCGTCGAAAAGCCGGCGCGGGAAGACGCACCCTCTGATCTCGCGATCATCGGCCGCTACATCCTCACACCCGACATCTTTCCCGCGTTACAAGAGACGGCGAGCGATCGCACGGGCGAGATTCAACTGACTAACGGAATGCGTCGTCTGCTCGAAAAGCGTCCACTCTATGCCTGCGAGATCAGTGGCGTACGACACGATACCGGAAACAAACTCGGATTCCTGAAAGCAACCGCGTACTTCGCGCTGCGGCGTCCGGAGTTTGCCGACGCGTTCCGGCGCTATCTCGATACGCTCAACAAGCCTGTGGGGACAACGACGCGCTGAGCGCGCGTCCAATCGGTTTTATTCGGAAGCCGCGGGCTTGGGAGCAGGCGCTGCGGTGTCGGTCTTGGTGCTCGAGGCGGCATCGCTGGTCGCCGGCTTGGCGTCGGTGCCGCTGGATGTGCCTGTCGACTCGCTGTTGCTTTTCCCCTTCTGCGAGTAGTCGGTGATATACCAGCCCGAGCCCTTGAACTGAATCGCAGGTGACGACAACAGTCGCCTGACCGGACCTTTTCCACAGCGCGTGCACTCTTCGAGCTCGGGATCCGAGAACTTTCGAATGACTTCAAAGCGCTGGCGGCATGCTTCGCATTGGTATTCGTACAGTGGCATGTCTACTCCAATGATGCGTCCACTGTCTCGCCAAGAAGCAGCCGTCGGAGCGCCCAGAATGGCGCGCTCCCCTGGGACAGAACGGCATCGTGGAACGCGCGCAGCGAATACTTTCCACCCTGCTGTTCTTTGTAGTCACGACGGAGTTTCAGCATCATCAGCTTGCCCAGCGAGTACACCAGGTACGTCGGATCGAAGGTGCCTCGTTCTGCTTCACGCCGCGCCGTCGTCTCTTCGAGAAACGCCTCGTCGCGGAAGAAGCGCATGCCTTGCTCGACCGACAGGTCCTCGCAATGCAAACGAATGGCAACTACGAAACGAGCGAGGCGAACGAGGGCTTCGGCGAGTTGTCCGATCCTGATCGTGACGTCACCGCGACGGAAACCGGCTTCCACCATCATGTGCTCACAGTAATGTGCCCATCCCTCGACGAACGAGGCCGGAGCAAACAGCGTCGACTTTCGTACCTTCGAGTCAATCTGGCGAAGATGGCGGAAGTGCAGGAAGTGTCCTGGATATACCTCGTGGATCGAAATGTTCCAGAGCGTGGGGATGTTGAAATCGCGAAGGTGTTCCTTCTGGCGATCGGGCGACCAGTTGCGGTCAACGTCGGTCAGATAGTAATACGCGCGGCTCGGTTTGCTTTCGAACGGACCTGGCGTCCACATGCTGGCAAACGCCCACCGGTAGAAATCCGGTGAGGGGGCCACGACGACGGGCTCGGAGTCAGGTAATGAAACCAGATCCTGGGTGCGCAGAAATTCTTCGAGCTCACCAACCTGCGCTTCGGCGACCGATATGAGCTGACCCGGTGCCGGGTGCTGCTCCTTGGCCCGACGCCATGCATCGATCGGGTCTCCACCATTCAGTCGACCCGCAACCTTCCGGAATTCTTCCTGAACGGCGGACAACTCCCGGAGCGCGATCGCCAGGAGCCGATCCGAGCCGATATCGACACCGTCTTCGAGCTTGAGTTTCTGCTCGAAGCGTTCGCGGCCAAGGCGGAAGGACGCCTTCGCCCGCGGCGCCAGGTCGTTCTCCAGGTAATCGAGATACGACTTGATGGCCGTCGCGGCCTCAGTCGATGTATCCGCGAGGTCGCCAAGAATATGAAGATCGTCGAGGCCGGAGAACGCCCGTGGCAGATCCGACTCGATAAAGCGAAGCGTGCCGCGCCAGCTTTCGAGACCGACTTTGACGAAGATCCCCGGGCACTCTTTGATGTTGTCGCGCGCGGCTTGCACAAGTCGCGGCACCTGGCGCAGCTTGGAGACGACACGACGAGCGCGCTCGGCCTCAGGCGCGTACGCGAAGAGTGCCTGTCCCGCCAGACTGCTGCCAATGATCTCCGCGTAGATCTGGGGGTTCCGTTCCCAGGACCGGATCGCCTCCAGCTCGTACATCCTGGCTTCGATGCCGGCCGCCACAATCGGGTGGTCCACCTGTTCGACCCGCGACAGGTGCGAGGGATCGATCTGATGGAGCCGGCGGCCGAAGCCGGATAACGTGCGGACGTGGGCGTCGATCGCCTGGCGGCTAAAATCCTCTAGCAGGTCGTCATGCGCATGGACGCCGTCCAGGCCGGCATAGCTCGGCAGCGCCTCGTGCAGGTACGCGAGGTAATCGTCGACGAAGTGGGGAAATGGCTCCGATGGGTACATACCCGGATGTTGTTTTGCGTAGTGCCGCCCCTCGGGGAGCGCTCATCCTGTCAATGGTACAATAACCTTACGTCCACAGGCGATGTCCGGCACATTGTTCGTGGTCGCAACTCCCATCGGCAACATGGAGGACGTCACACTTCGCGCGCTTAGAGTCTTGCGAGAAGTCGACGTAATCGCGGCTGAGGACACGAGACGGACTGCTCGACTGCTGAGCCATTACGCCATCGCCACTCCCACAATCAGCTTCCATCAGCACAACGTTCGAACCCGCCTTCCTCAACTGCTTTCTCGGCTGCACGCGGGAAATAATGTTGCTGTTGTAACGGATGCGGGGACGCCCGGTGTGTCCGACCCCGGAGTCGAGCTGGTTGACGCCTGCGTGAAGGCCCACGTCGCTGTTGACGCTATTCCGGGACCAAATGCGCCCCTGACAGCGGCGGTGGCTTCTGGGTTTCCGCTGATCCCATTAACCATTCTCGGGTT
>Ga0209382_10002309_pt1 | contig 28028 bp, 27 predicted proteins | sample SoiMetdeltSBSDD5_FD_187599 | JGI IMG/M metagenome (GOLD analysis project Ga0209382, IMG submission 187599) | Bulk soil microbial communities from a Populus tree surrounding site in Tennessee, USA - Soil MetaG P. deltoides SBSDD5 (SPAdes) (version 2) | ecosystem: Environmental > Terrestrial >... | reverse complement strand
GCGGTGACGAGATCGTCCTTGCTGACGACGCGCTCCCGGTTGCGGATCAGGTAGTCGAGAACATCGAACACCTGCGGCGCAACGGAGACCACATCGGCCCCGCGACGCAGCTCCCGCTTGTCGGTGTCGAGTACGAAGTCCTCGAAGAGATAGAGCAATCTCGAATTCCCTCCTGGGCCAAGCAAAGGGAATCCAGCCTAGCACAGGCTTACACGCAAAAAGTCATGCCCTGGTCGGGAATTGGTCAGGAAATGTCAGCCCAACGTCAAGCGTACCCTCCCCCGTCGGCGCATCCTCCCGACTGATCAGGTGCTGACCCGTTGGAGGCGCAACATGAAGCAATTACCGGCGTCTGCGGCGGTTATCATGTGCCTCGTCATGCCGGCGTTGGCCATCGTGCCGGACCAGGATGACTGGACTGTCGTCACCATGGCGCCTGACGGGGCATGGGGGTCGGCCACCGAGCCCTGGTTAGGCCAAGCTCTGGCCAAGGCTATCGGCAACTGCAAGGCGATGTCCGGTAGAGAAATCGGGTGTGGCGCCCAATCCAGGGCCATCAAGGGCGGTTGGGTCCTGGCCGACCGCTGCGGCGACAGGAACATCATCGTGGCCGAGAGGCGACTGGCCGATGCCGAACGGGCGGCCCGCAGGCGGGAGACGGATCTCAGGCAGCTCTACGCCCCGGACATGCCGCCCTGCCGACGCGTGCTGACTGTCGATCCACGCGCCGCAGTATTGGCGAGCAAGTCTCCGCAAGCTACGCTGACGGATTGATTGCTTCGATCAGCGCGTTGCAGCGGTTCGCCAATTTCCGATCGACTGACACCACCAAGGGAGTCGACATGGCCATCCAGGCGCAGCCATTCACAAGTGAAACCGCGGATCAATCGGTTGGGCCAGCCGCCACGTGGTTGAGGTCGTTGGCCCAAAGAACTGCGAGCTGGGCGAATGCCTGCGCAGACTACTACGCCGCAGCGGCTCTCTACGAGCAGCTCCGCGGGCTTCCCGATGCGGAGCTTCGGCGGCGGGGGTTGTCACGCGAGACGCTGGTGCGGGACGCGTGCGCGCGCTGCGATCGGATAGCTGATCATTGAGTCATCGCTCGGCAACGGGAGGAAGCCATGAGTAGGCGAACGATCACCGCAGCAGTCCTGCTTGCTGTTGCGACGGTGCTATCCAGCGGGCCCGCCGCGGCGCAGAAATCCGGCGGCACGCTGCGCGCCTTCGTCTTCACGAACCAGCCGAGCGCGTCGATCCATGAGGAGCTGACGGTTGCGACCGTGGCGCCCTTCATGGCGGTGTTCAACAACCTCGTGCTGTTCGATCAGACGAAGCCGCGCCACAGCATCGATACCATCGTCCCGGACCTGGCCGAGAGCTGGGCGTGGGATGCGAGCCGCACCAGGCTCACCTTCAAGTTGCGCCAGGGGGTGAAATGGCACGACGGCAAGCCGTTCACGGCCAAAGACGTGCAGTGCACCTGGCAGCGCCTGATTGGGGAGGAGTACTTCCGCAAGAACCCGCGCCGGGTCTGGTACACGAACCTCAAGGAGGTCACGGTCGACGGCGAGCATCAGGCGACGTTCCACCTGTCGAAGCCGCAGCCGGCGCTGGTCGCCCTGCTGGCCTCCGGCATGGGGCCCGTCTATCCGTGCCATAGGGAGGCCAAGGACATGCGCCTCAACCCGGTCGGCACCGGGCCGTTCAAGTTCGTCGAGTTCAAGTCCAACGACTCGATCAAGCTCGTGCGCAACCCAGACTACTGGAAGCCGGGGCGGCCCTATCTCGACGCCATCGAGTGGCGCATCGTTTCCAGTCTCGCAACCCGCACCCTGGCCTTTGTCGCCGGCGAGGTCGACTTCACGTTCCCAGGCGACGCGACTCCGCCCGTTGCAAAGCAGATCATCCTGCAGGCCCCCAAGGCGATCTGCGAGTTGGTCGCCGGGAATGTCAACACGAACCTCCTTGTCAACCGCAGCGCCGCGCCGTTCAGCGATCCAAAGATCCGACAAGCCATGATGCTTGCCCTCGACCGGCAGGGCTTCAACGACATCTTGCACGAGGGCAAGGCCGTGATCTCAGGCACCATGCTGCCTCCGCCGTACGGAAGCTGGGGCATGTCGCCGGAGGTCCTGAATGCGTTGCCCGGCTACAGCGGCGACCTGGCAGCACGCCAGAGAGAGGCGCGCAGGATCATGGAGAGCCTCGGGTATGGCCCGGGCAAGCGGCTCAAGGTCAAGGTGTCGACCCGCGATGTGCAGAACTACCGCGACCGGGCCGTCATCCTCGTCGACCAGCTCAACAAGATCCACTTCGATGCCGAGCTGGAGGTCATCGAGTCCTCGGTCTGGTTCGGGCGCATGGTGAGCAAGAAGTACGCGGTCGCGCTCAACCTGACGGGTGCCGCGGTCGATGATCCCGACTCGATGCTGAAGGAGAACTATGCCTGCGGCTCGGAGAACAATTCGCCAACTACTGCAACCCCGAGGTGGAACAGCTTCTCGATCGGCAGTCGCAGGAGGCCGATGTCGGCAAGCGCAAGGCCCTGGTGTGGGAGATCGAGCGCCGGCTGGCCGAGGACGTGGCCAACCCGGTCATCCTCCACGCCGTCGGCTACGGCTGCTGGCAACCGCACGTCAAAGGCTACGTGCTGCAGCAGAACACCATCTATAACCACTGGCGGCTCGAAGACGTGTGGCTCGACAGATGAGATTGGCGCTAGAAGAAGCAGCTCGATTCATGGCGCCGCGGTGTCGCCACGGCTTCCGCCTGGACCATACCGGCCCGCCAACTGCGCTTGGCCCGATGCGTCCGCTTCCGATCGCGTGGATCATGTTTGAGAACGTCTGTAGCTGGCACATTCTCACCGGACGTCTGCTGAGGAATCTACGGGGAATCCTGGGTGCAAAGCTGACATCGTTTCAGCTCCGTCGGAGCTGCCACGTACGGCGACGAAAGACCTGCCGGCGCCGACCGGGCGATCGTTCAGTCGTCCCAAAAGTTCCTGAACCGATCAGGTGTCAGCTCGGTGTATCGCACGGTGTGCATGATGTTCTTGTGGCCGAGGTAGTGCTGCAGGGCTCGCGTGTCCCTGCCATCATTGGCGAGCTTGAACATCGCCGAGGGCCTCGAAGCCTACGAAGCGAAGCGATGGCCGAACGGCAATAGCCAAGGCGGCAAGGGCTAGGACGGCGATCGGGTCGAGATGAAGGCCCTAGTCCAAGAATACCGTGCCTGGTGCGCAATACCGGGTCTGGTGCGCAGCGAAGGGAACCGGCCCGGTCGATCTTGAAACCTTTCTCGAGGAAGTCGAGAGGGTCTGCCGCAGGGTCGGGATCGAGATCGTCAGCGACGCGCAGTGTGTATTCTGCCTCAACGTGAAGATCGACGCCCCAGAGATTGTCGCTGCCCTTCATTGAGGCCTTCACACGAGCCCGCGAGGGCGTCAACGCCCACCGCTGGGAGGTCCGGCGGCGGGCGCTGTGTGCAGGCTGCCGAAAAGCAAGGCGTCAGTGGGACTGGCGGTCCTGCTGCTCGTAGAAGGCCTTGGCGTCGATCGCGTTGGCCGGAGCTGCAACTCCCACAAGAACCGACAGTGCAATCAGAGCGGATACGATGGTCTTCATGGCTATTCTCCAAGAAATGCAGGCAACACCTTGTTGCCAGTCATCGACGCGCGGGTGATCGCACGACGCCCTTGCGTCGCGCTGTCCCGGGCAGGACTTCTTTCGAAAAATCGCGAGAGCCTGCAGGCAACCCTTTCAAATCTTCGGCAGATAGCCGTCAAACTTGACCTCGTGGATCCAGCGATCCCCGACAGGCGGGCGATCACGCCGACGTGGCGACGCGGGCGAGATGAAACGCAGCGAGATGCCCTCGCTTACCGCGGTCAGGCCAGGGCCGCAATGCGCTTAACCACTCAGCAACCATACGCCCGTAGGGTCCTCGAGCGGACGGGGCAACACGCACTCTAGGGGAGAGGGGCCCGCCGAGTACCTCTTGGGGAGCCCTCATTGGTCACCTATTCGGGCTTCTTGGAAGCCCGCACATGACTCATCCAAAGTGTGCAACAGGGTTTGTCTGTCCCAATTATCCGCTTCCGGTTTGCTGGGGCACGCCGATGTGGAGCTCAATACAAGATGACGTGCGCGAGATAGTCTGGCTGGTCACGGTTGTTGGTGGCGTGCTCTTGGGCGTTGGAGTAACCATTGCCCTCGCCAAGGCGGTGGTCGGTTTCATGTAGTTCAGCAGGCGGTACACGTAGTCTTGCGGCTTCCATCTGCGGACTTGCAGGGCCAGGTTGTTGAACTTCGCCCTCTCGACTTTCTGACGAAAAAGTCACGATGTCTGCTTGTTGGGGTGGTTCGGACGCACGGTGGTGACTGCGCTGACGGCGAAGCTTGACCCAAAATCACCGTCGCAGAGTGATCGTCTGCTGCGTCGCAGCGGCAGGCTATGCTTCTACTGCGACGCTCCCAAGCGCTTCAGCGCGTCCTTGTTTTCTTGATTGTCGGGATTCTTCGCCAAAGCTCGTCGGAAGTCGGCGATCGCTTCCTCACGCCGCCCCAGTGCTTCAAGGATATGCCCCCGTATGCCGAGCGTGGCAGCATCATTCGGGCGTAGCGCGAGCGATCTTTCTGCGTCCGCCAGTGCCAGCGCCGCCTTGCCGGCTTTGATGTAAGCCCAGGCACGGCCCTTGTAATAGCTGGCATTCTCAGAGTTGATCTCGATCGCCTTGCTGTGGTCCGCGATCGCCCGGTCGTACTCCTGTTTGTGGAAGTAGGTGAGGCCGCGGTTGTTGAGCGCGTCGGTGTGCCGCGGATCGATCTCGATCGCCATGCTGTAGTCGGCAATGGCGCCGTCGTAGTCCGTCTTCTTGTCGTAGGCGACGCCGCGCCCGTTGTAGGCCGCAGCGTATTTCGGGTTGATCTCGATCGCCTTGGAGTAGTCGGCAATGGCGCGGTCGTGCTCACCCTTGGCGAGGTAGGCGGTGCCTCGGTTGTAATACGGTAATGGGTGTTTCGGGAGAAGTGCGACTGCCTGATCGAGGTCGGCAATGGCGCGGTCGAGATCGCCCTTGGCCTTGTAGGCGTTACCGCGGTTGTTGTAGGCCTGAGCGTATTTCGGGTTGATCGCGATTGCCAGATCGAAGTCGGCGATTGCCAGATCGAGATCGCCGTTGGCCTGGTAGGCGACCCCGCGATTGTAGAGGGGGATGGCAATATTCTTGCCTTGCTGGATGATCTCCGTGCAACCACGGATAGCGCGTGGCAGATCACGACCTTGAGTGCAATCGGCTCGCGCATCTGCGCGAGCCGATGTCGCTCCAACCATCAACGGCAAAGCCACCGCGACCAGCAAGAACATCGGACCCTCCCACGTGGTACGCGCCTACCGGCAGCATTAGCGCTGTTGAAGCCATTTGTGCACCGGAGTGCGCTGCTGAGCAACGATGCTGCGGCCGGACTTGGTGCCCAACGCTAGGCTCCGCACAGTCGCGTCAGCCGAGGCGTAAAAGCAGAAACAACCCGATGCCAACCGCAGGGCCGGCTAGGGCGCACATGACCGACACTATGAGCGGCCTAATCAACACGGACGCACAACCCAAACTTGCACACGCCCTACCGACGCTCGATCGCAACTAGCGTCTCGATCAATTCCTCTCATATTGGCAAGGTTCAGCGGCAGCGCTGTCACCGGCGGGACAGTTTTCAGATTTTCCGGCGCGGGCCCTCCCGGGGATGCGCGGCGGGCTCGTCTGGCAGCTGGGTGGTGCACGATAACGTGGCCGCCCCGCTCACCAGCGCACAGAGGTTTGCGGCGGCCACCGTCCTTGCCGAACTCACGCGTGCCGTCTGGCGTCGCGCCTCCGCGGTGTGGGCGAGCAACCAGTGAACGCATCTTGCTGCGCTGCATGAGTCCGTACCTGGCACCAAGCCGACCACTTCCGCACCGCAGCGACTCCGTCAGCTTTCTGAGGTCCTACGGACACTGCTGCCCGCCTAGCGAAGACGGGCCTTCTTCAATCTTCCCAGAAGCCCTTAGACCGATCAGGTGTCAGCTCGGTGTATCGCACGGTGTGCATGATGTTCTTGTGGCCGAGATAGTGCTGCAGGGCTCGCGTGTCTCTGCCGTCATTGGCGAGCTTGAACCCACACGCATGCCTGAGCATGTGTGGGTGGACGGAGAACTGGAACCTGGCGCTGACGGCAAGGCGGGACGGCATCTTGCGGAACCTGCGGGGGTCATGGGTGCGCCGCGCTCGGTCATGAAGATATAGCGGCTCGCTCCATCCATACGCTTGAGAGCCCGCAGCGCCCGCATTTCCTCCCCACCCAGCTGGTGCACGCTGGGGATGCCGTTCTTGAGGCGGCGCACGTGGATGCCCGCCAATTTCACCGACCTTGTTCGCAGCCGTGTGGATGGTGGTTGTCGTGGCTCAAGGCGATACATCGTAGATGCGGCAGCCAAGCCATTGTAACAAAACGCGACTGCCGCCTTTGTTCGCAGCGGGCCGGGGACCTCAGAAACAACGTGCGCGAGGTCCAAAGTCATCAAGGCCAAAAGCCAGTGGATGTGTGTGAGAAGGGGAACGTCCGGTGTCTGTACAAGGCAAGTTGCGACGGGTATAGGGAGAGATCGTATTTACGCTCTCGTGGTTCGTCGGGGGAGACGCTGGGGGAGACGCTCGGCATGGCAAAGTCGAACGGTTCTTCGTTTGTAGGGCTTCTATTGCTTGGCGTGCTGGGGATATTGGCCTGGCTGTCGTGGCCCGTATCGCTCTGGGTGCTCGCCGTCCTCATCGTCCACTGGTGCCTGCGCAGCATGACCGAAAGGCTCAGGCAGGCGCGGCTTGCCGGAAAAAGCGGGCTGCTCCGGGCGCTGCTTGAGATCAGCGGCGGCACGCTGAGCCGTTCGGTGATCTATGTCGGGGCCGGCATCACACTAGTCGCCGTAGCGCAAGCGGCGCTTTGGTTGGGAGCCCAATGGATCGAGCCCTCCCAGGTCCGCCAAGTCGAACAGCTGCTGTCATGGAGCTATCAGCGGCTCCTGGCCATCCTCGACCTCGAAGCGCTGGCGATCGCACTTGGTGTCTTGTTGGCGGTCACACTGCTGCGGCCTCGATCCGAATACATGGGCCATTTCCTGAAACTTCGGTCTGCGCTTTCGCGTGTGGCCTTCATGCTGCTCGGCGTCACGTCTTTCACTTTCTTCGGGGCGCTCGACATGCAGCTCATCGACCCAGAATGGCGCCGCGCAGAGCTCTACGCGGCGCGCGCGAAGCTTAGGGAGATCAGTGACGAGACGCGCGACATGGCGTCAGCTGCGTGGATAGAGGCTGAAGTGCGCCGGTTGGATGCTGACAAGCAGAAGGACCTTGCCAACTTCTTCCAATCTGCGCGCACGTCTTCCTTCGCGCCTCAAATCGTACGCGCGGCAGCCGTGGAGCTGGCGGGCAAGGCGCCGAAAGTCACCGCGGCAGCGGAAGTCGAGCTGCGGGTGGATGGCGTCATCCCTGAGCGCATGCGCACTTACATCCGGGGCGAAGGCCTCGCTCCGCATAGCGTGCCGACGTTGGCGGAGCTGCGTGTCGCCAATGAGCGTCTCACAGCTCACGAACTCCGGTTGCGGGCAGCGCGTACCGCGGTGATCGAGCTAGCGTCTGAGGCGATTGCCTCGCTCGGACCCAAGATCGAGCGGCCGCTCGTGAACGCGTTCGTGCAAGAACTGACGTCCACACTCGCGCGCGGTGCCTTGAGGGAAGTCGTGCCGGCCTCGGTGGCCGACGTGACCACGGCGAAGGAATGGGTGAGGACGCATTTCTACGTCGCGCAGCCGGTCGAACGGGCCTACGTACCCCATGCCTGGCAGTTCAGCATGAACAGTTTGGAGCGCGGAGCGGTATCCGGGGGGGTGCGCACGTCGGAGGTGCTGATGGCGGCGCTTGTGGCACGCCTGCATGGTCAGGCGCAGGCGGCGCAAGCAATGCGTACCTACCGGCCGCCGATGCCGAGCGGCGGTACCATTCACTCAACCGGCAGTTATCGGCCGAGCACGCGCATCCGTGTGCGCTGGTGAACGGTGGGAACCGAAGGCGGCACTCTTACCAGTAGGGCCTTTGCCAGCAACTTGATGTTGGCGGCATGGCTTGCCGCAGACGCGGTGCGGGCATTCATCCTGGCGCAGGAACTTACCCTCGATGCGGTGGAGATCGCCGGCACACTCGCTCTCATTGGAGCCGCCATGTTTGTGTTGCTGCGACCGGCGCCATTCGCGCAGGACGTGCGGGCCAGTTCGGTCGTCATAGCCGTTGCTGCCGCGCTCGTTCCCATTGCGCTCCAATTACTGTCGGCACCCTCCGCTCGTAGTGCATCGTTCTTGCTCTTCGTGCAGGCTTCGGCGGTTGCCATCCTGACGTTGAGCATCGTTTATCTTGGGCGCAACTTTTCTCTCGTTCCGCAGTACCGGTGGATGGTGGCCAGTGGGCCCTACGCTGTTGTACGCCATCCCATGTACGGCTCATACCTGCTGTTTGATGGTGCGCTGGCGCTCGCAAGCATGAGCTGGGCGACCGGGGCATTGTGGCTCGCGGAAGCCGCGCTGCTATTGCTGAGAGCCCAGCGCGAGGAGAAGCTGCTCGAAAGCAGTGAGCCGGCCTATCGCACATACCTCGCACGGGTGCGCTACCGATTTGTTCCATTCGTTGTGTGAACTGGCGCGCTCCTCCGATTTGTCGCGGCTCGACTCTGTAGGTCCATCGCACTTTGATTCGTGCCTACCGGCACAAATCGTGCGGCAGGCTCAGACGTGGCGACGGATTGAAGCGCCCTGCAGACCCCGAGAAAGCTGAGCGCGGCCTCCAAAAATAGCCTTGCTTGAAGCTACCGGAGGCCGCGAGGTTAGGCCTTGTGCGCCGTACCGGTGATGCTGTTGCGAAGCTCGATTGGGCTGGCTACGGTGTGAAGCGTCTCGAAGCCTTCGCCGGTCCCGAGGATCGTCACATCGCCATAGTCGAGCATCCGCCCGAGGATTGATTGATCGATCTGGACGCTCTCGACCTTGTCCATGTTCATCTCGTTGGTCTGCCGCCGGATGAGACCTTGCTTGTAGATGACCCGCCGGTCGGTGACGGCGATCTCGGTGACCCGCAACTGCAACCATTGCTTGATCAGGAGAACGACCGCAACGAGCGTGAGGGCGTATGCCGTATACCGCCAAATTCCCGTCAGGTACCGCGTTTCGCTGAACAAGTAGGCGACCACTGCTAGGAGCGCCACCGCAACACCAGGCCAGTACACGATCCAATGAATGGACGAGATGCGCCGGACCTGCTCACCGGGCTGCAAGACGTGCTGAAGGTAGCTCACGACGAGGATTCTCCTTCTTACCCCCGCTGCCCTGCGATGGGGCTTGTCCGACCCGGCAACTACGCGCAACGTGGGCTTCCGGCGAGCGAGGCGTGCGAAAGGGCGCAGCTGGGATCGATGCGACGCGGCACTGTCTCCCGCGTGGCGTCATTTTAGCAGCCTACGCTGCTCGCGCGCACCGAAAAGGTGATTGAATCGGAAATCGAAGCCACGCTCGATCCCCTTTGCCATCATCTGCCACCGTTCGCAATGGACAGTCGACGGTCGAAATTGGCACCAACGCACCGTTTGCGGCAGTGCACCGATTTTCCGTCTGCAACTAGAGGTGCTTCGGACGTGCTGGCAGGGTGCGCGGGAGGCGTGCTCCTGACCCATTTTTCCCAATGACGTAGTGACGACGCTCGTGCCATCGACATCGCGTTCGCAGGCAGCTGCCTAAGGTCTCGCTCATTGAAACCGCCAGCGCTTGCGATTAGGTCCCACACACGCGGGCCGTGCACCAAGCATTCGAATGAATGCCCGACCGACCAACGCGTTCAAGTCGTACCCCGCCTGAGCGGGGCGCGGCGTCGCGTTCAGTTGGCCGTGTTGATCGGCGGCAGCTTGAGCGGTGGCTCGGCCGGGTTGAGCTCGCTCCTGATACGGGCAACCACGCAGTCGGCGCGCTTGATGTAGGCCACCGCCGCCTGATCGTGGCTCGCCACCGAGCGTGAGATGTACTTCTTGTAGTTGTCCTCGTTGTCGAGCGGGCATCGCTCGGGCTCGCCACGGAACAGCCGCACATAGCTGCGCGACATTTCCGACAGCTGCCAGCCGATCGGCAGCTCCAGGTACCCATAGTAGAAGCCGATCTCGCTGATGCTGAGTCCGGGCTTGGATTCGAGGGCGGCGTCAAACTGGGTCTTGAAGCCGCGGCCCTGGCGGGCGCTGGTGGCCGCGTCCAGCGGCGGGGAAAGCTCGCCGCGGGCCTCATCGCGTGGCGGATCGATCCAGAGCCGGTCCAGCGGCGCCCACAGCGCCGATATCATGATGATCCTGAACTCCACGTTGGGCCGCGGCGTAAGACCATCAAGATGCTGCGCGATGTTGAGTGCTGTGGTCACGCCCGAGTTGTCGACATAGGCGCCGTCGACGAACGTGAAGCGCTTGCGGTTGCTCTTTGCGGCGGCGGTCTTGCCAGTGCTCGAGCTGGTGCCCTCATCGTCCCAGGCGTACCAGCCGGGCGGCGAGATGTAGGGGAAGCGGGCGCTCAAGCCCACCGCGGTGCTGAGCTGCAGGTCGAAGGGATCCACGAACTCGAAGAAATCGTAGATCTTGCGCGAGGGTGAGACGTTGGCCCCGTTGTTGGCGCCGACGGTGCGCAGATCGAGCGGGCTCAGCACCATCTGCAGCCCCGTCTCTACGTTCGTAACGTTGAGCGCCAGCGTGGGCGTGGCACCCTCAATGCATTTGCGCATGTTGGCGCTGCACAGGCCGAAGAAGCTCTCCGTCATCGGGTTGACGCTATGGCCCGAATAACGCCACGCCTTCTCGAAGGCGAGCTCAAGCGTGCGGGCGCGGTCGAGGTGGGAAAACGGATAGGGGATGAACCTTTGCAGGAAGTCGGGGAACAGGCCACCCCACACCACAGGGGCGAGGAAATCTCCCGACAGTATTGCCCTGGCCTGCCGCTCGAGGTCGCCGGGAGGAGCGGCGCCCGTCTTGCATGGTGCGGGCTGCTCGAACTTCGGATCGCCGGAAATCTGGCCGGCGAACACCGCTGCACCAAGGCTGCCGCCCGATACCGAGCTGATGGCGAATACATGCTGGGCGAAGCTGGGGCAGAGGTCCTGCATGCGCGCCAGGAACTGCGCGGTCAAGTAGGCTGCGTAGAGCCCGCCCCCCTCGGAGGCGATGATGTAGACGGGATAAGGCTTCTGCGTCGCTTGATAGGCTGGGAAATCTTTGCGCGAGCCGATCCAGCGCTTAAAAGCGTCCTCGACCGCCACGCGCTCTCCCAAGCTTGCCCTGTTGCGGATGGCATGGTTGTCGGCCAGTCTGAAGTATTCGATGCCGAGCACGAAGAGCACGAGCAGAGCGAGCACGGGCACAGCAAACAGGCTGAAGCGCCCCAGCACTGCCACCAGCAGCGCCACGACCACCATCCACAGGCAGAACACCGCGACCACGCCGAACAGCTGCGGCATCTGGATGTTGTCCCAGGCCAGCAGCGCAGTCGAGCCCGCCGCGATCAGTGGGAAGAATACCCAGTTGCTGTATCTGGCGATGCGGCGTGCGCTGTCTTCATCCGCCTCGGCGGCGCTGAAATCCACCCTCCGCTCGTAGAGCGCCGCGCCGATGAAGATGATGGCGGCGAGCATGAGGCACAGCGCCATGCCGAGGTAGAAATCTTGCCTGAGCTTTTTGGCGCCGCGCAGGAAATCGGTGAGCAACGGATCGGTCCCGGCGAGGTCCTTGGTGACGCAGAGCCACAGCCCGACCGCGGCGGCGATTAGCGGCGAGGCAGCAATCAGGCGCGGCCCCCAGGTCAGCACCAGATGAGCAACCGGGTGCGGAGCCCCGTAGAAGGATTGGTAATCATAGGTCAGCCCGCGCGCCAGCTGCAGGAACACGATCGAGAGGGCGAACAGGCTGAACACGGCGATGATCCAGTGGTACTGGAAGTTCAACTCGCTGGTGCGCTCCTGCGCCAGCACGCGATAGACCTCCTGCACCTGGTCCGGAACTGTCAGCACCACGCCCGTCAGAATAGCCATGGCGATCGGGACGCGGATGACGAACAGGCTCGCGCGGAGCGCCGAGAACCAACTTTCCGTCTGGCCGGCGAGCGGCGCTTCCGAATGCGAGATGGCTGGCATACTCGATCCCCCAATGTTGGCTGCACCCGGACCGGAACATCATTCCGCTTGCGCGGGACGCAAAACGCGGGATGCGCTCGAGCCAATCAACAGAATGTGTTGGGCCTCACCGCTGCTGCGGCTGCACCCGCGCCGGTCCGGTGCGATAGCCGCAGCGCGCCCGCAAGTCGTCAATCTGCGCCTGATAGGTGAGTTGCTTGAGCGGGACCCGGCAGGCATCGATACAGGCCCGCACGCAATCTGACTGGCAGGAGGGCGAACATGCCGTTCTGCCACAGCACTCCACCGAGCACCGCTGCTGGTGGGCCGGCGTCGAGCACTGATCCTGCGCCCGCGCCGCCCATGGCGAGACGAGCAGCGCCAGCACGCCGAATGCTGCGGCGGCCGGCACGACCTTCAAGCCGATCGTCATATTGATCCTCCCTGCGCACGCGGCGCCGTCCCCCGGCAGTGAAGACTAGTGCGTCGCCGCCGACGATGCCAGCGGGCGGCAGAAAAATTGAGGCAATGCATGGAAGCGGAAGTCCGACAAGGACAATTAAGGCCATTGACGAGTTTCTGGTTCTGACACCTTTGGTCCGTCGCCGGCAGGTGGTGACTTCGGCAGCTAGCGGGGTACACCTGCCGTGCGCTCGACGCTCCCGGACGGGTAGGTCATGACCCACTTCTTCCGTCGCCCGCCGTCCTTATCGCGATGCAACATCTTCCTTCAGCTGCATGCAACGACCGTCGAGAACTGATAAGTTGATCGCTATTTAGCAACGACGGGCTCGACATGAGGCGGCGGGAGTTCATTGCGCTGGCGCAAGCTTTGCCGGCGATTTCATGAAGGACGCCAGTGCCGTCTGTAGAAGCATCGGGAGGCCGGTATGAGAAGGCGCACTCTAGGAACGCATGGACTCGATGTCTCGGCGCTCGGGCTGGGCTGCATGGGTATGACCGGCGCCTATGGAGCCTCGGATGAGGCGGAAGCGATCGCGACCATCCACGAGGCGATCGATCTTGGCATCGACTTCATAGATACGGCGGAGGTCTACGGCCCGTACGAAAACGAGCGGCTGCTCGGCCGGGCTGTGCGCGGCAGACGTGACCGTGCGGTGATTGCGACGAAGTTCGGCTTCACGGTCGGCGCCACCGGTAAGCCATTCGGTCTGGACAGCCGTCCACAGCATATCAAGGACGTGTGCGACCAAAGCCTCTCGCGACTTGGCATCGATCACATCGATCTCTTCTATCAGCACCGCGTTGATCCAAACGTGCCGATCGAGGAAGTGATTGGAGCGATGGCCGAGCTTCGCACAGCCGGGAAGATCAGGTTCCTTGGTCTATGCGAGGCAAGCGCAAGGACCATCGAGCGGGCAAATGCTGTTCATCCGTTGTCGGCGGTCCAATCGGAATATTCAATCTGGGAGCGACAGGTCGAGTTCGAAATCCTGCCAACGTGCCGCAGGCTCGGCATCGGGTTCGTGCCGTATTGCCCACTCGGACGTGGGTTGCTGACCGGAACGATCAACGCTGGCACAGAATGGGGACCTGGCGATCAGCGCGGCAATTTCCTGCCGCGGTTCCAGAAGGAAAACTTGGAACGGAACCTTACTATCGTTGCCGCAGTGAAGGAACTGGCGGTCCGTCGATCGCACACCCCTGCCCAAGTCGCTTTGGCTTGGCTGTTGCATCAGTGGGAAGGCATCGTACCCATACCCGGCACGAAGCGCCGCAAGTACCTCAAGGAAAATGCTGGCGCTGCCGAAATCCACCTACAAACCGTAGATCTGGTATGGCTCAACGAGCGTATTCCAGCAAGTGCGGCGGTTGGGGATCGATATAGCGCCGCCGTGACGGCTACCCTCGATCAAACTTGAGACAGCGACTTGCGTTTTCGTCGCGGCTGGCGGTCTCGTAAGCTATGGTGCGATGCGAGCGTGACTGGCGTGTACCGTCAGGTCGGCGTGTTCATGGCGCGTGCAGATGAGGTAATTGAATAAGGGACCTAACGTTCCCTGCTGCAACTGCTCAGGTCGGGATTTGGCACCAAGCCGACCACTTCCGCACCGCAGCGAGTCCGTCAGCTTTCTGAGGTCCTACGGACACTACTGCCCCGCCCACCGACGACGGGCCTCAAGGTCTTCAATCTTCCCAGAAGCCCTTGAACCGATCAGGTGTCAGCTCGGTGTATCGCACAGTGTGCATGATGTTCTTGTGGCCGAGGTAGTGCTGCAGGGCTCGCGTGTCCCTGCCATCATTGGCGAGCTTGAACCCACACGCATGCCTGAGCATGTGCGGGTGGACGGAGAACTGGAACCTGGCGCCGACGGCAAGGCGCGACAGCATCTTGCGGAAGCCTGCGGGGGTCATGGGGGCGCCGCGCTCGGTCATGAAGATGTAGCGGCTGCTGCCATCTTCGCGCTTGAGAGCCCTCAGCGACCGCATTTCCTCGCCGCCCAGCTGATGCACGCTGGGAATGCCGTTCTTCAGGCGGCGCACATGGATGAGGCCATGCAAAAAGTCGATCTGATCCCAGGTCAGCGCGCACAGCTCGGAGACACGCAGGCCGTGCCGGAAGGCGACCAGGATCATGGTGGCATCGCGCAGGCCATAGCGGCGCCCGCCGCGCTTGGCAGCCGCCATGAGACGCTCTACCTCCTTGGGGGTGAGGTATTCGCGCGGCCGAACGTCCCGGTTGCGGCGCCGGGCGGTGGCACTGTCCCATTTAGAAGAGTTGGGCGCCTCCTGCGGCGGGCGGTTTTCGTCAATGATTTCATAGGGTATCTATCCTTGACTGTCCTATGATTGTGCATTCATGGGACAGTAGCAGCATAACGCCATGGCGACCATGTCGGAAGCCCTCAGTTGGGCTGATTTCGCCAGATTTCAGCTGTCCAGGGAGCCTGCTTGTTGGGGCGCGACATCGCGGCCTTCTTCGCCGGGTGAGCCACGTCGACAGTCATGGGCATCGGGGGCCGACAACCTGCGAGGTGCTCGATTCGGGCACGCTACCCTCTCCCACCATTATGAAGGGCGCCCAGTGGGCTGGATGCACCTCTTTCGGATCGCCGCTCTCCATCATCGCCAACATGGACCGGCGTAAGGCCTCGGCGCGACCCACCGACTTGTCCTAGGACATGATGGCGAGGGCACTCATGATGAGGCAGTGCGTCAGCAGACCCTCTCCCCATCGGATGATGCTACTGGCGCCAGATTTCCTTCTGCCAGCTTGGTGTTACTGATTTCTTTGACGTGGCCGCCGGCCTGTTCGACTTCGCCTTCGCGATTGGTTGCGTTTCCGGCTGTGGAACGATGGATGACGTTGTTTGTGGCGTCGTCCCTACGCTGCCTTCACCAACCACGACGAACGGAGCCCAATACGAAGGATGGGCCTCATGTGGCTCACCAGTCTCGATCATGGCCAGCATAGTCCGCCGCAACGCCTCGGATCGCCCAACCGACTTGTCCGCAGTCATTGTATTCAAAGCCTTGGTGATTAGCTTGACCGTGCTGTCAGAGTGGACCGCCCAATGTGAGACCAACAGCGCCCGAGCCCCGGCATAGAAGAACGCGCGGGCGAGACCTGACAAGGCTTCCGCTCCTTGTGTGCCGCCCGCCGCCGTGTTGCAGGCCGACAGGATCACCCAATCTGCGTCCAGCTTAAGACCGGCGATTTCGGAAGCAGAAAGGTAGCCGTCGTCTTCCGCTGTACCCTTGTCGGGCGGCGTCAGGATCAATCCAGGCTCGGCACCCACTTGCAACTCACCCGCAAGTGTCCCGTGGGTCGCGAAATGCACAATCCGATAGTTGGCAAGATTGCCGCTCTCGCTCATTGACTTGATATTGCGTTCGGTCGCGCGATTGCCGAGATGAACATCGCTGTCGGGTATTCCGAGATCGCGGGCCACGGCGCACAACTCGTCTGCCGTTTCGGGAAGCGGCACTTGAGCACGGATATCTGTTAGATCGACCAATCCGCCGCGTTGGCCGAGCGCCTTCACTCCACTGCCTCCGAAAGACCTCGCCACACGTTGCTCTGTGGTCCTTGGACACTGCTGCTTGTCCAGTGCGAGTTTGCGCCGCTTCTCATACCTCGCGTCAGGACCATCGAGCAGCGGATTGCCAAAACCAACAAAGCGCTTCGTTGCGTGGCTAGTCTTGGCGTGCTGACGAAGGGCTCTCAGGGAGGTGACAGAGGGCAACACGGTAAGCGCGTTACTCTTGGCAAGCCAGGCTGCGCGACGGAAGGCTTCGGCACCCGTCAGCTTGCTATCAGGCTTCTCGGTGACGAGCACCTGAAATGGGAGCTGCGTTAATGGCCCAGAGGGTACGATCAGGAGGTGTTTACCCCTGATTATGTCCTCGACTTGCCCGAACAAAGATCGATAGAGATCGTGCGCGCGGACTAAGTCGAACGGCAGAGCATCCTGTTCCGTCGGTATCTGTTGCCGTTGGAGATCCAGCACCTTTTCGCAACTCGACTGCCCTTCGGCAGGCCATCCCGCACGATCCAAGCCGCAACGCAACATCTGCACTTTGGCGACAAGCGCCTCGGTGACCGTTGACATCTGCATCCATCGTGCATTCTTAGACGTAATGACCCAGAGAAGCCCGGTACGATCACTAAACCTTACTAGCGCTTCGTTCTCATGCAGGAGGCTCTGCGTCTCAGCAACCGACATAGGCTGGGGATTGGCCAACGCATCGTAGGTCGGGAACTCCGAGGCTAGCGTCTGTTCGATTTGACGCCGCTTCCGCTCGATTACGGCGAGCTGCTCTTGCAAGGCTTTAACAGACTGCGCACTTTTTTCGTCTCTGGTCGATAGCGCGGTGATTAGTCGTTCGTCCAAGAGAAGTCGCCTCGCCGAGAGGTCCTGGCCTTCGCGGATCAGTTCGAAAAGCGGGCCATTTCCCGCCGCTTGTCGTGCCGTCATCAAGGAAACCGCTGTTCCAGCAACTGATTGATCGACGTATTGGTCAGCAACAAATCCCTGGTTTTGCAGTTTTTCATTCGAAGACGGCTTCTGTTCCTTGAGGTACCACATCGCGATCACAGCTAGAGGCGCAAGAGATTCAGGCTCTCCACCGACAATAGGATTACGACTTCCCAATCGACTAATGCCGATCCTATCGCGTCTTTGGACTTTCTTAGTTAACTCAAAATACTTCAACACGTCTTCTAGATGACCAACACTGCTTGCGATTGTGCTAAGAAGTTCATAACTGGAGGATAGCGCAGGGTCTTCAGCTCCAAAGTGCACTTGTTTTATCGAGAGGGCCCGCAGCGCAAGACCGTGTGAGATGTCATGCTTCTTCTGCCTCAGAAAGCCTGATGCGACGAGTTCAAGAAGGTCAGCAAATGACGGGCTGTTAGTCTCCTTTCGCTCCTCGAAGATGCGAACCGTTTCGACCATTCTTCATGCGCTTGATCATGCTCCCCTGTCTGCCACAGAAACCAGCCCAACTTTTGAAGCGCAAACGCTACGTTTGGATGCGTATCGCCCCAGTGCCGCTTGTACGCCGCTAGCGATCGCTTCTGGTATTCAATCGCAAGATCTAGCTTATCTTGATTTGCAAACGATCCTGCTACGTTGAGCAGGCTTTCTGCCGTATCATAGTGATCCGGGCCCAGTGTTCTCTCCCGAATTTCAAGAGCCCGGAGTTGAAGGGGATGCGCCTCCGCATAACGCCCCTGCATCGCAATGATAATGCCTAGGGCTGCGAGGCTTATGACCGTTTCTTGGGCCTCCGATCCCAATGTATTCGTGAAGATTGCGAGGGCTTGCTTAGTGAGAGTTTCGGCCTCTGGGAGGGACGTCAATCGTGACTCTTCTGAAAGAAGTCTCGCGTACACCAGGCTTTCCGTGCCAGCCGATGCCTGAATAAGCTCTCTGCCACGCCGCAACGTGATCCTGGCATCCTCATGTTTATGTAGTGAAATCTCTGAGCGCGCCAGATCCACGAAGAGTTCGGCGAGTTTCGGATCACCACCACTGGTCTTGCGACTTATGATCTGAATTGCATCCTTGAGCAGGGGAACCGCTTCGATATATTTGGCTTGTACGGCGTATTGCAGGGCGAGTTCGCGGAGGTAATTAGCTACAGTCGCATCTTGAGCGCCCACCGCCACCATATGGGTTGAAATTGCCTGCTGCCAAATGCTTTCGGATTCACCATATTTCTTGCTTGCGCCCAAGACGCTCGCGAGCTGAGCAAGATTCTTGGCAAAGTCAACATGGGCCGACCCGACGATCTCTCTTCTCAGCGCTAGTGCCGCTCGTGCTTTCGATTCCGCATCTGCATGTCGTCCAATGATTGCATAGTGTGAAGACAAAAAGGAAAGGGCGTCTACATACTTTGCGTGTCTCCGACCGACCGCCTTTTCGACTTCGCTCACGACTTGCTCAACGAGCGGAGTGGCTTCGGCGTGTTTGCCCATCCGGTCGTGTTCAGCAATCTGGCGAAGAAGAGCGTCAACGTTGTGGTTAGCTTGTGCGACCGCCAATTTGGACCCGCACGCCACAAGCAGCAGAACGATCGCTACCAAGCGTGCAAAACACTGCCCCGTCATGACCCTTCCCCCGAAGCCTTACAGCATCGTGCGACGGGGCCGAGATAGGTGCAAGATAAGTTTGCTCCAACCGTGGTGGTCTGGCGAGGCGAGTTTCTGCCGATATGGGCAACGCCAGAGACCTATGCAGTGGTCGGGGCAACGAACCCTGGCTCCCTGACCATGAATGGACAGGGCGAGGTGAGGCGGCAAGTAGACTCCGGCCATTGCATTCTTTTGAGTCCTCAGATCGTCTTCCAGTCGTTTTCGGCGTCGACTTCAGAGCCATCATAGTATCGGTAATCGTCACGGTTATCCGGCTCGAGCACAGGAGCGGGACGGTGGCCGCCTACCATCTCATCGAGCATGCGGCCGATGAGGCCTAAAGCATCCACCTGATCCTCATGCCCCACCGGAAACATGGACATTTCCATCACGAGATCGTCGAGCCATTCGGCTTGCTTTGGGAAGTAGACCTTGCCGGTAGCCATCCGGCCCTGGAACGACCGCGCCTTGGTGGGCTTGTCGCCAGCCTCTGACATTTCCCGGATAGCGACGTAAGTCCTGGCTTCCGCCATCCGCTTGGTGAGAAACGGCCCCACCGAGCGCTTGATCTGGTCCGCGGGCGCCACCCACAGATAGATGGGCCGGTGCTTCTGCATGAGACCGATCATCTGGTCGATCCAGATGTCGGTGGTGGCCTGCTTGCGCCAGATGTCGAGAATGTAGAGGTTGTCATCCGGGTCAACACCAACAACGACATGCACCGTGAAGTCGCCGCCCTTGGCCGTCACCGCAAAGTCAGAGGCACCATACTTGGAGAGATGCTTTGGCGCCGCGTCGTACCAGCGGAACCACTCCTTCTTGAAGTAGGCGTCTTCGTCCGGTGAAGGGTTCTGCAACATCTGCGAGTTGAACGTGCCGGCCATCTCGACGCGCTTCTTGGCTAGCGTCTCCCGGCTCATCAGAACGGGTTCGCCTGATGCCGTTCCGTCGATCGTTGCCGGGTAGACCCTCGCCTTGATGCCGCGCTCCACTAGCGTCCTGTAGGTATCCAGGAAGTGATAGCGCGTGCCGATGTATCTGCTTTCGCCTCCTTCGGCGGCTAGGTTGCGGGAAAGCTCCCAGGCTTCCGTTGTCTTCTTGATCATCTCCGGCGTGGTGACGCTCTCCCTCGTGACCACGTCGTCGTAGACCATGCGCCGGTAATGCTTCGATGTGGGCTGACCGTCCACCAGCCCCCACGCCTCGACAGTCGCCTCTTTCGGGTTGCTTTTCCTCTGGACGATGATCCCTTCGTCCTCGGACCACTTGAGCGCCTGCTTCCTCGGGTCAGCCCAAAGGATGTCAGGAAACCACGACTTCAGCCGTTCGTTGGTCTCAAACTCTACCTTGATCTGCCGCAAGAACGCTTTGGCGATCGGCCGCGTATGGCTGAAGATGCCGAAGGTCAACTCCTCATCGATCAGGGGATTTTCACCGTGCGACGCCAAGATCTCCTGGATGGTAAGCCCGAAGGTGATCAGGGAGCTTTTGAAGTGCTCTCTCGCCCATAAGTCGAGATGCCCATGCGGATCCGCCTGCACCTCCCGACTGCGATCAAACACCCAATCCTTGTCGACATCCGTCCGTCCGCACCCGTACCGCAACAAGAAGAATAGGTCCGTGCGGCACAAATTCCTTAGCCTTCCCACCTGCTCGGCTTCCGAGCACTTCTTCAATTTAGCGATCAGTTTCGGATAGTGGTTTCGCGTCCTGAGCATGGTGATGGTCGGCTGTGGGATAGGCTTGCGGAGCTGGCTAGCCTCCTGGACGGCGCCTCGGTTAGGTCGTCCTACCACGTCGGCCATTTAGGGCCTCCTTGGCGCCTGCGGCTGTGCCTGGCTGTGCCAGAACCCGTTCGATCCATGCTGCCGTTTCCGAGATGGGCTCACTCGGCACCTTTCCCGACCTGTGCGTCAGATCGCCGGTGACGTGGGCGGTCGGCTTGCCGTGCCCGCGGTCGAGAAGGCTGTTAGCGGCGGCGACACGAGCAGCCTCGCTCTCGCCGTCGACGCAAATCTTGCGGAGCGTCTCTAAGGCAGCAGGCGTGTACGCCTGGGCAGCCTCTTGCAGGGCGGTCGACACCTTGTTCGGCGTGCCCTTCTTGCGCCCACCGGTCTTTGGGGAGCCCTTCGCCTTGGCCATTCTAATTCAATCTATCTTAGATTGCGGTTGGTCGGATCGAACGCAACCTCCGACGGCCTGCACTCACACAACTGAACGCCCTGTGCCTCCAAGCCACGTAGCAGCGCCTGCCGTGCCCATTCCGCCGGTGTGGTGTGGCGCTGCTTGGCTGCAAGCCGAAGCGCGTCAGGGAGGCCCCGCGGGACGCGGAGACGTATTTTGTCGGGGTAGTGGACTGTGGACGCGGATTGCATGGGTGATCGAACTCCCTTGTGGGTCGTTCGGCCTACCTACGATTGCTCGACCAAATCCACATTGACCGTTTGGACCGATTTGCCCACGTTGCATCTGCCGGCATCAAAGTGGCGGGCAAGGGCGCTTCGACTGGGTAGATCGGCCCCATAGCCATTGGCCGCGAGCCAACCCAAGATGCGCCGGTCACGTAGGACTGGCCGCAAATGACGAGGCAGCTCGCCGCTGGCTTCCAAAGCCGCAACGGCCTCGCGGATCTTGGGCCCGTGTCCACGATGAGTGCTCACGCGGCCCCTCCCCCGCGTCTCTTGGCGGTGGCTCGCGATATCGTGCTTCTGTTTCCAAGGCTTCGCGCTTCTCTGCCGAAGGTATGCTTTGCGGGCTGCGCTTGTGCTCGATCCGCCAAGCGGGTTGTGTCCTTGGGATCTTCGTGCCGGATCACCGGTGCTTCGAGATGCCGGCCGAGCACGCGAGCTGCTTCGGAAGCTCGGGCGTGATCCCGGGGATTCGTCAGGCCGATCGACAGCCAGGATCGACCACCATCGACCGTATGATGGACCGTCGCCGTCACATTGGCGACTTGCGTGCGATCCTTTTCGTGGTCCTCGAGCGTGGCCACGTACTGGGGATCGTTTCTAGGGCGCAGCAACTCTTGGTAGCAGTGCTGTAGCGCCTCAACGTGTTGCCCGAGGTCCTGCAGTAACTGAGCGTCGCGAGCTAGGATGGCGTCGGCCCGTGCCTCTGCCTCCTCTTGGGCGCGCTTTCTAGCATCAACGCGGGTCTCAGCAGCGATACGAGACTGCCGGTCGGCCTCTGCGGCAGCCCTAACGCAATCGCCGCAACGGCTGAGAGTGCCGAGGCGCGGGCGCGTACGGCATTGGATGCAGAGGCGAGAGATGGCGTCGGTCGTGTTGCCGCTCATAGTCCAAGCTTTCCAACGTTGCTGCCTCAAGTTAGCGCTACCAAAAAAGCTACCGAGGCATGTAAACCCCCAACTCCCCCAAAACCCCGTGTATTGCTCGGTGGTGAGCATGGCCTCCAACGCCGCGGAGCCGAATTGCCCCCGGATGTTGTCGAAGAGCACGCCGGGCAACCCTGAGCGAAGCGTCGACAAGAGGCGTTTTCGGATTTCTTCCTCGTCGCGACAGTCAGGAATTGCCTGCCGCTCCATTCCGCAGACCGCCAGCAGACAGAAGCCAAGGAGCGATTTGCCGGTGCCTGCGGTAGGAGCGTCAAAGGAGAAGGCGGGTGCGAGGCCTAGTGTCTGGCGAATGACTGCCGTCAGGATCGCCGCCAACATGACGGATCGGGCAGTTTTGTCGACGAAAGGAAAATCAGCGAACGGCCGCCAAAGTGTTGCGGCTGCAGCCTTCAATTCGGTAATGCTGGGCCTATCGGGTACAAGTGGACGTTGGCTCGCGGCCACCAAGAGCAAGCCTGTCGCCAAATCATAGCCTGGCTTTGCCAGCAGGGTGCCGTCGGCGCGCATCGTCGGCGCCGTGATGACGGCCCGCAACTCGCGCAAGCCGCGCTCTCCTCGTTTCGCCGTGATGCGGCGCCCAAGCCATTGCGGCGCATCTCTGGGCTCATCAACGAAGTCATCCCCTTGCCTGCGCGAGCCAATGAACTCAACGTGTCTGTCGTAGTAGTCGAGCAGCCAGTCATCTGCGACCGGTTCGATCCCATCGGCGGCAATCCGGACCAGCTCCCCGCCCCGCTCGAAGATGTCACCCCGCTCGCGCAGGATCGCGGTGGCCTCGTCAGTGACGCGCGCTCGCTCGCCCCTGACCAGCCGAATATGCCGCGCTTCTGGAGTGGGGGTTTTGGGGGAGTTGGGGGTTTTACTTCCCTTGGGCGGATTTTTCGCGCTCTCGCTCCAAGGGATCTCTGCTCCGCCGAAACTGCCGTTTCCCCTTGCGCTGGGGCGATCAACCAAGTCTTCGGCGGGGTTCTGCAGGCCAGCGCCCAACCCACTGGCCAGTGTCCTCTGGACCTCATCAACGTCTAGACCACTGGCAATGCCTGCTTCCGACAACACGTCGGCGACTTCGGTCTGGTCGATCCACTCCCGCGCCACCATGCGCGCCATGTGATAGGCCGCACCGTTCAGCGCCTCGTTGCGGCGTCCCGGTGGAGTTACCCTTAGATCCTGTGCTGCGCCTTCCAGCGCTTTGCGCGCATAGGCTGTTTCGCGGGTTGAGGCTGAGGGGCTTGGAGATCGGGCACTGGCACCGGGACGTTGAGTGGCGGAGGCAGGCGGCTCGCGCATGTCGAGGGCATACGCCATGAACCATATGGGCACAGTGGGGATGGCCTTGTTCGTGTAGGCGTCAACAAGCGGCGGTGCGCCAGGAGCCGGCTCATAGCGCCGGCCGTCTGAACGCACCGCGCCGGGCGCGACGATCCAGCCGCCGGCGCCGCGCACGTCGATGCCGAGCGGCAGGCTACCGCGACGATTGCCGAGACGCTTATCCTGGCGCTGCTGAAAGAAATGATGCTGGCCGTTCCCCGGCGTCAGGGAGGAGGGGTGCGGAGGGAGGCTTCCGCCGTGGGCCGACACCAAGTTGTCGAAGGCCAGCACACCGTCCGGTCCGCCGTGCCGATCTGCATCGATGACGACCAGGTTGGAGCGTTCGAGCTCGATGCCGGGCACGGCGTGAGGGAACCTCTTCCACCAACGCCGTACCTGTTCGGCGTCCGTCGTCGCCTTGGCGCGCCAGCCATCGATCAGCGGTTTCTTGAGCCAGCGATCGCCATATCGGCGAACTTCCGCTGGTATGACGTGCAGGCCCACCTCGGCGATCTTTAGGGCGCGGTCCAAGTTGTTGAATTGAGCGCGAACCTGGGCGGCCTCTTCCGCGGAGAGTTCTGCGTCCTGAGGCCGGTGCCATGTGTCAGGAAGTGCGCTGGCACCGTTGAGCGTGTCGGGAGGCAAATGCGGCTGCGTAGAGGTGCTTTCGTTGAACTTCATCACCATCACCAAATGGTCGACAGCGATGCTGGCAGGCTTGAATGGAAGCCCCTTACGCGCTATACTTGCATCGCAATTCGGTTTTCATCTCTGGCTGCCTGGGAGTCACGATCCGTAGGCGGCCAGTCTGTTTTCGGCGTCCGTCATCACGCCGGCTCTGGCTTGTCCGCGCCCTCGCGCTGGAGCCGGCGCATGAGTTCGGCCGCCACAATCTGTGATTTTGATTGAACGGCCAGCATCTGCTCAAAGGCTACCAACGGTACAACCAGCCGCTTGCCGATACGAAGGGTCGGAAGCTGACCTTGGCGGGCAGCCTCGTAAGCAGTGTTTCGGCCAATGCCGAGACGTCGGCCAGCCTCTGGCACACTGATCGTCACTTGGTGCTGATTGGGCATCTCGTCCATCCGATCCATGTCCTTAATGTGGAACCACTAGTGGTTCTAGTGCTAGCATGGCACCGATTCTGGTGCAAGCACCACTTGTGGTTCTTTTCCTTGGCGTCTAAAAGCACTAAGCGGCACAAGAGGAGATGGGGAAATGTCATCGCGCGAGCGAACTGCCGTCGTGCAACTGAAAGTCCGTATGCGCGAAGTGCTTCGGGCCAAATTGGAAAAAGAAGCCAAGCAGCGCGGAACATCCATAAACGCCGAGATCGTTGATCGTCTCGAGTCTTCGTTTGAGCGCAAAGACCTTCTCACGGAGGTGCTTAGCCTTACATACGGTAGGCAGGTAGCCGGAATTCTCATGCTGCTCGGAAGTGCCATGAACCACGCCGGTGTCAATTCGCTGCTAACCGCCGCCGGCGGCCCATTCTTCGACGACAATACCGACTTCACCAGCTGGATTGATCATCCCAACGCGTACGAACAGGCCAAGCTGGGAGTTGTCGCAGTTCTCGACGCGCTTCGTCCAAAGGGAGATGTCACCGAACCGAAAGGGACCACTGGCATTCATGTAGCGAAAGAGATCATTCGCACCATTCGCAAGAGACCGATTGGCAAGGCCAGTAAGGATGGCTTTGAGCCAGTTCCAATTTATGCCTGGACCGCGGACAGTGTCCGATCATTGCTCGGTCCTGCCATCCTGGATCGTTCGAGGGAGCCGCAGTCATGAGGGGCAACATCACCCGCCGCGGTAAGTTGTCGTGGCAGCTCAAATTCGACGTTCCAAGCGATAACGGCAAGCGCCAAACCCGCTACGTCACCGTGCGCGGTAAGCGCCAAGATGCGCAGAGGGAGCTGACGCGGCTACTCAGCCAAGCGGATGCCGGGTCGCTGGTCGAGCCCAGCAAGGCCACTGTGGCCGAGCATCTCCGAGCCTGGCTGGGAGCGTCCCGTCCCGGCGAGCCAATCCCGCCGCCGCCAGCTGGGCTTACACTCAAAACCGCAGAGCGCTATCGCGAACTCGCTGAGCTGCAAATCATACCGCACATTGGCGCCATCATCTTGCAGAAGCTCAAACCGGCCATGATCGCGCAGTGGCACGAGACGCTTCTCAAGTCCGGCAACAAGAGAGGCCTTCCACTGGCGGCCAGGACGGTAGGCCATGCGCACCGCGTCCTCCACCGGTCGCTGGAGCGCGCCGTCGAGACCGAGGTTATATCGCGCAACGTCGCTGCAGTAATCTCGCCGCCCAAGGTTGAAAGCACAGAGATCGAGATCCTGGACGCGGCGCAGATTTCCGACACGCTGCGGAAGCTTGAGGGCCATAGGTTACACGTGCTTGCCGTCACCAACCTTGCGACCGGCAAGCGCCGCGGGGAGGTTCTGGCCCTTCGACTTGCCGACGTAGACCTTGACGGTGCGACCGTCCGCGTAGAGCGTGCGCTGGAGGAGACCAAGGCCGGGCTTCGCTTCAAGGCGCCCAAGACCACGCACGGTCGGCGCACTATTTCGTTGCCCTCAAACGCCATCCCGGTTTTGCGGGAGCACCGGCGCAACATGCTCGAAGAACGCCTGGCGCTAGGGCTGGGAAAGCCGGATGTCGACACGCTGCTGTTCGCCCAGCCGGATGGCTCCCCCATGCGACCGAACCAGCTCAGCTGGCTGTGGCGGTCAGCCTGCAAGTCCCTCAAGCTGCCGCGCGTGTCCTTTCACGCCCTGAGGCACACGCACGCCTCGGCGCTGATCGCCGCCGGCCTCGATGTGGTGGCTATCAGCCGACGCCTCGGGCATGCAAATCCAACAGTGACGCTGAACATCTATGGGCACCTGTTTAAGAAGGACGACAGCGCCGCTGCCATGGCAATCGACGCAGTGATGCGGTAGGTTCGGTGGCAATCCGGTGGCAACTACTCGGTTTGTTCCAACCGCTTGCTTTGCAAACGATTGATCTGCAATGGAAAGCCGGCTTAGCTCAGGGGTAGAGCAGCGGTTTTGTAAACCGTTGGTCGCGGGTTCAAATCCTGCAGCCGGCACCATGCTTCGACGGCTGTGGAAATGCGCGCCGGAGTGTCACCGGGGGATGCGAGGACAGCCGATGCCACAAATCGGAAGAAGAATGGCGATGCGGCTCACACCTCCCAAGCACCTATGAGACGGTGAAAGATTGTAGGAAAGCTCAGTCCTGCATCGGAGCGAGCGCTCGGCATGGCTGGCCCGCGTTGGCGAGATGCGAAGCAGCCAGTTGTTTGTCCTAATTCACAGGCTTGCGCACGGCAATTGAGGATAGCCGGGACGTCAACGTAAGCTGCATTGCTGGCCTGTAGGACGACCAACGTCTCGAGCATCTTTCCCAACAACTTTGGTGCGGTCTGCTGTCATGTCAATTCTACCCTCTGTCCCCCCGCTTGCCGCGGGCCGAGAGGCACGCGGTCTCGACATTCGTGGTTTCCTGGTTGGCCTAGCGCTGGCGTCGGCGATGGGAGCCGTACTTTACATTTTTCTGATGACGGGCTGGGTCTAGAAAGCGGCGCCGCTTACGCCGGTGTCTCCCTGAGAAGGGATGTCGCTGAACTGGCGCGGCTATCAAACCGGGTGCCAGCGTAGGTAATTGATGTTGCCCATTGCCGACGTGCTTTTCCGGCGTGCGTCCTGTGACGTGGCGGATACCGCCTGGGTCGCCACTGTCGCGTCGTGATCTGGCTGCTCACGGCATGACCGTGACGTTGCGGGATATGCCGTGAAGGAGCGTTGTCGGGGCGCGTGGGATGCTCCCGATCGGTTGGCGGCCCGCCGCTGGGCACTCAATCGCGAATCACCTATCGTTGGCGACGGCGTGCGGGGGACAACGAGATGGGAGGTTGTCATGCGCGCGGTACTCTATGTCTCGGCACAGACGCTCATGGCGCTCATCAATATGGCGTCATGTGCTGTGGTGCTCGGTTCACTGGCGGCAATCTATACGCAATCGCTGCGAATGGGCTTGGTGGTTGCCGGCACGGCTTTGCTCGCTGGTGGCTTGGGCTTCGCCTACAGCATATGGTTGCTCTACCGGCCGCGTTCACGCAGGGCGCTGCTCACGTGAGGCCGAAGCGCTCCCTTCCCCACGTCGAACCAACCGTTCGCCACAATGTGTTCACGGCTTGGCGGGCGTGGACGCTCCAGCGCAGCCGGTTGCTTCCCATGCCCGCGGTCGGAATGGGCGACCTTGCAAATCCGAGCAGGCTGCCTACGTAAATCGTGCGCGTCATGCGGGGCGCTGGCTCCGCTCTCCGAAGGAGCTGGCGCCCATCTTTCCTACCGGAAAACCGATGGCCTCTGGCCTGCCTCTTCAGCGGTGGGTCGAGGCGAATGTCCCTCGCGGAGGCAGCCGATGAATGGCAAGCGGACTGGCAACCAGCGACCGCAACAGCGACGGCCAGTCGGCCGTGAGATGAGGGCGTCACGGCCGCGTCAGAACGGCTCGACCGGAAACGCTCACCGGCACTATGAGCGATA
>Ga0209382_10002308_pt1 | contig 28028 bp, 27 predicted proteins | sample SoiMetdeltSBSDD5_FD_187599 | JGI IMG/M metagenome (GOLD analysis project Ga0209382, IMG submission 187599) | Bulk soil microbial communities from a Populus tree surrounding site in Tennessee, USA - Soil MetaG P. deltoides SBSDD5 (SPAdes) (version 2) | ecosystem: Environmental > Terrestrial >... | reverse complement strand
TGGCGTCGGTATCGATCTGGGCATCGCGGTAGCTGGTCATGGCATTCCTGTCAGGCGTCGTTCAGGTGGCAGGCGGAGAGCCGGCCCGGCGCGACCGCCTTCAGGCGGGGCACCTCGGCGCGGCAGCGCGGCATGGCGTGTGGGCAGCGCGGATGGAAGTGGCAGCCGGGCGGCGGGTCCAGCGGCGAGGGGATCTCGCCTTTGATGGGCTCGAAAGCGCGCTTCCGGGCATCCAGCCGCGGCACCTCGGCGAGCAGCGCCTGGGCGTAGGGGTGGTTGGGGCCGGAGAAAAGCTGCGCCGTCGGCGCCATCTCGACCATCCGGCCCAGGTACATGATCACGACACGGTCGGAGATGTGCTCCACCACACCCAGGTCGTGGCTGATGAACAGGTAGGTGAGGTTGAGCGACTGGCGCAAGTCCATGAACAGGTTGAGGATCTGCGCCTGGATCGAGACGTCGAGGGCGGCGATGGCCTCGTCGCAGACGAGCACCTCGGGCTGCACGGCCAGCGCCCGCGCAATGCCGATGCGGCTGCGCTGGCCGCCCGAGAACTGATGCGGGTAGCGGCGCTTGATATCCGGACTGAGCCCGACGCGCGCGAGCAAGTCGTCGATATAGGGCCCAAGCTTCGCGCGCGGCACAAGGCCGTGCACGCGCGGCGCCTCGCCGACGATGGCGTCGACGCGGGCGCGCGGGTTGAGCGAGGCGTAGGGGTCCTGGAAGATCATCTGCACGGCGAGCCGCGCCGCCCTCGCCTCCGCGCCGCCAAGGGCCGCGCGGCCGCGGCCCTTGAAGAGCACGTCGCCGTCGGTGGGCTCCAGCAGCCCGGCAATCATCCGGCCGAGGGTGGACTTGCCGCAGCCCGACTCGCCCACCAGCCCGACCACCTCGCCCTTCTCGATGGCGAGGTCGACGCCGTCCACGGCGTGCACTGTCTCCTCGCGGATGTCCGCGCCGAGGCGCCCGGCAATGCGTCCCGCGAAATCCGGCCGCTTCACGAACCGCTTGGAGAGCCCGCGGGCCTCGACCAGCGTCGTCATGCCACCGCCTCCAGCACGGGGTGGAAGCAGCGCAGGCGGCGCCCAGTGTCCACGGGGCGATCCTCGGGCTCCTCGCGGCAAAGCTCGCTTGCTCGCCCGCAGCGGGGGCGGAAGGCGCACCCCACCGGCGGGTTGATGAGCGAAGGCGGCATGCCGGGAATCTGCGTGAGCCGGGCGCCGCGGCGGTTGTGGCTGGGCACCGAGCCGATCAGCCCGCGCGTATAGGGATGCAGCGGCCGCTCGATGACATCCTCCGTGCGCCCGGTCTCGACGATGCGGCCGGCGTACATGACGGCGATCCGGTCGGCCAGCGCCGCGACCACGGCGAGGTCGTGGGTGATCCAGATCATGGCCGTTCCCGTCTTCCGGCACAGGCCCTGCACCTCGTGCAGGATCTGTGCCTGGATGGTCACGTCGAGCGCCGTGGTGGGCTCGTCGGCGATGATGAGGTCCGGCTTGTTGAGGAAGGCGGTGGCGATGGCGATGCGCTGGCGCATGCCGCCCGACAGCTCATGTGGATAGGCCTTGAGCCGGCGCTCCGGCGCCGGCATGCCGACCTGCACCAGCGCCTCGCGCGCCAGCGCCAGCGCCGTGCCGCGATCGACCGCCCGGTGCGCCTGGACCGCCTCCACCATCTGCGTATCGACCCGCAGCACCGGGTTGAGCGTCATCATCGGGTCCTGGAAGATCATGGCGATGCGGTCGCCCCGGAGCGCCCGCAGGCGCCCCTCGCCAGCCGGCGTCAGGTCCTCGCCCTTGAAACGCACTGCGCCGGACACGACGCGGCCCGGCGGATCGACCAGGCCGAGGATGGAGAAGCCGGTGATGGTCTTGCCGCAGCCGGACTCGCCGACCAGGCCCAGCACCTCGCCGGACGCGACCTCCAGGCTCACTCCGTCCACCGCCTTGACGGTGCCGCGCCTGGTGAAGAAATGCGTCTTGAGGCCTTCCACCTCGAGGGTCTTCGGCGAGGCGGCGCCAGCCTTGGCGGGGACGGGCTGCGTCATCGCCGCAGTCTCGGGTTCAGCACCTCGCGCAGCCGATCGCCGACGAGATTGATGCTGACGATGGTGACGAGCAGGGCGATGCCTGGAAAGAAGCTGATCCAGTAGCGGCCCGACAGCATGTACTCGAAGCCGTTGGCGATCAGCACGCCGAGCGACGGCTCGGTGGGCGGCATGCCCACGCCGAGGAAGGAGAGCGTGGCCTCCAGCGCGATGGCGTGGGCCGTCTGCACCGTGCCGACCACGATCAGCGGCGGCATGCAGTTGGGCAGGATGTGGCGCAGCATGATGCGGGCGGGGCTGAGGGCGAGGCCGCGGGCGGCTTCCACGTACTCCTTGCGCCGCTCCACCAGCGCCGAGGCCCGCACCGTGCGGGCGTAGTAGGCCCACTGCACTGCCACCAGGGCCAGCACGATCTTCTCCACGCCCTTGCCCAGCACCGCGACCAACATGAGGGCGACGAGAATGGCCGGGAAGGAGAGCTGCAGGTCCACCACCCGCATGACGACGGCCTCGGTGCGCCCGCCGGCGTAGGCGGCCAGCAGGCCGGTGGACATGCCGATCAGCATGGCCAGGACGCCCGACATGATGCCGACGAGCAGCGAGATGCGGAGGCCATAGACGATGGCCGAGTAGAGGTCGCGGCCGAGGCCGTCGGAGCCCAGGATCATGGTGAAGCCGGCCGACGCCTTGGCGCCCGGTGCCTGCCGGCTGTCCAGGATGTCGAGTGAGCCCAGATCGTAAGGGTTCTGCGGTGTCACCCACGGGGCCGCGACGGCGACGGCCACGAGCAGCGCCAGCACGGCCAGCGCGACAGCGGCCGCGCGGCTTTCCAGGAACTCGGCGAGGAACAGCCGGAGCGGCGTCTCGATAGGGACGGGGTCAGACCCCTCGCCGCCAACCTCGCCGTTCTGCGTCAGCGTATGCGCGAGGGGTCTGACCCCGGCGACGTCGCGTGCCGAAACCTCCGTCATGAGCCCGCGTCCCTCAGCCTGACGCGTGGATCGAGCGCCGAGTAGAGCGCATCCACCACGAAGTTGATGAGAAGGAACGCGAGCACGATGACGATGAGGTAGGCCACGACCACCGGGCGGTCGAGCAGCAGGATTGAATCGATCAGCAGCTTGCCCATGCCGGGCCAGGCGAAGATGGTCTCGGTGACCACCGAGAAGGCGAGCAGGTTGCCGAACTCCAGCCCCAGCACCGTGACGACCGGGATCATGATGTTCTTGAGCAAGTGCACGCCGACGATACGGCGCTCGGACAGGCCCTTGGCGCGGGCGAACTTGATGTAGTCCTGCTGGCTCGCCTCGCGCGCGCCGGCGTAGGTGAGGCGCACCACCAGCGAGATCTTGAGCAGCGCCAGATTGAAGGCCGGCAGCAGCACATGCGCCAGCCCGTCGGCGGTGAGGAGGCTGGTGGAGATGCCGAGCACGCTCGCGGTGGCGCCGCGCCCGGTGGATGGCAACCAGCCCAGGTCCACGGCGAACACCATGATCAGCATCAGGCCGACCCAGAAGGTTGGCAGCGAGAAGCCCAGGATCGAGCCGGCCATGATGGCCTTCGAGACGCGGCCCGCCGGGCGGATACCCGCATAGAGGCCGAGCGGGATGCCGATGACGACAGCCATCACCAGGGCGGCCAGTGCCAGCTCCACCGTGGCCGGCATGCGCTCCAGGATCAGCTTGAGCGCCGGCTCGCCGTGCACGAAGGAGCGGCCGAGATCGCCCTGGGCAACACCCTTGAGGAACAGCAGGTACTGCTGCCAGACCGGCTGGTCGAGGCCGAAGTCGCGGATGACGCGCGCGCGCTCGGCCTGGTCCGCCTCAGGGCTCACCAGGATATCGACCGGGTCGCCGACGATGTTGACGCCGAAGAAGACGATCACCGACATGGCCGCCACCACCAGGCCGGCCTGCATCAGGCGTCGGATGAGGAAAGCGGTCATGGTGTGGCGCGAATGGCGAATGGCGAATGGCCAATGGCGCCGCCCTCACGGCTGCGGCTAACCATTGCCAGAACCTCCCGCCTGCAGGGACCTTATCAAGGAGCGCAACATCTTGCCGACTCTCTGACACTTTTCGAGCAATGGGGCTGCGCGCTCCGCCGTCGTCAGCTTCACTCGCTCGGATAGCGTCAAATGTGCCTCGAGCTCTTTCAAGGAGCCTTGAGCGATCCTCAGAGACTGAATGAAGGAAGGCGTGCTCTCGCGGCCATGCCCTTCTGCAATGTTAGCAGGAACAGAGCCCGCGGCGCGCCGTATCTGCGCGGTCATGGAATAGATCTCGGTCCTCGGAAAAGCCGCGGTCAAGTGGTAGCAATCCTCAGCCAGCGTCATCGACATTTGCCAAACGTCGAGATCTTTGAAGGACAGAATTGGCATCGGAGTGCTCCCCTCTTTGGAGTTACCCCCATTCACCCCTACTGCGCTTATCCCCCATTCGCCACTCACCATTCGCCCCTACTGCGCCGTCACCCCGGTGACGAGGGTGGACTCGTCCGTGCGGGGAACGATCTTCAGGCCCTTGCGGGTGGCCCAGACGTTGAGCTGGTAGTGGCTCGGAATGATGCCGAGGTCACCGACCGCCACATCGGTGGCCTTGGCCAGCAGATCGGCGCGCTTCTCGTCGTCCACGCTCACCAGTGCCGCGTCGATGAGCTTGTCGACCTCCGGGTTGGAGTAGCGCCCGCGGTTGGCTGCCCCGGTGCCCTTGGCAGGGTCCACCGTGTAGAGCAGCGAGCGCAGCGGCGAGGACGCCTCGCCGGTGCCGGAGCCCCAGCCCACCAGGATGAAGCTGAACTCGGGCATGTTGTCTGGCCCGCCCGAGGAAGCGCGGCGGAAGAACACGGCCGGAGGCAGCGTCTCCAGGCTGGTGTCGATGCCGATGCGGGTGAGCATCTGCGCCACCACCTCGGCGATCTTGGCGTCGTTCACGTAGCGGCCGTTGGGGCTGTGGATCTTCATCTTGAAGCCACCCTCGTAGCCGGCCTCCTTCATCAGCTTCTTGGCCCCCTCGACATCGTACTTCTCGGGCTTCAGCTTCTTGGACACGCCGAAGAACTTGTCTGCCAGCAGCTGCCCGGCGGGGATGGCGGCACCCTCCATCACGCGCTCGACGATGGCGTCGCGGTTGATCGCCTTGGAGATGGCGAGGCGCACCCGCTGGTCACGCAGCGGGTTCTTGATGGCGCTGCCGTCCTTGGCGGTGATGAAGGGGGAGGTCTCCCGGAAATGATCCAGGTGGAAGTAGATCACCCGGTTGGAGACGGTCTGAGCGATGCTGACCCTGGCATCCTTGGAGAGCTTGGCGATGTCGGCCGTCGGCACGTCCTCGATCACGTCCGCATCGCCCGCAAGGATCGCCGCGACGCGCGCGGGGGCGGACGCAATCGGGCGGAAGGTGACCTTGGACCAGACCGGCTTGCCGCCCCAGTAGACCTCGTTGGCGGTCATGACGATGCGGTCACCCGGCACGTACTCGCCGAACTTGAAGGGACCGGTGCCAACCGCGGCTTTGCCGGCGTTGTAGTCCTCCGTCTTGCCCTCGCAGCCAGCGGACTTGGAGACGATGAAGATGGTCGAGAGATCGTTGGGGACGAGGGGCTGCGGGGTGCTGGTCTTGACGAGCACGGTATGGTCGTCGACCTTCTCGGCGGTCTTGCCCTTCAGGTAGAGTCCGAAGCTCGACGGCGAGTTGGGGACGCTGGGCGCGCGCTTGAAGGTGCACAGCACATCGTCGGCGGTGAAGGGTGAGCCGTCGTGGAACTTGACGCCCTTCCTCAGCTTGAACTCCCAGGTGGTCTCGTTGACAGCCTTCCAGCTCTCAGCGAGCCCGGGTATCAGGGCCTGGCTCGGGTCCTGGTGCACAAGGCTGTCGAAGATGTGGCGCAGGAGCGCGTTGTTGGGCGACAGGTTGTGGAAGTGCGGGTCCATGGCGCTCGGTGGGGCAGCCAGCCCGACCTTGATCTCAGAGGCGCCGGCCGATGACGCGAGGACGGTTACGCCGAATGCCGCCGTCGCGGCGAGAACCCTGACTAGGCGCATGTATGCGAGCCTCCCCTTCCAGTGCGCCGCAGCGCAGCTAAGGATAGTAGTCCATACGATCGGGCGCCTCAACGACGGTCTCCAGCCAACCGCTCCGCTGCACAGACGGTGCTGCTTCTGATTGGGCAGGAGATCAACAGCGGCGCGCGGTCTGCCAGTGAAACGGGCGCTCCTTCTGTCGCTCAGGAGCCAGGCTGGGTGTCTGTCGGGAGGGGGAAGGCGTGGAGATAGCGCCGGTAGTCATCCTCCACGTCGACCTGCAGGCTCGCCAGCACCCGCACGACGGCGTTGTAGAAGGCGATGGTGACCACCAGATCGACGGTGCGCTCGTTGTCCAGGCTGGCGCGCAGCTCCGCGAAGGTCGCGTCCGAGAGCCCCAAGCCGCGGGTCATCTCCGCCGCAGCCTTCAGCACGGTCCTGGCCTGGGGTTCAAGCTGGCTGGGGCGCCCCTCGGCCTCCTCCATCAGGGCGCGAATGTCCGCGTCGGAGACGCCGAACCTCATGCCGATCTCCACATGATGCGACCACTCGTAGGGTGAGCGGGTGACATAGCCCACCATCAGGATGGCAAGCTCGCGCAGACGCGGGTCCAGCCTGCTCCTGAAGCGGATGAACTCTGCGAGCCCGTGGAAGGCGCGCAGCCCGTTAGGGCTGTTGGCGAGAGCCCGAACGATGTTGATGCTGCGCGCGAGCAGGTCCCGATGCTCGGCGGCGAGGTCCTGCTGGTCGAGATACGGCACGCGAGCCATCTGTCCGGTTCTCCTTTCAAAGGTTGTGCGCCCGCCGCCCAGCGGTGGCGCTGCATCGCCGTGCACGTTGCGCGTTCCTTCGCTCGGCAACCGACGCTACCATGCCGGCAAAGGGCTGGCACAAGATCGACAGGGCCGCGCAAACGGGAGGAATCGATGGCCCCGACGGTCCATGTCGAGGGCCGTTGACCTGGAGGCGCGCCGCACGATCGGCAGCTCCGTTCTGACCCCGTAGCCACAGCTGGCGCTGTCGGTCGCGACGACGCCGGAAGACGGTAGCGGGGTGCACGGCCCGCTCCATTGGCGTATGGTGTCGCCCCGAAGCCGGAGGGGTCTGGCACCATGGAGCCGACCATGACTGACCCTGGCGCATCCCTTGCACCGATCGTTGATCGGGCGCGCCGCCTTGCGCCCGTCGTGTGGCTGATCGGCAAGGTGCAGAGCGGCAAGACGTCCATCGTCCGGGTGCTCACCGGGGCGAGCGACGCCGAGATCGGGGCGGGATACCGCGCCTGCACCAGGACGGCGCGCATCTTCGATTTTCCGCCCAAGGCGCCGATCATCCGCTTCCTCGACACCCGCGGGCTGGGCGAGGCGGCCTACGATCCCGCGGCAGATATCGCCTTTTGCGAGGAGCGGGCGCACCTGATCCTGGCGGTAATGAAGGCGCTCGATGCCGAGCAGAGCGCGGTGACCGATGCCGTGCGTGCCGCCAGGGAGCGGCATCCGGATTGGCCAGTGGTGATCGCCCAGACCAGCCTGCACGAGGGCTATCCGCCGGGGCAGGGCCACGTGCTGCCCTACCCATTCGACTGCCATGACTCTGCCGAGGCGGTGCCTGAGGCCGTGGCGAGGGCGCTGGAGCACCAGCGGTCCCTGTTCGACGGGCTGCCGGGGCGGGGGCCGATCCGCTTCGTGCCCGTTGATCTCACCTTGCCCGGCGACGGCTTCGAGCCTGCCGACTACGGTCGCGAGGCCCTGATCGCGTCGCTGGTTGCCGTCGCGTCGGCGGCCATGCGGGTGGCGGTACGCGAGCTGCCGGGCGCCGTAGAGGGCGAGGGCCATGCACGGTCGGTCAACGCGCATATCCTGGGGTTTGCCGCGGCGGCCGGTGCCAGCGACGCCGTCCCGGTCGCTGGCGTGGTGACGGTGCCGGTCCTGCAGGCGGCAATGCTGCGCCAGCTCGCCAAGCTCTACGGCATCAGCTGGGACCGGCGCAGCTATGCCGAGCTCCTCACGGCCCTCGGCACCGGTACGCTGCTGCGGACCGCCTCGACCTTCGGCGTGCGGCAGCTCGTCAAGCTGGTGCCCGTGTACGGCCAGACCATCGGCGCGGCTACCGCAGCTGCGGCGAGCTTCGCCACCACCTATGCGATCGGCAAGGCGGCGAGCTACTATCTGGATCGACGGCGGCGCGGCGAAGCGGCTGAAAACGTGGCCGAGGTCTATCGCGACGCCCTGCGCGACGCCTTCGGCATGGCCCAGGAGCGCACCCCTGATCGTCCACCCTCGGCGAAGGGGAACGAGCCACCCTGACGGGCCACCCCCTGACACCGGCACCGGAGGCGTCGGCTACCTGGAAGGTCTGCGGGCCTCGGCCTTCCCCCCAAGGCGCCGCTCCCATACGTGCTGCCAAACGCGAACGCGCCAGGACGAACCTGATAGCGCGCGGAGTTGCCCTTCCTGCGGCCCCAGAAGGTCCGTCTCGGCGGCTTCGATGAAGCGCGCTCGCTCTGTCTCGTCGATGTGGCGCACCGCCCAGGCCGCGATGTACGCTGCGGCCGACTTCTGGTCCATCGGTGAGCGTACCAGATCGCCCGCCACCCGCTTGAGCGCCGCGCGGTGGCGCATCCGGAAGACATCAGGCGCGCCCAGAGACTGCCGCACGGCCAGGTAGCGCGCCGAGGAGCGCTCGTAGGCCCAGAGGAACACGTCTCTGATCTGCTCCACGCGGTTCAGCTCGTAGACACCGAGAATACCGTGCACGTAGGCGGAGTCCGGGACGGCTACGAAGGGCAGCGGCGCCAGGTTGGCCTTGATGAGCGGAATGTTCGCCGCCAGCCGCGAGAAATGAGTGACAATCCATGACCGCTAGGTGCCATCCGTGTCACCCAGACTCGGTGCGGCTGGATGCGCCTCCTCGCGGAGGCGCACCGTTTCTCAGCCGGCTCGTCCAACGAGAGTCACCAAGACGAGATCAATATCCGCACTCCCTGCCGTAGCGGCGGCAATTGCCTTCGCCGACCTCGCCACGGTACTCCTTGTAGGCGCAGGCGCGACGCAGGCGCTCGCAATAGCTGATCCCACCGCACTCCTCGCGGTAGCGCCGGCAGTTGCCCTCGCCCACCTCGCCGCGTTCCTCCTTGTAGACACAGGCTCGGCGCAGACGCTCGCAGCGGCCGCCGCCCCAATATTGCGCCGGCTGCACCAGCGCCTCCTGGACCGCCGCATCATACCCAAGGTTGCCGCCCGGAGCGGCGGGGCCGGCTTCCGCGCTCATGACGCCGATGATACCGACGCCGGCCAACAACAGAAGAGTACGCACTGTCGCTCGCATGAATTCCTCCACGTCTGCCTTGGCAGATCGCTGTCTGATGACACAAGCAATTCTTCACCCGGCCAATCCAGGCGCCAAACATCAGACAAAGGAGGCTTTTCTTGGATAGCGCGAGCGACCGGTCACCACGGTCATCGGCAACTTCCCCCAAGATCGGATATGGCCAGGAATTCTGACGAGCGCTTTCACCGAGCCATGCTTGCGGCGGCAGGCCACGCTGCGCTGCGACGTTCAGAAAACGTTCAGAAATAGGCGATCAACCGCCCGCACGCCGCCACCGAGATCCAGATCGCCAACGAGAGCGCGGCGGCCAGGCGCACACGCACCGGCAGCGCTGTCCCCGCCCCCGTGGCGCCGATCTTGGCGAGCGCCGGTCCAGCGAGCAGAAGCGCGTTGAGGATACCGAGGCCGATCAGCACCGCCTTGACCTGGAACACAGAGTTCATGGCGACATGGCTCGCCTCGGCCGCGAACAATGTGAAGCCGGTGAGCGCCATCAGGAGCAGAGCCAGCATCGCCACGCCCCTGGCGGGCCGGACGATGGCGGCCGGCGGCGTCGCCGCGAACGCACCGAGGAGGCGCAGGTCCATGACGGCAACGGCGCCGGCAAACAGCGTGAGCGCCACAATGTGACCGACGTTGGCCAGGGGATAGGCCCAGACCGACTCGCGGATGGCAGCCCCCAGCGCCGACTGCTCCAGTGCGATAAGCAGCTGCGGCGCCTCGGCGAGGACCAGCATCGTCACCGCATCTCGACGGTCTTGCCGTCGACGGTGATGCGCTCGGCCCGCATCTCGTTCGGGTCGACCTTGGAGGCGTAGCCCTCCGCCTTGACGGCCTTTCCGACCGCCACCAGCTCAGCCGATGCCCCGCGCGTCTGCATGCGCGAGACCGGGGCCAGCGTGACGGTCCAGACCTTCCCGGCGTCCTTCACAGTGATGGTCGCATGTGGATTGCTGTAGCTGGACGACTCGATCGGCCCTTGAACGACGATCGTCTTGGAGGCGTCATAGCTGCCCCAGCCGTGATGGGCCAGGACGGCTGCCGGTGCGGCGAGGAGCAAGACCGAGAAACCCAGGGTTCTGCGCATCGCTCGTCTCCCAATCGCTGGACGGGGGCAAAATGCCCGCTCACCGGCTCGAATGCAACCGCGCTCGGGCGCCTCGAGCGGGTCCGCGCGTCATGGCCTGCCCCTTGCCGGGGGGCCGGAGGCTTCCCAGATCTCGGTCTGAGAGAATAATCATGATGTAGTCATTGTCCCTTGCTAGAGACACAAGGACTTGCCCCTGCTGCCCGGAGTATTGCACCGAGGGTGATCCAGATGGCATCGAATGTCAGAAAGATTGTCGAGCCGGCAATTGGCTGGCTGTTCGTGGTGGCCGTGATCGGCGCCCTGGGCGCAGCCGTGCTTGCGGCGACGCGTCCAAGGGCGGATCTCGCCCATCGCATCGACGTTCAGCGGCCGCGTTAGCCGCCGGCTGCGAATGTGACCACGGCAGGGTGGCCCTGCCATGCCGAGAGACGCAACAGCTCAGTAGAAGATCGACCCTGGCGTGCCGCCGCCGGCGGGGATGGCGTCGCCGACGATGGCGATGGCCTTGGGCGACGCGAGGAATGTCACTACGCTGGCGATCTCCTCGGCGGTGACGATCTTGCGCAGCAGGTTGCGCCCAGCCATGCGCTTCTCGATCTCCGCCTCGCTGAGACCCTGCGCCTTGGCCTGGGCGGCGATGACGCCCGGTGTCGCCTCGGTGCGCACCAGGCCCGGGTGGATGCACACCGCCTGGATGCCGTGCGGCGCCAACTCGTCGGCCAGGTTCTTGGTGAGAGCCGCCACTCCGACGTTGCGGATGCTGCCGATGGTGGTGCCGACGTGCTTGGCACCCATCCCGCTGACGTTGACGATGCGGCCAGCCCCTTGCTTGATCATATAGGGCGCCACTTCGCGGGCGGTGCGCAGGTAGCCCATCACCTTGGTGTTCATGTGGTCCCAGAACTCCTCAGTAGTGATCTCGCTGAGCGTGGGGGGCCGCGACTGCCCGCTCGGCTTGGCCGCGCAGTTCACCAGGATGTCGATCCGCCCGAAGGCCGCGATCACTTCGGCAACCATTGCCTTGACGGCGGTGTCGTCGGTGGTGTCGCAGACGAAGCCTTTCGCCTGACCGCCGACCTGAGCCACCGCGCCGTCCAGGGCCGCCTTGCTGCGCGCGACGAGCGCGACCTTGGCCCCTTCCGCCGCCAGGGATCGTCCCACGGCCAAGCCTATACCGCGGCTCCCGCCGGTGACGATTGCAACCTTGCCGCCGAGCTCCAGATCCATGTTCAGCATGCCTCTCGTTGGGTTGAGCCAGATTTTCGAAAGACGACAGCGCCGGTGTCAATCGGGAAAGGTGCGAGCGACCCCGGCCGCGCACGATCACGGCTCGGTGCCCCAAGGATAGGAGCGGGACTTAGGTGCCGGCACCAACGTCAGCTTACCGAGCACGGTGCAATCCACCGCTCACCAGGCCTCGGCCCAGGCGCCAGCGCTCCTCCTGTACGCAGATTTCGGCCAGGATGCGGTCGAGCAGCAGGCAAGTGCGGCGGAACAGGTCGGAGCCGTCTCGGTAGTCGGCCGGCGCGAAGAAATCGCAGCGGCCGGCCTTGAACAGGTCCACGCACTTGGCCCTGCCCTTGCTCTTGCCGGCCGGATAGACAGCCACGGCATAGCCGCCGTTCTTGCGCATGACCGCCATGGAGGGCACGTCGGTGTCGCCGTCGCCGAAGTAGATCATGTTGCCGAACGGGATGGGCCGCGCTGCCTCGGGCATATGCTGGTTGATGCTCTGCCCCAAGTCCTCCACGCCCTTGTTGATGCGGAACAGGTACTGGGTCTTGCCGGTGTCGGTGATGACCCGCTTCGGGTAGGGCAGGTCGTAGGCGTCGAACCAGTATTCCGAGGCGAACACGTTGTGGAAGCGCTTGTAGATCGGGGTGCCTTCGACGATCTCGGTGAGGCCCGACGAGACGAGGTAGTGCCGCAAGTGCACGCCGTGGCTCTGGGCGTGGCTCCTCACGTAGGCGCCGATGGCGTCGAACCACGCCTCGACGCCGGGATAGAATTCGACCTGTCGCCCCTGGGCCACGAGATCCTCGCGGTCGATGCGCACGCCCTTCTCCTTCGCCTTGCGGTACATGAGGCGCATGTAGGTGATGAGCGGGTCGGCCTGGGTCTCTTTTGCCAGGGCGTTGCTTTCCGCCCAGAAGGCGGCGGCGTCGGCGCCGATCTGGGGCAGGAAAGCGTACTCCTGCATGGGCCGCGGCGAGAGCGTGCCGTCGAAGTCGTAGACCAGCGCGATGGTCTTGCGGTCGAACTTGGGCGCGGCGGCACGCCGGCCACTGTTGTCCTGCCCCGCCATCGCGGCTGCTTCACCGCCCGCCTTGCGGCGTCCGTTCCCTGCACGCTCAACCATCGAGGGCCCGTCCAAATGTCTTGTCCAACGCCGACCTTGTACTGATTCGGGGAGCTGCGAGATCAACACTTGTGCGCCTCCGATACGCGGAGAGCGCTGCGGCGACCAGCCGCTCCCGGAAGTTGCGCCGATAATTCACGCAATTTTTGCGAGCACCCACACCATTCTGGCTGTCACAATATGACGGGCGGGTGACATCGGCATGGCGGTCGCCTATCCTCCCGCGCTCACGGAACACGGGGGTGCTGCCGATGAGCACTTATCACGCTGCGAGTCCTTCGGACCAGGCTCTGCCGGATTGGTCGCCGCGCTGGTGGCTGCTCCACGTGATTATACCGGTGCTGCTGCTGGTGGCCGCGATAGCCGCCCATTATGCCAGCGGCTCCGTCCGCTATTGGGTCTGGGAGTCACCCGTGGGCGTCATGGAGAGCGGCGTCGGCGGGATGGCGCTGGCGGCGGCCGTGGTCGTTCTCATCACGTTCTTCCAACCCGCCATCCGGCACGACTGGACGGTGAGGGGCTGGCTGCTCGCGTTCGTGCTGGCGATGATCTATTTCGCCGGTGAGGACCTGAACTGGGGGCAGTACTATTTCGGCTGGGAGTCGCCGCAGTACTTCATGGAGCACAACCGGGAGCAGGAGACTAACCTGCACAACATGAGCTCCTGGTTCAACCAGAAGCCGCGCATCATGGTCGAGCTGTGGCTGCTGGTCGCCTGTATTGCGGTGCCCCTCGGATGGCAGCTCCCGCGCCGGCTCACCGCAAGGTTCCTCCCCGCCATGTTCTGGCCGGACACACGGCTGGTGGTCATCGCCGCCCTGGCGCTGCTGGTGCTGGCCACGGACTGGCTCGCCAAGAGAGGGGTCATGCCACGCACGCTTCGCTGGAGCGAGGTGGAGGAGATCTTTTTCGCCTATGGCTGGCTGATCTACAGCTTCCTGCTGCTCGCAAGGGTCCGATCGCCGCGGTGGTCGGCCCCGGCCTGACTTGACCAGGCACGGGCCCGCCAAGGCGTTCGGCTTGGGCGGCCTCGGTACACCGTCAGCCGTTTGTCATGCGCTGGACATGACAGACTTCGTGACCGCGGCCTACGGCAAGCACGTCGAGCGGGCCTAGCGGAAGCGGCGCTGCGGGGGGCGGCGCTGGCCGGGCGAGGTGGAGGGCGCGCGCGTGTCCTTGTGGCGGAAGTTGATGCGGCCCTTGTCGAGATCGTAGGGCGTCATCTCGACCGTCACCTTGTCGCCGGCCAAGATGCGGATGCGGTTCTTCTTCATGCGGCCGGACGTATAGGCCACCACCTCGTGCCCGTTCTCCAGCTTCACGCGACAGCGCGCGTCGGGGAGCACCTCCACCACGACGCCTTCGAATTCCAGCGGCTCTTCCTTGGCCATGCAGTCTCCTGTCGTCCAGGGGCAGTGTGTCCCGGGGGCAGCCCCCTCGCATTGCCACTCGGACGAAAGTTGAGCTTGGGAGGCGCGGGCTCAGGCCCCGCCTCGGGGGGCGGATTCAACCGCCCGCTTTATGGGCCGCCTTGGCCATCGGCGGCAAGCGAAAAAGGCGGATACCCCCGTCTTGAAAGGGGCTCCTTCAGGGCTTCCGCGCGCCGGGCGGGTGGCCGGAGGCGTTCGACCATCCGCCCGGGCTGGCTCAGAGTGGCCTTGCGCCTGAGAGGCGGCGCATGATCTCGCGCTCGACCTCGTCGGTCAGCGGCCCGCGCGTGGCGAGATAGCGGGCGATCTCGCGCTCGGCTCGGCGCTGCTGCGCCGCGACCAGCACGTCCAGGGCGCGCGTCCAGAACGGCTTGCGGGCAGGCTTGGCATCCGCGGCCTCGACAGCCGCGATGTCCCTGTCGGCGTAGGTCAGTGAGCTCATGAACGATCTCCGTCGTTGCAACGTTTGGCGCTCCGGGTCCAATGGTCCCCGCCTGAGGGCCAGCCGTTGATCGGCTGACCGGAGCGTCTCACTGACCCTGATGTGGGCCCCGGTCAAAGCTGGAACTAGACCCAATGCTGCGTCGCAGCATTGCGACTGCAGCATGGCTTTGTTGGCGGCTCTTCCCCTTATCCCCGCCCCCCTTCGGCATTGCTACACTGCGCCCGTCGCCTGGCTGCCGCGGTGCCTTCCACCCGCGTCGGGACAGCAAGGCGAACGGGGTTGCCTGTCAGCTCCGCGCTCTTTGACATCGTGAAACCACACGGCGCCCAGCATCGAGGGTCGGCGCAGCCGTGATCGATGGCCCCGATGCCCCCGCGGCCAGATCCTGCTCGCGTCAGGTTTGGCCGAACCCACCGCCAGTGGGCGTCTTGATGATCACGGCCTCGCCAGCCTCCAGCACCGTCTGATCGCAGCCTTGCAGGCGCTCCAGGGTACCGTTGTTGCGGCGCACCCAGTTCTCGCCGCACTGGCCGGGCTCGCCTCCTTCCAGGCCGTAGGGGCGGACCTTGCGGAAGCTGGACAGGACCGCGCAGTCCATCCGCTCCAGGAAGCGGATGCGCCTGAGCGTGCCGTCGCCGGCCCGCCATCGGCCCTTGCCGCCGGAGCCGCGGCGGATCGCGAACTCCTCCAGCAGGACGGGATAGCGCAGCTCCAGGATCTCGGGATCGGTGAGGCGCGTGTTCGTCATGTGCACGTGCACCCCCGAGGTACCATCGAAGCCGGGGCCGGCGGGGCTGCCGGAGCAGATGGTCTCGTAATACTGGTACCGGGCGTTGCCGAAGGTGAGGTTATTCATGGTCCCCTGGCTGGGACCCAAAGCCTTCATGGCGGCGAACAGGCAGTTGGTGACGATCTGGCTGATCTCCACGTTACCCGCCACCACGGCCGCCGGGTAGGCCGGCTTGAGCATGGACCGCTCGGGGATGACGATGTCGATGGGCTTGAGGCAGCCGGCATTCATGGGGATCGGCTCGTTCACCATGACGCGGAACACGTAGAGAGTGGCGGCGCGGGTGACGGGCTCCGGCGCGTTGAAGTTGTTGCGCTGCTCCTTGGAGGTGTCGGAAAAGTCGACGCGGGCGCGGCGGTTGGCGCGGTCCACGGAGATTTTCACGTCCACCCACGTGCCCTGGTCCATCTCCACGCGGAAGGCGCCGTCCTCCAAGCGCGTTAGGAGGCGGCGCACGCTCTCCTCGGCGTTGTCCTGCACGTGGCCCATGTAGGCCCGCACCACGTCGAGCCCGAAGTGGGCCACCATCTTGTTGAGTTCGGCCACACCCTTGGCATTGGCGGCCACGTGCGCCTTGAGGTCGGCAATGTTCTTGGCCGGGCTGCGGGCAGGGTATTTGGCGCCGGTGAGGAGGGCGTGTGTCTCGGCTTCCAGGAAGCGGCCCTGGTCGACCAGCTTGAAGTTGTCGATATAGACGCCCTCCTCCTCGATGGTGGTGGCGCGCGGCGTCATGGAGCCGGGGGTCAACCCACCGATGTCCTCGTGATGCCCGCGGCTGGCGACGTAGAAGAGGATCTCAGGCGTCGGAGAGTGTGGCTGCCCCTCACCCCGACCCTCTACCCGCAAGCGGGGAGAGGGAGGCGCCGCAAACACCGGCGTAATCACCGTAACATCCGGCAGGTGCGTGCCGCCATTATACGGCGCATTCAGCATGTAGACATCGCCGGGGCGCATCCGGCCCGCGTTGGCACGGATCACCGTCTCGACCGACCGGTCCATGGAGCCCAGGTGCACCGGCATGTGCGGGGCGTTCGCAACCAGCTGGCCCTGAGCGTCGAAGACCGCGCAGGAGAAGTCGAGCCGCTCCTTGATGTTGACCGATTGCGCCGTGTTGCGCAGTGCCTCGCCCATCTGCTCGGCGATCGACATGTAGAGGTTGTTGAACACCTCCAGCAGGACCGGGTCGGCGGTCTCGCCCAGAATCTCGCGCTGGCGCGGCGTGGTGCGGCGCAGGATCAGGTCGTCCCGGGGGGTGACCTCCAGGCTCCAGCCCGGCTCCACCACCACGGTCTGATGCGGCTCAATCACGAGCACCGGCCCGGCGAGCCGGTGGCCGGGACGAAGGTGAGCACGCAGGATGACGGGCGCCTCGTGCCAGGTGCGACCTGAGTAGAACTGCACCCTCTCCGCTTGCGCGACAGGTCCCCTCTCCCCGCCTGCGGGGAGAGGGTTAGGGTGAGGGGCAGCACCAAACGCCGACGTCGGAGTGTGCGGCTGCCCCTCACCCCGACCCTCTCCCCGAGCTGTCGGAGCCTGGGGCAAGGTTGGCGTTGCTCGGGGAGAGGGAGTCGCCGCCCCACCACCCGCAGCCTCCACCTCGAGCGCGGCGATCGTCACGCCCTTCTCGGGCGAGACGAAGCCGAAGCGCTGGCGGTGCAGGGCCTCGAAGTCGTCGCGCATGCCAGCGGGCTCGGCCAGGGCGACCGGAAGCGCCGTGTCGGTGCCGTCATAGCGCAGGTGCGCCCAGGCGGTGATGGAGATCTCGCCCGGCGCGACGCCCTGGGCGGCGACCTCGGCGCGTGTAACCCCGGCGAGATGGGCGCGGAGGCTCTCCATCTCGGCCAAAGCCTCTGGATTCAGCGGCGCCTCCACCGACTGCTCGCGGCTGGCGCGGATCGGGGCGAGGCCCATGCCGTAGGCGGAGAGCAGGCCGGAGAGCGGGTGGATCAGCACCGTCTCCATGCCGAGCGTATCCGCGATCTGGCAGGCGTGCTGGCCGCCCGCCGAGCCGAAGCAGTTGAGCGCATACTCGGTCACGTCGTAGCCGCGCTGGACGGAGATCTTCTTGATGGCGTTGGCCATGTTCTCCACAGCGATGCGGATGAAGCCGTCGGCCACATCCTCGGGCGTACGCCCGTCGCCGATCTCGGCGGCCAGTGCCGCGAAGGCCTCGCGCACCGCCGTCTCGTCGAGCGGCTCGTCGCGGCCGGGGCCGAAGATCGCCGGGAACGTGGCGGCGCGCAGCTTGCCCACCATGACGTTGGCGTCGGTGACGGTGAGCGGGCCGCCGCGGCGGTAGCACTTGGGGCCGGGGTCGGCCCCGGCCGACTGCGGGCCGACGCGGAAGCGGGTGCCGTCGTAGAACAGGATCGAGCCGCCGCCCGCCGCCACCGTGTGGACGCGGAGCATCGGTACGCGCAGGCGCACGCCCGCCACCTCGGTCTCGAACGAGCGCTCGTACTCGCCGGCGAAGTGGGCCACGTCGGTGGACGTGCCACCCATGTCGAAGCCGATCACCTTCTCAAACCCGGCAAGACGCGCCGTCTCCGCCATGCCGACAACGCCGCCCGCAGGCCCGGAGAGGATGGCATCGCGACCCTGGAACAAGTCGGCCGACTTGAGCCCGCCAGACGAGGCCATGAAGAGGATGTGGGGCGCGTGGGGGGCAGACCCTGCGGGTCTGACCCCATGCTCCGCCGCCGGTTGTGCCAAGGAGTCAGACCCGCAGGGTCTGACCCCGATCGCGCCCGCTACTTTCTCCACGTACCTGCGCAGGATCGGGGAGAGGTAGGCGTCCGCCACAGTGGTGTCGCCCCGGCCGACGATCTTGATCAGAGGCGAGACCTCGTGGCTGACGGAGACCTGGGTGAACCCGACGCGGCGGGCGATGTCGGCGGCTTCGCGCTCGTGCTGCGGGTGGGCGTAGGAATGCATGAGCACGATGGCGACCGAGGCGATGCCGTCGGCCAGGGCGGCCCTGAGCTCGCGCTCCAGGGCCTCCCCATCGAGCGACCGCTCCACAAAGCCATCGGCGCGGATGCGCTCGTCCGCCTCCACCACGTGGGCATAGAGCATCTCGGGCTTGACGATCTGCTTGGCAAAGATGTCGGGACGGGCCTGGTAGCCGATCTCGAGCTGGTCCTTGAGGCCCCTGGTGATAACCAGCAGCGTACGCTCGCCTTGGCGCTCCAGCAGCGCGTTGGTGGCGACCGTGGTGCCCATCTTCACGGCGGCGACGCGGTCGGCCGGGATCGGGGCGCCGGAGGGAAGCCCAAGGCTCAGGCGGATGCCCTCCAATGCGGCATCGTCGTAGGCGCCGGGGTTCTGCGAGAGCAGCTTGCGCGCGCTGATCTCGCCTGAGGGTGCGCGCGCCACCACGTCGGTGAAGGTGCCGCCGCGGTCGATCCAGAAGTGCCACTTGGCTAGGTCCTGGACCAGATTAGCTGCCGCCTCGCCGCTCGCTACTGCCATCTCGATCTCCTGCTGTCGCGGCGCTCATGTGCGCCAATGTCCATAAAACGTCAATAAAATGTTGACATCATCCAAGCATTGAGCGAGCCTTGCTCGAGGGTGTACCCGCCATCCCCGAAGCCGAGCCGCGCTCGCCTGCGGCTTGCATCACTCGGATCGGGATGACGGGCAGGGAGCAATCGATGGGACGCGAGCAAACCAAGCGCACGACAGCGGCCCTCGCGGAGGGCGGCGGAGGCGGCATCGGCCCCATCGTCTCCTCGGCGCATTTGGCCGCAGGGGCGCTGCCCGGCCTGTCCGAGGTGGAGTTCGGCCTCATTCTTGCTGGTCATGCCTTCGATCGCTGGATGATGCGCTGCATGGGGGCGGCTGGAGTGCCGGATCTGTCCGCGGTGGAGGTGCTGGTCTTGCACACCGTGCGCCATCGCGACCGGCCCAAGAAGCTGGCTGACATCTGCCTGGTGCTCGGCATCGAGGACACGCACGTGGTGTCATACGCGGTCAAGAAGCTGACGCTGGCCGGTCTCGTCACCTCCAGGAAGGCCGGCAAGGAGAAGCTGGTGGCCGCCACCAGGGCCGGTGCCGAGGCCTGCCAGCGCTATCACGAGGTCCGCGAGCGCCTGCTGGTCAAGCCGGTGAAGGCGACAGGGTTGCCGGACCCGACGCTGTCGGAGCTGGGCGGCCTCCTGCGCGCGCTGTCGGGTCACTATGACCAAGCGGCACGCTCGGCAACCTCGCTATGATGCGGCGGACGTGGGCCGGGATCGCCGGGGCCAGCGGCCAACCGACTGAACAGGGGAGCCTGCCGCAGATGCTACGCCGAGTGCTCGACGCGCTGTACCTGGGGGCGGGCTATCTCGCCGGGCTGTTCCTGATCGCCATCTTTCTCCTGATGATGGCGCTCTCCGCGGGGCGTGAGTTCGGAGTCAACGTCAAGTCGGGTGACGATATCGCCTCGTGGTGCATGGCGGCGCTGGCGTTCCTGGGGCTCGCCCACACCTTCAAGTCGGGCGAGATGATCCGCGTGGGGCTGCTGACCGAGCGCCTGAAGGGCCGCGCCAAATGGCTGACTGAGCTGTTCGCCTTGGCCATGGCAGCGCTGTTCATCGGCTACTTCGCCTGGTTCGCCGTCGATCTTGTGGTCACCTCCTGGCGCATCAACGACATGTCCACCGGCGTGCTGGTGGTGCCGCTATGGATCCCCCAGACCGGCTATGCCACCGGCCTCATTATCCTGTTCATCGCCATCCTCGACGAGCTTGCCCGCGTCGCCCGTGGCCTAAAACCGACCTACGAGAAGGAGCCGCCGAGGACCGCCGAGGAAGTCATCGAGCGCGCCGTCTCCAGCGGCGTTTGATAGGCGGACCCCATGGATCTCTTCGGCATCTCCATCCTGATCTCGGTGGTGCTCATCCTCCTGCTCGGGTCGGGTGTGTGGATTGCCATCAGCCTGCTCGCCTGCGGCTGGCTCGGCATGCAATTCGCCGCCGGCGGCATCCCGGCTGGCGCCGTGCTCGCCACCAAGATCTGGGGCAACGCCGCCTCCTGGGAGCTGGCAGCACTGCCGCTCTTCATCTGGATGGGCGAGATCCTGTTCCGCACCAGGCTGTCGGAGGAGATGTTCCGGGGCCTGGCGCCGTGGCTCGGGCGCATTCCGGGGCGCCTCCTGCACGTCAACGTGCTCGGCTGCGGCATCTTCGGCTCCGTCTCCGGCTCGTCGGCGGCCACCTGCGCCACCATCGCCAAGATCGCGCTGCCCGAGCTGAAGAAGCGCGGATACCCGGAGATGATCTCGCTCGGCTCGCTCGCCGGCGCCGGCACGCTCGGCATCCTGATCCCGCCGTCCATCACCATGGTGATCTATGCGGTGGCAGCCAATGTCTCGATCCTCAAGGTGTTTCTCGCCGGCTTTCTGCCGGGCCTGCTGGTGATGGGGCTCTACTCGGGCTACATCGCCGTCTGGGCGCTCCTCAACCCCCACAAGATGCCGCCGCCGGAGCCCAAGATGACGCTGCGGGAGAAGCTCAAGGAGTCCCTCCAGCTCATCCCCTGCACGCTGCTGATCGTGCTGGTGTTCGTCGTCCTGCTGCTCGGCTGGGCCACGGCCACTGAGTGCGCCGCCTGGGGCGTGCTCGGCTCCCTCCTGATCGCCTGGTGGTCGGGGGCGCTCACCTGGGACAGCTTCTGGACCAGCGTGATGGGCACCACGCGCGTCACCTGCATGATCATGCTGATCCTGGCGGGTGCCTCGTTCATGTCCACGTCGATGGGCTACACCGGCATCCCGGTAGCGCTGGCGGGCTGGGTGGAGAGCCTGAATCTCAGCCCCTACGTGCTGATCGCCGCGCTGACAGTGATGTACATCATCCTGGGGACCGCGCTGGACGGCATCTCCATGATCGTGCTCACTACTGTGGTGGTGCTGCCGATGGTCGAGAAAGCCGGCTTCGACCTGGTCTGGTTCGGCATCTTCCTGGTGCTGATCGTGGAGATGGCCGAGGTATCGCCGCCCGTAGGCTTCAACCTGTTCGTGCTGCAGACCATGAGCGGCTGGGACAGCAACACGGTGGCGCTGGCGGCGCTGCCGTTCTTCTTCCTGCTGATGGCGGCCGTGGCCATCATCACGATGTTCCCGGGAATCGTGATGATGGTGCCGAACTGGGTATTTCCGAATTGACGGGGTTGTGAGGAGAAGGAGGAACCTATGAAGACGAAACTGATGGCCTGCAGTGGAGGCCCGTTGCTGGGCTTGGCCCTGAGCCTGGCGCTCGGCTTGGCAAGCCCCGCCGCCGCGCAGACCAAGTGGAATCTGCCGGCCGCCTATCCGGCCGACAACTACCACTCCGAGAACCTGGGATTCTTCGCCAAGGAGGTGGAGAAGGAGACCGGCGGCAAGCTGCAGATAACGGTGCATCCCGGCGCGTCCCTGTTCAAGGCGCCGGAGATCAAGCGCGCCGTGGCCACTGGCCAGGCCCAGATGGGCGAGGTGCTGATCTCGATCCACGAGAACGAGGACCCGATCTTCGGCCTCGATACCATCCCCTTCCTGGCCTCTAGCTATGCCGACGTGAAGAAGCTCTACGAGGCGCGCAAGGCGGCGATGGCGGCGAAGCTCGACAGCCAGGGCATCATGCTGCTCTACGCGGTGCCGTGGGGCCCGCAGGGGCTCTACGCGAAGAAGGACATCAACTCGATCGATGATCTCAAGGGCCTCAAGATGCGGGCCTACAACGTCGGAACGACGCGCATCGCCGAGCTGGCGGGAGCGCAGGGCGTGACCATCCAGGCCGCCGAGCTGCCGCAGGCGCTGGCGACCGGCACCGTGAATGCGTTCATGACCTCCGGCGCCACCGGCTACGACAGCAAGGTATGGGAGACCATGACGCACTACTACGACTGCAAGGCGTGGGTCCCCAACAACGTCATCCTCATCAACAAGGCCGCCTTCGCCGGCCTCGACAAGCCTACACAGGACGGCGTCCTGAAGGCTGCTGCCGCCGCCGAGGCCCGTGGCTGGAAGATCGCCGAGGAGAAGGCCGGCTGGTACGTGGCGCAGCTCAAGGCCAAGGGCATGAAGGTGGAGCCGCCGAGCCCCACCTTGATGGCCGGCCTCAAGAAGATCGGCGACCAGCTGACCGCCGACTGGATCGCCAAGGCCGGCCCGACCGGCAAGGCCGTGGTGGACGCGTACCGGAAGTAAGCGCTCCACCTGTCATCCCGGCCGGACCGATGCGAGCCGGAGGAGAGCAGCGATCCGAGCCGGGACCTTGTGCAGCGGGGCTCCGACTCCTTCACGAGGTCCCGGATGGCCGCGCCTGCGGCTCCGCTTCCGGGATGACGGGTGCAGGCTCTGACACAAGCCAGCCATGCGCACTCCGGTTTTGGCCGAACCGGGCAAACGGGCTAGCCTGTCAGGATACGGGCGACACAACGCTCGGCCGAGGAGGAGCCCCATGGACAGCGCACTTCGCGAGCGCCTGCATTTCCTGCTGCTCAACGTCGGGCATTTCCTCGATCACCTGTTCATGCTGATCTTCGCCACAGTGGCGGCGCTGGCGCTGACGCGGGAGTGGGGGCTCGGCTACGCGGACCTCCTGAAGTACGCCGCGCCCGGGTTCTTCGCCTTCGGCGTGTTCGCCCTGCCGGCCGGCTGGCTCGCCGACCGCTGGAGCCGCGATGGCATGATGAGCGTATTCTTCATCGGCATCGGGCTGGCATCCATCGCCACGGCTTTTGCGCGCACACCCTTCGAGGTCGGCGTGGGCCTGTTCGTTGTCGGCGTGCTGGCGGCCATCTACCACCCGGTCGGGCTCGCCCTCGTGGTGCAGAAGTGGAAGAACACCGGCATGCGCATCGCCGTGAACGGCGTGTGGGGCAACCTGGGCGTGGCCAGCGCCGCGCTCCTCACGGGTTACTTCATCGACAACGGGGGCTGGCGCACCGCATTCGTGGTCCCCGGCATCGTCTCAATCCTGGTCGGCATCGCCTACACAGCCCTTCAGTGGCCCGAGATCGTGGCGCCGCGACCGCGCATGAAGGCCAAGGGCGCGGCGGTGGCGGGGCAATCCGCCGAGCTCAAGGCACTGCTGCTCAGGGTGTCGCTCATCGTGTTCCTGACCACAGCGGTGTCGAGCATCGTATTCCAGTCGACCACTTTCGCGCTCCCCAAGGTGTTCGACGAGCGCCTCGGCGGGCTCGCCATCTCGGCCACCGCCATCGGGCAGCTGGCGTTCGTGGTGTTCGCGGTGGGCTCCATGGGTCAGCTGATCGTGGGGCACTTCCTCGACCGGCTGGGGCCACGCACGGTGTTTATCGCGGCGGCAGCCCTCCAGGTGGTGTTCTTCGCTGCCATGCCGGGACTGGCGGACTGGGCGGCGCTCGCGTGCGCCCTTATCTTCATGCTGGCGGCGTTCGGTCAGATCCCCATCAACGACTACATGATAGGGCGCCTGGCCGACGGCGAGTACCGGGCGCGCATTTACGGGGTGCGCTACGTGGTTAGCTTCACGGTGCTGGCGGCGGCGCTGCCGCTGATCTCGTTCGTCTACCAGAGCTGGGGCTTCGACGCGCTGTTCCGCGTGCTCGCCGTCTCCGCCGCGGTGATCCTCGCCGCGGTGATACTGCTGCCGCGGAAGCTGCCGGCTGCAACCGCCACGGCGTGAGCTACGACCGCGCAGACGCCGGTGCGCCCTCTGCCGCCTTGTCGATCTCGAGCGCGCCGGCCTTGATGCGCGGGATCAGCTCGCGGCCGAACTCGGTGGTGTCGGCGACCGGGTCGAAGCCGCGCATGAGAAAGGACGAGATGCCGAGGCGGTAGTACGCGAGGACGGCATCCGCCACCTGCTCGGGCGTACCCACGAGGCAGGACGTGTTGCCGAGAGCGCCGGTGGCCCTGGTGATGCCCATCCAGAGCCGCTCGTCGTGAACATCCTTCTCCTGCGCAAAGGAGAACTGCCGGCGGCCGGCATTGTCGACGGGCGCGCGGGCCCTTTCCTGCCGCGCCCACCCGAGCTTGCCCGTCATACCGTCCAGAATCCGCCTCGCCTTGTCCCACGCCGCCCCTTCCGTCTCGGCGATGATCGGACGGACGGACATGTTGAAGCCGACGCTGCGGCCGTGCCTGGCCGCCCGGGCACGGAAGTCGGCGACGCGCTCTGCGGTGGTTGCGCGCGGCTCGGCGTAGATCGCGAACACGTCGCATTCGGCCGCTCCCATCTCCAGCGCGCCCTCGGAGGCACCGCCGAACATGATCAGCGGATGCGGCTTCTGCAGCGGCCGCACATCCGAATGCGCCCCCCGTACTCGGTAGAATTGACCGTCGAAATCGAAGGGGCTGTCGCTCACCCAGGTGCGCTTCATCAGATGCAGATATTCCTGCGCCCGCCGGTAGCGCTCGGCCTTGGGCGTGAAGTCACCGTCGCCTTCCTGCTCGGCGTCCGTCTTGCCGGTGATGATGTGGAGCGCGATGCGTCCGCGGGTGAGGTGATCGAAGGTGGCAACCTTGCGGGCGAGCAACGTCGGCGCGACAAAACCGGGCCGGTGCGCCACCAGATACGACAGCCGCTCGGTCCGATCCGCCGCGTGCATCGCCACAAGGAAGCCCTCGGCCGACGAGGACGAGTAGCCGACGAGCACCATGTCGAAGCCAGCGGCCTCGTGCGCCCTGGCAAACTCCGCGACGAACGGCGGCGAGATCTCACCCTCGATCACCAGCAGGGTCGCTTCTTTCTGCGGCGGCGTGACACCGATCATGCCAATAATGCGAGCGGGCATCAGAGCCTCCCGATGAACGGCTGCCGCATTAAGCCCTGCACGGCCGACTCCCGCAACACAAAAGCCCGCTCGCGCACCCCGCGGCCACCGAGCCGCACAATCCGGTAACTGAGCTATACCGGCAGCTCCCATACCGCCCAATCAAAGTTCTGACCAACCCGGCGGTTGGCAATCGGCAGTCTGGCGCCGCTGCTTCCGCGACTGCCGAAGCCCGATTGCCGTATGCTCCGGCGGTCAGAACTTCCACGGGATGGTGTCAAGTGGCGGGAGAAGCGCCGGCGGCTCCGTGCACGCGGAGCCACGTCTCCAGGCGCTGCCGCTCCGCGTCGGTCAGGCGCAGTCCGAGCTTGGTACGGCGCCACAGGATATCCTCGGCCGTCCTGGCCCACTCGTTGGCGATGAGGTGTCGCACCTCGCGCTCGTAAAGACCGGCGCCGAAGTGGTGCCCGAGGTCCTCTGCGCGAGTGGCGCCCGCGAGAATGCGGTGCGCTGCGGTGCCGTAGGTCCGCGCCAGGCGCTCTGCAGTGGCGGCCCCGAGGGACGGCCCAAGTGGTGGCATTGCGGCTGCCAGCGCGCGCGCCAGCCGGTCGCGCTCGCCGTAAGGAAAGTCGCCGCCCGGCAGCGCCGCCCCGGCCGTCCAGGGTGGGCCCACCGCACTGGGCAGGAGTGCCTGAAGCCGATGCAGCGCCTCCTCGGCGACGCGCCGATAGGTGGTGATCTTGCCGCCGACGATGCTGAGAAGCGGCGGCTCGCCGCGGCTGGCGTCCAGCTCCAGCGCGAAGTCGCGCGAGGTGTCCTGGGCGGAGGCCCGGCCATCGTCGTGCAGGGAGCGCACGCCGGCGTAGCTCCAGACCACATCGGACGGCGCGATTGTTGCGGCCAAGTAGGCGTTCACAGCCCCGCACAGGTATTCGATCTCCTCGCCCGAGATGGCGACCGCGCCGATATCCCCGGTGCAGTCGACGTCGGTGGTGCCGATCAGCGTGAAGTCACCCTCGTAGGGAATTGCGAACACGATGCGCCGGTCCGCGTTCTGGAAGATGTAGGCGCTGTCGTGCTCGAACAGCCTCGGCACCACGATATGGCTGCCTTTCACCAGCCTGACGTTCGCGACGGGCCGCGCCTCGATCCGCCGCGCCGATGTCTCCGCGATCCACGCGCCGGTGGCGTTGACGAGCGCCTGTGCCTCCACCGTCTCGCCTTGCCCCGACACCGTGTCCCGCAGTTCAACGCGCCAGCACCCGCTGCTCCGCTCGGCCGACACGACCTCGGTGCGCACGCGGATGTCGGCGCCGCGCGCGGCAGCATCCACCGCGTTGAGCACCACGAGCCGCGCGTCGTCCACCCAGCAATCGGAGTACTCGAAGCCGCGACTGAAGCTCGCCTGCAGCGGCTTGCCGGCCGGCGTGCTGGTGAGATCGATGGCCTTGGATGGCGGCAGGACGCTGCTGCGCCCGCCCAAGCGGTCGTAAAGAAGCAGCCCGAGGCGGATCAGCCAGGCGGAGCGCAGGCCGCGGTGGTACGGGAGCACGAACCTGAGCGGCCGTATGATGTGCGGGGCCACCGAGAGCAGCACGTCCCGCTCAGCCAGCGCGTCGCGCACCAGGCGGAAGGCATAGTGCTCCAGGTAGCGCAGCCCGCCGTGGATCAGCTTGGTGGAGGCCGAGGACGTGCCGCTGGCGAGATCGGCCTTCTCCGCCAGCAGCACCGACAGGCCCCGCCCGGCGGCGTCGCGGGCGATGCCGCACCCGTGGATGCCCCCGCCGATGATGACAATGTCGTACATCCCGCGTCCCGCGCGTGTGGTGGTTCGGAGCCGGCCGTTGCCGGCCGGCAGCGCTCCGAATTGCACCGGAACGCATGCCGTTCGATACAAAACGAAGATTATCGCGCTATTTCGAGGGATCAAGCCTCTGCTGCGATCTCGATCGCAACATCGTTGTCGCGGCAGATGTCGAGCAGGTGCGACGGCGGCGGGGCATCGGTGACGAAATAGTCGAGCTGCGAGATATGGCCGATGCGCACCGGCGCGGTGCGCTCGTACTTCATGCGGTCGGCCACCAGGATGGACTTGCGGGCGCAGCCCATGATGGCCTGCGCCACCTTCACCTCGCGGTAGTCGAAGTCCAGCAGCGTCCCGTCCTCGTCGATGGCCGAGGTGCCGATGACCGCGTAATCCACCTTGAACTGGCGGATGAAATCCACGGCCGCCTCGCCCACCACGCCGCCGTCCGAGTGCCGCACCACCCCGCCGGCGACGATCACCTCGATCTGGTCGTAGCCTTGCAAGATATTGACAACATTTATGTTATTCGTGATCGCCAGGAGCCCCTGCTTGCCGCGCAGGGCCACCGCCACCTGCTCGGTGGTGGTGCCGATGTTGATCAGGATCGAGGAGTTGTCGGGGATCAGGGCCGCCGCCCGCGCCCCGATCCGGCGCTTCTCCTCGGTGGCGAGCCCGCGCCGCGCCTCGTAGCCGAAGTTGGCGATCCCCGAGGCGAGGACAGCGCCGCCGTGGTAGCGCTGCAGGACGCCCCGCTCGCACAGGTCGTTGAGGTCCTTGCGTATGGTCTGGGGGGTGACGTTGAAGCGGTCTGCCAGCGCCTCCACGCCGACCCGGCCCTCCGACTTCGCAAGCGCAACGATGTCCGCCTGTCTGGGGGTGAGCACGTCCATCCCTTGCAACCTCCTGGCCTTGCGCTTTATTTCGATTTTCCAGGCTGGACAAGCCCTCGGCGCGAAAGGGATAGACTTTGTCTTTGGCGACGG
>Ga0209382_10002306_pt1 | contig 28039 bp, 26 predicted proteins | sample SoiMetdeltSBSDD5_FD_187599 | JGI IMG/M metagenome (GOLD analysis project Ga0209382, IMG submission 187599) | Bulk soil microbial communities from a Populus tree surrounding site in Tennessee, USA - Soil MetaG P. deltoides SBSDD5 (SPAdes) (version 2) | ecosystem: Environmental > Terrestrial >... | reverse complement strand
TCGCGCGGCGTGATCGTGCGAATCTCGACAGCCGGCAGGTGCTCGGCGAACCAGCGCCGAAGCTGCTCCATGAACGCCGCCGAATTGTCGAAGAGGCAGTCGACGAGGTAGATCCGCTTGCCTTCCAGCGATTCGAGCCGCTCCGCGAGCCGCTTCCCCGTCACCTTCGGCGGGTAGCCGCGGGGATCGTGCACCGTCAGCCGACCGTCCATCTCTCCCTCCCTCTCGCTCTGTCGGGTGAGCCCGAGCCGTACGTTGGAACCGCGCCACCGGGGCCGCGGAGATTATTCCACGGCCAACTCGTCGCCCGAGCGCCAGAGCCGTCGCATCTCGGCCGACCTCGCGAGCAGCTCGGCCAGGGTGCCGTGGTCGACGATGCGACCAGCCTCCATCACCAGCACCTGGTCTGCCCGACGCAGCGCCGCCGGGCGATGCGAGACGACCAGGCAGGTCACGTCACGGCCGCGCGCGAACAGGCGCCGCCACAGCTCGGCCTCCGTCTCGGCGTCGAGCGCCGAAGAGAGATCGTCGAAGACGAGCAGCTCGGCGTCGCGGACGAACATCCGCGCCGCCGCCGTCCGCTGGATCTGACCGCCGGACAGCTTCACGCCGCGCGGCCCGACCCTTGTATCGAGCCCGCGTTCGAGCGTCGCGAGGTCCGGCTCCAGCACCGCCGCCCGGACCGCCCGGTCGAGTGAGGCCGAGTCGCCGGGCCAGCCGAGCAGCACGTTCTCCCGCACCGTCTCGCTGAACAGACGGGGCACCTGCGGCGTGTAGGCGCATCTCGGCGGCACGAAGAACGCCCCCGGATCGTCGACCGTCCGGCCGTTCCAGCGGATCTCGCCGGCATCGTGTGGCAGCAGGCCGAGCACGGCGCGCAGGAGCGTCGTCTTGCCGCTGCCGATCCGCCCGGTGATCACCGTGAACGAGCCGCGATCGAGGGCGAAGGAGACGTCGGCGATCCCAGGAGTGCCGTCCGGATGCGAGACGGTGAGCCCCTGCACCTCCAGGCGCTCGAACCGCTCGCGCGGCGGCGGGGGCGTCGGCTCGGGCGGCTCTCCGCGGAGGTAGACCGGGACCGGTGCCACCAGCGTCGCCGCCGGCTCCCCCGGCACGATCGCCCGCATCCGGCCGAACGACACCTCGATTCGCTTCAAATCGCTGATCAGGCGCCCGACCTCGGCAGGGTACCAGGTGAGCTGGTCGAGGTAGACCACGAACAGGGCGAAGTCGCCCACCGAGAACGTCCCCTGCCGGATCTCGTAGGCCCCGAGCAGCAGCACCAGCCCGGTCCCGAGGTGGACGAGGTTCAGGTTGAGCGATTCGAGGAGCTGGTTGAAGACGGTGTCGCGTACCGCCACCTTTCGGCGCCCGTCACCCAGCGCCGCCAGCCGGGTGACCGCGTTGGGAACGGCACCGGCCACCTTGAGCGCGAGCTGAGCGCCGATCAGCTCCCCGAGGAACCCGGTCACCCGGCCCGTCGCCGCGCGCGACGCCGCACGGTACGCCATGATCCTCCTGCCGAGCGCTTCGGTCAGGAACGAGCAGAGCAACAGCGGCACGAAGAGGGCAGCGGTGATCGTGGCGTCAATCTGCCACATCACCACCAGCGCCCCGACGGCGAACAGCGTCCGGCCGATCAGGTCACAGAGCGCGTCGAGCGCATCGGCGATCCCCTCCGGGTCATCACGGAACCGGCTGATCGCCTCGCCGACCGAGGCTGGCAGCCCGTAGCGGCCGTAGCCGCGCAAGACGCCGGCAAACAGGTTCCGCCGCATCAGCGCGTGGCTCTTCTGCTGTACGGCGTTCCAGGGATTCCTGAGCAGCGGATCGGCCAGCACCTCGCCGACCTGGACGGCCACCAGCAGGGCGATCGCGCTCCAGGCGTTCAGTCCGGCCGGCTGGCCGGCCAGGGCGTCGAAGAAGGCGCGCGTCGCCAGACCGACCGGGATCGGCAGGCAGACGTAGATGAAGATGGCGTACACGACGCAGAGCGTGAAGTACGCCGGGCTGAAGCGCACCAGGCTCAGAAGGACCATCAGCGGGCTCATGCCAGAGCCTCCGCCAGACCCGCCCGGAGCAACCGGGCGAAACGAGAGTCAGGGTCGGCTGCGAGGTCTGCCCGACGGCCGAATTCGGCGACCGTACCGTCTTCGAGGACGAGGATGCGGTCCGCCCGCTCGACGGTCGCCAGCCGGTGGGCGATGACGACGCCGGTCCGTCCGGCGAGCAGGCGCGTCACGGCCCCTTCGAGCAGCCGCTCCGTGGCCGGGTCGAGCCGCGACGAAGCCTCGTCCAGGACGACCAGGCCGGGGTCTTTCAGGAACACGCGGGCCAGCGCGACGAGCTGCGCCTCGCCGGCCGAGAGCCCACGGCCCCCCGCGCCAAGCGGCGTGTCCAGCCTGGCCGGCAGCGCGCGGAGCCACTGGTCGAGACCAAGCTCGCCGAAGACCGCGCGCAGACGGGCGTCGGGCACGCTCTGGTCGAACAGCGTGACGTTCTCTCTCAGCGTCCCCTGGAAGAGCTGGACGTCCTGAGTGACGAGCCCGATCCGCGCGCGCAGCGCGTCGAGCCGCGCTTGCCGGACGTCGACGCCGCCCAGCCGAATCGTCCCCTCACTCGGGTCGTGCAGGCGAAAGAGCAGCCGCGAGATCGTCGTCTTGCCAGATCCCGTCCTGCCCAGCAGGCCCAGCACCTCGCCGGCCTCGACGCGGCACGAGACGCGGCGCAGGACCGGCTCAGCCTCGTAGGCGAACGAGACGCCGTCGAGATCGACGGCGAGCGGGCCGGCCGGGAGGGCCGCGCCGCCGCCGTCGACCACTCGCGGCCGAGTCGCGAGCAGCTCGCGGATGCGCACGATCCCACCGGTCGCCTGCTGGAAGCGGTGCATCTGGCGGGAGAGCCGCTGAAGCGGCTGGCGCAGCATGCCGGTGTAGCGAAAGACCACGTACACCGTCCCGAGCGAAACCACCCCGGCGCCGTACAGCGCGGTGCTGGAAGCGAGCGCGGCGCCGGTGCCGAGCGCGAAGAGCAGCCCGACGACGCCCTGGAAGATCGAGCCGGCCATCGCCGATTCCTCTGCCCGGTGGAAGCGCGCCGCCAGGTGCTGGTGGAGCCGGCGCATCGCGTGGCCGTCCGCGCCGCTCGTCTTCAGGTCCGGCAGTCCCGCCAGCCGCTCTTCGAGGTAGCCGCTGAGGTCGGCTGCCGCCTGCCGCGACGCCCCCGCGCGAACGGCTACGAACCCTCCGCCGCGCGTCATGTAGGCGACCGCGCCCAGCACGAACACCGTCAGCAGCGCGCCAATTCGCCAGTCTTCGAGGAACAGCAGGACGAGCATGCCCAGCAGGAACACGCCGCTCCCAAGCACCTGAACGACGAAGCGGGCGAAGAAGTCGGCGAGCGCCGCGACGTCGCCGTCGATCCGCTCGATCAGCTCGCCGGGGCTCTGCTCGGCGTGGAACGAAGCGTCAAGGTCGAGCACGTGGCGGGTGAGGTCGGCGCGCAACGCGTTGGTGGTGCGCCAGCCGAGATCTTCCGCCACGTACGTCTCAGCGATCGACGTGACCTGAGTGAGGACGGCGACGCCGATGAAGAGCAGCGCCGTCCAGACCAGACGATCGAGCGACTCGCCGGCCTGGGCGCCGTCGATGAACTCGCGGGCGATCTGGGGATTCGCAAGCTGGAGGCCGATTCCGGCGAACAGCAGCAGGCCGAGCAGGACGGCACGCGGCCACTCCGGCCGGAGGTAGGTTGCGAGCAAGGCACGGTCGAACGTCGGTAGCAAGGCGGGCGCTCCTCGGGGCAGGGCGAACAAGGGTGAACGGAACCGAGGTGCTACAGGCCGCCGTGCGGGGGTGAGACTGGCACCGCGCGCAGGGCGCGATGTGACGCTCGCGACGAGCGATCCAGGCTCGAGACTCCTGAACCCGACTGGCGGGTCCGCCACGCCAGATGGGCGTAGCCGAGTCTCGGTGCGGCGTCTAGCCGAGCGCCGCCGGCACGGGGGCCTGGACGAAGCGAGCTGCCATCTCTGGACCTCCCGTGAGTGAACTGCGAAGAAGTGTAGCAATCCGCTGTCGGTGCCCGGCAACGCGACGGTGACAGCGGAGGCTTCGTCGGTTAAAACCGACCTCTACTTCCGCAGCGTCCCTTCGGGACGCCCCGGGGCCACCCGACGCCCCGTTCTCCCCTCGTGAGTCGCGTAGCGACGGCACGATGGTAGACGTGGGTTTCAACCCACGGCATCCGATTGGAGGTATCATCGAAGCAGAGAGCACAGGGGGAGGACATCATGAATAGTGATGATAGAGGACGCAATCGGTACTACCCGGCTCAGGTTGAGCCGAAGTGGCGACAGCGCTGGGATGAGAGCGGCCTCCACCGCACCGATCTGACCCTCGCCAGCGGCCGGCCGAAGCACTACAACCTGATGGAGTTCCCCTACCCCTCCGCTGAGGGCCTGCACGTCGGTCACGTCTACACCTACGGCGGCGCCGACACCAGCGCCCGCTTCCTGCGGATGCGCGGCTACGAAGTCTTCGAGCCGATGGGCTTCGACGCCTTCGGCATCCACTCCGAGAACTTCGCGCTGCGCCTCAACATCAACCCGATGCAGTTGACGGCTCAGACCACGCGCCGCTACCGGGAGGAGCAGCTCGGCCGGATCGGCGCGATGTTCGACTGGTCCCGCTCGGTCGACACCAGCGACCCGAGCTACTACCGCTGGACCCAGTGGATCTTTCTCCAGTTGTTCAAGGCCGGACTCGCCGTTCGCAAGGAGGCCCCCGTCAACTGGTGCCCCAAGGATCTGACCGTCCTGGCCAACGAGCAAGTGATCGACGGTCGCTGCGAGCGCTGCGGCACGCCGATCGTCCAGCGTGAGCTGACCCAGTGGTTCCTCGAGATCACCGCGTACGCCGACCGCCTCCTCGCCGACCTGGACCGTCTGGACTGGCCGGACGAGAGCAAGGTCCGCCAGGCAAACTGGATCGGCCGGAGCGAGGGCGCCGAGCTGATCTTCACCGTCGCCGAATCGGACGAGCCGATCCCGGTCTTCACCACCCGCCCGGACACCGTCTTCGGCGCGACCTACCTGGTGCTCGCCCCCGAGCACAAACTGGTCCCACGCGTTACGGCCCCCGACCGCCGCGCGGAGGTCGAAGCGTACGTCGAGCAGGCCCGCGACCAGACCGAGATCGAGCGGACCAACGCCGAGCGCGAGAAGACCGGCGTTTTCACGGGCGCCTACGCCATCAATCCCGCGACCGGCCGGCCCGTCCCGATCTGGGTCGCCGATTACGTCCTGGTCGGCTACGGCACCGGCGCAATCATGGCCGTCCCCGCCCACGACGAGCGCGACCACGAGTTCGCCCAGCAGTTCAACCTCCCCATCGTCCCCGTCGTCGAGAGTGAGGAGGAAGTCGAGGGCGCCGCCTACACCGGCCCCGGCCGCCTCGTGAGCTCCGGCCAGTTTTACGGCCTGCCCTCAGACGAAGCCAAGACCGCCATCACCGCCTGGCTTGGCGAGCAGGGGAAGGGACGTCCCACAGTCACCTACCGTCTGCGCGACTGGCTGATCTCCCGCCAGCGCTACTGGGGTCCGCCGATCCCGATCGTCCACTGCCCCACGGACGGCATCGTGCCCGTCCCCGAGAAGGATCTGCCCGTCCTGCTGCCCGTCGTGGACGACTTCCGCCCGACCGGCACCGGCAAGTCGCCGCTTGCGTCGGTCGAGTCGTTCGTCAACACCACCTGCCCGACCTGCGGCGGCCCCGCCGAGCGCGAGACCGACGTCTCGGACAACTTCCTCGACTCCTCCTGGTACTACCTGCGCTACCCGTCAACTGACTTCGACGACCGCCCGTTCGACCGCCAGCGCACGGAGCAGTGGCTCCCCGTCGACATGTACTTCGGCGGCAAGGAGCACGTCCTCCTCCACCACCTCTACGCCCGGTTCATCACCAAGGCGCTCCACGACCTCGGCCACCTGCAGTTCGACGAGCCGTTCAGGCGGCTGCGGCTCCACGGCTTCCTGACGAAGGACGGCGCCAAGATCAGCAAGAGCCGCGGCAACGTCGTCAACCCCGACGAGTACGTCAAGCGCGTCGGCGCCGACGCCTTCCGAACCTACCTGCTGTTCATGGGGCCGTACGACCAGGACAACGACTTCTCGGACACCAACCTCGTCGGCGTGACCCGGTTCCTGGACCGCGTCTGGCGCCTCGCCACCGAACCTCTCCCCCTCTCCCACGGTAGGGACGTCGGCGCAGCCGATGTTCGCGCCGCGCAGCGGAGGGGGCCGGGGGGTGAGGGCACTGACATGCGCCCGATGCACCGGTACGTCAAGCGCCTCACCGACGAGCTGGCCAGCTACCAGTTCCACACGGCGATCGCCGGACTGATGGAGTACGCCAACTGGATCAGCGCCAACCGCGAGCGCTTTACCTCCGAACAGCATTCACGGGCGATCGAGACCCTCGTCCTGCTCCTCGCGCCGTTCGCGCCGTTCCTCGCCGAGGAGCTGTGGGAGCGGCTCGGCAAGCCGTACAGCGTCCACCAGCAGGCATGGCCAGCCTACGACCCGGCCCAGATCGAGGCAGACACCGTCACCCTGATCGTCCAGGTCAACGGCAAAGTCAGAGACCGCCTGGAGGTCGCCCCAGACATCGCGGAGGAGACCGCCCGGACCGAGGCGCTGGCCAGCCCGCGTGTGGCGCCGCTCCTGGCTGGCAAGCAGCCCCGCCGGGTCATCTACGTGCCCGGCCGGCTGATCAACATCGTCGCCTGACGAGTAGGCAGAGGGCGGTAAGCAGCAAGCAGAAGCTCAACTGCCTACCGCCTACTTCCGTGCCGGTTGAACGCCTTCGTCGCGGCGCGGACGCGCTTTTTCTCGTGCTGGCGATTGAGGCGGTCCTGGCGAACTGCCAGCGATCGGAGCTCACGGCGCAGCTTGTGGTAGCTCGCCAGCCGCTCGGCTGAGAGCCGCCCATCCTCGACGGCCGCCAGCACCGCGCAGCCGGGCTCGCGGTCGTGCTCGCAGTCCGGGAAGCGGCAGTGATCGGCCAGCTCGTCGACTTCCGAGAACGTCTCCTCAACGCCCTCGTCAACGTCCCAGAGCTGCAGCTCGCGCATGCCCGGGGTGTCCATCAGCAGCCCGCCATCCGCGAGCAGGATCAACTGCCGATGGGTCGTCGTGTGCCGTCCGCGGCCGTCCGTGGTCCGGACCTCCTGGGTTCGCTGCAGCTCCTCGCCGGCCAGCCGATTGACGATCGTCGACTTCCCGACGCCGGACGAGCCGAGCAGCGCCACCGTCCTGCCCGGCTCCAGGTAGCCGCGCAACACCTCGTATCCCTCGTCGCGTGGCGCGCTGACGGTGTGAATGGGCACGTCCCGCCCGCCGACCGATCGCGCCTCCCGAACGTAGGCGTCCGGGTCGTCGGCGAGATCGGCCTTGCTCAGCACGATGACCGGCCGCGCCCCGCTCTCGTGGGCCAGCACCAGGTACCGCTCCAGCCGGCGCGGATTGAAATCGGCGTCCAGCCCCGTGACCAGCAGCACGACGTCGACGTTCGCGGCGACAACCTGTTCGGCGACCACGCTGCCCGCGACCTTCCGCGTGAAGCGGCTCTTGCGCTCCAGCACGCCGTGGATCGTCGCGCGGTCAGAGTCGGGATCGTGGCGGAACGCGACCCAGTCGCCGACGGCCGGATAGTCCACACGCCCTTCTGCGCGGTGGCGCATCCGGCCCGCCACCATCGCCAACAGTTCGCCGTCCTCCGTCACGATCCGGTAGATCTGCTGGTACTGGACCACCACGCGAGCCGGCAGCAGCTCCTGCTCCGCGAACGGCGCGAACCGCTCGGCGAAGACCGGATCCCAGCCGTAGGCGTCGAGGATGGAGGCGGCGTGTCCTGGACTCATCCCCCAGGTTGTACAGAATCAGGCGCTCAGGCGTCTGTTCCCCGAGGGACGGTGGTGCTGCCCAAGCTCACCCGGGGGCGAGTCGAGCAGCCACCTGACGCGCGAGACGTCCAGCCCGGACTGGGCTTCGGCCGCCTCCTGGGGGTGCGCCGTCAGCTGGGAGCGGAGCATGATCGTCGCGCTGAGGGCCGCCGTGCCGCTGTTGAGCGGCGTCTCGCCGGTCGCCGTCGTCAACGGGTTGACCAGGCCGTGCAGCGTCTCCTGAAGGCGCGCCGTGGCACTGCCAATGGCGCCCGCGGTTCGCTCGAGCCGGGCGGTCGCCAGTTCGAGGGCGCCGGCGGCGGCAAGCGCCTGGTCCGACGAGCGGACCGCCAGCCCGGCGATGCCCAGCGTCCCGGTGCTGAGCGCCCGGAACGGCGTCGGCCGTGCCACGCCCGAAGCGCCTGCCGAGATCCCGGTTCCCAGGAGGCTCTCGTCCACCAGCGTCCCGTCGGCGACGACGTCGATCTCCGTCAACATCAGATCGACCTGTCGCTGGAGGGCCGCCCGGTCGGCGGGCTGGAGCCCCCGATCGACGGCCACCACGGCGGCGTCGCGCAGTCGCCGGTAGGCGTCGGTTTCAGCCCACGGAGCTGGCCGCCCGACGCCCGGCCGGTCAGCGGCTACGCTTCCAGGCCGTTCAGCACGAAGTCGAACAGGTCGCGGCTCTGGGCGCCGGCCGCGTGACGGGCGGCGTAGCGCGGGCTCAGTCGGTGGCTGACGACGATCGGGACGACCTGTTCGTGCCGGCCGCCGTGCGAGCGCAGCCCGGTCGCCACCAGCGACAGGTCGTGGGCGGCTTTCGCCTTGCCGAGCGCCGTCCGGGCGTCCGAGGCGACCGAGAGATCGCCGATCCGGTCAGCAGGATGCTCGAAGATGACGGCCGCCTCTTCGCGCCCGTACACCTCCTCGATGCCGTCCAGCGCCACGAACGCGGCTCTAGCTCGCTCGCGCTCCGCTTCAGGCAGGTAGACCCAGGCGAACGAACCGAGCGCGCCGTGGTGTAGGACATACGGATCGGTGATCGGCAGGACCACGTGGTACTCGCGGACGCCGATCCCCTCCAGGACGTCCTCCAGGTAGATCACTCTAGGTGAGCCGTCCGGCTGCTGCTTGGCGCTCATCCCGTGGTCGGCCGTGAACCCGACGACGAACCCCGCGTCCAGCAGCTGGCCCAACAGGTCGTCGAAGCGGCGGTAGAACTGGTCCGCCATCGGCTCACCCGGCCCCTCCTTGTGCTGCACGAAGTCGGTCGTCGAAAGGTAGACCAGCTCCAGTCCACGCCCGTCCCGTTCGAGCAGATGCCGGTGGACGGCCAGCCCGATCTCGATGGTGTAGTGGCTGGCGTCCCAGTCGTAGATCTTCGGCGGCACCCGCCCGACCACGGCCGGCACGTCGACGATCCCCAGTCCGGGCAGGCCCAGCTCGGCGGAGCGCTCGGCGCTGATCGCCGGCACGTCACCCTCGGCCAGCAGGCGGCGCAGCTTCTCCTTCGCCGTCACCGCCAGCACCCGGACGCCGGCCTGCTGCATCTCCCCGAGGATCGTCGGCGCCCGGAGGTGCGCCGGATCGGTGAGCTGGACTTCGGAGCCGTCCGGCGCGCGGAAGTGGTTGCCGGGGATACCGTGGACGGCCGGCGCGACGCCGGTGACGATCGAGACGTTGTTCGGGTTGGTCAGCGACGGCATCACGCCACGCCCGAGATAGTAGGCGCCCTCGCCGGCCAGCATCGCCGAAAGGCGCGGCATCAGCCCGCGCGCCATACCGTCGTCCAGGTAGGCCGGCTGGCAGCCGTCGATCGTGATGACGACGGTCGGGCGGGCCGGACGGCGATAGTCGCGGCCGTTGACCTGTACGAGCGAATCGGCAGCGGGCACGGGCCACCTCCACAGGGGACAAGGAACAGCGGTCAGGCGCCCGGAGGATAGCAGGCCAGGATCGGCCCGCAAGCGGATCATCCGGTGGTCGGTGTGGACGCTGCGGTGCGATCCCTGTGACGAAGTCCGCCAGGTCGATGCCTGATTCGCGCAGCGCTCACGCTCGCGGGCGACCCGGTCCCGGACCTCGCGGACCACCGCCCGGATCTCGTCATCGCTCGGCTTCGGTCCGAGACGCCGCAGGTCGGCGATCGGGGGATCCTGGATCAGGATGTCTCCCTTCTCGTCGGTCACGCGCTTCACGCCAAGCATCAGGAATCTCCCTGCGTCTCGCTATCGAATCAAGCGTTCGTCTGCCCGCGACCTGCTCCGTATTCACCATCGGGATTGAAGCTACATCGAGGATAGGGAGCATACGCTGGGCGTGTCGTAGGCCAGATGTGACCATACGCACTGGACCGATCGGGACCGGCGCCTCGTGCATGTGGCCACCAGCTAGGGCATCGAGCTGGGCGGATGATCGTCGCTCAGCTTGGGCGCGATAGCGATTCCGACGTCGCCCGGTCGCAGCCGGCCGAGTCCCACACCAACCCGCTGGTGCCACGGGCGATTCCGGGGCCGTCAGCGCGAGCCGCTCGGCCAGGACGCGGGCCTACTTCGAGGCCGCGTAGTAGGTACCGGCCCAGTCCTCGGGAGGCGGATCTCGAAGGAACTCGTCGGCTCGAGTCGCCAGGGCTGTGGCGGCCTTGTCGTCCAGCCGAGCGGCCCCGGAGAGGCGGAACAGTTCGCCGGCCTGGCCGAAATTCCGCCCGAAGTAGGCTCGCAGCCCGAGCTCACAGGTGTCGCGTGCGCTCATCACGGCCGCATCTACCTGGCCGCATTCGCCAAGCAGCTCGCAGATCCGCGTGCCGCTCACCCGACCGACACCGCCACGCAATCTATGGTGCGCCACTCGAACCCTGGCCCGGTAGCGGCGCGGGTGTTGAACGTCAACTATATTCTGCCGACCAGGTGCCTCATGGGAGAATGCCACTGATGCCACTATGGAGGAGATGTTGCCTCACGATAATTGTTACTCGGCTCGGTTTGTCCTCGCATGTGGTGATGTTGCTGATGCTGCGGGCTGTGAGATGCACGGGCGCACGCGGCGTACGTCGCACCCGGGTTCGAGGGCAGCCTCGTCGCCGAGGGCGGCGTTGCCCGCCCGGAATTGAAGTTGTACTTTGCGAGTCGCGGCGCATCTCAACCGCCGGATGACCCGCAGCTCTGAAATGAACAACGCGGTGGTGGTGGCAAGCTACGACTTCAAGATGACGGGCTGCTTGCACGGTGAGGGCCACGTGCCGGTCGCCCCGGGTGGCCACGGCGCGCGCCGCAAGGACAACCGGCCGAGATGCGGGGATGTGAGCGATGAACGAGGGTAGCCAAATCACGGCGCCGCTGATCGAGGCGGTGTCCGGCCTGATCGAACTGCTGGCCGTCGCGGTCATCGTCGTGCCCGTCGTCGCCGGCCTCGCCTGGTTCTTCTACGTCCAGGTCGTGCGGCGCTCCACGCCCTCCCAGGCCTACCAGCAGTACAAGATCCTGCTGGGCAAATGGCTCCTGCTGGGGCTGGAGATTCTGGTGGCGGCGGACGTGATCCGGACGGTGGCCCTGGAGCCGACACTTGAGAACGTCGCCGCGCTCGGCCTCCTGGTGCTGGTGCGGACCTTCCTGGGCTGGGCGATCGTGGTGGAGATCGAGGGCCGCTGGCCCTGGCAGCCCGCGCGTGCCCGCGAGGAGTAGCGCCGTCCGAACTGTCCAGGAGTCGTCGGCGGCCTGGCCAGAGCCGCTTCGTGCCGGGGAGGGGGCGCCGACGGCGTGATCCTCTCCCTGGCCGGGCAGGGCGGCGCCTGGAGCTGAGTCGCGCCATGCCACTTCGATCAGGGAGTCGGCTCGCCGATCCAGGGGCCGCGCCAGCCGCCGTGGGGCGCCGCCAGCGCGTCGGCGGCCTGGGGACCCCAGCTGCCAGGCGCGTAGGGGTGCACCGACGGCGGGGCGTCCAGCAGTGGCTGCATGATCCGCCACTGCTCCTCGACCCCGTCCTGCCGGGTGAAGCGCGCCGTGTGGCCGACCATGGCCGCGTGCAGCAGCACCTCGTAGGGCGTCGCCTCCTCGATGCCGTGCCGGGCGAGGTCCAGGTCGAGGCTGATCGGTTCGGCCCCCGCCGCTTCGGCGGGGCGCGCGGCGAGTTGGATCCGCACGCCGGTCGACGGATCGAGCCGGACCACCAGCTGGTCGGTCTCCCGGTGGGCATCCAATGCCGCGAATCCGAGGCGGGGCGGCCGCTTGAAGACCAGGCGCAACTCGGTCTGGGTGGCCGGCAGGCGCTTGCCGTGGCGGATGAAGAAGGGGACGCCCGACCAGCGCCAGTTCTCGATGTCGAGCCGCAGCGCGGTGTACGTCTCGGTCGTCGAGCCCGGCGCGACCCCGGCGATCGCGCGGTAGCCGTCGTACTGGCCGCGCACGTAGTGCGCCGGGTCGGCGGTGACGATGGCGCGGAAGGCCGCCAGCTGGGCGTCCTTGAGCGTCTCGGGGTCGCCGCCGGTGGGCGCCTCCATCGCGGCGGCCGCCACCACCTGCAGGAGGTGGTTCTGGACGGCGTCGCGCAGCGCCCCGACCGGGTCGTAGAAGTGGCCCCGGTCCTCCACGCCGAAGCGCTCCGACATCGTGATCTGCACGCAGTCGACGTAGTTGCGGTTCCAGACCGGCTCGAGCATGGTGTTGGCGAAGCGCAGGAACAGGATCCCTGCCAGGCCCAGCTTGCCGAGGTAGTGGTCGATGCGCAGGAGCTGGGCTTCGTCGACGTAGCGGTGGAGTTCGGCGGCCAGAGCGCGCGCCGAGGCCAGGTCGTGGCCGAACGGCTTCTCGACGAGGATGCGCGCCGCCGTCGTCAGGCCGGCCTCCGCCAGGCCCTTGATGACGGTCCCGAAGAGGAAGGGCGGGGTCTGGAGGTAGAAGACCGGCCGCGCCGCGCCCGCGATGGCCGCGGCCAGGCGCCGGTAGGTGGCCGCGTCGGCGAAGTCGCCGGCGACGTAGGCGAGCCGGGCGCCGAGGCGTTCGAACACGGCCGGGTCGAACGGCTCACCGGTGGCGGCGATCGACTCGCGGGCGCGCTCGCGCAGCTGCTCGACCGTCCAGTCGCTGATCGCCACCCCGACGATGGGGCAGTCCAGCAGGCCGCGCCGCTCCAGGCGGTAGAGCGAGTGGAAGGTCATCGCCCGGGCCAGGTCGCCGGTGATGCCGAAGATGACCAGCACGTCGGCGCTCGTCGGCGTCGGTGCGCCTTCGCTCGAAGCAGGCGCGGTCTGGGGGCGGGCCGAATCTGCTGCCGTCATGCTCGCCACTCCTAGATGTTAATGTGCAGAGGCGCTCGATTGGGCGGCGGCTGGGGCACCCCGAGCCGCCGCGACCGCGGGTGGTTCACTCCGGCGCCAGCGCGAGCTCGGCCGCGTCCCAGACTCCGGGCGCTTCGAGCTGGCGGGCGGCGTCGATCGCCGCCCGGCCCAGGACGTTGGCGTAGGTAGGGAAGGAGAGCGGGATCCCCGCCAGCATGTCCACCGTCGCCCCGGCGGCCATCGCGACCGCCGCCACCTGAGCCAGCTCCACCGCCCGCTCGCCGACGATGTGGCAGCCGAGGATCCGATGACTCTCGCGCGCCGCGATCAGCTTGCAGAAGCCGACGGCGCGGCCGTCGATGAGCGGCCGCGCCAGCTCGTCGTACCGCGCCGTCGCCACGACGACGTCGGCGGCGGCGCGCGCCTGCGCCTCGGTGAGGCCGACCTGGGCGTACTCCGGGTCGGTGAAGCTGCCGATCGGGCTGATCCGGTCGCCGACCGTCAGGGTCGGGCCGCGCACGGCGTTGGTGGCCGCCACGTAGCCGTCGTGCACGGCGTGCGGGACCAGCATCAGCCGGCCGGTCACGTCGCCGGCCGCGAAAACGTGCGCGGCGGTGGTGCGCAAATAGGCGTCGACCTGCACGCTGCCGCGCCGGTCGAGCTGCACGCCGGCGCGCGCCAGGTCGAGCCCGTCCGTGTCGGCCCGCCAGCCGATGGCCACCACGATGGCCGCGGCCTCGGCCTGGCCCGGCCGTCCATCCTTCGAGAAGAGCATCCGTACGCCGCCCGGCGTGGCTTCGAAGCGCTCGATCGCCCCGAAGTCCTCGCGCACGTCGATGCCCGCCGCGCGGAAGGCGGCCGCCACCGCGGCCGAGACGTCCTCGTCCTCGGTCATCAGGATGCGGGGCGCGGCCTCGAACAGCTGCACCCGCGCGCCGAGCTCGTTGAAGATCGACGCCACCTGCGCGCCGGTGGCGCCGGCGCCGATGACGAGCAGCGACCGCGGGACCGCGGTCAGGCGCCAGGCGTGGCTGTGGCCCACCGTCAATTCGGCGCCGGGGACGGGCAACTGCCGGTTCGTCCCGCCCGTGCACAGGATGATCCGGTTCGCCTCGAGCGTGGGCCCGCGCTCGCACGCGATGCGGTGGGCGTCGACGAAGCGGGTGGCCCCGGCGTGCTCGTGGATCGCGACGCCGAGGCGCTCCAGGTTGGCGCGCAGGGCCGAGTGGGCGCGCACCTGGCCGACGACGTCGCGGACGCGGGCAAGGAGGCGCGGGTAGTCCAGCGCCGGCTCGCCGACGGCGACGCCGTACTCAGGGAGCTGGCGCGCCTCGCGCAGCAGGCGGGCGGCGTGCGCGAGCGTTCGCACGGGCACCGGCCCATCGTTGGCGGCCATGCCGCCGAAGTAGTCGCGGGTGACGAGCGTCGTGCGCGCGCCGAGGTGGGCGGCGCGATGGGCGGCGACGACGCCGGCTGGCCCCGCGCCGATCACGATCACATCCATGCTGCGCTCCTCTTCATGGCGCCGGGCGGGGATTGCGAATTCTGCTTGGCACAGGCGGCCCAGAGGTGTCGTCGGACGGCGGCGAGCGCGTCGCGGTGCGATAGCGAGGGGTGGGATGTTGACGGCCGCTCATCCGACCGGCTCGGCCAGCCGCGCATCCGGGCAAGCTGCTCTGTGGCCGTGGCCACCACGTGCTCCGCCGTAAAGCCGTGCCTCTGCAGGAGCGGCTGGAGCGGCGCCGAAGGTGTACATGACCATGATGGCGTCATCGCTATCGACGTGCCGAGGTGGCCGGAGCAGGTCTACTGGACGGCGTCCATCGACAGGGTCCGGATCGTGGTGATGCAGAGCTGGACGGGTCGCGTCTCCTCGGCGGTTGGCTGTGCGATCATGCGCTCACCCTCCCTGCTGAAACGAGGATGTCGAGGCCGTGCACGGCGGCGCCGAGGAGCGCCACCGGCTCGACGATGAGGTGGATCGGCACGCGCGCCAGGACCGGGCTCAGGCGGCCCTTGTCCTGAAACGTGGACAGGAAGATCTGGTCCATTCCCGGCGCCACGGGCAGCAGGCGCTGCGGAATCCCGCCTCCGATATAGAGGCCGCCCGTCGCGAGCACCGAGAGCACGAGGTTGCCCGCGGCCGCGCCAAAGATGGACATGAACAGGTCCAGGGCCGCCCGGCACAAAGGATCGGGGGCGGGCCGGGCGACACCCGCGGCCATGATGGTGGGTGTCCGGTCTCGGGCGACTGCCAGCTCCGCGCGCACTGCGGGAGACTCTTGCATCTGACCGACATCCATCAGGAAGTCGTAGAGGTCGGGGATGCTCCGTCCGGCGCACACCCGCTCGTAGCTGACGCGCCCCCAGCGGGCCTGCAGTCGCCTGAGCAGCTCCGCCTGCTGCGGCGTGGTGGCCGCAAAATCAACGTGACTGCCTTCCGATGGGTAGGCGCGGTAGCGCAGCCCGTCCCACATGAGGAACGCTTCTCCGAGCCCGGTGCCGGGGGCGATGACGGCGATGGCGCCGCCCGGCAGCGGCTCACCGTCCCGCACCGTGCACAGCTCGCCGGGTCGCAGATGCGGTACGGCCGTCGCCATCGCTTCCACGTCGTTCAAGACGCGCACGCACTCCAGCCCGAGCGCTGCCTGCAGCGCCGACTCCTCGATGACCCAGGGCAGGTTGGTCAGTGTGGCCCTGCCGCTGCTGACCGGCCCCGCCACGGCGAAGCAGGCCTGCGTGACCGGATGGTCAACCTCTCGGATGTACTCCCGCGCGATCGCCTCCAGACTTGGATAGTCCCCGCTGGGGAACACCTTCTCGGCAAGCGGCGCCCGCGGACCGTGCTCCGCGCTGAACACGGCCAGTGCCGTCTTGGTCCCACCGATGTCTCCGGCCAGCAGCATGGTCCGCTCCTCCCGGCCTACGCGAGCCAGGCCGCAGTGGGGACAGCCGCCGCAGTGCTGCGAGCAGCGTGTGGGTGATCAACGTGGGCGCGCTGTACTGCCTTCAGGCTCTTGAGCCGGGCTTCGTGCTCCAGTAGTTCGCGAAGGAGGGTTACCAGCAAGTTAGCGCGCACACGATCCGTCACGCGGCGCATGCCTCCGCCGACATGGTGACTCGTGATCAGCTATCCGGCGTGCAGGGATCCACGTCCTCATGCGACTCTGTCATGCGTGAACCGAGAAGAGAGGAGCCGTCGCTGCCTACTCTAGCCCTCAGAAGCGCGGCGCGGCATGCCGGACGGCACCTACCGGATGGTGGCACCTGACCCGTCATTCGTGGCACCTGACCCGTCATGCTGTTTTCTGAGCGGAGGTGGGTGCTATGGCGATCGTGCTGGACCACACCATCGTCTCCGCGCGAGACAAGGAAGCCTCGGCGCGTTTCTTCGCGGAGATGCTCGGGCTGGATTACCAGCGGGCCGATGACCCCTGAGGATGGGCAGATCAGCACCCGACGCGGCGGCAGGGATCGATTTCGCTGATCTCGACGGGCACCTGCCTGACGTGATGACCACGCCAGAAAGGGAGCTTCACCGGTCAGGCGGTCGAATCGACGGACAGGGGAGCGAGATGCAGCTCGGCGTTCTCGGACTTGGCCGGATGGGAGCAAACATCGCTCGCCGACTGCTGCGGGCGGGCCACACCGGTGTCGTCTACGACCTCAACCAGCAGGCTGTTGACGACCTGGCCGGCGAGGGGGCGACGGGCAGCCTCTCGCTTGACGACTTCGTTGCGCAGCTGACCCCACCACGGGCGATCTTGCTGATGCTGCCGGCGGCGTTCGTGGATCCGACGATCGACGCGCTCCGTCCGCTTGTGGAGCGCGACGACATCCTGATCGACGGCGGCAACTCATTCTTCCATGACGACATCCGCCGAGCCGCCGAGCTGACGCCGAACGGCATCCACTACCTGGACGCCGGGGTCAGCGGCGGCATCTGGGGGCTGGAGCGCGGCTACTGCTTGATGATCGGCGGGGAAACTGGACCGGTCCAGCACCTCACACCTATCTGGGAGGCGCTGGCGCCGGGCATCGGGGCGGCCGAGCGGACGCCCGGCCCAGATGGCTCCGACGAAGGGGGCGGCATCAGGACGGCCGAGCACGGCTACCTGCACTGTGGGCCGCACGGGGCCGGTCACTTCGTCAAGATGATCCATAACGGCATCGAGTACGGACTGATGGAGGCGTTCGCCGAGGGGTTCAACATTCTCCACAACGCGAACGTCGGTAAGCGCCAACGCGGGGTTGACGCCGAGACGACCCCGCTCCGCAATCCGGAGCTCTACCAGTACGATTTCGACCTGGCCGCCATCGCCGAGGTCTGGCGACGTGGCAGCGTGGTCAGCTCCTGGCTGCTGGACCTGACAGCCCAGGCGCTCCGTGAGAACCCGACCCTGTCCAACTTTACAGGCCACGTCTCTGACTCTGGCGAAGGCCGCTGGACGCTGGATGCCGCCATCGACGAGTCCGTGCCGGCGCCGGTCTTGAGCGCGGCGCTGTTTGCGCGGTTCAGTTCACGGGGCGAGTCTGAAATGGCGGACCGGCTGCTCTCGGCGATGCGCTACGAGTTCGGCGGGCACCGCGAGCGCGGCCCAAGCTGAGCCTGCACTGGCCCGGTCGGCGTCAACCGGGTCAGCGGTCAGCCGAACGTCAAGTACCGCTGGACGTCTTGAGCGGCCGCTGGCTTGGTTCACCCGTCCGGCCGCCCGGTGCGCCTGCGCGTGCGTGGCCGCGTGCCACTCCCGCAGGCAGAAGCTGCATGCGATCCCCAGATTGAAGTTCGCCAGTTTGTGCATCGCCACTCGGTCCGGTTGCGGCGCTCTCCGGGCCAAGAGGGAGCGTTGAGGGGCATGTGCGCGGCGAAATGCCACGGGGCTGTGGGGGTACATGACAGCGGCGCGGGAGCTGCTAGTCGCGCTCGGAGAGCAGCGCTTCGGTGCGCCGGACGAGAGGACTCTCGCGATGCTGGCCGCAATCGGCGATCGTGCCCGCTTACACAGTCTCGTGACGCGTCTGCTCAACGCCACGAGCCGGGATGAACTACTGACGTCCAGGTAGCGCTCAGTCGTCCTCGGTTTGCTTCACGCTGTCCCCGTGGACGCCCGGCATGCCGATCATCCACGATCGGCGTCAGGGGCAGGTAAGGATACCCGGGCGAGGATGTCGAGGATGATCGCGGCGAGGTCCGGCGAGGTCTTCAAGCTCGGGAGCGTGGCCGGTTCGAGGAAGCGCAGCTCCTGGCCCTCGTAGCAGGTCAGCGGCTGAACGCCGTCGTACCGGCCGACGAAGTAGTACTGGTACTCGCCGGACCCTTTGGCCCTGACGAGGGTCCGTTCATAGGCCAGCATCAACGGCCCGACGCGGTAGCCGGTCTCCTCGAATAGCTCGCGCCGGGCGCCATCCTCCGGCGACTCCCCAGGGTCGATCTCGCCGCCCGGATTGACCCAGCAGCCGGGGTCGGCGATCGTCGGGATGTCGTCCCGGAGCTGCATCAGCACCCGCCCAGCCTCGTCCACCAGCACCACCCCAACAGTTGTACGCGTGACCCGCACCGGCCGACGACCATCTCGCAACTCGCTGCTCGCCACTCCGCTACTCGGCCAGCGTCCAGTAATAGTCGCCGGTGTAGCCGCACTCGGAGAACAGCGCCCGCCACTCCTCAGGCGCGAAGAACGTCTGTGCCGTTAGTTGCCAGTTCAGGAAGTCGATCCGCTGCTGCTCCGAGAGCCAGGAGTCGACCTGTATGTAGCTGTGCCCGCCCGGCTTCGTGACCCGCTCGATCTCGCCGATCGCCTGCTTGCAGAGGTCCAACGGCAGATTGTGGATCGTGTTGATGCACAGCACCACGTCGAAGGCGGCATCCGGAAACGGCAAACTCTCGGCGGTGCCGCGCACGAGCCTCGGCCGGACATCCTCCATGCTGTTCTGGATGGCGTACTCCGAAAGGTCCAGCCCGAACACCTCAACGCCAGGAGTCACCTGCCGAAGGTCGTGCAGCAGGAAACCCTTGGCGCAGCCGACATCCAGCACGGACGTACCAGCGCCGATGCCGTACGCGTCACGGAGATCCTCGGCGACGCCCCTCCAGAAGCGCGGGTTGTAGCGGTAGCCGCCGTACCCCTGGTCTCGGGTGCCGTCGAAATACTCGCGCCCGAATCGCTTCGCAATTGTGCGGTCGGCGTCCCGAGCGGGCGGGCGCATCGTTCCCCGCCCCGTCGAGCGCGGATACTGGGCGAGCCGATCGACCTCCACTAGCGAGTGCCGCCGAGCCGGGCCGCCACCGTCCTCTTCAGCCCCTCCTCGAACGGCGTCAGCGTCAGGTTGGGCCACGCCTCGCGCAGCCGGCTGATGTCGAAGTCGCGCCGGCTGGTCCCGCCCGACTTCGGCAGGTTCACCACCTCGAAGTCGATCGGCGAGAGCGCCCGCAACTGCTCCACGATCGAGCCGAACGTCCGGCTCTCGCCAGACGCAATATTGAAAACGCCCGCGGCATCCGGCGAGGCTGCCAGCCCGACGATCGCGGCTGCCACGTCGTCCAGGTAGACATGGTCGCGGATGTCGTCGCCCTCGCCGAACAGGCTCACCTTTCGGTCATGTTGAATCTGGCTGATGAACCGGTTCGGTCCGTACGAATTGTGGGTATCTCCCGGACCGTACACGCCGGTCGGCCGAACGATGACGAGCGGGATCTTCGCGGCGCCGCAGACGTTCGCCAGCACCCGCTCACCGGCGTACTTCGCCAGCGCGTAGAAGTCGGCCGGCTCCACCGCCGACGCCTCTGTCACCACCTCATCGGACGTCGGGCCCATCGGATAGACAGCGTCTGAGCTGACGTACACCACCTTCCCGAACGGGTGGCCTTCCAGATACCGCCCGACGTTCATCGCCATCTGGAGGTTGGCGTCCAGCGCGTCGACGGTCCGGCCCTTGTCCGGCGTCACCGCCGACGCGAAGATCAGCGTTGAGTCCGGCCCGGCCAGCGTGTCCAGCACGCCGAACGCCGCGCGATCCGTCAGATCGAGCGTCTTCGACGAGAAGCCGTGGACATCTGCGCCAGCCTTCGCCAATGCCGCATCGATCGCCTGGCCCAGAAAGCCGGTCGCGCCGAGCACGATCACGTTGCCGCTCATGTTTCGAGGCTCTCCCACTTCATCGGCGCCGCCTGGAGGCGCGGGTCCGAGACGAACAGGTGCCAGACCACTGCCTGGAACGCCTCGCTGTGCGCCGTCACCGTCTCCGGGCTGATCGTCGGCACGATCACACAGGCGTCCGCCACCTTCGCGGTGTAGCCGCCGTCCCGTCCGACGATCCCGACGATCTTCGCGCCGACCTCACGGGCGGTGTCCATCGCCTTGACCAGGTTCATGCTGACGTTCCGCTCCGGATCGCCACCGCCGACCGAGAGGATCAGCAGCATGTCGTCGGCGGAGAGCTTGCTGCCCGTGAGCCAGTTCGCGAAACTGGTGTCCCAGCCATCGTCGTTGATCCGGGCTGTCAGCTCGGAGACGTTGTCCGTCGGGGCGTACGACTCGAAGTGGGCGATCTTGCGGAAGTCGTTGACGGCGTGCCCGGCGTTCCCGGCGCTGCCGCCAACCCCGAGAATGAACAGCCGCCCACCCTTCCCTCGGACGTCCACCATCAGCTCGATGATCCGGTTCACCACGGCCGTGTCGATACCGGCCGCGACCTGTTGCACTTCCTGAAAGTAGCGCGTCACGAAATCCACGGTCAGGCTCCCCTCGCGTGGCGCAGCACGGCGTCCACAGCCTCGGTCAGCGTGCTCACCCGGACGCTGGCCCAGGTGGCGTTGCTGTACGGCCGCTCGATCAGAACGGAGTAGCAGCCGGCCGCGCGGCCGGCGTCGACGTCTCGCCAGCGATCCCCCACCACGTACGATGCTGCCAGGTCGATGTCCCAACGCGCGACGGCGTCCTCGATCATCCCGAGCGCCGGTTTGTAGCAGCGGCACCCCTCGGATCGGTGGTGCGGGCAGAAGAAGATGTCGTCCACCGGCACGGCTGCGCGCAGCCGGCGGTGCATCTCGTCCAGGTCATCCTGGAGCAACTCGCCGGTCGCCAGCTCCGGCTGGTTGGTAAAGACGATGCAGAGGAACCCGGCGTCGCGCAGCCGCTGCACCTGCTCGCCGGCCTCCGGCTCCAGCACGAAATCCTCGACTCGAGTCGGGGCGTAGGCGGTGCCGTCCCGCACGATCTCCCTGGCGAGCACGCCGTCTCGGTCCAGGAACACCGCCCGCCGCCTGCCCCCTCTCCCTCCAGGCGAGGATCTGCTCCCTCTCCCGCTGGGAGAGGGCTGGGGTGAGGGCTCCCCATGTGTGCCCTGTCTTGTATCCACGGGGCAGGATTATGCCGGAGCACCCTGGGAGGGCGCCTCACCCCGGCAGCGCAGCCGTCAGATCGACCTCGACGAGCTGCCCCGCATACCCCAGCCTGGTGACCCCGATCAAGGTGGCCGCCGACAAGAAGGCGGCGGCGATCGGCGATTGCCTGAAATGCTGCACGACGTGGGCAAGCACGCCTTCATCACCGCTGACGACGTAGATCACGGCGGAGACGACGTGCTCCGGCCCCGCGCCGACTGCCGCGAGCGCCACAAGGACGTTGCGCGCGATCTGGTCGCTCTGCGCGAAGACGTTGTCTGCCCCGACGAGGTGACCCTCCGGATCGATCGGACGCTGGCCCGCCAGGTAGGCGAGCCGGCCGGCCTCGACCACCGTCACGTGATGGTAGCCGGGCGTCGGGTGGAGTCCTTCGGGATGAAGTCGCGTGATTCTGCCGCTCATGGCGCGCAGTATGCCGGAGAACACCCCCTACCCCCCAGCCTCCTCCCCGCTGCGGTCGAGAGGGGGAACCCTCCTGCACATTGCGGGTTGCTCCCCTCTCTATCGCAATGGGGAGGGACGTCGGCGCAGCCGATGAGAGCTATGCGCAGCGGTGGGGGTGGGGCCTCCAAAGCAGCGAGGCCCACTCGTCGGCTACAGTGCGTGTGCTCCAGAATCGGACGCGTTCTGAGACGCTCACCGACGCCGACACCGGCACCATGAGGAGTGTTGCATGCCCGGGCGGATCTCTCGACGGACGTATCTTCGCGCGCTCGGCGCCACGCTGGCGGCCGGCGCGCTCGTGGCGAGTGTCTCGCCGGCCGATGCCTCGGCCGAGTCCGGGCTGAAAGCACCCGCGTTCGTGCCAGCGGCTGGACGCAACGTCGCCGCGCAGCAGGATCAGTTGACACCGCCACAGCAGCCGGCCACGCCGACTGAACTGCCGACTCCAGTACCAACTCCAGAGCCGCCGCCTGCGACCGCGACGCCGGCGCCGGCACTGGCGGCCCCAGCCCCGAGGCCGGCGCCACCGAACGTCTGGGCCGCCAGTGCCTCCAACGCGATCCCGGCCGCCGTCGCCGACCTGCCGCCCCGCGTCTACGTGCCGCACGAGCTTGGCGGCGACATCGCCGTCATCGACCCGATCTCGATGCAGATCGTCGACCGCTTCTGGGTCGGCCGAACCCCGCACCACGTCGCCCCGGCCTACGACTTCAGCCAGCTCTACGTCAACGTCATGGACTCGAACTACCTGACGGTGATCGACCCGCGCACCGGCCGCCCGGCCGGTACGCTGCCGGCCGCCGTGCCGTACAACCTCTACTTCACGCCAGACGGCACGAAGGCGGTGGTGGCCGCCGAGCGGTTCAATCGTCTCGACTTTCACGACATTTCCACCTGGGCCGTGATCGCCCGTCTGCCGATCCCGGGCTCCGGCGTCGATCACATGGACTTCTCGGCGGACGGCTCGTACCTGCTGGTGAGCTGCGAATTCGGCGGGCAAGTCGTCAAGGTCGGCACGGACCCGCCGCGCGTGCTGGGCGTCTACCGGGGCGGCCGGCTCCCGATCGACGTCAAGCTGAACCCCGAAGGCACCCACTTCTTCGTCGCGGATCAGGGCCGGCACGGCGTGATCGTCGTCGAGCCGGAGTCGATGACCGAGGCGGCCTTTATTCCCACCGGTCGCGGCGCCCACGGCATGGCGATCGCCCGCGACACCCGCGCCCTCTACGTCACCAACCGGCTGGCCGGCACGCTCTCGGTTATCGACATGGCGGCGTTCGGCGTCGCCCAGACCTGGTACATCGGCGGCAGCCCGGACATGGTCCAGGTCTCGCCGGACGGCCAGCAGATCTGGATCTCGGCCCGAAATCACGGCTACGTCCAGGTGATCGACAGCAACAACGGAGCTGTGATCGCCCGGATCCCGACTGGCGCCGCGCCGCACGGCCTGACCTACTTCCCCCAGCCCGGACGGTTCAGTATCGGCCACAACGGCGTCTACCGCTGACACGCGGCGACGGCGACCTTCGCCCAGGACCCGCGCATGGCGTCCGAAGGTTCGGTGCGCCCGCTTGACGAGTATTGGGAGATGCTCTATCGTGGCGCCTGGGTCATTCTGACTACTCGGCGACGAGAGATATGTAGATGGGCGTTGTCACGCCCATCACGCGCCACCTGCGCCGTCGGAGTGGCGGCCTTTCTGTGCATTGCCGTTCATCTCTCGCCGATCTTCGGCGTCAGGGTGCGACCCGGAGTCACCAGGCACGGGCGATCAACGCGAGTCGGCTGTTCGCCGTCCTGGTGCTGCTCACGTTCGCCTTGGTCTCGGCGACCATCTCTCCGTCGCCGGCGTTCGCGGCGCCACCGCCCGCCACTCCGCCCGGCCAGGTGGCGGCGATGGCCGGTGCTGGCGGATCTGACCCGCTTCCGATCCGCCAGGCGACGCCGGACCTGACCGCCGTCAAGTCGAACAACGTTTCGGGCACGGTTGCGGCGGGGACCGCCTGAATCTGGACGATCGACATCGCGAACGGCGGCACCGCGACCGCGACGTTCTCAGCCGGCCAGCTCGTTCTGATCGACAACCTGCCAAACGCGAGCGTCACCTACGGCGCACCGGTGGTCTCGCCGCCCACGGGTGGCGCCAGCGGCCCACTGACCTGTGAAGTCGATTTCACGGTCAGGCTGACCTGCGTTGCCAACGGCGGCGCTGTGACGCTGCCGGCTGGCGGCTCCTTCCGGGTCGCCTTCTCCGCCGTCTCGACAACGCTCGGTACCTACGCCAACCCGCGAACCGGCGGCACCTGCGTCGTCGATCCGAATAACAACGTCTCGGAGGGCACCGCCGAGGGGAACAACACCTGCTCCAACAGCGTGATCGTACAAGGCGCCGACCTGACCGCGACCAAAGCAAACAACGTTGGCGGCGCGGCTAACGTCGGCGCCCCCTGGACCTGGACCATCACGCTCGCCAACGCGGGCGCCCTCGCTGCCACCTTCGCCAACGGCCAGATAGCCCTGATCGACAACCTGCCAAACACTGGCGTGACCTACGGCGCGCCGACCGTGACCCCGAGCGGCGGCACAAGCGGGCCGATCGCCTGCGCCGTCGACTTCTCGGTCCGGCTGGCCTGCTTCGCCACCGGCGGCGCCGTGACGCTGCCCTCTGGCGGCAGCTTCCAGGTGAGCCTCACGGCGACGTCCACGATGGCCGGCACCTACGCGAACCCGCGTGCTGGTGCGACCTGTGCCGTCGACCCAAACGGAGGCGTCGCAGAGAGCATGGAAACGAACAACGCCTGTACCGACACGGTCACCGTCGGAGCCCAGGCAGGACAGGCAGTCGCGGCGGGCGGCGCGGCGAACGATCCGAACAACGACGACGACAAGCCGCGGCTGACCGAGACCCAGCGCCACCAGCGCTCGCACACCAACGCCTCCGGCCAGGACGACTACCGGACGGAGGGGAACGTCCTGGAGGTCCGCTGCGACGCCTCGCCGCCCCAGTACGAGGTCGCGTTCCCGACGCACATCCCGTATCTGGTGATCGCCACCCGGGACGGCAACCAGCAGCTCCGCCTGCTCTACGGCACCCGCGCGCAGTGCCAGTCCGTCAAGGTTGGCGACTACGCCGAGGCCGAGGGCGAGAAGCAGCACGAGCTCCTCTTCGACGCCCACGACCTCACAGTGAGGTAGACAGGAGACAGGAGGGGAGGTTCTACTGACTCCTGTCTCCTGACTCCTGTCTCCTCGATTCAGCGGCCCATCGCGACGTACTCGACGCCACCCAGCTCGGCCTGCCGTCCCTGGAGCACGCCGACCGTGTCGATCACTAGCGGACGGCGCATCCGGGTACGCACCGCGTCGAGGTCGGCCTGGGCGAACTGGTCCCAGTCCGCCATGATCAGCAAGCAGTCGGCGTCGTCGAGGGCGGCGTCGCGCGAGCGAGTCACCGTCAGCGGCGTCTCGATACCCTCCGCCCGGACCTCGTCCAACCCCACGGCCGGATCCCACGCCACGAGCGTCAACCTCGGGTCGATCTCCGAGAGCAGCCGCAGCGCCGGCGAGTTCTTGGTCGACTTCGTGTCCTTCTTGTAGGTCAGGCCCCAGATCGCCACCGTCGCCGTCGCCCCGTACGGCAGCAGCCGCTCGGCGATCTTGCGGTGGACCCAGTCGAAGCGGGCGTCGTTCGCCGCCTGGAGGGCGTCCAGGTACGGCGTCTCGACGTCGTGATCACGGCCATGCTGGCGCAGCGTGACCAGATCGCGCTCCAGGTTGCCGCCGGCCACCCCGAGACTCGGGCGGATGTAGGCGGCAGGGCCGATCCGCCGGTCGAGCCGGAGCGCCGTCGTCATCTCCGACCAGTCAGCTCCCACTGCCTCGCACAGATCGGCCATCGCGTTGGCGTATGTCACCGAGCCGATCAAATAGATGTTGATCGCAGTCTTGGTCAGCTCGGCGCTCTCATACCCCATCCGGACGATCGGGCAATTGAACCGCTCGAGCCCCGTCTGAAGCTGCTCCGGCAACGGCGACATGGCGTCCAGCCCGCCGACGATCAGCCGCTCCGGCTCCATCGCCCGCTGGACGGCGTTCCCGAAGACCAGCGTCTCGACCCAGTAGTAGTTCTGAAAGCGCAGGCCCGGCCGGACCTCTCTGATCTGCTCGCCGAGCGCCCGGTTGAAGCCCGGCGGCACCTGCGACATCACAACCAGCGTCACGCCATCACACAGATGGGGGATCGCCGCGGAGATCAAGCGCTGGATGGCCCCGACGTCGCTCTGGTTGTTCTCGTCGGTCGGCACGTCGTGGGCGACGATCACCAGCGGGCACTCGGCGAGGCGCGACAAGTCAGTGGTATAGGTCAGGTACGGCCGGCTGCGCTCCAGCAGCTCCGGCAGGCCAGGCTCACGGACGATCGGGTCACCCGCCTGGAGCTTCGCGACGGCCTCGACGTCCGTGTCCACGGCGATCACCGGCTGCCCGAACGAGGCCCAGGCCGTCCCGTAGACGATCCCCAGATGCGAGAGCCCGATCACACCGGTTGGCGCCATAGACCTCACCCTACGACCCCCAGTTCTGCTTCCAGCCCCCGCAGGGTCCGCGCGATCCACCAGTCGGTCGCTAGATCCGTCGTGCCGGACGTACAACGCCGTTCGAGCTCCTCCAACTCGCGCTCCCAGGTGACGTCCGGGCCTTCGTCCGTCTCGCGCGTCTCCTCAGGCCGGCCGCTCGGGAAGACCCGCTTCCGGACGATCAGCTCGCTGCCGCCCCACTTCCGAAGCCCGAAGCAGTGGAGCGAGCCCTTCTCGCCGTACAGCTCGAAGGCGAAGCTGTTGCGCCAGGCGTGGTACATCACTTCCAGCGTGAAGCGGCCGTCCGCCGAGACGATCAGCGCCCGGTCCGGCGCCTTCGACTCGATCGACTGCGCCGCCACCAGCCGCATCTCCCTGCCGCCCTGCCCGCCACCCTTCCCGACAAATGCCAGCAGGTCCAGCAGGTGACACCCCAAATCGGAGATGACGCCGAGCCCCTGGTCGCGCCAGGTGCCGGCCACGTGCTTGACCGTGCCGTTCCCGTAGAACAGCCGCCCGTGATAGATCTCGCCGATCGTGCCGGACTCGACCTGTTCCCAGAGCGCCGACAGCATCGGCTCGAAGCGGTGGTTGTACGCCGTGTACAGCGCCAACCCGCGCTCCCGGGCCAGCAACTCCAGTCGTCGGGCCGTCTCCTCGTCCGGCAGCGGCAGCGGCTTCTCGACCAGGACGTGCTTGCCATGCTCCAGCAGGTACGTCACGAGCGCGATCTTGTCGTCGTCCGGGATCGCCAGGACGGCAGCGTCATACGCGTCGGTCGGCACGTCGCGGACCGACCGATACTCTGCCGCCTCGTTGAACGGGTCGGCCGTGGCGACGCAGCGCTCGCCGAGGAGCGCCCGCCGCCGCTGCCCGATGTTCCCAAGCCCGACGACGACATACCGCATCACTCCCCCTCTCCATCGCAATGGGGAGGGACGTCGGCGCAGCCGATGTTCGCGCCGCGCAGCGGGTTGGCGCAGCCGATGTTCGCGCCGCGCAGCGGCTGGGGGGTGGGGCTTCTCATCTCAGGCATGCGAGAACGCCGCGCGCCGCTCCAGCGCCGCGATCTTCTCGTCCACCTCGCGCGGCGTGACCGGCGTGTTCCCCTGGCGTTCGCACACCACCGCCGCGCCGATCGCCCCGAGGATCGAGGCGATCACAATGTTGTTCGAGCGTGCCACCGCCATCGACGAGTACGCCAGCAGCGCATCGCCGGCGCCGATCGGGTCCTCCAGGTGCTCCACGAAATTGTCGATCGTGAAGAACTCGCGAGGCTGCGGCCCGGGGCTGCGGTAGGCGATCAGGCCGCGCTCGCCGAGCTTCAGGATCAGGTAGTGGCACTCGGCACGCTTGAACAGGTCCAGCGCCAACGGACGCACCACCGAGTCCTGATCTCCAAGG
>Ga0209382_10002305_pt1 | contig 28040 bp, 25 predicted proteins | sample SoiMetdeltSBSDD5_FD_187599 | JGI IMG/M metagenome (GOLD analysis project Ga0209382, IMG submission 187599) | Bulk soil microbial communities from a Populus tree surrounding site in Tennessee, USA - Soil MetaG P. deltoides SBSDD5 (SPAdes) (version 2) | ecosystem: Environmental > Terrestrial >... | reverse complement strand
CAGATCGCGGCCCGCGCGCAGGCAGGTTCCGGCCGAGGCGCCGAGGGCGCCCACGCCCAGGGGGATCACCGCCAGGTCGATGGGGGAGCCGGCGGCCTGGTCCTCGATCTCGGCGAAGATCGTCGAATAGCCCTCGATCACCCGGCGGGGCACGTCCTCGTAGCCCGGCCACGAAGTGTCCGAGACGATCAGTGTGCTGGCGCTCGCCATGCCGGCCACGAGGGTCACCGCGTCCTCGTACGTGCCCGGAGAGACGATGACCTCGGCGCCCTCGGACGCGATGCCGTCGATGCGTGCCGGGGCGGTCCCGTCGGGCACGGCGATGGTGGCGTCGATGCCGAGCAGCCGGGCCATGTGCGCCACGGCGCGGCCGTGGTTGCCGTCGGTGGCGGCGGCCAGCCGCAGCGACCCGAGCTGGTCGGCCACGCTCCCGCCGAGGTCATCGAGCGAGCCCCAGTCGGCGCTCCCGCCCAGCCGGTCCGCCACGGCGAGCACGGTCGCCCACGACGCCCCCAGCACCTTGAACGCCGGCAGGCCCAACCGGCTCGACTCGTCCTTCACCAGCACCCGGCCGACTCCGGCCAGCTCCGCCAGAGCCGGCATGTCCCGCAGCGGTGTGGGTGCGTACCCCGGCAACGTCCGATGGAACACCTGCACCTCGGGCCCTGGTCGCGCACCGGCCGGCAGCGGCGAGGTCGCGTGGTTCACATACAGGGACGAGGGCATCCGCCATTCTGCCGCCGGAACGCTTCAACACTTTGTTGATTCGTGGCAACCTGGTGGGGTGGCCGTGAGCTTTGTCCTGAACGGGGCGCCCGTGGAGGTCGGGGACGAGCACCCGCATCTGCTGGCGGCCTTGCGGGAGGAGCTGGACGTCACCAGCCCGAAGGACGGGTGCTCGCCGACCGGGCAGTGCGGGTGCTGCACCGTGCTGGTCGACGGGAAGCCGGTGGTGTCGTGCAACCTCGGGCTGGAGCGGGTGGCGGGCAAGAGCGTGACGACGCTGGAGGGCGTCGACACCCAGGAGCGGGACAGGTACGCAGAGGCGTTCGCGGCGACCGGGGCCTTGCAGTGCGGGTTCTGCACGCCGGGGATCCTCATGCGGGCCAAGTACCTGGTGGACAAGGACGGGCCGGCGCTCACCCGGGACAAGGCGGCGCGCCACCTCGGCGGGCACCTGTGCCGGTGCACCGGGTACCACTCGATCCTCGACGCGGTGGACCTGCTCGCGCACGGCAAGGACGTGCCGGTGGGGCTGCCGCGGGCGGGCGTCGGTGGGAGCATCCCCAAGTACCAGGCGACAGAGCTGGCGCTCGGGGACAAGCCGTACGTCGACGACATGCGCATCCCGGGGATGCTGCACGCGGCGCCGGTGCTGTCCGAGCACGCGCGGGCCGACATCCTGGCGATCGACACCGGCCGGGCCGAGGCGGTCGCCGGCGTGGAGCGGGTGATTACGGCGGCGGACGTGCCCGGAGAGCTGCGCATCGGCTTGATCCATCGGGATTGGCCGGTGTTCATCCCGGTGGGCGGGCGGACGTCCTATACCGGGGACCTGCTGGCGCTGGTAGTGGCGAATGACCGGGTGACGGCACGGCGGGCCGCGGAGCTGGTCGAGGTCGAGTACCGGCCGCGGGCGCCGTTCGCCGATGCGTTGGCGGCACTGGCGAGTGAAGAGCCGGCGGTGTGGGAGGTGGGCGACCCCCACGAGCCGAACGTGCTGTCGCGGTCCGTGTACAGCCGGTGTGACGGCGAGGCGGAAGGGGTCGACAAGGCCTTGGCGGCCAGCGCCCACACCGTGCACGAGGTGTTCCGGACCCAGCGGATCGAGCACGCCTTCCTGGAGCCGGAGTCGACGCTGGCGGTGCCGCACGACGACGGGACGCTGGAGGTGTTCTCCGGCGGTCAGGGGGTGTGGGACGACCGGCGCCAGATCGCCGACGTGCTCGGCCTCCCCGAGGACCGCATCCTCGTCCACCTGGTGGCCAACGGAGGCGCCTTCGGGGGCAAGGAGGACTGCGCCAACCAGACCCAGACCGCGCTGGCGGCGTGGCTCCTGCAACAGCCGGTGAAATGCACGTTCAGCCGGGACGAGTCACTGCGGGTCCACCCCAAGCGCCACCCGGTGCGGGCCGAGGTGTGGGCCGGATGCGACGAGCGCGGCCAGGTGACCGCGCTGAAGGCCCGCATCGTGGGCGACTCCGGGCCCTACGCCTCCGTCGGCATGAAGGTGCTGGAGCGGGCGGCCGGCCACGCCAGCGGCCCGTACGCCTGGCCCGTCGTCGACGTCGAGGCGGTGGCCGTGCGCACCAACAACCCGGTGTGCGGGGCGTTCCGGGGCTTCGGGGCCAACCAGGCCCAGTTCGCCACCGAGGGAGTGCTCGACCGGCTGGCCGACGCCGCCGGCATCGACCGCTGGGAGATCCGGGCCCGCAACGTCGTCACCCCCGGCTCCACGTGGGGACCCGGGCAGGTCATGGACGACGGCTGCCTCGGCGCGCGGGACTGCCTCGACGCGGTGAAGTCCCGCTACGACGAGGCCGTGGCCGCGGGCAAGGCCGTCGGGATCGGGCTGGGGCTCAAGAACTCGGGCCTGGGCAACGGGTTCAAGGAGATCGCCAAGGCCGTCGTCCGCTTCGACGACGACTACGCCACCGGCGGCGGGGTCGAGGTCCGCCACTGCTGGACCGAGATGGGCCAGGGCGTCCACACGGTGGCGCTGCAGGTGGCGGTGGAGGAGTTGGGGGTCGATCCCACCAGGGTGCGGGTGCTGGTGGACACGTCTCATGAGCTGGGCGCCGGCCAGACGACAGGAAGCCGGGGCACGCTCATGGGGGCCGGCTCGGTAGCCGCGGCGTGCAGGGTGGCGTGCGCCGACGGCTGCCGGCCGGGCATCGACTACGAAGGCGAGTACCGGGTCGACTGGACCCAGGCGCTGGGCACGGTCGAGCGCCCGACCATCCACTCCACGTTCGGCTATGCGGCCCAGCTGGTGATCATGGATCGGGAGACCGGCGCGGTGGAGCGGGTGGTGGCCGCCCACGACGTGGGGCGGGCGGTCAACCCCCTGCTGTGCGAGGGCCAGATCGTGGGATCCGTGCACATGGGCCTGGGCTATGCGCTGACCGAGGACTACCCGGCCGACGACCAGGCCCGGCCCACCGCCACCACGCTGCGCCAGCTCGGCATCATCCGGGCCAAGGACATGCCGCCGGTGGACGTCGTCCTGGTGGAACGGCCCCAACCCCGGTCCCCCTACGGGATCAAGGGGGTGGGCGAGATCGGGCTGGTCCCCACGGCCGGAGCGGTGGCGGGCGCGCTGCACGACCTCGACGGTGAGTGGCGATCCGCGCTCCCGATGCGCCGCGACGGCACGTGACCACCACCACCGGTGGGCTCGTCTGCGCCCACCATCACCTCTACTCGACGCTCGCCCGCGGGATGCCGCCGCCCCCGGCCACCCCGCGCCGCTTCCCGGAGATCCTGGAGCAGATCTGGTGGCGCCTCGACCGGGCGCTCGACCTCGACCTGGTGGGCTGGTCGGCCCGGCTCGGCGCGGTGGAGGCGCTGGAGTCGGGCACGACGGCCATCGTCGACCACCACGCCTCCCCCACCGCCGTCGACGGCAGCCTGGACGTGATCGCCGACGCCTGCGCCGAGGTCGGCGTGCGGGTGGTGTGCGCGTACGAGGTGACCGACCGCCACGGTCCCGCGGGAGCCAAGGCCGGCCTGGCCGAGAACGAGCGCTTCCTGCGAGCGGGCGGCCGGGGCCTGGTGGGTGCCCATGCCTGCTTCACGCTGTCCGACGACACGCTCGACGCGGTGGCCGGGCTGGCGCACGATCTGGGCGTGGGGGTGCACATCCATGTGGGCGAGGACCGGGTGGACGCGGGCGCGGCCGACCGCCTGCGGCCGCTCGCGGGCGACGACTGGCTGCTGGCGCACTGCGTCCACGCCGAACCGGACCTGGCCGGGACCATCGCCCACAACCCGCGGTCCAACCTGAACAACGGCGTCGGCTACGCCCGACCGGCGCGCTGGGCCGCGGCCGGGAACCGGGTGGTGCTCGGCAGCGACGGCATCGGTGCCGCCATGCTCGAGGAGTTCGCCCTGGCGTACGTGGCCCAACGGGCGAGCGACGTGACTGCCACGCCCGAGACGGCGTGGGGCTGGCTGCAGGCGGGGGCGGACCTGGTGCCCGAGGTGCGGGGCGACGAGGTGACGTGGTCGGCCGACCGGGCCGACCCGTGGTACCTGGCCTTCACCCCCGGCGTGCGGGCCGAGCGGGTGGTGGTCGACGGCGAGGTCGTGGTCGACGGGGGCGTGTGCACCCGGGTCGACGCCGAGCGGATCCGGGCCCGGGCCTGGGAGGAGGCGCCGCGCCTGTGGGCGAAGCTGTAGGCCCCGAAACCCTCGCGGGGGTGCCGGTGGCGCTGTACGTGCAGGACGCGCACCCCATCCGGGAGGCGATGGGCTTCGTGCGCCGGGCCGAGGAGCTGGGCTTCTCCGCCGTGTGGCAGGCGGACAGCCGGCTGGTCCGGGAGGCGACGGTGCCCATGGCCGCCTTCGCCGCCACCACCGAGCGGATCGCGGTGGGGTCGGGGGTCATCGACGTGTGGACCCGGAACCCGGCCCGGCTGGCATCGCTGTTCTCGACGCTGGACGACCTGGCGCCGGGCCGCATCCTCGCGGGCCTGGGGGCGTGGTGGGACCCGCTCGCGGCCAAGGTGGGCATCGCCCGGGAGTCGCCGCTGAACGTCATGCGCGAGGTGGTCGAGGCCGTCCGGGCCCTGCTGCGCTGCGACGGCCCGGTCAGCTTCGCGGGCGACTACGTGCACCTCGACGGGGTCGAGCTCGACTACGTCCACCAGGAGCCGCGGTCGAAGGACGTGCCGCTGTACATCGGCGCCACCGGCATGAAGATGATGGCCCTGGCGGGCGAGATCGCCGACGGCGCGGTGCTCAACTACCTGGTGTCGCCGGACTACAACCGCCGCGCGCTGGCCGCGCTGGCGGAGGGGGCGGCCCGGTCCGGGCGCACGCTGGACGACGTCGACCGGCCCCAGCTGGTGGTGTGCTCGCTCGACGCCGACCGGGACGCGGCGCTGGACTCGGCCCGCCTGCTCGTGACCCAGTACCTGGGCCAGCAGCCCCACATCATGGCCGCGTCGGGCGTGCCCGAGACCCTGCTGGACGAGATCGGCGCGGTGCTGACCTGGCCCGCCACCCACGACCAGGTGCTGGCGGCCAGCAAGCTGGTCCCCGACGACATCGTCCAGATGCTGTGCGCCGCCGGGACTGCCGACGAGTGCCGGGCCAAGGTGGCCGAGTACGTGGCCGCCGGCTGCACCTCGCCGATCCTCTACCCGCTGGGCGACGTCGGCGCCACGCTGGAGGCCTTCGCGCCCGTGCCATGATGCGGCCCGTGCGCCTGGCCGAGGGAACGCTCGTGGTGCTGGTGGGACCGCCCGCTTCGGGCAAGTCCACCTGGGCCGCCGAGCAGTTCCCGGCCGACCAGGTGGTGTCGTCCGACCGCCTGCGGGCCATCGTGGGCACCGGCGAGCACGACCAGCGGGCGTCGAAGGACGCGTTCGACGTGCTCGACCTGGTGGTGGAGCGGCGGCTCCGTCGCGGGCTGACGACGGTGGTCGACTCGCTCGGCACCGACGCCAAGCGCCGCCGCCGCTGGCGCGAGGCGGCGGACCGGGCGGGTGTGGCGTGTGTCGCCGTCGTGTTCGACGTGGACGCCGCCACCTGCCGCGCCCGCAACCGGCGCCGGGAGCGGCCGGTGCCCGCCAACGTCCTGTCCTCGATGCTGGACTCGTGGCCCAGCGTGCGGGGCATGCTCGCGGACGACGGCTTCGCGGCCGTCCACGAGCCCGGTCCGGTCCAGGTCGTCGCCCCCGACCTGGTGGCCGCGCCCGCGGCCGCCGCTCGCCAGAAGGAGAGCCCGATGACCCTTGCGTTCGGCCTGCAGCTCCCCCGCTTCGACTGGCCCGGTGGCCCGGCCGAGACCCGCAGCCGGCTGGCGGACGTGGCGGTCGCGGCCGAGGAGGCCGGCTTCACCAGCCTCTGGGTGATGGACCACTTCCTGCAGATCCCCCCGGTGGGCCGCCACTGGGAGGACATGCTCGACAGCTACACCACCCTGGGGTTCCTGGCCGGGCGCACCGAGTCGATCCGCCTGGGCACGATGGTCACCGGGGTCACGTACCGCAACATCGCGCACCTGGCCAAGATCGTGGCCACGCTGGATGTGCTGTCGGGCGGGCGGGCCATCGCCGGGATCGGCGCCGCGTGGTTCGAGCGGGAGCACAAGGCCTACGGCTGGCGCTTCCCACCCCGGGCCGAGCGCTACGCCATGCTGGAGGACGCCCTGGAGCTGCTGCCGCTGATGTGGGGCAAGGGCGCCCCCGCGTTCCAGGGCCGGACCATCGAGGTGGCCGAGGCCGTGTGCTACCCGCGCCCGCTGCAGGAGCACGTGCCCATCCTGGTCGGCGGCTCGGGCGAGCAGGTCACGCTGCGGCTCGTGGCCCGGCACGCCGACGCCTGCAACGTCTTCGGCGACCCGGACACCGTGCGCCACAAGGTCGAGGTCCTGCACGCCCACTGCGCCCGCGAGGGCCGCGACCCCGCCGAGATCACGGTCACCAACCTCACGACGCTGGGCGCTCTCTCGGTCGACGATCAGATCGGCCGCTACCGCCAGTACGCCGAAGCCGGGCTCCAGGAGGCCATCGTCAACCTCCCCGCCGTCGCGACACCAGAGGCGGTGGCCGCGTTCGCCCCGGTCATCGCCGCGTTCCGGTGAAGGCCGGGGCGAAGAACACCAGCGTCGTCAGGTCCTCGCTGACGTCTTGGAACCGGTGTTCCTCGCCGGCCGGGACGAAGAGCGCGGTGCCCGGGCCGACACCCTCGACTGTCCTGCCGCCGGCGGTGAACGAACCGCGCCCGCGCACGACGACATAGATCTCGTCCTCGGCGTGGGGCGACTGCCGGTCCGGCCGGCCCGCCGGGATCGAATACGTGCCGAAGCTCAGCGCGGGCACCCGCAGTTGCTCCACGTAGTCGGCCGACCCGTCCGCGCCCGGCTTGAACTCCCCCGCGTCGATGATCTGCATGGCCGGAGTATCCCAGCCGCCGATTGGGACCAGGCGTGGTGCACAGTGCCCGGCCACAAGGCGGCCGGCATGGTGCTGGACATCGTGGTCACCGGGGCCCCGGCGACCGACGACAGCGGCGGAGGCGGGGGCACGGCCACGGCCGCGGACACGGCGGCCACGATCGACTTCGAGGCCGAGCCCGATGCCGGCTGGCAGCCCCATGACCCGGCCCTGCAGCCGGCGCCGGGCGGGTCGAGCATCAGGTCACCCTGCATGCCAGCGAGACCGAGATCGAGGTGGCACCGGGCGTGACGCAGACGCTGTGGACCTTCGAAGGCAGCGTTCCCGGCCCGACCCTGCGGGGCAAGGTCGGTGACCTGTTCACGGTGACGCTGGTCAACGACGGCCAGATGGACCATTCGATCGACTTCCACGCCAGCGAGGTGGCCTGGAACGACGAGATGCGCTCGATCGCCCCCGGGGAGCAGCTCGTCTACCAGTTCCGGGCCGAGCACACCGGGATCGTCATGTACGACTGCGGCACGGCGCCGGCCCTGCACCACATCGGCAACGGGATGTACGGCGCCCTCGTCGTCGACCCGCCCGACCTCGCCCCGGTCGATCACGAGTACCTGTTCGTGCAATCCGAGCTGTACCTCGGGCCCCAGGGCGAGCCCGGCCACCTAGGCAAGATGCAGGACGCGGCCTGGGACGCCGTCGTGTTCAACGGCTACGCCAACCAGTACAAGCACGCCCCCATCAGGGTCGAGCCCGGCGAGACGATCCGGGCCTGGGTCCTCGACGCCGGCCCGTCGGAGAACTCCTCGTTCCACGTGGTCGGCACCGTGTTCGACACCGTCTACAAGGAGGGCGAGTACCAGCTCCGTCCCGGTCCCAACCAGGGCGGCGCCCAGGCGCTGGACCTCCAGCCGGCCCAGGGGGGCTTCGTCGAGTTCACCCTGGCCGAGAACGGCCTCTACCCGATCGTCACCCACAAGTTCGCCAACGTCGGCCAGGGCGCCCTCGGCCTGTTCCAGGCCGGCGAGGTCGACCAGACCGGCGGCGCCGCCCACTGACGGCTTTCCGAGACGGCTAGGAGGTCAGGCCGAGGTCGGCGAGAGCGGCGTTGCCGGTCGCCACACCGTCGCCTCCGGCCAGGATCAGCGTTCGGGCTTGCTGATAGGGGCAGCCGGCGGCCTCGAACGCGGTCGCGGCAGCCAGCAGGCGTTCGCGATCATCGTCTGCCAGCGCGGCGGCCCGGTCGAGGATCGCGGTCGCGACCGGGTTCCCGGCGACGATCGGGCGGGCGGCCGCGAGCTGGTGGGTGGCGTCGGGGTGGCCGGCCAGCACAGCTGCTTCTGCCCGCAGGGCGACATGCCAGTGCAGCAGTATCCCGGTGAGCCATGGCTTCGGCTCGCCGGCGGGGGTGTCGAGCAGTTCGAGGGCGAGTGTGGCCTGTCCGTGATGGAGCAGGGCGATGGCGTCGAAGGTTGGGCTGTAGCCGGCCCGGTCCTCGGGGGTGACACCCAGCTGGTCGAGGACGGCGAGCCAGTCGTCTCGGGCCACTTGGTCACCGCGTAGGTCGTGGATCATTGCCACCGCGGCGGCCACCGGGCCGAAGCCGGGCGCGCGTTGGCGGCCCGTCCGGGTCCAGGCGTCGAGGAACCGGCCGCTGCCGGCTATCACGTCGGTGGCATGGCCCGCGAGGGCGTCGGCCATGAGGAGCCTGGACATGGCGACGTCCCCGACCTCGGCCAGGGGCGGCAGGTCGCGGAGCTGCCGCCCCCAGCGTCGCGCGGCCGGCAGGTCGCCGACGCCGATGCTGGTGGCGGTGGCGATCAGGAGGGCATCGATCAGCTCGTCGGCGGTGCCCGGGGTGAGGGGCACGGACGTGAGCAGGTCGACGCGGCGACGGGCGGTGGCGGCGGCCGCAAAGGTGTCGCCCGCCCGGCGCTGGGCCCCGGTCAACGCGAAGAGGGCCGCAGCTTCCGCCACCGGGTCGTCGAGCCGGCGGGCCAGCTGTACGGCCCGCTCTGCAAGCGCGGTCATCTCCGTCGCCGCCGTCTTGCTCTCCGCCGGCTCGGCGAAGAACGCGTAACTGAGAGCCGCGCAGTCGGCGAGAGCCACCGCGGCCTGGGCCGCGGGGTCATCGCCGGCGAGCTCGCGCGCTCGGGTGAGCAGCGCGGTCGCCTCGTCGCGCGGCGGCCGCCGAGCGAAAGCTCCCGCCTTCCGGAAGTAGGTGGTGGCGGCCGTGGCCAGGTCCCGGGCGGCCGCCGCGGTGTCGCCGGCGCGCTGGTCGACGCCGGCGGCGGCCTGCCAGAGGCGGTAGGCATCGTCACCACGCATCCGGCACGCGGCCACGTTCGCCGCAGACCGCAGGGCGGCTGCCGCCGTTGCGGGGTCGTCGGTGAGGGCGGCGGCCTGCTCGTAGCGCTGCTGGGACTCGCCGACCAGGTTGCGGGTGAAGGCCAGTCGCGCCAGCGAGAGGGCCAGGTCGCTCGCCTCTGGGCGCGGCGCGGGGTCGTCGGCGACCCAGCTCAGGGCGGCCCGGAGGTCGTCGACCGCGGCGTCGAACCGGGACCGCCAGTCGCCGGTGGTGGGCGACGGGTCGTCGGTCAGACCGCGGCTGGTGGCCAGGCACCAGCGCAGATGCCGAGCCCGCGTGGCGTCGAGCTCACCGGTCTCGACGAGATGTTCGATCCCGTACTGGCGGATGGTCTCCAGGCCCCGGTATCGGGTGCCGCCGGCGGACGCAGCGACGGCCAGGAGGCTCTGGTCCGCGAGCCGGGCCAGCCCGTCGACAACCGCACCCGGTTCGAGAGGCGGGAACCCTGCCACCTCGGCGGCGGCCGAAGCGGTGAACGGCGAGACGAACACCGAGACCCGCCGCAGCACGGTCAGGTCGGGGCCGGTGAGCAGCGCCTGGCTCCAGTCGAGCATGGCCCGCAGCGAGCGGTGCCGGTCATCGACCCGATGGCCACCGACGAGGAGCCGCAGGTGATCGGACAGGCCCGCGACCAGCCCGTCGAGCCCGAGCGCGGGCAGGCGGGCCGCGGCGAGCTCGATCGCCAACGCCACCCCGTCCAGCTTGCGGCACACCTCGGCGACCTGGTCCAGGTGCTCCGCCTCGACGGTCCAGCCGACAGCCGTGGCCCGGTCGAGGAACAGGGCGACGGCGTCGGCGTCGTGCCCGTCGAGCGACAGCGGGGGAACCGGGTAGACCCGCTCGAAGGGCACCATGAGCCGGGCCCGGCTGGTGGTCAGCACCCTCACACGCGGGCAGCGCGCCAGCAGCCGCTCGACGAACGGTGTGACCCCGTCAGTCAGGTGCTCGCAGTTGTCCAGCACCAGCAGCGCGTGACGATCGACCAGTGCCGCCACCACCGACTCCTCGAGGGTCCGGCCCTGCTGCTCGCCCAGGCCGAGTGCGGCCGCCACGGCGGACCCGACCATCGCCGGATCGGTGACCGGCACGAGGTCGACGAACCACACGCCGTCGGAGAAGTCGCCGGCCACGTCCGCGGCGACCGCCAGCGCCAGCCGGGTCTTGCCCACGCCGCCGGGGCCTACGGCGGTGACCTCGCGGTGCGCCCCGACGGCGTCGCGCAACTCGGCGCGCTCCCGGGCCCGGCCGATGAACGGGCTCGACGGCGACGGGAGCCCGGCCAGCGCACGGCTGGTGCGCTCGGCCCGGGCCAGCTCGGCGGCGCGTTCGGCGAGCGCGCGCCGATCCGGGACCCCGAGCTTGCGCAGCAGCGAGGAGACGTGCGTCTCGACCGTGCGCACGGAGATGAACAGCTGAGCACCGATCTCGGCGTTGCTGCGGTGCGCTGCGACCAGGGTCAGGATCTCGGCCTCACGAGCCGAGATCCCCGCCGCGGCCGTCTGCGTGGACACGTCCCATTCTCCCGCACATGTCTGGGTGAAGGGATCCGTGGCGCGCTCCGTGGTGGGCACGGATGGGCCCCGGACAGGAGCGGGGGATGCTGCCACCTGGAGGCTCACCCCGACCAGGAGGCAGCCATGAGCCATGACATCCAGACCATCATCATCCCTGTCCGGGACCTGGCCGCCGCCAAGGCCCTCTACGGGACCGTCCTGGGCGTGGAGCCCTACGCCGACGAGCCTTACTACGTCGGCTTCCGGGTCGGGGACCAGGAGATCGGCCTCGACCCGAACGGCCACAACCACGGCATGACCGGGCCGGTCGGCTACTGCCGCGTCGGCGACATCACGGCCACGCTGCGCGAGGCCGTCGACGCGGGCTGGCGGGCGCGCCAGGACGTCAAGGACGTCGGCGGGGGCCAGCTGGCCGCCATCGTCGAGGACCCCGACGGCAACGTCTTCGGGTTCCTCCAGCGGTGAGACCATGATCAACCCAGGAGATCTGCCATGACCACCATCGAATCCATCACGCTCGAGGCAGCCGACCCCACGGCTGCCGACACCTTCTGCACCGCCGCATTCGGCTTGGACGGCCAGGTGCGCGCCCGGGCCTCGGAGGCCCCGACCACCGGCTTCCGCGGGTTCACGCTGTCGCTCGTGGTGTCCCAGCCGTCCACGGTCGACGCTCTCATGGGCGCCGCTCGGGAGGCCGGCGGGACCGAACTGAAGCCGGCCAGGAAGTCGCTCTGGGGCTACGGCGGTGTCGTGCGCGGCCCCGATGGCACGATCTGGACGGTGGCGTCGTCGTCGAAGAAGGACCGCGGTCCGGCTTCTCGCGAGATCGACGACCTTGTCGTCCAGCTGGGAGTCGCGGACGTTGCCGCGAGCAAGCGGTTCTACGTCGAGCACGGGCTCGAGGTGGCGAAGAGCTACGGCCGCAAGTACGTCCAGTTCGCCAGCCCGTCGAGCCCCGTCGTCCTGGCGCTCTACGGCCGCCGTGCCCTGGCCAAGACCGCCGGCGTGGCCCCGGACGGCACGGGATCGCACCGCGTCACCATCAACAGTGCGGCCGGGCCTTTCACCGACCCCGACGGCTTCACGTGGGAGACCGTGTGAGCCGGTAATTCGCTCGCTGTCCGGGGCGGGCGGCCCTACGGTCGGGGCATGGCCGTGATGGTGATGGTGCTCCGTGCCCGGGCACGCGGGACATTCCCCGTGGGGGTGGCACCGTCTCGCACCGTCGTGGGCCGAGCGGCTCGTAGCTGACGCCGGCGTCTCGCGAGGCGAGCTGGTCCTCGACATCGGTGCGGGCACCGGTGCCCTGACCGCCGCGCTCGCCGAGCGGGGGGCGCGGGTCGTGGCGTTCGAGCTCCATCCGCAGCGGCTGGCCGCGCTGCGCAGCCGGTTCGCGGGTCACAACCGGGTGACGGTGGTGAAGGCCGACGTGGCCGACCTGCGGCTGCCGCGCCAGCCGTTCCGGGTGGTGGCCAGCCCCCCATTCGCGCAGACCACTGCGGTGCTGAGCCGGCTGCTCGCACCCGGGTCCCGGCTGATGCGGGCCGACCTGGTCGTCCAGCAGCAGGCGGCCCAGCGGTGGGCGGCAGGGCGCGCCCCCGGGGCAGGACGCTGGGCTCAGGTGTGGGACGCCCGTGCCGCCCAGCGGCTGCCGCGCCACGCCTTCGACCCGCCGCCGCGCTGCGATTGCGCGGTACTGCGGCTCACGCGGTCGACAGGCCGGCGCTGACCGCGGCGCCCAGCTCCCAGCACGCGTCGAGATCGGCCTGGGACGGCGCGCCGGTGATCGACACCGGCGCCTGGGCCTGCTTCCACCGCAGCCCGGTCACGATGCGCTCGATGCCCGCCAGCGCGCCGGTGGTGTCGTCGTTGCCGTGGACGTACACCCCGTAGGGTCGCCCGACGGTCGCCTCCAGGCACGGGTAGTAGATCGTGTCGAAGAAGTGCTTGAGCGCCCCTGCCATGTACCCCAGGTTGGCGGGCGCCCCCAGCAGGTACCCGTCCGCCTCCAGCACGTCTACCGCAGTGGCCCCCAACGCCGGCCGCGCCACCACCTCCACCCCCTCGATCTGCGGATCGGTCGCCCCCGACCGCACCGCCTCGAACAGCGAATGCAGCGCAGGCGACGCCGTGTGATGGACGATCAACAACCGGGCCACGCCCGCAAGGTAGCTACGACGAGGTGCGGTAGTCGCCGAAGGGTTCGTCGCGTTCGGTCAAGGCGGCGACGAGGCCCTTTTCGGCGGCGGCGTCTATGAAGGCGCGGAAGCCGGGTTGGTGGATGGCGAGGGCGCACAGCTCGGTGCCGGAGCGGATGGCGGCGCGGAGGCCCATGACGTCCATGGCTCGGTGGACCGTGCGCTTGTTCAGCTGGGCGATGTCCGGGGGGATCAGGGCGATGCGGGAGGCGATGGCGACCACCTCGTCGTCGAGGGAGTCGGCGGGGAAGGCGCGGTTGGCCCAGCCCAGCTCCACGGCTTGGTCGCCGGAGATGGGGTCGCCCGTGAGCATCATCTCCATGGCGGCGCGCATGCCCATGAACCAGGCGTGGAACTGCATGTCCGGGGTCCCGAAGCGCACCGCGGGGTAGCCGATCTTGGCGTCGGGGGCGACGTAGACGAGGTCGCAGCCGGTCGCCAGCTCGGACCCGCCGGCGAGGCAGTAGCCGTGGACCTGGGCGATGACCGGCTTGGCCAGGTCCCAGATCGACATCCAGCCTTCGGTCACGTGGCGGGGCCACTGGCCCTCGCCCGCGGCGGTGAAGAACGGCAGCTCGGTGCCGGCGTTGCCGCCGCCCAGGTCGTAGCCGGCGGAGAAGCACGTGCCCGCGCCCCGGACGATGGTGACGCGGACCTCGGGGTCGTCGTCGGCCGCGTGCAGGGCCTCGAACAGGGCCGCCCGCAGGGGGTTGTTGAGCGCGTTGCGCTTCTCGGGGCGGTTGAGCGTGATGCGGCGGACGCCGGCGGCCGGCGCGTCCACCAGCACGAGGTCACTCACAGCCACTCCCCGACCGAGTTGAGCAGCGCCTCGTTGGGCTCGGGCGGTAGCTCGGTCAGCGGCTCCGAGATCTCGGCGACCGTGGGCCCGAACTGGGCGGCCAGCGGGGCGAGGGCAGAGAGGTCGAAGCCGTAGAGGCCAGCCGCGTTGCCGCCGAGCAGTTGGCGCAGCTCGGCCGGGTCGGTGTCGTGGAACAGCGCCCGCAGGTGCTCCCGGGTGAAGGGGGCCGTGCCCTCGTCGTGGGGGTAGTCGCTGCCCCACATGAACCGGTCGAGGCCGATCTCGTGGCGGGCAGCGGCGTCGGCCGGGCCGGGCTGGCTCACCCCCATCCACACGTTGCGGTGGAAGTACTCGGTGGCCGAGTGGGCCAGGACGTGCTCGGCGCCGTAGCGGATCTCGCCCGTGGCGCCCGTGTCCCGGATGCGGGCCAGCACCTTGTCGAGCCGCTTGAGCAGCGGCGGCACCCAGGCGCAGCCCGCCTCGGTGACCACGAAGCGCAGGCGGGGGAAGCGCTCGAAGATGCCGGCCAGGATGAACTGCACCAGCGGCCGCTGCGAGTAGAACGGCACCTCGTTGATGTAGAGCAGCATCGACACCGGGTAGGGCCCGTAGTCGGGGACGCCGGTGCCGCCGTGCACGTTGATCGGCACCTCCAGCTCCTCGATCACCGCCCACAGCCGGTCGTAGGCCGGGTCGTACAGCGGCTTCACCCAGTGCACATCGGGCGAGACGTTGGGCAGGAGCAGCCCGCCGCGCAGGCCGTGCTCCTTGATCCAGCAGACGTCCTCGATGGCGTCGTCGATGTCGTTGACGAAGATCTGGCCGATGCCGGCGCGGCGCTCGGGGAACTCGCCGCACCAGTCGACCAGCCAGCGGTTGTGGGCCCGGATGCCGGCCAGCCGGTGGTCGTAGTCCTCGGGCCGCGGCGGCTGGGCGAAGAGCACGAAGCTGGGGAAGAACGGCGGCACGGTGTTGGGGAACACCACCTCGCCCACCACGCCGTCGGCCTCCTGCTGGCCGTTGCGCATCTCGTTGTCCCAGTTGCGGTAGCGCCGGGTGTCGCCGAGGTCCTTGAACGGGTTGCGGTACTTCTCCCGCCAGGCGTCGAAGTCGTCGAGGAAGCGCGGGTCGAGATACTCCCGGTACTGCTTGTGGCTGCCACCGGCATGACAGTCGGCCGAGATGATCGTGTAGCGCTCCGGCGAGGCGGTGACGGCGGTCATGTCCCGCAGTCTAAGTAGAACGCGTTCTCGTGTCAGACCTGGACTTGAGCTTACCGACGGAGAGGTCAATAATAGTGCCCGGTAGACTTGACTGGTCAACAGAGGGGAACCAGCGACATGAGAATCAGCAGACTCACCGCGCTCGCGGGCGCGGTGGCACTCGCCGGCACGCTGCTGGCGGGGCCGCCGCGTGCGCAGGCGCAGGCCAACCCGTTCCAGCGGGGACCGGCGCCGACCCCCGCCAGCGTCACGTCCGAGCGGGGCACGTTCGCCATCGCCACCCAGGTGGTGGCCCGCCAGACCGGGTTCAACGGCGGCACCGTCTACTACCCGACCACCACCACGCAGGGCACCTTCGGCGTCATCGTGGCCACGCCGGGGTTCACCGAGGGCCAGAACGTGCAGGCCTGGGCGGCCAACCTGCTGGCCTCCAACGGCTTCGTGGTGATGACGATCAACACCAACACCGTCCTCGACTTCCCCACCGCCCGGTCGAACCAGATGCGGGCGGCCATGACCTGGCTGACCACCCAGAGCCCGGCGGTGGTCCGCAGCCAGATCGACGCCAGCCGCCAGGCGTTCATCGGCCACTCGATGGGCGGAGGCGGCACGCTGGAGTCGGCCCGGGCGATGCCCCAGCTCCAGGCGGCGGTGGGCCTCCAGCCGTGGGACATCGGCCAGAACTTCAGCACCGTGCAGGTGCCGACCATGATCATCGGGGCCCAGAGCGATCCCATCGCCCCGGCCGAGCAGTACTCCAAGCCGTTCTACCGGCAGATCCCCGAGGCCTCCGAGAAGGCGTACCTGGAGATCGCGGGCGCCGGCCATTTCGTCGGCACCCGGTTCGACCCCACCGAGGCCCGCTCGATGCTGTCGTGGCTCAAGCGCTACGTCGACAACGACACGCGCTACGAGCAGTTCCTGTGCCCGCCCCCCAACGACGCGGGCGTGGAGGAGTACCAGAACACCTGCCCCGCCTGACGGACCAGCACCCGACAGGTGGAAGGGCCGGAGCCCGGCGGACCCGACGGGCCCGCCGGGCCGGCCGGGGCCCGAGCGAACCCAAATTAGAATGTGTTCTACTTTGGGCATGCTCGCCGAGATCGACCTCCTGGATCGTGACCGCTTCACGCAGGGCATCCCGCACGAGTGGTTCACCTGGCTGCGGGCCAACGCCCCGGTGTTCCACCACGACGAGCCCGGCGGCGACGGTTTCTGGGTCATCACCCGCTACGACGACATCGTCACCGCCAACCGCGACGCGGCGTCGTTCTCGTCCTCCCAGGACCTGGGCGGCGTGGTGATGCTGGAGGGGCCGACCGCGCCCCTGCCGGGCACGGAGATGGCCGGCAACATGATGCTGTTCATGGACCCGCCGTCCCACACGCGCTACCGCAAGCTGGTGAACCGGGGGTTCACGCCGCGCATGATCGCCGCGCTGGAGGTCCACGTGCGCGACCTGACCGTCGCCATCGTCGAGGCGGCGAAGGCCAAGGGCGAGATCGACTTCGTGGTGGACGTGGCCGCCGAGCTGCCGCTGGAGGTCATCGCCGAGCTGCTGGGCGTGCCGCGGGAGGACCGCCACAAGCTGTTCGACTGGTCCAACCGGATGGTCGGCTCCGAGGACCCCGAGTACCAGGTGGCCGAGGAGCACGTCACCGCGGCCCAGATCGACATGTTCGTCTACGCCCAGGAGCTGGCCACCCAGCGGCGGGCCGAGCCCCGCGACGACATCGTGTCCACCCTGCTGGCGGCCGAGATCGACGGCGACCAGCTCACGGACATGGACTTCAACCTGTTCTTCATGCTGCTGTCGGTGGCCGGGAACGAGACCACCCGCAACGCCATCGCCCACGGCATGAACGCCTTCCTGGAGCACCCGGACCAGTGGGACCTGCTCGTCGCCGACCCCGACGCCCACATCGCGGGGGCGGTGGAGGAGATCCTGCGCTGGGCCTCGCCGGTCATGTACTTCCGCCGCAACGCCCGGCGGGACGTCGAGCTCGGGGGCCAGACCATCCGGGCCGGCGAGAAGATCAGCCTGTGGTACGTCTCGGCCAACCGGGACGAGGCCATCTTCGACGAGCCGTTCCGCTTCGACATCACCCGGGATCCCAACCCCCACATCGCCTTCGGGGGTGGCGGGCCCCACTTCTGCCTGGGCGCCCAGCTGGCCCGGCTCGAGATCCGCGTGCTGTTCGAGGAGCTCGCCCGGCGGACACCCAAGCTGGAGGCCCTGGGGGCGCCCGACCGGCTGCGGTCGAACTTCATCGGTGGCATCAAGCACCTTCCGGTGCGCCTAGGTGAGTGACGGGCGCTGTCCGTAAACTCCCGCCTCGTGTCCGCCGTCGCCGCGCCCCCAACCGCCCTCGGGAGCGCCAACCAGCGCGACCGGCGGCGGCGGGTGATCGACGCCGCCTTCGAGCTCGGGGCCGAGCGCGGCTACGAGGCGGTGCAGATGCGCGAGGTGTCGGCCAGCGCCAACGTCTCCCTAGCCACCATCTACCGCTACTTCTCGTCCAAGGACCACCTGCTGGCCGCGGCCATGACCGAGTGGACCGCCAAGCTCCAGGGCCGGCTCGCCCAATCCCCGCCGCGGGGCGACACTGCAGCCGACCAGCTGGTGGACGTGCTCGGGCGGGCATGCCGGGCCCTGGCCCGCCAGCCCAAGCTCACGGCCGCGCTGGTGCGGGCGCTGTCGTCGTCCGACCCCGGGGTGCAGGAGTGCGCCGAGCAGGTGCAGGCGCAGATCGCCTCCATGTCCTCGGGCATCCTCGGCGAGCTGGACCCCGGCGTGCGCGAGGACATCCTGGCGGTGCTCGGCCACGTCTGGTACTCGACCCTGGTGGCCTGGAGCAGCGGCCGGATCGACTTCGACCAGGTGACCTCCGAGCTGGACCGAGCGGTGCGGGTCCTGGTCGAGCCCTACGAGCGCGCTACGGCCGCGCGTCCGTGAGCTGCGGGTCGCGGTCGACGATCCCACCGGGCTGATCGCCGCGGTCGACCGGGTCCCAGCCGGCCGCCCCGAGGGGAGCGGGTCGGGGCCGGCGGCGTCCGGTCCGGGCTGACCAGGCCGGCTGGGGGACCTTCGGCGCCACCAGGCACAGCGCGGCGGCGACCGCGACCGCGGCCGGCACCGCCACCAGATCGGGCACGTCGCCCAGCACGCCCAGGTAGCGGAGGCCGCCGTAGATGAAGTAGTGGGCCACGAAGATCCCGAGCGTGTGGGCCGCAGCCCGGCGGACCACCACGTCGAACGGTCCCAGCAGCGCGGTCTCAGCGAGGGCGTACACGATGGCCGTGCCCGCCAGGCCGGGGATCACGAACGCGAGGTCTCCCGGGTAGCGGTCGGGGGCGACGCCGACGAGCAACAACGCGACGGTGGCGGCCACGCCGATCCCCGCCGCGGCCATGGCCCAGCGTCGGTCCAGGTAGCGGCCGGAGCGCACGACGGCGACGCCCACCAGCACGAAGCCCACGTAGGTGACGGCGGGGAACTTGCCGGCCAGGAACTCATCCGCCCACCAACCCGCGTGGCCGGTGGCCAGGCGCTCGGCCACCATGCCGCCGGCCACGGTGATGGCGGCGGCCGCGGGCAGCAACCGATCCGGGATCACGGCTGCTACGGCCGCGGCCGCCACGACTGCGACTCCGAGGGCTTCCAGCACGCCGAACATGGCCGGGTGCCGCCAGAACACCCAGTCGAGCGTCAGCCCGATGGGCACCAGCAGGCCGTAGCGCCGCAGCACCTGCGTCGCGACCCGTCCCCGGGACATGCCCCGGGCCCGGCGGCTGGACACGAACAACCCCAGCGAGGCGCCGGCGGCCACGAAGAAGGCCACGGCCGCGACATCGGTCACCGCGAAGGATTGCCAGCCCGGCAATATGGTCCGGGCGTCCCCCGCCATCCACTCGGTGAGATGGTGGATGAGCATCCCGACCAGGGCCACCCCTCGCAAGCGGTCGAGCGCGCTCCACCTTTGGTACATCACCCACGCCTACCCGCCCCCCGGGGCGGCTATGCGGGTTCTCAGGGCCGGTAGGTCGCGAGGATGATCCCGTTGCCGAAGACCTGCGAGTCCACCAGCTTGAACGCGGCGGCCACCCCGGGCCGCGACACCAGGTCGGCGGAGTCGCCCGGCCCGACCAGCTGCGGATGGATCCACCACTGGAGCTCGTCGAACAGGCCGTGGTCGAGCAGGAGGCGCGAAACGTCACCGAAGCCGTACTGCACGATGTCGCCGCCGTCCTCGCCCTTGAGCTCACCGACGCGGGCGGCGACGTCGCCCGCGATGACCTCGGTGTTCGCCCACTCGGGGTCGGTGAGCGAGTGGGACACGACCACCTTGCGCATCGTGTTGATGCGGTCGGAGTACGGGTCGCCACTGCGGGCCGACCACGCCGGGGCGAAGCTGTCGTAGGTGCGGCGGCCCATGAGGACGATGTCGCAGGCCTCGAGCAGGTCGGTCTGGATGCGGTCGCCCTCGCCGGAGGTGCCGGCGTCGAGCGGGGGCCACAGGTGAGGGTTCTCGATCATGCCGTCGAGGGTGATGAAGGTGGAGTTGATGAGTTGGCGCATCGGGTGCGGGTCTACCTTCACTCCGTGCCGCCGTCTTGAACGCCGGCGACAACTATCTGCCTCGGGGTCTGGCCGGCGAGACGCTGGAGCGAGCGGGTCAGGTGGGGCTGGTCGGCGTACCCCGCCCGGCGTGCCACCTCGGACGGCGCCACGCCCCGGGACAGCAGGTCGACCGCCCGCTCGGCCCGGCAGATGCGCCGCGCGGCCCCCCGGCTGAGCCCCGTCGCCCGCGCCACCCGGCGTTCCAGCGAGCGGGTCGAGAAGCCGGCGACGTCGCGATGCACGGCCTCGGCCGCGACCGGGTCGTGCACCAGCACGCCCGTGCGCACGAGCCGGTCGACGAAGACGTCGGCGCTGTCGGGGCTCGGGAGCTCCCACGCGGATCCGCCGAGCCAGAACGACCGCTCGGTGACCGGCGGCAGGATCACCGCCCGGTCCACCAGCGGGCCCGGCGGCAGGCCGGGCATGAACGTCCCCGCGCTGAACTGGATCCCGAAGAACTCCGCCTCTTGCGGGATGGGCACGGCCGTCGCCTTCGTCTCCGGTCCGCGGACGGTGAGCCGGGCCACGCCGCCCTGGCGGGTGACGACCATCTCCCAGTGGGTCGCGGCCACCGACAGGAACCACGCGTCGGCCGGGCTCCGGGCCTGCCATGTGCGGGAGACCAGGGGCGACCACGACGACCCTTCCTCCAGGGCGAACAGCTCGACCGCGCGCTTCATGGCCACGACGACGGACAGTAGGCGGCGAACTCATCGGTGCCGCTGAGCGAAGCCCTCAGCCGTAGGCGGGAGGCTCGGGTCCGGGCGGCGGCGCGGTGGCCTCCCACCAGCCGGGCCGGCTCGGCACCGCGTGCTGATGATGGCTTCCGGCGCCCGCGCCAACCGGCACCCGAGTCTCGGGCCCGGGGTCGGGCCAGGCCGTGGTGGGCGGGCCGGCGGGAGCAGCCGCCAGGCCGGGCCCGCCGGTGTGGAGCAGCTCGGCCGGCAGGGCCACCGAGGCGGTGATCCCCCGGCCGGGGCTGGAGCCGAGCCGCACCGCGATCCCGTGCCGGGCCGCCAGGTTCCCGGCGACGTAGTGGCCGAGGTACTTGGACGGCGCCACGGTGAAGCTCTCCTGCCCGGCCAAGCGGCGGTTCGAGGCGTCCATGGCCGGCCCGGACATGCCCACGCCCTGGTCGACGATGGCCAGGGTGTAGCGGCCGTCGGAGTCGATCCGGCCCCGCACCTCGACCGCCTTGTCCTCGGGCGAGCACACCAGCGCGTTCTCGATCAGCTCGGCCAGCAGGTGGGCCAGGTCGGCCGCCAGCGAGCCGATGACCGTGGCCGGCTGCACGTCCCGCACCGCGACCCGCTGGTAGTCCTCGACCTCGCCCAGCGCGGCCCTCACCACGTCGTTGATGCTGACGGGCTGAGCCCATTGCCGGGGCGGGTCGACCCCGGCCAGCACCAGCAGCGACTCGGCGTTGCGGCGCATGCGGGTGGCCAGGTGGTCCAGCCGGAACAGGTTGGCCAGGGCGTCGGAGCTGGGCTCGACGTTCTCCAGGTGGGTGATGAGGTCTAGCTGGCGGGCGAGCAGGTTCTGGTTGCGCCGGCCCAGGTTGACGAAGCTGTCGGCCATGTTGCGGCGCAGCACGGCCTGGGACACCGCCAGCTCGAGGGCGGTGTCCTGCACACTGTTGAGCGCCACGGACACGTCGAGGACCTCGTCGCGGGTCTGGACCGCCACCGGCTCGACCCGGGGCACGGACACGTCCTCGCCCAGCGGGGTGTGGAGCACCTCCCGCACCGCAGCGGGGAGCCGGACCCGGGCCATCGCCTTGGCCTGCGAGGTCAGGGAGCGCAGCGGCCGGGTGATCGAGCGCGACACCAGCCAGGTCAGCACCAGTGCGGCGGTGAGGGTCAGGGCGGCCAGGGCGAGGAACAGCTGCTCGCGGCGTCGGGCGTCGGCCCGGATGCCGTCGGCGACCTCGGTCAGCTTGGTCGACATGGCCTCGCGGTACGGGGCGAGGCCGCCCCAGTCGGGGACCGTGAGCGGCCCGGCCAGTTGGTCAGTGGGTACGTCCTCACCCGACAGCGACCGCCGCACCAGCGTCTCGATCCCCTCGATGAAGTCGACGGGGTACTGGTCGTGGACCAGGTCGGCGTAGGGCGGCTCGGCGTGGATGATGCTGGAGACGATCGGGTCCCACAAGACCTTCCGGGACACGATGTCGCGGATCTCCTCCCGGGTGTCGACGGTGCCCTGGCGGCCGCCGATGACCGCCAGGGTGCGGACCAGGTCGAGGTAGAGCTCGATGTTGCGGGAGGCGGTGTTGACCTGGACGACGCCCTCGCGCAGCGCCTCGTCGTCGACGGCGCGGGCGACCTTGTCGGTGGCGTCGAAGAACGGGCGGATCAGCTGCGTGTAGCGCTGGTACAGCTGGTTCTGGAACTCGCCGTTGGCCTCGGTGTTGTACTCGGGGAGCTGGCTGTTGGCGGTCACGTCGGCCCGTAGCTGCTCGAGCCCATCGTCGAGGCCCGCGAGCGCGGGCGCGTAGGCGGACCGGACCTCCGGCCCCCGCTGGGCGATCTCCCGGCGCACCATCCGCAGCGACTCGTCGGTCAGGGCCCGGGTCTCGTCGTAGCCCTGCACCGGGACCCGCACCCCGAGCGACTCGTCCGAGCCCACCGACTTCACCGCGGCGTAGGTGCGTTCGTTCTGCAGGTGGCTGATGAGGCCGCCCGGCCCGACCGCGGCGGTGGCGATCTCGGCCTGGGTCTCGATCTCGTCGACCGCGGCGGTGAGGTGGACGACCTCGAGCCCGGACAGCAGGAACAGCACCACCAGCGGCACGGACAGGGCCGCGGCCAGCTTGGCGCGAATCGGTATGCGGCGCACGATTCCGGATCCCTTCTCGAACCGACCGCCCCCCAGCGAACCACGCTACGTAGTGGTCACAATCCCCAGACGATCGGTTGCATCATCGCGCGCCGTAGTGGCGCCGGGCGCGCGCGTAGTGGGATTTCTCAGGAAGATCCGTGGGCGTGGTCGCAGGCCTTGGTCTCGCCCTCCGCCAGCACGCCCCCGCCATCGCCCTCGAGCGAGGCGAACGGACCGCACTCGTGCGGCACGATCCAAACGTGGATCATGGGCGACAGGTGGTCGCGGAAGGTGTCGCCCGGGCAGGGCTGGGGATAGTCGACCACCGCCATGATCCGCAGCTGGTTGGGGACGCCGCCGTAACAGAGGTTGTTGTGGGCGTGCCACTGGACCAGCGCGCCGCCGAAGTCGGGCGGGTCCTCGACCGTCACGTCGCGCGGGGTGATGAACATGGCGGCCACCAGCGTCCGCGTGCCGTCGGGGCCGACCTGGAAGACGATCGACTCGGGCTTGTTCGGGTCGAGGATCTCGCCGTCGTCGATCAGCGGCCAGTTGATGTAGTGCTCGAAGCCGGTGATGGCGTCGCCGATCGGGTACCACCCGCGCGCCGGCAGCGTGGCCGGGTCCGCGAACTGGGGCAGGTCCGCGATCGTGCGGGTAACCAGGTCCTCGGCTTCGGCCTGCTGCTCGGGCGTGACCCCCGGGACCCCGCCCAGGTCCACCGGCAGGGTGCCGTCGTAGGGGACGGGAGCGACCGGGGCGGCCTGGTCGTGATCCATGCCCTCCATGTCGTGGTCGCCATGATCCATGCCTTCCATGTCATGGTCGTCGCCCGTGGCGGCGTGGTCGTGGTCGCCGGTCTTCACCATGCCCGGCACCGAGATGCTCAGCACCGCCACGCCGGCCAGCGCCACGAGGACAGGCCGGGGCCTCGCCACCCACTCGTAGCGGTTCGCGAGGGCGGCGACCGCCCCGAGCACCGCGACGCCGGCCAGGACCGCGGCCAGCGTGTCGGGGAACCCGGGCGACTCGGCCGTCTCGAACCCGTTGATGAAGCTGATGCCCGAGGTGCGGCTCAGCACCCAGCCGCCGAGGGCCGCGCCGTTGATGGCGATGCCGGCCAGGCTCACCCACCGGCCGGCGCGGACCAGGGCGAGGGCGCCCCAGCCGATCTGCAGGGCGGCGATCAACGCGAACGAGAGGATCACGGACCGCTCGTCGCCGTGGGTGCCGACGCAGGTGGCGTGGATGGCACCGCCCCCCAGCGAGGCGATGGCGGCGATCCGGAGCGCACCCGGGATGCTGCCCGAGCCGGCGTCGGGATCAGCGACGGGGCCGGGGTCGGGAGGTGGTGGGGCGTAGCGCGGCGGCGGAGGCGGTTGGTTGGTGTACACCTAGCTCTCCCCAGGGGCTGGCGGCGGTCTTACGGGCCGAAAACTTACTCCGGGAAACTTGCCACGTGAACCCCGCGTCATGTTCTACGGAGCGTTTTCTTCAGCCTTCGCACGGTACTCGTCACGCAGGCGGCGCTTGTACAGCTTCCCGCTGTCCGTGCGGGGCAGGTGCTCCACGAAGTCGACCCGGCGCGGGCACTTGAACCTCGCCAACCGGCGCCGGCAGTGCTCCATCAGGGCCGCGGCCAGCTCGTCCGACGGGACTTCGCCATCGCCCAGCTCGACCACGGCCACCACCACCTCGCCCCACTCGGGGTCGGGCACGCCGATCACCGCGGCGTCGCCCACCGCCGGATGGCCCAGCAGCTCGGCCTCGACCTCGGCCGGGTAGACGTTCACCCCGCCGGTGATGATCAGATCGGCGCTGCGGTCGGTGAGGAACAGGTAGCCGTCGTCGTCCAGGTAGCCGACGTCGCCCATCGTGTAGTAGTCGCCGCGGTAGCTGTCCGCGGTCTTGTCCGGATCGCCGAAGTAGTCGAACCGGCCGACCGGCGGGGCCTTGAGGTACACGGTGCCGACCTCGCCGGTGGGCTGGTCGTCGCCGGTCACCGGGTCGAGGACGCGGATGTGGTCGGCGGTGGCGGGCTTGCCCACCGTGCCCGGCTTGGTGAGCCAGTCGCTGCTGGTGACGAAGGTGCCGACCCCCTCGGTGGCGGCGTAGTACTCCAGCAGCACCGGCCCCCACCACTCGATCATCTTGGCCTTGACCGACACCGGGCAGGGGGCCGCACCGTGGAACACCAGCTGCAGCGAGGACACGTCGGCCGCGTTGCGGACCTCGTCGGGCAGCGCCAGCAGCCGGTGGAACATGGTCGGCACCAGGTGCGAGTGGGTGACGTGGTGCTCCTCGATGAGGCGCAGCGTCTCGGCCGGCGACCAGCCGTCCATGAGCACCACGCCCACCCCGGCGGCGAGCGGCCCGGCCAGCGAGAACGCCAGCGGAGCCGCGTGGTACACGGGCCCCGTGCACAGGTGCATGGTCTCGCCCGGCACGTAGCCGAACAGCCGGGCCAGGCCCGACGTGGGCGGCGTCTCGCTGCGGTGCACACCCTTGGGCCGGCCGGTGGTGCCCGACGTGTAGAGCATCTGCCGGCCGAGCGTGGGGTCGTCGATGTCGGAGGGATCCTGGCCCGCCAGCGCCTCGTCGTAAGGCTCGAAGCCGTCGACGTCGCCGCCCACCGCGAGGCGGACCGTCGCCTGGGGCGCGTCGGTGGCCGCCGCCGCGGCGACCGCGCCGAAGCGGGTGTCGGCCACGAACACCCGGGCCTGACAGTCGCCCACGATGTAGGCGGCCTCCTCCGCGGTCAGGTGCCAGTTGATGGGGGTGAAGCGCAGGCCCGCCCGGGTCGTGGCCGCCAGCACCTCGGCGAACTCGGGCCGGTTGGCCACCATCACCGCCACCGCGTCACCGCTCCGCACGCCCCGCTCCCGCAGGGCCCGCACCAGCCGGTTGGCGTTGGCGTTCAGCTCCGCGAATGTCCGGTCCCCCAGCGGCGACACGATGGCCAAGGCATCGGGCTGCTCCGCGGCCCAGTGGGCGGTGGTCATCCCGACCTTGGCCGCTTCGTCGAAGCGTGCTTCGGACTCGTCGGTCATCCCCTCATTCCCCCTGTAGGTCAGGCCGGCGTGAACTGCGGCAGGTGGCGGCCGTCCGGCAGCGGGTGCCAGGCCACACGCACCGGCATTCCCACCGTCACGTCGTCGGGCTCGCACCCCACCACGTTCGACATCATCCGCACGCCCTCGGCCAGCTCGATCAGCGCCACCACGTACAGGCCGTCCGCCTCGTCCCGCCCCGGTCCGGGCCGGTGATGGACGCTGAAGGCGTAGACGGTGCCCGCACCGGCGGCCTCGCGCCACTCGATGGCGGCGTCGGGATCGGCGGGATCGACCTCGCGGGGGTACCACATCGGCAGGCCGGTGGCGGTCGACCACGGCAGCACCAGGCGCTGCTCGCGGGTGGCGTCCCAGAACGGGGCGCTCACCTCGCTCGGCGCAGGCGGCTCCAGCAGGCGGGTCACAGCGTGGCCTCCGTTCCCAGCACGATCGTGCCCATGGTCGACAGCACACCGCCGGACCCGTGTGCCACCGCCAGGTCGTGCTTGGCCAGCTGGCGCTCGCCGGTCTCGCCGCGGAGCTGGCGCACCGCCTCGACCAGCAGGAACATCCCGTACATCCCCGGGTGGGTGAAGGACAGGCCGCCGCCGTTGGTGTTCATGGCGAGGCCGCTGCCGCCGGGGCCCAGCTTCCCGTCCTCCACGAAGGCGCCGCCCTCGCCTTTGGCGCAGAAGCCCAGGTCCTCGAGGTGCAGCAGGGCGGTGATGGTGAACGAGTCGTAGCCCATCAACAGGTCGACGTCGTCGGGCTTGATCCCGGCCATGCGGAAGGCGGCGGGGCCCGAGACGGCGCCCCCGGTCACGGTGAGGTCGGGCATCTGGCTGATCATCTGGTGGGTCCCGCCGGTGGCCGCGCCGAGCACGTACACCGGCGGCTTGGCCAGATCCCGGGCCCGGGCCGCCGAGGCCAGCACGAAGGCCCCGGCTCCGTCGGTCACCAGGCAGCAGTCGAGCAGGTGCAGCGGCGACACCACCATGGGCGAGGCCAGCACGTCGTCGATGGTTATGGGGTCGCGGTAGCGGGCCTTGGGGTTGAATGCCGCCCAGGCCCGGGTGTCGACTGCGATGCGGGCGAGCTGCTCGGCCGTGGTCCCGTACATCGCCATGTGGCGCGACGCGGCCAGGGCGTAGGCGCCCATCGGCATGCGCAACCCGTAGGGCAGCTCCCACTCCAGCTGCGGGGTCATGCCCCCGGGCGGCCGGCCCCGGAAGCCACCTCCGCCGCCCGGGCGGTGGCGGTCGCGGCGCGGGGTGGCGGCGTACACCCCCACCACCACGTCACACAGCCCGGCGGCGATGGCCGCCGCGGCGTGCTCGACGTAGAGCTCGAAGCTGGAGCCGCCCACCATGGTGCCGTCGAGGTAGCGGGGCTGGATGCCGAGGAACTCGGCCAGCGCCGCGGGCGAGCCCGCGTGGCACACGCCGTCGACGTCGTCCAGGGTGAGCCCGGCGTCGTCCAGCGCCTGCCGGATCATCGCCATCTCGAGGGCGCGGCCTCCCCGGTCGAGCTCGCCGGTGGGCGAGGCGTCGTCGGCCACGCCCACGAGGGCGGCGGCGCCGCGCAGGGTGCGTTCGGTCATGGAGGTGTCCTCGCTCGTCAGGAGTCGGGGCGTGGGTCGAGCGGGGACGGCCGTGCCGCGTTCAAGACGCCTGGGCCGCCGCGGCCGCCCGGTCGGCGGCCACCGCGTCGTACGTGGCGTAGTCGGACCCGGTGTCGTCGGCGAACTCGAACTCCAGCAGGCCGGCCTCGCCCCATGCCCGGCGCAGGTGGCCGTCGTTGGCGTCGAGCAGGCCCAGCTTGCGGACGTTGGGCACGAGCTTGGAGAAGAAGCCCCGCTGGAAGCCGGCGAAGGGGCTGAGCTTGATCCGCTCGGCCGCGGTCATGAGGGCGGGGACGACCTCCTCGGCCGACACGCCGAGGCGCTCCCACATCTCGGGCGTCGTGGAGCGCAGCCGGTTGCGCAGGGTGTTCTCGATGAGGAAGTCCTGGCGGTCCTTGAGCTCGGCGTCGGTCAGGCCCTGGTAGTACTCGGCCAGGCTGAGCACGCCGAAGGCCACGTGGCGGGCCTCGTCGGACATGACGTAGCGCAGCAGCCTGCGCAGCAGCGGCTCCTCGGTGGTGCGCAGCATCGAGCCGAAGGCGGCCAGCGCCAGGCTCTCGATGACGATCTGCATGCCCAGGTAGGCGATGTCCCAGCGGCTGTCCTCCAGCAGCGCCATGATCTGCGCTTCCAGGAACGGGCTCATGGGGTAGGCCTCGCCCACCTTGGTGTGGAGGTACTTGGCGAACACCTCGGTGTGGCGGG
>Ga0209382_10002304_pt1 | contig 28072 bp, 20 predicted proteins | sample SoiMetdeltSBSDD5_FD_187599 | JGI IMG/M metagenome (GOLD analysis project Ga0209382, IMG submission 187599) | Bulk soil microbial communities from a Populus tree surrounding site in Tennessee, USA - Soil MetaG P. deltoides SBSDD5 (SPAdes) (version 2) | ecosystem: Environmental > Terrestrial >... | reverse complement strand
CTTATGGGGTATGTGCAGGCCCAGGACAGGTTCTTTCAAATGGATTTTGCGCGGAGGCAAGGCAGCGGCGCTTTGGCGGAACTGTTGGGGGCGGGGCCAAACGATGGAATTCTTGGGGACGATATAAAGTTTCGGACTATTGGGGTGGGCCGTTCTGCAGAGCGTTCACTCAGCGCGTATACGCCGGAAGCTCTGGCTCTGATACAAGCCTATTCCGATGGTGTGAACGCATGGCTAGATAATAACCCTCTGCCGCCTGAATACGCGGCGCTTGAGATCACGCGGGTGCCGAGATGGAGGCCGGTCGATAGCATTACCATAATCAAGTTTCTCTCGGCGCAGTTAGCTTTTGATGTGGGGGATGTGAACGCCACTGTGGCCTTATCCGGCTATCAGGCCGCAGGCCGGGCAGGCGGATTTGATGGCGCAAGGCTGTATTTCGAGGATGTGTTTCGTTTCACGCCATTCGACACAGCTGTAACCATCCCTGGCTCGGCAGGCGCCGCCTCGCCTTCTTCTAAAGAGAGTCATTCGCCGGGCATTCAATCTCAGGTTATTGAGAATGCCCGCCAGGCGCAGGAGTTGACTCATCCTGACGTTATGGAGGCCGCGCGCAAACTTGTAGAGCAGTTCGATCGAAATACGTTATTTAATCGCAACGAGCTGGGTATTGGCAGTAACTGGTGGGTGGTCGCCGGATCGAAGACTGACACAGGAAACGCGATGCTTGCTAACGATCCGCACCTTAGTTTGGGGGCTCCTTCCATCCTTTACGAGATTCATCTGACAGTCGATTCACAGTCATCGCCGATGAACGTCTATGGCGTAAGTTTTTCTGGGGTCCCCGGTGTGTTCTTGGGGCATAACGATAGGATCTCTTGGGGGGCGACGACCTGTTCGTTGGATATAACGGATCTTTTTGTTGAGAGCTTGGTAATCGAGAACGGGGCGCCTTCTGCCACGCGTTTCAGAGGCGGAACTGAGCCCTTGGTCATCATTCCCGAAGAGTTCAAAACGAATCAAGTTCAAAATGGAGCGAATGATGATGTGATTGTTGTAAATCCAGGCGGCAGGCCCAGTGGCGTGGCGGTGCCTCCCGCAACACTAGTCGTGCCGCGGAGGAATAACGGGCCAATCGTTCTAGGCGGTCCGGCCAGCGCGATAAGTATTCAGTATGTTGGCGCAAGCGCAACGCGTGACTTGGAAGGCGTCTTTGCGTTGGCGCGGGCTCGAAACCTGACTGATTTCAAACGGGGGGTGCGGCTCCTGGAATCAGCGACACTGAACTGGGCTTATGCGGATGTTAACGGCAATATTGCCACTTTTGTCGGCGGTAAGATCCCTTTACGAGAAGACCTGCAAGCAGGAACCGTGGACGGCCTGCCGCCATTCTTTCTCCGGGACGGAACCGGAGCTTTACGGCACGAGTGGATTGCAAGCGCCGACTCTGGTCCAGGATCCGGTTACGAATCGTTGCCCTTCGACGAGATGCCTCAAACCGTTAATCCCCGTCAGGGGTTCCTGGTCAATGCAAATAACGACCCCGTCGGCCTAACGTTTGATAACAATCCGATCAATCAGATGCGCCAGCAAGGCATCTACTATATCTCATCCAGATTTGATCCGGGTTTTCGCGCCGCAAAGATTACCGAGCTGCTTACGCAGCAGTTAAATAGTAATTGGGGTCGTGGCAAAGTATCGTTTCATGATATGCAGCGAATACAGAATAACGTGGAGATGCTAGATGCTGAGGTTTTCACGCCTTATATCATACGCGCCTTCAATGCTGCGCGCGGCGCAGGCTTTCCGGCGGAATTGGCCGCGCTGGCTAATGATCCGGCGGTAAATGAGGCGGTTGGGAGACTATCAAAATGGGATTTCAGCGCCCCGACAGGAATTTCCAAAGGCTACGACTCCAGTGATATCTTCGGCCTGCGTCGACGACCATCCGAAGATGAAGTCTCCAACAGTATCGCCGCCACTATCTATACTGTTTGGCGCAGTCAGGTATTAGCTAACACAATTATAGCTACACTTCAGCGCGTGGGGCTGGGGGATTTACAACCGGGCAGCGATCGTGAGTTAGCAGATCTCAGATTACTGCTCGATAACTTCTCCACAAATCATGGCATAGGAGCTTCAGGGCTGGATTTCTTCGAACTCCCCGGAGTTGACGCTTCTCCTGAGATCAGGCGCGACGGCATTATCTTAAAGAGTTTGAAGGGGGCTTTGAATCTTCTCGCCAGCGACGCGTTTGCCGACGCTTTTAATAAGTCGACAAATCAAAATGATTATAATTGGGGCAAGCTTCACCGGATTACCTTCGGCCATCTAATCGGAAGTTTGGCCCCCCAATTCAACATTCCAACGGCCGGTAACTTCGAGGACCTTTCACCAGCGCTTCCGGGTCTGGCTACAGATGGAGGTTTCGAAACCATTGACAACGGATCTTTTGATGCGCGGGGGGCGTCTTCCAACGCATATGTATTCGGGAGTGGCGCAGCGCGAAGATATGTCGGCGAGTTGCGCCGACAGGGGGTCAAATCGGTCCAGATCATACCTGGCGGAGAAAGTGGCGTGCTCGGTGACCGGTTTTATGCAAACCAGCTTCCGTTGTGGCTGACGAATGACTATCATCGCGTTCTCTTTACAAACGCCGAGATCCACAGCCAACGATGTGAGAGGATAATATTCAATCCATCTAACTAGCTTCGGATAGTTCAAGCCATGAAGGGGCGTGATCTCTTCTTTCGCAGCAATTCTCGGTTTGAAAGGGTCTAAAGGGTGAAATGGTCCCGTAAAACTGGTTCGTCCGCCCACGATGATCGACCTCCTTCGTCGGAACGCCCTTCATCGAAGATCTCGGCTGGCTTATACCTGCCTGGCCGAGGGAGAGACTGAGAAGACGGCTCTGACGTACGGAGAGCTCGACCGACAGGGTCGCGCCATTGGGGGAGCGCTGCAACGCGCAGGGGCGAGGGGTGAGCGTGTGTTGTTACTATATTCCCCCCGGGTTGGAGTTCATCTCCGCCTTCTTCGGTTGTATATACGCTGGCGCGATTGAGTGCCGGCCTATCCGCAACGATTGAATAGGTCGCAGCGCCGACTTCAGGGCATCATAGAAGATAGTCAGGCGACGGTGGCGTTGACAACGAAAGCCGCGCTGGCAAGAGTGGAGCCCTTTTACAGCGAAATGCCCTTCGCGAGGAATTTGAGGTGTCTAGCCACAGACGACCTAGTTAATGATAGGGAGGTAAAGTGGCGAGAACCGGCGATCAATAGCGACACGCTGGCGATGATCCAATACACGTCAGGCTCGACCTCCGCTCCGAAGGGGGTCATGGTCAGCCATCGTAATCTCCTAAGCAATGAGCGAATGATTCAGCAGGCATTCGGTCAGTCCGACTCGAACCGCCTACGACCTTCTGATTAGGAGGAGGGCCCCGCCACGTCCGCAAGCCCTCAACCTCAACCGACGCGTGCCGAGGTAGCGCGCCATCTGAATACGGAGATCAGATCATGAAAAGCGACTTTTCGCTGTATGTGGTGATGCTTCTAATATTTAGCCTGGGTATTTACGTCATATTGTCGTCTGGTTCTAGGCTACAACCGACCAAATCTGCCGTACAGGAACAGAACGAGCCTTCGGCGACGGCCACATCTTCTTCACAACACGGCGCCCCTGAAAATACAAAGAGTAGCATCGGCAGCGCATTGCACGAGCGCTTGCGAGAGCCGCTGAGTATTTTGCTTCTGCAAGTAATTGTGATTTTGATCGTGGCCAAATTAGTCAGCGCCGTTTTTCTTAAGGTAGGACAGCCTCCCGTAGTCGGAGAAATGGTCGCAGGTATCATCCTGGGCCCATCGTTACTCGGGATGCTATTCCCGAATGCGACGTCGTTCTTATTTCCTGCGCCTTCAATGGGGGCATTAAGGTTGCTCAGTCAGATCGGTGTAATATTATTCATGTTTATTGTCGGCATGGAAATAAATGCGCGGCGTCTTCAGGAGAAAGCGCGGGCCGCAGTTGTCATTAGTCATGCCAGCATCATTGCGCCATTTTTCCTGGGGGTTTCCGCCTCGCTGCTGATTTATCGTCCGTTCGCGCCACCTGACATTCCTTTCACGTCGTTTGCGCTTTTCATGGGGGTCGCCATGAGTATCACAGCTTTCCCGGTCCTGGCCAGGATCATTGAAGAGCGCAAGATGTCCGACTCGCTCTTGGGAAGCACTGCGATCGCCTGCGCTGCGGTCGATGATGTTACTGCTTGGTGCGTGCTGGCGTCGGTTATTGCGGTCGTGAAAGTAAGCGGAATCGGACCATCGGCGTTGACAATCTTTCTGGCGGTAATTTTTACCGCATTCATGCTTTGCGTACTCAGGCCGCAACTGAATCGTGTGTTGAATAAGGACATCGAGATCTCGAAAAACGGCGGCGGCCTTGTCGTCGGCGCATTAGGAGTAGCATTTATCTCTGCTTACCTAACGGAAATTATCGGAATCCACTCGCTTTTCGGCGCGTTCTTGGCCGGCGTCGTCATGCCGGTCACCGGCGCGGTTCGATCCTTTTTGAGAGAGAAGCTCGTTACCTTCAGCGCCGCCGCCTTACTCCCGCTGTTCTTTGCTTTCACGGGTTTGCGAACACAGATCAACCTGCTTAATGACTGGCAGAGCTGGTTAGCGTGCGCGGGGATAATTGCCGTTGCGATAACCGGAAAATTAGGCGGCGGCATGTTGGCCGCTCGCTGGTCCGGGATGAATTGGCCCGATTCACTCTCGATAGGTGTTTTAATGAATACTCGCGGTCTGATGGAGTTGATCGTACTGAACATTGGGTATGACCTGGGGATTCTGTCAGAGCGCATCTTCGCAATTATGGTTCTGATGGCTCTCGTCACGACCTGCATGACGGGGCCTCTGCTCTCGTTGATTGAACTCGCAACACAAAAGGGGCCGGGTCAAGAACGTCTTGCAACAACGGCCACGTTTACTCAGAAATAACCCATTAACTTAAGGAAACCGATTATGGATAACCTGATAAAAAAGATCATCATCGTTGGCGGCGGCACGGCCGGATGGATGACGGCTTCATATCTCATGAAAGCCTTGCGTGATGTGCAAATCACTCTGATTGAGGCGCCGGCCATCTCAAAAATAGGAGTTGGAGAAGCGACCGTGCCTAACCTGCAACCGGTCTTCTTCGACTTCTTGGGCATTCCTGAGGATGAGTGGATGCGCGAATGCAACGCCGCTTTCAAGGGGGCTGTCAAGTTCGTCAACTGGAAGACAGACCCTTCTACCGGGAAAATAGACCATTTTTACCACCCGTTTGGCCTCGTTCCAAACTGCGACAATATACCGCTTACGCATTACTGGGCTCTAAAAAGGAAGTCAGGGTATGAATTGCCGGTGGACTATTCGTGCTTTATTGAGCCGACGCTCCTCGATGAAAAACATGCCCCTCGAACATTAGATGGGGCGCGCGTAACCCGGTACGCATGGCACTTCGATGCGCATCTGGTAGCGGAATACTTGAAGAAGATATCAATTAAATGGGGAGTTGAACATGTCCTTGACCACATCGAAGACACGACCTTTAAACCTGACGGGCACCTCGATTCCCTCATCACAAAGAGCGGTTCTGTCTACCACGCCGATCTGTTTATCGATTGTTCCGGCTTTAGAGGGCTCCTCATCAATAAGGCCATGAATGAGCCTTTCCTAGATATGAGCGACCATTTGCTCTGCGATAGCGCGGTGGCGACAGCAATTCCGAATGACGACGAGCGAGACGGGATAGAGCCATATACGTCGGCGATCGCCATGCGGTCCGGCTGGACTTGGAAAATTCCGATGCTCACGAGGTTCGGCACGGGTTACGTCTATTCGAGCAAATTCACCTCGCAGGACGAAGCGACTGAGGAATTTTTGCGGCTGTGGAAGATCAACGGCAACACAAAATTGAACCACATACGATTTAGAGTTGGCAGGAATCGCCAGGCGTGGGTGAAGAATTGTATCGGGATCGGGCTCTCTTCATGTTTTCTTGAGCCGCTTGAATCCACGGGGATTTATTTCATATATGCCGCGATCTATCAACTTGTGCGACATTTCCCGGATAAATCGTTCGATCAGAACTTGATCGATGGATTTAACCGCGAGATCGCCGATATGTTTGACGATTCCAGGGACTTCATTCAGGCGCATTATCTCTCGACTCCTAGACAGGACACGCCTTTTTGGAAGGCAAACAAGTACGATCTTGTGTTGTCTGATAACATCAGACAGAAACTCGACTCTTACGACGCCGGCTTACCGATTAACATGCCTTATGTTGACGAAGACACCTATTACGGTCATTTCGAAGCCGAGTTCAAGAATTACTGGACGAATGGAAGCTATTACTGCATCTTGGCGGGTCTCGGCCGAGAGCCGAAGCGTACACTGCCGTTACTGGGCTATCATTCGGATAAACAGGTGAAAGCGGACCAATTGTTCGCAAAAATCAAACGACGGGCGGCGGAAGCCATGATGAAGACGCCCACCAATTACGAGTTCTTGTGCCGACTCCATCGGGGCGAACAATTCCTTTCGCGATAGTGTTGTTGCGCAACCCGATGTTTCCAGGCTAATCCGTCGACAGTTATATTACCAAGGAGCCGAACGAACCGGCATGCGCCTAATGAAGACTCTCCTGGACGCCGGCTATGACAATCAGACGAGCCGGGATGTAGTCAAAGAGCATCATTACCGGGGACACATTCGCCCAGCGCGAGAGGGGCAGCGCTCGCAGAAAGAGAAAAAGAAATATCCGCCCCGTCGGTGGGTAGTAGAAAGAGCCTTCGGCTGGCTCTCGAAATGTCGAGGCCTGCTGGTGCGCTATGAGAAGAGGAGCGAAAACTATCTCGGATTACTTCAGTTTGCTTGCGCACTGTATTGGTATCGGCGACTGCGCGCCGCAACCGCTGATTCAGCGTAACAACAACATTTCGTGGCTACTTTCTGTTTTGAGATAGTTTTCTAACCAATAAGGAGCTGAATATGTTGACACTGGGATTTCACGGCGGTCATAAAAGGATCGATGAAGATAATCGCGTGGGATTTGCTTTACATGATAGCGCCGCAGTGTTGATCGAAGACGGTGAGATACTGGCGGCGATCGAAGAAGAGAGGCTCAATCGAATCAAACATTCAAATTGCTTTCCCGTTCAATCAATCAAGTACTGCCTGGGTCAAAAAAACCTTACGCTTAGCGATATTGATTTGATCGCCACTAACAGCGATGAAATGGTATTTGATATTTACGCCAAGCAGGCGTTTATTGAACATCCGGAACAACATAATCCCGCGGACGGAAGAAAACTACTGACTTCGTTATTTGAACGAGAGTTTGGCATTGATATAACGACAAAGCTTCGTTTTTATGGGCACCATTTAGCGCATGCTTGGAGCGCTTACGGACCGTCAGGATACGCGAACGCTTTGATATTGGTGCTTGATGGTGACGGAGACAATCGATCCGGCATGGCGCTACTAGGCGAAGGCCCTAAAATAACAAGGCTAAAGGAATTCAACGTAGCCCAATCGCTTGGTAATCTTTATACGAGGATTATCGGGCTGCTTGGGTATCACCGTTTCGATGAATACAAAGTCATGGGGTTAGCTCCTTACGGCGACCCGTCCGTTTACTCTGGTCTTTTCGAGCAGTGCTACCAGTTACTTCCGAACGGCGATTATTCCCTGGCTAGCCCTTTGGAGTGGCTGACCCGCTTTGACGGCGCCGGATTCTTGACTGCAAAGAGGAAGAAGGGCGACCGATTCACGCAGGCGCATAAGGATATTGCCGCGGCCCTCCAGACGATGCTTGAAAAAATAGTACTCCACATATTATCGCACTATAGAAAGATTACGGGACGATCTAATCTCTGCTTGGCAGGCGGGGTCGCCCACAACTGCAGTATGAATGGAAAGATCTTATACTCGGAATTGTTCGAGCAGGTCTTTGTTCAGCCGGCCGCACATGACGCCGGCGGAGCTCTTGGGGCAGCTTACGCCGCTCTGAAAGAAGACAGGGCATTCATGAGTATAAAGAAAGTTGAGCATCTCTATTTCGGAACACATATAGGAGATGATCAGTTGATAGAAGAGACCTTGCGCTCATGGAGTGACTTTCTTTCTTACGAGAAAGTCGACAGCGTGGCCGAGAAGACCGCGCGGCTTCTGGCCGACGGCAATGTCGTTGGATGGGTCCAGGGGCGGTCAGAATTTGGTCCGAGAGCGCTTGGCAATCGGAGTATTCTTGCAGATCCTCGTCCCGCTAAAAACAAGCTGTTAATAAACGAAATGGTGAAAAAACGTGAGTCATACCGGCCGTTCGCGCCCTCTATTCTCGAAGAGAGGGTCGGTGACTTTTACGATGTCCCGAAAAATCAGCAAGAATACCCGTTCATGATCTTTGTTGTTCGCACCAACGAAAATATGAGAAACACCCTGGGGGCTGTGACTCACCTGGACGGAACCGCGCGCCTCCACACAATCTCAAAGAAAACGAGTCCACTTTACCATGATTTAATCAGTGAATTTGAAAAGCAAACCGGCGTACCAGTATTATTAAACACATCATTTAATAACAACGCCGAGCCGATAGTTGACACGGTCGAGGACGCGATCGTGTGTTACTTAACGACGGGCCTGAACTATCTGGTTATCGGAGACTATGTAGCGCTCAAGAGAGGAGCCGATTTGCCTGCCTCTGCTTATGGGAGTCTAGTTGTAGGCCTACCACCTTGGAAGAGGTTGGTACAGAGGAGTACTGAAGTCGAGTCAGGCCAAATAGAGGTGGTGTTCGAATTGGAGAGCGGTGTAAGTCACTTCTTTTCCAAGCCGGTTATCAGAATATCAGTAGATATGTTTAAAATTCTGCAGGGGGCGGACGGGGGGAAGACGGTCTCGAGCCTAATGGTTGAAGCGGGGATTCACGATGCAGAAAAGATCGAGAGGATAACACGGGAGATTATTGAATTATGGTCTGAACGCGCCGTCATTCTCCGCCCCGTACAAAGAAACGTGACGCCTGAGCGCTTTGTAAACTAAAAAACTATCTCAAAATTGAGAAGGCCCGCGATATGTTGTGGTTAGCAATATGAGCTGAAATCTTTATGGCACTGTCGGCATCAGCCTTATCATCCTGGTTGATGAGACACAAAACAAAAAGGCCGAAGGCCGACAGTGCGATAATCTTACCACTCCGGGTGTTGCCGGACGGCCTCTGGGAACGCGTCGAGTGGGTGCTGAACAGGTTCAATCCGCCCAAACCCAGTAGACGCAAGCGCGCCCCGGCGCGACCGAATGACGACTCGACAGTCCGTCGCGCCTTCCGGCGCCAGGCCGGTATTCGGCTCTTTGAAATAACCAAGTCCTTGTTACTGGCCGAATGCGGTGAGGTAAAACTGGTCGACTGGCTGCGGCGACTCGAAGGAGGAAGATGAGTGCGGAACGATGACATACTGATTTTGAAAGGATCCGAGGTTAATTCGCTGCTCGCCGGTGAAGAGCTCAAATTGATCGACACTGTGCGGATGGCGTATGAAACCCACAGCCGGGGAGCGAGTTCGCTGCCTCATTCCACATTTCTGCGGTTTCCTGATAATCCGAGAGACCGAATCATCGCCTTGCCGGCCTATCTGGGCGCCGAGTCGGGAATTGCCGGCGTCAAGTGGGTGGCCTCTTTCCCCGGCAACCTGGAATTGGGGATGGACCGAGCTTCGGCGCTCATAGCGCTGAATTCGGCGCGGACTGGAAGACCTGAAGCCATTCTCGAAGGATCGCTCATTAGCGCGAAGCGGACCGCCGCCAGCGCGGCCCTGGCGGCGCGATGGCTGCGCGGAGACAAAAAGGTGAATCAGGCGGGCCTGATCGGGTGCGGGTTGATCAATTTCGAAATTGCTCGGTTCCTCATGGCGGCGCTTCCTGAGATCAAACATCTTGTAATTTATGACCTGGATCCTGACAGGGAGGGGCAATTCATGCGCAAGTGTCAAAAGACATTCGGCGCAGTCGAAGTGGAGATCGCCAAAGAACTGAAGTCGGTATTGGGTAGCTCTTCACTCATTTCATTCGCAACCACAGCGATTACACCACACGTTGAGTGTCTCTCGGAAGTCTCGCCTGGCAGCACGATCCTTCACATCTCATTACGTGATCTCTCACCGCAGGCCATTCTCTCTTGCGATAACATCGTGGATGACATTGACCATGTGTGTCGCGAGCAGACGTCGCTTCATCTGGCCGAACACCTCACGGGCGATCGGGGGTTCATACGATGCGCGCTTGCGGATGTCCTGACGGGGAAAGCCGATGCCAGGAGAGACGCCGAGAGTATCGTCGTTTTCAGCCCGTTCGGACTGGGAGTGCTCGACCTCGCGGTCGCTAACTTCGTCAGAGAGCTTGGACTTGCGCAAGGGAAAGGAACAATGATCGGCTCATTTTTACCTGAGCCATGGGCCGAGAATCATTAGGGGACTGCTTCTTAAGACCCAGAGGATGCCTTTGATAACTTCGCGGCTGACCTCCCACGACCTGCCGCGCCCGTCTTCCCGGCGCGGCGGTTCTGGGGGAAGCGGGGCGGTGACAGCCCATTGTTCGTCAGTCAATTCTTCTCGTCGCGCCAAAGCTTTAGCTTAACTGAGGCGCACGGCTCGACTTCGCGCTTGCTCCGGTAACTTACAGGCTTTTTCCCAATCATAGAATAAATCTCACGGCAAGTCATAAAGACGATCTCGTACCGTCAAAACGCAATAATCGGGTGTCGCTCAAAGGCTTCGATTACATTGAGCTCTATGTCGGCAACTCGCATCGGGCGGCCCACTTTTATCGCACGACCTTTGGTTTCACCCCAGTGGCCCCGGAGGCGTTGGATCCTCGCAGGAGCAGGGCTAGACCCCTGAGGGGTTGACCCACCAACGTCGCGAGCTATAAGAGCTAATTATGCTTATTGTGATGATATCCGACGCGACTGAAAGCCAGATTCAGGGCGTCGTCCAAAAAATTGAATCGATCGGGCTGAAAGCCCATCCGTGCCCTGGGACCAACCGCACTGTCATCGGCATTATCGGTAATTTAGAGCCGATCGACCCATCGCCATTTACCGATCTACCCGGCGTTGCCGAATGCGTGCGTATAACAAAGCCTTACAAGCTAGTCGGACGCGAATTGAAACACGACAAGACGGTCATCAGAATCGGAAAAGCGGAAATCGGCGGCGACGAGGTGGCGATTATTGCGGGAGTCTGCTCAGTCGAATCGCGTGAACAGACTATGCTGACCGCGCGAATTGTCGCAGAGATGGGGTGTAGATGGTTTCGCGGCGGCGCCTTCAAACCACGCACTTCGCCATATGCGTTTCAGGGTTTAGGCGAGGATGGATTGAAAATTCTGTCAGATGTGCGGGATCAATTCGGATTAAGCATCGTGACGGAGGCCGTGGATGAGGCTGCGCTCGATCTGTGCGAAAAATATGCCGACGTGATTCAGATCGGCACGCGCAATATGCAGAATTTCAGCTTACTCAAACGCGCAGGGCAGGCGCGAAAACCTATTCTCCTCAAACGCGGGATGTCGGCCACACTTGAAGAGTTTCTACTGGCGGCAGAGTACATTATGGTCGAAGGGAACTATCAGGTGATCCTATGCGAACGTGGTGTTCGCACTTTTGGTAACCATGCGAGGTTCACGCCCGATCTTTCTGTCATCCCGATGGCGCAACATCTGTCGCATCTGCCAATCATCTTCGACCCGAGTCACAGCACGGGCAGACGGGAGATAGTTATCCCGATGGCTCGCGCGGGGATCGCGGCCGGCGCGGACGGATTATTGGTAGATGTACATCCCTACCCGGAACGAGCGCTTTGCGATGGGCCACAAGCGCTGTTTCTTGATTTGTTTCGCAAGATGGTCGATGAGGTTCGTGCGATCGATCGAATCATAAAAGGCCGTCAAGAAATTTTCGGCGCAGCGCTGGGGGCGCAGTAAAGATCTTACTCCCCGCCACCTGTCTACGGAACTCTTACCCGTTGGTCTAGAACGCGTTGTTAACCTTTCCGCAATGAATAGAGAATAAAATGAAAAGACTCGTAGCGCCTGGGATCGTAACACTAGATTCTGGGACACAAAAATGGGCGAAGGAAAGGACTTCTTCGAGATGCTCATCTGGTCTGCCACTGAAGGTCTTCTGGATGTGCGCCCCGGAGAGCAAATACTCGACGTCGCTCGCCGCAATGGATTGACATCACGCCGCCTGGCTCGCTCCGGCGCCCTGGTCGTGGCCTTCGATTTCTCAAAGGAGATGATTATCGCCGCACGGGAGCGCGCCGAAACCGACAGCGTGACCTATTTAGTTCTTAATGCGATTGATCGGGAGGTAATCGAGGCCCTCGGCGCAGGCGACTTCGACGCGCCCTTTGCAACATGGCATTGATGGATATTACGGAGATCGGCTCATTAATGGCGGCAGTAACTGTGGCGCTGCGCCCCGACGGTCGATTCGTCTTCTCGATTCTGCACCCATGTTTCAAGAATTCCAGTGTCATTCAGCTCGGCGAGGTGGAGGATCGTGGCGGAACCCTGGTCAGAACCTATTCAGTGAAAGTCTTTCGCCACCTATGGTGACTGCTAGCCTCGGAGTGGTCGGGAGCCAGAGTGGATGATATGGGAAACAGATGTGAACCACAGAAGTTTTGCAGCCAGGCAAAAAGTCGCCCCACTTTGTAACGTCGGCTATTTATGAGACGGCTTCTAAACTCGACTTTGTCCATTTTGTGGCGCCGGCGCCACAAAATGGACAAAGTCAGCGTCATTTTTCGATGTCATAACGCGATAACGACGTTGAAAAATATCAAGCGTCGAACATCGCCGCATAATCTATTGTTAACCGCTCACTTAACCTGAAAACAAGTGATTGACACTCAGATGGACAGGCCGTTCGTCACTCGGTTAACTGTTAAATGGGACTTTGTCCATTCTGAGATCGGCGCTATGCGCCGATCTCAGAATGGACAAAGTCAAGCTAAAAAGATAGTGAAATAATTCCGACGCTGGCTGTACTTTGCATATGCAAAAGAAAACTCTTCGATTGTGATCACGGAGCAGGTAGCCAGGGTGGACAGTTGCGTTGAGTTATAGAGATGGACTCTGAGCGCGGCATCCTGCCATAAAAAGGAAGTAGTTATTTCGTCAGAGTCAAATACGAACCGAGATTTCGATGCCAAGCGACAGTAACTGGCACAACATGCGGCAGCCTGCTCGAATGAAATGTAGAGTCGCTCTATAAACATAAGTCACAATGCGGATTATGCGCCACATAAGCACGTATGACACAGCTAATTGGTATGTCATTCACACTCATCCCAGGCAGGAGACCCGCGTTGATAATAACTTGAGTAGTGCGGGAATAGAAACGCTGGCCCCTCGCATAAAGAAGCGCAAATGTAATAATTACACTGGTGAGGTGACCTATAAGATCAAGTCGTTTTTCCCGAACTATATTTTTGCTCGATTCGATGCGGCGAAGATATTGCATAAAATTCGGCACACCAGAGGTGTACATAGCGTGATTTGTTGCGGTACGACTCCGGCTGTAGTTGATAACTTAATTATCGCCACTATTCAATCACGGATGGGGCAAGACGGTTGTATCGAGGTCAAGGAAGCAATAAGGCTTGGAGACGAGGTAATAGTTGAAGACGGCCCGTTTAAACACTTTAGAGGCATATTTGAGCGAGAAACCAGTGACATCGACCGGGTTGTGGTATTACTACAGACTGTGAGCTATCAGGCCCATTTAGTGATCGAAAAAGAAATGCTAAGGAAGGTTGGTCAGTTTGATAATCAAGGAACAATAATGTGAGGTCGCGTAATGGGTTGTATTACAGACCAGGCCCATGAAAGCGCAATCCGCCCTGACCCCTGAAGGCTGATCTCTAGTTGTTATTCAAAATACGTTGAATAAAAAATGATGGTAGCTGACGGTATCTTATCCACGATCGGCCATACCCCTTTGATTAGATTAACGAGGGCTCTCGAAGACCTCCCTTTCCATCTCTATGCGAAGCTGGAGGCTTTTAACCCTGGTGGCAGCATTAAAGACAGAGCCGCCTTTTGCATAATCTACAATGCCCTAAGGACCGGTGAAATTCGGTCGGGGAGTACGGTCATCGAATCCAGTTCCGGCAACATGGGGATCGGATTGGCGCAAGCCTGCGCCTATTTTGGATTGCGCTTCATCTGCGTGGTAGATCCAAAGACCACCAGGCAAAATATACATATTCTTGAATCCTATGGGGCGGAAGTGGATGTCATCACCGAGCCGGACCCCGTCACGGGAGAGTTTTTGCCTGTTCGTATTCAGCGAGTGCAAACTCTTCTGCGATCGATCCCAAACAGTTATTGGCCCGACCAGTATTCGAATATACACAATGCCAGGGCGCATCACAGCACGATGCATGAGATCGTTACGGCTTTGAATGGTAGAGTTGACTTCCTGTTTTGCTCTGCCAGCACCTGCGGCACATTGAGGGGCTGCGCCGAATATGTCCGGGCGAATAACTTGGAAACCACGTTATTCGCTGTTGACGCTGAAGGCAGTGTGATTTTTGGAGGATTTCCGAAAAAACGACTCATTCCGGGACATGGCGCGGCCCGGCGGCCTGGATTGTACCAGGATGGACTGGCTGAATCTTGCATTCAGGTGTCGGATTTGGAATGTGTTATTGGTTGCCGCCGGCTTTTGCGGCGCGAAGCGATTATGGCTGGCGGTTCGTCAGGTGGTGTTTTGATGGCTGTCGAACGCATAAAACATAACATTCCTCAGAAGGCGGCCTGTGTTGTCATCTTTCCTGATCGCGGGGAACGCTACCTTGATACCATCTATTCGGACGTGTGGGTAAATGAACATTTTGGCGATGTCTCACATCATTGGCAACATCCAATAGGGACCATTGCGTGCGCAACGGCAACATTCACGTAAATTCCGTCGCGAAAGGAAGGGTGGTCGAAAGAATCCCTGAAGCAGGTATATCAACATTTTGAGGAGGAGTATTCGATGTCTTATAAAGTATATTTGTACAACATTCCCAAAGTTTCAGAAGACAGCAAGCGATCAATTCCCGTCCCGGACAGTCAGGTGAAGGTGTTCGACGGCGCCGACGACGCGAAGATCTTTGCCGCTGAGCATAAGAACAATTTCGACCGAGTTGTGCTGATGCAAGAAGACGGCGAGGGGCAAAGAATTGTCGTTAGATACATGGACGGTTTGTAAAAAGTCGTGGGGCATTTAACTTCGACTATCTCGAAAATTTCTGAGTATTCTGCAAGGGAGGCTATGAAATGAGTTGGCACGATCCTGATAAGGAAGATACGACGATCTACAAAGTTGTCGTAAACCATGAAGAACAGTATTCGATCTGGCCCGAGTATAAAGAGAACCCGCTCGGCTGGAAAGATGTCGGGAAGCTGGGGCTAAAGGCCGAATGCCTGGCCTATATCAAAGAAGTCTGGACCGATATGCGGCCTCTGAGTTTGAGGAAGAAGATGGAGGAAATGGCAAAGACTCCTCCTTCTCTTCCTCCCCCTCCTGATCCAAAGAGGAAGAGCAGGCCGCGCGAAAAGAGTCTGGTCGAGAGGCTTTGCGAAGGTGATCATCCGGTTGAAGCCGGACTCCGCCCGGAGAAGACGGTTAAGTTATTCAAGGAGGCCATTGATCGCAATTACGTTCACGTTAAATTCACAAACACTCGGGGGGGGACTGAACTAGGTGTCAGGTTGGACCGTGACTCCTGCGATTTCAGTCGAGCCGATTTTGAAAAGGCAATAGGTACTGTACACGTCGAAGGCGGGTTGACGTTGGATTATGTAAAGGTGCGATGCGTCGCCGACATCGATCTTAGTACCTTGGATGGGAGAGGTCACCTCATTAAGGTAGGAGCGGAATCCGAGGTTTGAAGGCGATCAGGGAGAGCGACTGTCGCCCGTAAACGGGGGCCGTAGCATGACCACTCAAGGCTTAGTTTGCAGATACTCGAGGGCAGGCAGCCTTAGTCTGGACGGCGGCCTTTCGATCAGATTTCTATATAACATTAAGGAGACGGCTATGAGTGATTTGGGAGTAATTGAGGCGATAAAGAATAATGACTATGCGACAGCGGAATTATTGATCTCGAAGGGCGCAGATGTGAATCAGCAGGATGAGCAGGGCTGGACCGCGCTGAACTTTGCGGCCGGTAAAGGGGATCTTGCCGCTGTCAAGTTACTCGTCGAAAGCGGAGCCGACGTCTTCAAGGTCGGAAGAGACTTGCGGACACCTTATAAGATTGCTCTTGCTGCCGGGCGCGTATCGGTTGTGAAGTATTTAATGGAGGTGGAAGATAGACGTTTCGGCGAACCGCTAGTACGGAAGGCTCGCAGGTATTCCAAGGCTTACTATCTGAAAGATCTGAGAGCATATCCGGCGTGGAGTGAGAGCCGAATCAATTGGAAAGAGAAGTCCGAAAACGGCCAGGATGCTTCCGGCGGTGATTTCACAGACGATAAAATCGTGTTTATTCATCAGGATCTGACCGTGACTGAGTCCGTGTGGCATAACGAAAACGTTATATTCAACAACGTCGGCTCGGCCTGGGAGGAGTTCTGCGTCAATTCCTTAAATTTTAAGGTCCCAACCGATCTAGACATGATCATTCCGAATGAGGATAAAAATTGATCCCGGAGCGCAACGATCGGAAAGACCGAGGCGACATAAACTAACATTTGAGCTATCTCCCATGATAGAGAGGCTGAGAGGTGAATATGAAACTTGGGGACGTATTGAAGAAGGAAAGAGAGCGTAAAAAATTGACCATCGAAGCTGTCGTGAATCGGATGGGGATTTCACTAGATCAGTACCAGGAGATGGAGGCTGGCGACTCCCAGGCCGAAGAGTGGGGCCCGCGGTTGTCGTCCATCGCGATTGCGCTCCAGACTCCTACTTCAAGGTTAATAGCCGAAACGGGAAAGTCGGCTCAGGCGAGATTGGTCGAGGGACAATGTGGCCGGTTGATCGGGTTATATCGAGAAAAGAGGGGATTCTCGCGGAAAGAACTGGCCGATAAGCTTGGAATCCCAGTTACGGATCTCGAATCTATTGAAAACGGCGGAACGTCACTTGAAATATATGCCCCGCTTTTATTATCGTTCGCCGAAATCATCGATCAGCCAATCTTTAACCTATTCTATCCTTGTGGATTGCCGCTCGAAAAGCTGACTGATTATCCATAGGTAAAGACTCCTGCCTTCGTTGGCGCCGAAACCGCGGATCGTGACGATAAAAGAGAGATGATCTATCACCAACAGTTGGCAAAAGTATGCCGGCCCGGGGGACTCGAACTGTTATCGAAAGCCGGCGGGATGAAAAACGGGCTGCGCCATTACAATCTGGGAAATTGCCGCAAGTCTGATTTAACTCTTACCTGGTGATGATTCCTGATAGCGCTACCTTAGTCGAGCTTCTTTGCTGGAGAGCTTCGAGACAACCGACCCGCCGTCTCTATACTTTTATCTCGGACGGAGAGCCGGATGGAGTCTCCTTAACTCTCGCGGAGTTAGACCGCAGGGCCCGGGCCATCGCTTCAAGGATTCAAGACGCCGGCGGGGCGGGCAAGCCGGTTCTGCTGCTTTATCCCCCAGGACTGGCATATATCGAGGCGTTCTTCGGCTCCCTATATGCGGGCGCGATAGCTGTACCTTCATATCTCCCCCGTTCCAATCCCACACTCGGTCGGCTAAAGGCCATCGTCGAAGATTCACAGTCCACAATCGCGCTCACCACATCGAAGGCCAGTTCCGGCGCCGAGTCGGTACTGGCGGAAGCAAGGCTTGCATCTATCGAGTGGCTTACGACCGATGATTTGCCCGCGGGCTTGGGGGAGCGCTGGCGGCAGCCAGAGACGGATCCTCATGCGCCAGCTCTGATTCAATATACCTCAGGTTCTACAACCACGCCGAAGGGTGTCGTGATCAGCCACAGCAACCTGTTGCACAACCAGCGGACAATTAAACAGAAATTCGAACAGACATCCGAATCTATTATTGTTAGCTGGCTGCCCCTGTATCACGATATGGGGCTCATTGGAAATGTGATACAGCCTCTCTATGTAGGCGCTCAGTGCATATTGATGCCGCCGGCGGTATTTCTGCGGCGCCCATATAAATGGCTTCAGGCAATAACCCGATTTAGGGCGACGACCAGTGGCGGACCGAATTTTGCCTACGATCTTTGTGTTCGCAGGGTCAGCCCCGAAATGCGGAAGACTCTCGACCTCAGTAGTTGGAACGTCGCCTTTAATGGCGCCGAGCCTGTGCGAGCCGATACCCTGGAGCGGTTCGCAGAGGCTTTCGCCGGCAGCGGTTTCCGCCGTGAGGCGTTTCGTCCCTGCTATGGACTGGCCGAGGCTACGTTGATGGTCTCCGCAAGCAGAAAATCCAGCCTGGCTATTAAGAGCTTTCAGGCAAAGGCGCTTGAGTACAATCAGGCTGTCGAGGCTGCTGAACAAGATAAAGAAGTCCGACGACTCGTGAATTGCGGAAAAGGGTTGCCGGATCAAAGAATCGCCATCGTTCATCCTGAACGGTTGACCGAATGTTCAGAGGGTCAGATAGGCGAGATCTGGGTCTCGAGTCCCAGCGTAGCCCAGGGATACTGGAAGCGACCTAAAGAAACGGGGCAGATTTTCGGGGCCAGGATTATAGATGTCGGAGAAGGGCCGTTCCTGCGCACCGGTGACCTGGGATTTCTCAAGGACGGGGAGTTAATCGTCACTGGGCGTCTCAAGGATTTGATTATTATTCGTGGTCAAAATTTCTACCCTCAGGATATCGAGTTCACGGCCGAGCAGAGTCATAGCGCGTTGCGACCGGGGTGCGGGGCCGCATTCTCAATTGAGATCGCAGGCGAAGAAAGAGTGGCGCTGGCCTATGAAATAAAAAAACAGAGCGGGCTTGAACTCGACGAGGTGATAGAGACCATCCGGCAGGCGCTGATCAGAGAGCACGAGCTGAGAGTTTATGCGATAGTACTGATAAAACCACAAGGTGTTCCAAAAACCTCCAGCGGCAAGGTCCAGCGCAATCTTTGTAAAGAACGATTTTTGGCCGGAAGACTCGATGTCATAACGAACAAGGTCTTCGATGATTCGGGTCTGACTCAGAGTGAACATCCGATCACGCACAAGGCCCTACTTGATCTCGGCCCGGAGCGGCGTCGACACCTGTTGATCGACTATCTCTGTCGACATCTGGCGTCGGCTTTGAAAATAGATGTCGCCGACTTAGACCCCAGTCAGTCGACGGCCGGCCTCGGAATCGATTCACTGATGGCCGCCGAGATAAACAATCTGATCGAAGCTGACTTGAACTTAACGCTGAACCTGGAAGATTGGCTCCGAGGAAGGAGCATTGCTCAGATTGCGGATGAGTTGCTCGAGCAGTTATCGGAGGCGCCTCACAAAGACCGGCCCCCAACCAGCCTCATTAATGAGCCGTCGGAAGGGAGAGGGGAGTTTCTCGCACAACTGGTTAGTAAAGCCGGCAGTGGAGATCTATCGCATCAATTGTCCTCCGAACAAGAGCGGCTTTGGTTTCTCGACAAGCTGAGGCCTGGTAACCCCATCAATAACATTACTGCCGTCGTTAGAATTAGCGGTAACCTTAGTTTATTTGCGTTGGAACAGGCGATCAATAAACTTATCCAGCGGCAGCAGAGTTTACGGACCGCCTTTGACGTCGTTAAAGGGCAGCCAGTTCAGGTAATTATTCATCCGCCGGCTCTGACATTTCCTGTCGTCGAACTGAGAGGGTTGTCCGGGGCGGAGGGGGAGACGCTCATCGAGGAAATGAGTGTCGATCAGTCCTTGATTTCCTTCGACCTGGCCGAAGGAATGTTATTTCGAGCTACCCTCTGGCGCCTGGGTAATGAGGATTACGTGGCCCTCTTTACTTTTCATCACATCACTTCCGATTTCGAGTCGATTCAAATATTCTTCGAAGAGCTAGGCGTTATTTACGACTCTTTCAGTCGCGGAGAAGCTTTATCGATATCAGAATTGCCGATTCAGTATGTAGATTTTGCCAGCTGGCAACGTCAATGCCTCCAGGAAAATTTACTAGAAAAACAAATATCCTATTGGAGGACACATCTATCCGGAGTCCGATCAATGCTGGAGTTGCCTGTCGACTCCAGGGGCCCGGAAACTAGAAGCTTTCGGGGGGCCGCCCGGTCATTTGTATTACCGTTTGATACTTCCGAGATGTTGAGGGATTATGCCCGCAGGGAAGGCGTCACGGTCTTCATGGTGATGCTGGCAGGGTTCAAGGTTTTATTGTACCTATTAACAAAGCAAGATGACATTCTAGTCGGCACGCCTACTAACGGTCGCATTTTGCCCGAGCTAAAAAACCTCATAGGTTTCTTTGCTTACCCTCTTGTAATGCGTACCAAGTTACACGGCAATCCAACTTTTCAAGAGCTTGTGATTCGCGTGCGCGACACCGCTCTCGCGGCATACGCCCATCAGAATGCCCCTTTCGCTAAAGTCGTAGAGGCTACGAGGCCCGAAAGGCAGGGCGGTCATTCACCGCTGATTCAGGTAATATTTGGCTTTTTGAGGGCCTCCTCGAGCGCACAAGATCTGGCTCATATTCGCCTAGGCCTGACGGATGTCGTACAGCCGGCTACGGATTTTGATCTTTCGTTGACGATGGTCGAGCGAGATCAAAACATCCATGGGAGGTTAATCTCCGGGGCCGGTCTTTTCAGTCCCGAGACTACCGGACGGCTGGTGAACTCTTATTGCGAAATCTTGCAGAAGTGTGTTCAACAACCAGAGTTGAGATTATCCGAAATCGGGTTGGACGAAGAATTAGAAAAACGAGTACAGACAAAATGTAAAGAGAGATCGCAACGTCAGATAGTGATTGCCGCGACGTTCACGGCCGAGCCGATTGAGCAGCCTCTCCGCATTTGGACGGAGAGACTCAGCCTCCCCTCGAAAATTGAATTCGCCCCGTACAATCAAGTGTTCCAACAGTTATTGGACCCTTCGAGTCTTCTGTCCAAAAACAAAAACGGAATCAACATCCTTCTGATACGGTTTGAAGATTGGCGCAGATATGTAGGAACTATCGCCGGCGGGCTCCTGTTCGATCAGGAGACTCGAACAACAATCGAGCGGCAGGTAAGGGACCTTACGCGAGCCATTCGTTTCGCGGCAGATGGCTCGACAACGCCTTATCTGGTCTGCGTCTGTCAGGCATCACCCGCGATTCAAGCCGAGGCCGATAATTCGACGTTTTTAGAAAAGATGGAAGACTTATTGGAGTCGGCGCTGGCTGAAATCAACGGCGTCTATCTAGTTAGATCCACAGAATCACGAGCCATCTTTCAAGTGTCGGACTATTATGATTCAACCGGAGATCGGATCGGTCATATCCCCTATACCCCGCTTTTCTTCGCTGCGCTCGGCACAACTGTGGCTCGGAAGATCAGCGCCATGCATCGGCCGCAGCCGAAAGTCATAGTCCTGGATTGTGATGGAACCTTATGGAAGGGGGTGTGTGGAGAAGATGGGGCCTGGGGCATTGACATTGATCGGGCGCGCAAGGCCTTCCAAGAATCAATTGTCGTGCAACGCGAAAAAGGAAGGCTGATCTGTCTATGTAGTAAAAATAATGAGGCGGATGTGTTCGAAGTCTTCACGCTCAGAACGGAGATGCCGATCCGGCTCGACCATCTCACCGCATGGCGTATTAATTGGCTCCCGAAATCACAGAATCTGAAATCGCTTGCCGCCGAACTCAAGCTAGGGTTGGAGAGTTTTATTTTCATTGATGATAACCCGATCGAGTGTGCGGAGGTAGAAGCAAATTGCCCTGAAGTATTGACGCTGCGGCTCCCCGAAGATCCCGAGAGCATTGCGGACTTCCTCGATCACATCTGGGCGTTGGATCAACTGAAGACGATCGAAGAAGATAAGAATCGGGCTTCCTTGTATCAACAGAACGTTTTGCGCGAACGCCTCCGTCAAGGCGCCCCGTCGCTAGAGAAATTTTTAGCGGAGTTGGACCTCCGCGTCCAGGCATCGAAAATGAGTGCGCATCAAGTCCCCAGAGTAGCGCAGCTGACACAGCGAACGAATCAATTCAATTTCACTGGCATGAGGCGTTCTGAAAATGAAGTCCAGAGGCTATGCTCGTCCGAAAGCCTGGAGTCCTTAGTGTTCGAAGCTAAGGACCGTTTTGGGGATTATGGGCTTGTCGGCGCGATTCTGTTCCTGGTTGAATCCGGTATTATCAACGTGGATACTTTTTTGCTTAGCTGTCGTTCGTTGGGCCGAGGCGTTGAGCATAAGATGCTCGCCGAACTTGGGGCTATTGCGTTGGAACGTGGGGCCGACCAGGTCCGGGTCAAATTCTTTCCAACCGGACGAAATCAGCCGGCGCTGGATTTTCTGGAAAGTGTCGGAGGCGGATTTAAACAATCTCTTCCGAATGGTTACCTTTTCAGTTTTCCTGCGGAATTTGCCGCGGAGATCGTTTACGACCCGCGGGATACGAAGTCGGGAGTTCTGAACAGCGCTCCGGTTGAGATTTCGGGTTCCAACTCAACTGTTTCCACAGATGGCCAGCCAGCGCGGATACGATTAACCCGAATCGCTACCACCCCTGATACTCCCAGACAGATTCTTGACGAACTCAGAGTCTTGCGGAGAAACAATGTAGCGGAGATCAAAGCGCCAGTTGTTACTCCCCGCACCTCCACGGAAAAAAGGCTGGCCAGCATCTTTTCCGAACTTTTAAGTGTAGAACAGGTTAGCCTTGACGATGATTTTCTGGAACTCGGGGGGCACTCACTCTTGGCTATTCGATTAATTTCCAACGTGCGTGAAGCTTTCGGTGTAGAAGTGCCGTTATCGACGGTTTTGGCCGATGGTTTTACGATAGAAAACCTTGCTGTAGCCATTGAAACTCTTCAAATTGAGCATGCCGATTCTGGCGCTGTCACGGAGATGCTTAACGAACTGGACCGGCTGACAGATGAAGAAATAGAGGCGTTGCTCGCCGGTGAATCGAATCAGTCATAAGCCAATACTCGCCAGAGATTGCCGCCATAACATTACCCAGGGTCAAATTGTTATCTGATCCGCGCCTGGTACAAGGGTCTGAACATCTTAATGAGCCGCTGAGGTTAGCAGCATGCGGAATTTTCCTGAGCAATTCGTCCCCCAATCTGATAGCAAAACTGCATTGAGTGGAGAGCAGGAAAAGGTTTTGGCCGATCGGATAGAGCGCCTTTCGCCCGACAAACGGGCGCTCCTCGCTCTCAGATTACGGTCGAAGTCGCTGAACGTTGCCGAGAGGGAATCGATTCGTGAGATCGTTCGAAGAGAAGGTACAAATGAATTTCCCCTCTCGTTCGCGCAACAGCGGTTGTGGTTCATCCAGCAGTTGGAGCCGGAGAGCCCAGCCTACAATACGCAGATTGCATTGTGGTTGCGTGGAATTCTCGAGGTTGCGGCGCTGCGCCAGAGCCTGAACGACATCCCGCGGCGCCACGAGGCCTTGCGGACAAGGTTCGTTGTCACCGACGGACGGCCATACCAGGTGATTGATGAACCGGCGGAGGTCGATCTGCCAGTCTACGACCTCAGCGGGCTGGCGTCGGACGAACAGACGCGGGTGGCGCAGACCATTGCCCGTCAGGATGCGGCGCGGCCGTTCGATCTGGAGAAGGGGCCAGTGTGGAGGGCCGGGCTGGCTCGCCTGAGAGAGGATGAGCATCTGCTGGTGGTCTGTCTCCATCACGTGGCCGGAGACGGCTGGTCGATGGGAGTGTTCGTCAAGGAGTTCAGCCGGCTCTATGAGAGATATCGGGAAGGAGTGGGATCGGGATTGGTCGAACCGGCGGCGCAGTATGCCGATTATGCGATCTGGCAGCGAGAGTGGCTGCAGGGAGAGGCGCTGGAGGAGCAGTTGAGCTACTGGCGGAAACAGTTGTCGGGAGCGCCGGTCCTGGAACTGCCGACCGACAGACCGCGGCCAACGGCGCCGAGCCAGCGTGGGGCGAGCGTGCAGGTAAGCCTGCCGGCCGAGTTGACCTGGAGCTTGAAGCGGTTGTCGCGGGCTGAGGGAGTGACGTTGTTTATGACCCTCTTGACCGGGTTCCAGGCGCTGCTCGCCCGCCATTCGGGACAGAGCGATATCGCGGTGGGGACGCCGATCTCGGGCCGCAATCGGGCGGAGATCGAAGGGTTGATCGGCTTCTTCGTCAACACTCTGGTGATGAGGACGAGAGTCGAAGCGGGGATGAGAGTGAAGGAACTGTTGAGTCAGGTTCGGGAGACGGCCTTGGAAGCCTATCGGCATCAGGACCTGCCCTTCGAGAAGCTGGTCGAGGAGTTGCAGCCGGAACGGAGTCTGAACCGCGAGCCGTTCTTTCAGGTGATGTTGGCTTTGCAGAATGCGCCCGGAGGCGCGATCGAACTGTCGGGACTGCGGATCGAGCCGGAGCCGGTGGGGACGACCACTGCCAAGTTCGACCTGTTGCTGTCGATGGAGGAGGTGGGAGATGAACTGCGCGGGACGTTGGAGTATGCGACAGACCTTTATGAAGGGGTAAGAATCCAGCGGATGGTGAGTCATCTGGGGAGAGTGCTGGAGAAGATGGCGGAGGACGTGGGGCGGGAGGTGGGAGAGATCGATCTGCTGACAGAGTGGGAGAGGCGGCAGGTACTGGTTGAGTGGAATGAGACCTGGGCGGCGCGTCCGGAAGAGAGCGTGGTGGGGCTCTTTGAGCGACAGGTCGAGATGAGGCCGGAGGCGGTGGCCGTGGTCTTCGGGGATGAGCAGGTGAGTTATGGAGAATTGGAGCGACGAGCCAACCGGTTGGCCAACTGTCTGCTGGCCGGGGGAGTGAGAATCGAGAATCGTGTAGGAGTGTGTGTCGAACGCTCGGTGGAGATGGTGGAGGCGGTATTGGGAGCGCTCAAGGCTGGAGCAGCCTGTGTGCCGCTCGACCCCGCCTACCCGCTTGAGCGTCTCCGGTATATGGTCGCGGATGGAGGGGTTGAGTGGCTGGTGACGGCAGGCGCGGCGGCCGACCACCTGCCTGGAGAGGGCCTGACGCAGGTTCTCCGGCTGGACCGGGACCGTGAATTGATCGAAGTCGAGGCGGCGACGCCACCGCGAGTCCCCGTGGACCCAGACAATCTCCTATACGTTATCTACACCTCCGGGTCCACAGGAAGGCCCAAAGGTGTGGCGCTCTCTCACGCGGCCATGGCCAACCTGATCTATTGGGATGGAACGGTGCTGGAGGCCCCATCCCGGATGCTGCAGTTCTCGTCGTTGAACTTTGACGCGAGCTTTCACGAGTTATTCCTGACCTGGGCGTTTGGGGGCGCGATAGTGCTGACGACGCGAGAGCAGCAACGGGACCCGCATATGCTGAGCCTGGAGATTCGCGAGAAGAGAGTGGAGAGGCTCAACCTGCCGGCGGCGGTTGTCGACGGGGTAGTGGAAGAGCTGGCGGCCATTGGTTGCGACTCTGTCCGCGAGTTGATCTCCACCGCCGAACAGATGCAGATCGGGGAGCAATGGTGGCGGTGGTTGGAGCGGGAGGGCTGCGCAGTCTGGAATCAATACGGCCCATCGGAAACCCATGTCATAACGGCCTGGAAGGCTTGGAGCGGAGAAGCCGGAGACCTGGGGCATCCGCCGATCGGTAAACCTATCGCCAATTGCCAGACCTATATCTGCGACAACAGAATGCAGCCTGTCCCAATGGGAGTCGTAGGCGAGTTGTACCTTGGAGGAATTGGTGTGGCGCGGTGCTACCTGAACCGGCCCGAACAGACCGCCGAGCGATTCGTTCCGGACCCACACAGCCGGAGCGAGGGAGGGCGTCTATATAGGACTGGCGACCTGGCCCGCCATCTCCAGGACGGAGGGATCGAGTATCTGGGGCGGATCGACAGCCAGGTGAAGATTCGGGGTTACCGGATCGAACTTGGGGAGATAGAAGTTGTGCTGCGCCAGCAGCCAGGGATCGCGGAAGCGGCAGTGGCGGTGCGCCAGGAGGGCGCCGGGGATAAGCGTCTGGCCGCCTACGTGGTGGCCGAGCCCGGAGCGCAGGCCGACTTCGGCGCATTGCGGTCGGCCCTGCGGGAGCGCCTGCCGGAGTATATGGTTCCGGCAGCCTGGATGGAGTTGGACAGCCTTCCGTTGACCGCGAATGGGAAGCTTGACCGGAGATCGTTGCCGGCGCCGCAGCATGAAGCCCATTGCGGCGAGGTCGCCCCCCGGACGCCGGTTGAGGAGATTTTGGCGGGCATCTGGTCGGAAGTGTTAGATCTGGAGAAGGTCAGCGTGGAGGCGAACTTCTTTGAACTGGGTGGCCACTCGTTGTTGGCGACGCAGGTAGTCTCGCGAGTGAGGAGCGCGTTCGGCGTAGAGATCGGGGTAAGGAGCCTGTTTGAAGCGCCGACTATTGCGGGCCTGGTCGAGAAGATGACCCAGTTGGAGCCGCGAGCAGGCGATCTTGAGATGACCGCCCGCATTTTGCAGGAACTACAGCATATTTCCGAAGACGAAGCGATAGGAATGCTCGGCCACGATCTGTCAACAGCTGAAGAAGAGCGGTAAACGTCCGATACCTATCGGCATTGCAGTCAGTTCAGCCCATCAAAATATCACGCAACATAATAAAACAGCTTACGCCGATTATCAGAGATTATCAAAGGTACTGTCTATGCGACTAACAAATGCTCAGGTAGATAGCTATGATAGAGATGGTTTTTTATGTGTAGAGAACCTCTTTTCCAAAGCGGAGATCGATATTTTATTGCGCGAAACCCAGAGAGAATTCTCCGTTGATGCTCCGCGAAAGATCAAAGAGAAGAGTGGAGCAGTCCGGTCTGTTTTTGCCTCGCATCTGACCAATGAAGTATTTAAGCGCCTTTCGCGCCTACCGAGGTTGGTCGAGCCGGCAATGCAATTATTGGGCGAGGAGGTCTATGTACATCAGTTCAAGATAAATGCCAAAATTGCTCTCGAAGACAATCATTGGGCCTGGCATCAGGATTTTATTTATTGGCATAAGGAAGATGCGATGCCTCAGCCACAGGTATTGACGGCGGCTATCTTCTTGCAGAACGTCACTGACTACAATGGGCCGATATTGGTAATCCCCGGCTCACATAAGGAGGGGATGATTGATCTGCAAGCGCAAGCTATTTCCTCCGGGGAGAATGATGGTTCTAACGGACCTGATCCCAGCCCTTTCTGGATGTCGACGCTCACCGCGGACCTCAAATATCAGATCAATCGAAAAATTCTTTCTAAGCTCCTGTCTAAAAGCCATATCCATGCGAGCAAAGGCTTGGCCGGCACGACGATGCTTTTCCACGGCAACCTCGTTCATGCTTCCGGCAATAATCTATCGGCGTCTGATCGGTTAGTCATTTTTGTTACTTACAACAGTATGAGGAACAAGCTGGGAGATGTTCAGAGGCTGCGACCGGAGTTCATCACTAGCCGCGACTTCACCCCAATCACTCTTGTGCCGGACGATGCCCTGCTAAAAATGGAGGTTGGCAAAAATGGGTGAGGCTCCAGACTCTAGCTCTCTTCTCTCTCCAGCCAAAAAGGCGCTGTTGAGGCAGCGGCGCAGGGAGGCGGGAATCGCATCCAGGCCCGCAGACATTATTCCAGTTCGCAAACAGTCCGGGCCCTGTCAGTTGTCCTATGCGCAACAGCGGTTGTGGTTCATCCAGCAGTTAGAGCCGGAGAGCCCAGCCTACAACATGAAGATTGCATTGTGGTTGCGCGGAATTCTTGAGGTTGCGGCGCTGCGCCAGAGCCTGAACGACATCTCGCGGCGCCACGAGGCCTTGCGGACAAGGTTCGTTGTCACCGACGGACGGCCATACCAGGTGATTGATGAACCGGCGGAGGTCGATCTGCCAGTCTACGACCTCAGCGGGCTGGCGTC
>Ga0209382_10002303_pt1 | contig 28078 bp, 24 predicted proteins | sample SoiMetdeltSBSDD5_FD_187599 | JGI IMG/M metagenome (GOLD analysis project Ga0209382, IMG submission 187599) | Bulk soil microbial communities from a Populus tree surrounding site in Tennessee, USA - Soil MetaG P. deltoides SBSDD5 (SPAdes) (version 2) | ecosystem: Environmental > Terrestrial >... | reverse complement strand
AAGATCTGGCCGAGCGTCCCTGCCTGCTGCGCCGCCCACGCCTTGCCCGGGGTGGCGAGCCCGCGGACGAGCGCGATCTTGCCGGCGGCGCGCGCCAGCTCCGCCGGGCTTCCGTCACCGACGTCGACGAGCTCACCCTCCAGAGCGTCCGCGGACGGAGAAAACGAATGCGTGAGCCCCTGGATGACAGTGCCGTCGGCCAGGCGCACCTCGCCATGCACGGGCAAGCTGATGTAAGCGTCGATCTCCCACCGCTCGACGTCCAGGCCGTAGGCCTTCAGGGTCCGCTCGATGTAGTCGAAGGCCTGCGCCTCGCCGGCGCTGCCTGACTCGCGCTCCCGGGCCGCGATCGTCCCGACGTGGTCCATCAGCGTCTGCGTGGAGACCTCGCCCGCGAGCTTGGACTCGAGCGGATCGCGATAGTCCCACGGCGCCGTCACGCGCTCACCTCGCAAAAAAGGATGGCGCGCATGATGCGGCGAACGTTCGGGAGTGTCAACGGCCAGGGAGAACCTGCCTGTTCGCACAGCGTCGCGTGCCGTACTGGCCGTCGCAAGCCTCAGGTCGAACCACCGCATTTCGCGTTAACCGCGCGTAAGCAAAGCACTGCGAGAGTCGGCACGGGCCTTGCCATAAGAAGGGGCACGATGACGGACTACACGCGGGACACGCCGTCGCTCGGTCGGACGTACTGTCCCGGCTGCGAACCCGAAACGGACCCGACCTCGGAGATCCTCGACGTGCGGTGGTGCGACGCGCATGCACTGCAGCACGAGGGGACCGACGACGGCCTCGTCAGCGCCACGGCATATCTGCTGGGCAGCGTCGAAGCCGGTGGCGAGGACAACCGACGCTGGTGCGAGATCCTGCACCGGCGGCGCCCCGCCACATCGATTCCCGTTCAGCGCAGCTAGGCCAGCGCCACCAGCTCGTCGAGGTTGCGGTAGCTCATCGCGCGGCGGCCTGTCTCGAGGTCGCCGATGATCGCGATGAGCCGCTCGGTCAGCGGCATCGCCAGGTTCATCTTCTGAGCCTTGGCGACAGTCGCGCCGAGCAGCGCGCCGACTTCGGTCCGACGCCGGCGCACGGCAAGGTCCCTCCAGATCCCGGTCTTTGTTTTGGTGTGCGCGCGGTAATGCTCGGCGATCACCGCCATCGCGCGCGCACGCGCCGCACCGTCGCCGCGCGCCGCCGCGCGATAGTCGGCCGGATCGTACTCGTCGAACGCCTCGAGCCGGATACCTGCCGCGTCGGCCACACGCATGCTCTCCATGACCAGCGTGACGAGCATGCGCTGCACCTCGGGAGAGCGCTCCACGACCTCGTACACGTGAGCGTCCACCACGGCCGTGGCAATGAGCAGCGCGCCGTAGACGTGCTTGGCCCATGTGTAGCCAAGGATGTTGTCGCTAACGCGCGTCGGGGCGACGACGTCGAGCAGCTTGGCCAGCCCGTTCACCCGTGCGCTGCGCCGGCCGTCCAGCTCGCCCAGGACCAGCGCGCCCTCACCGCCATGCAGGATCCGCCCGGGCGCCGTCCAGTCCGCCGCCCAGTTGACCAGGCAGCCCACCGTACGGCGCTCGCCGACTGCGGCGGCAATCAGCTCTTCGTTGAGGCCGTTCTGCATCGAGACGATCGCGCCGTCCTGCGCGAGTCGCGGGGACAGCACGTCGAGGGCCGCCGGCGTGTCCTGGGACTTCACGGCCAGGAGCACGAGCTCGAGATTGGCGCCGAGCGCATCCGGGGTGATCGCGCGGACCCGCACGGTCTGGCTTCCGCCGCGCCTCTCGATCGTGAGACCGCCTGCGTTCATCGCGGCCACGTGGTCGGCGGCCTTGTCGACGAGCAGGACGTCATGGCCGGCTCCAGCGAGCGCCGCGCCAGTGATGCCGCCGATGGCGCCGGCGCCGAAGACGGTGATGCTCACGCGAGGAAGTTCGTGACGGCGTCCGCGAAGGCCTGAGGCGCCTCCCAGGGCAGCATGTGGCCGGCGCCCTCGATCATCTGCACGCGAGCGCGGGGGATCAGCGCTTGCCACTGCGCCGCGTACGCCGGGGCAATGAGCCGGTCCTGCGCGCCCCACAGCACGAGCGTGTCGGCGGTCAGCCGGTAGAGGCGCTTCGAGAGCCGCCGGTTGGGAATGGGAAAGAGGATCTTGCCGGCCATGGCCAAACGGCGCTGCGTGACGATGTAGAAGTCCTTCAGCGCCTCCATGTCCGAGAGGTCGGCGCCGCCGGTGAGCAGCGCCGCGCCCCGCTGCGGATCGACGAACAGCACCTCGGCGATCTCGTGGGGGAGCATCGCGAAGATGTCGGGGATCGGCCGGTCTTCGAGCCAGAGGCCCGCCGCACCGACGAGCACCAGCCGCGACAGATCACGCGGCGCCAGGCACGCCATCTCGGCGGCGATCATCCCGCCCATCGAATGACCGATGAGGTGCGGCTGCGAGAGTCCCAGCGCGTTCACGAGATCCCAGCCGTGCAGCGCGAAATCGAGCATGTCTTCGAGCAGCTCGTCGCCGGTCGACTCGCCGTAAGCCGGCCACTCGGGCGCGAACACGTGATGGCGCTGCGCGAGCAGGTCGAGAAACGGATTGTCGGCGAGGAGGCCGCCGGCGCCGTGGAAGAACACGACGGGCGCGCCGCTGCCCGCTTCCAGCACGCGGCAGCGCGTGCCCTTCGCGGTGTCGACGACCTGCCACTTCATCGCGGCCACTCGACGTGCTTCTTCTCGGCCCCCGGCCGCTGCTCCTCGGGACGCAGGCGATCGTCCATGGGATGGATCCACCAGCGCTCGTCGTGTTTGTAATCCGGCCAGAGGTCGCGCAGCCGCGGCATGACCTTTTCCGCGAAGAGCTTGGAGGAGTGGCGTGTTTTCCAGTCCGGCATGTTGCCGTTGTGGAACAGGCAGAACAGGTGGCCGATGCGCAGACCCTTGATGCACTCCTCCAGCTGCTGGCGCACGGTCTCGGGACTGCCCGCGATGACGAACCGCTCGTCCACGAGCTGCTTCCACGTCAGGTTCTCGAGGATCTTCTGGCGCGCGCGCGTGAGTTGCGACAGCGCGCCGTACTTCACCGTCGCCATGGTGCGGTAGCCGGGCGGGTCGGCGAACGGCGGGAAGATGTGCAGGCAGCGGTTGAAGAAGTAGAGGCAGTGCTCGGCGTAGAGCCGTTCGGCTTCAGCGTCCGTGTCCGCCACGCAAATGATCTGGGCGAAGGCGGCGCGGTACGGGGACTCGTCTTTCCCGCGCTTCGCGACGCGCTCCCAGTAGCCGTCGAGCAGCGACTTGCCGCGCAGGTAACCGAAGAACGACAGGTACGAGTAGTTGTAGTCGTAATCGAGGCAGAAGTCCCACGTCTCGATGGAGCCGCCGCCCGGAATGTAGATCGGCGGGTGCGGCTTCTGGATCGGCTTGGGCCAGCAGTTTACCCAGCGCAGCTGGTTGTACTTGCCGTCGAAGGCGAAGGGCTCCTCGCTCGCCCACGCCTTCATGATCATCTCGTGCGCCTCGCGATACTTGTCGCGCGTCAGCGCTGGAATCTGGCCGTAGCAGAAGTTGGTGTCCATCGACGTGCCGACCGGGAAGCCGGCGACCAGCCGGCCGCCCGACATCACGTCGAGCATGGCGAACTCCTCGGCCACCCGTATAGGAGGGTTGTAGCCGGCGATAGAGTTCCCGATGACACAGATGGCCGCCCGAGATGTCCGCCGCGTGAGGGTCGCGGCAATCAGGTTCGGCGAGGGCATGAGGCCGTACCCGTTCTGGTGGTGCTCGTTGCACCCGATGCCGTCGAACCCCAGGGTCTCGGCGTACTCGAGCTGGTCGAGATACGTGTGATAGACGTTATGGCCGCGACGAGGGTCGTAGAGCGTGTTCGGGATGTCGACCCAGACCGAGCGGTGCCGCTCCCGGAAGTCGTCGGGCAGGTACGGCCACGGCATGAGGTTGAACCAGGTGAACTTCATAGCGTGCGCGATCCTAGCACGTAGTCCGGCCGCCGACACCCGGTGACGTCCAATGTCGGGCGGTCGACGCCGCTTGTAATCGTGCGCGCGCCAAAGCGTTGGAGTTGGGCACTCACAAATCCGGCTCGCCACTTGCTTGCTGATTCGGCACTTTGCCGCTGGAGGGCGTCGCGTATGCGCTTCGGGTTGCCTGAACGGTTCGTCAGCGACATCGGCATCGACCTCGGTACCGCCAACATCGTCGTGCACGTCCGCGGCCGCGGCATCGTGCTCTCGGCGCCCTCGATCATCGCCATCGACCGGCGGGATCGCTCCGTGGTGGCCGTCGGCCACGACGCTAAGGCCATGCTCGGCCGCACCCCGGACTACATCGAGGTCATCCGGCCGCTGAAGGGCGGGGTCATCGCCGACTTCGACGCCGCCGAGATGATGCTGAGACAGCTGGTCGGCCGGATCCGACGCCAGCCGTTTGGCCGGTCCCGCATGATCATCGGGGTGCCGTTCGGCATCACCCCGGTCGAGGAGCGTGCGGTCCGCGAGCTGGCGATCCAGGCAGGCGCCCACAGCGTCCATCTCGTGCAGCAGCCGATCGCGGCGGCCATCGGCGCCGGGCTACCGATCCACGAGCCCGGCGGCCACGTCGTGGTCGATCTGGGCGCGGGTACGACCGAGGTGGCCGTCATGTCCCTCTCCGGCGTTGTCCTCTGTCAGTCCGGGCGGCTGGCCGGCGACGACCTGAACGAGGCGATCATCCAGTACATCAAGAAGCACTACAACGTACTGGTCGGCGAGCGCCGGGCCGAAGAGATCAAGCTCACGCTCGGTGTGCGGCGGGCCAGCGGGGAGCCGCAGCGGATCGAGGTCAAGGGCGCCGACGTCGTGGCGCGCGTGCCCAAGGCCATCGTGATCACCGAGGACGAGGTGCGGGAGGCCGTGCACGACTGCCTGTCGGGCATCGTCGCCACCGTACGGTCGTCGCTCGAGCGCACGCCACCCGAGATCGCGGCCGATATGGTCGACAACGGCATCGTCCTCACCGGCGGCGGCGCGCTGCTGACCGGCCTCGACGAGGTGGTCCATAAGGAGACGCATCTGCCGGTGGCCGTCGCCGCCGAGCCCCTGTCCTGCGTGGCGCGCGGGCTGGGGACCCTGCTGGGCGACATCGGCCTGCTGGAGCGCATCGCGCTGCACTCGTAGCCGGCGGAGGGCGCATCGGGCGGCGGCGGGCCGGAGCATCGGCCGGCGCCGAATTTTCGACAGCTTCGAGGCCTCCTACGCAAATAATGGTCCCAAGGGCGTCACTGAACCGATTGCCATGGAGGGACCAGATGACGGCTACGCAGCGCAGGATGCGGGTGCGGAGACGGAAGGCCGATCGGAATGTCGCGCGCGCAAAGCGCGCGGTCAAGGCGCTCACGCGCCGGCTACGCCGTGCGACGATGACGCTCAACAAGCGTCAGGCCGCGCGCAAGAAGATCTCGTAGTCTCGCTGCCTCACTCGCGCAGGTACAGCCGCGCGAAGTGGTGGTCGATGACTTCGCCGTCCACGCCCACGGCGAAGTTGGAAGTGATGAGCCCAAGTGCACCGGCGAACACCCCGTCGCCGCCGGTCACGGTCCACATGACGGCGCCGCGCGTCCAGCCCGGGATCGGGCTGGGCGCAACGGTGCCGCGGCCGACCGTCACGAACGAGACGCGGCCGGCCCGGCCGTAGGTGATCGTGCCGTCCTCCACGAACGAGCCGTCGTCGAAGCGCTCCACCCGCGACTCCAGCACCGCCTGCTCGCCCTCAACGGGCTCCACGCGCGTGCGCACGCCATCCCTGCCCATCACGGTCGTCAGCGTCTGACTGGGCGCGGTCGACGTGGCCCGGCGCTTGGAGGCGTCGCCGGCCGCCGGCCCCGCGCGGCCGCGGAATTCCAGCGCAAAGACGACCTCGCGCATCAGAAAACGATCAGCCCCCGCGACAGCTCACCGGCGGCCAGCGCCCGGAACGCCTCGTTGGTCTCGTCCAGCCCGTAGCGGCGCGTGATCAGCTCGTCGATCTTCAGCCGGCCGCTGCGGTAGAGCGCCACCAGCCGCGGCAGATCCTCGCGCGTCCGGGCGCTGCCATAGCTCGAGCCCCGGATGACGCGCTCGCCGGTTACCAGCGGCCGGACGTCGAGCGGCAGGGTCGCGCCCGTCGCCGGCACGCCGATGACGACGCAGGTGCCGCCGGGGGCCAGCGCGTCCGCGGCCTGGCCGACGGCCCGCGCGTCGCCGACCGCGACGAAGGTGAAGTCGGCTCCGCGGCGGGTGATGTGCCGAATCTCCGCCACGGGGTCGGTCTTCGAGGCGTCAACGGTGTGCGTGGCTCCGAGGGCCTCGGCCTGCTCGAGCTTGGCTCCCACGACGTCGACCGCGATGATCGGCTGCGCCGCGACCATGGCGCCGCCCTGGACGACGTTCAGCCCGACGCCGCCAACGCCGAAGACGGCCATGCTGGCGCCCGGCGGCACCGCGGCGGTGTTGATGACGGCGCCGACGCCGGTCATGACCGAGCAGCCGATGAGGGCCGCGCGGTCCAGCGGCATGTCGGGGTCGATCGCGATCGCGGAGGACTCGGCGACCACGGTGACCGATGCGTAGGTCGCCACGTGGCCGTACTGATAGACGGGCTTGCCGCCCAGCGACAGACGCGTGGTGCCGTCCGGGAGCACACCCTGGCCGGGGCGGCGCTGCTCGCACAGATTGGGGCGGCCAATCACGCAGTAGTGACAGCGCCCGCACGTCGGCGCCCAGGACAGGATCACGTGGTCGCCAAGCTTCAGCGTCTGCACGCCGGCGCCGACGGCCTCGACGACCCCCGCGCCCTCGTCGCCGAGCACGATCGGCATCGGCACGTTCTGCCACGAGCCGTCGGCCGCGTGCAGGCAGGAGTGGCAGACGCCGCTCGCCGCCATGCGCACGCGCACCTCGCCGGCCCGCGGTGGCTCGAGCTCCAGCTCTTCGGTCTTTAGCGGCGTGCGCGGCGCGAACAGCACCGAAGCTTGCATGGGCCCTCCCATCAATACCGAATTCTCGGATCGAGGTACGCGTACAGCACATCCACGAGCAGGTTGACGGTCATGAACATCACGGCGACGAACAGGATCGTGCTCTGAGTCAGTGGATAGTCTCGCTGGTAGATCGACCACAGCACCAGCCGTCCGACACCGGGCAGGGTGAAGACCTCCTCCACGACGACCGTGCCGCCGAGCAGGATCCCGATCTGCAACCCGACCACTGTCACGATCGGAATCATCGCGTTGCGTAGCGCGTGCTTCAGGATCACGAGCCGCGGCCGCAGGCCCTTGGCGGCCGCCGTACGGATGTACTCCGAGCCGAGGACGTCGAGCATGCACGCGCGCGTGGTGCGCGCGACGTTGGCGGCACTGGCCGTGCCGAGACATAGCGCGGGCAGCAGCATGATCGTGAGATTGCGGCGCGGATCAGCCAGGAAATCAACCCACATCACCGGCGGCATCCAGCGCAGATAAATCGACAAGAAGAGGATCAGCATCGTGCCCTGCCAGAACACGGGCACCGAGAGGCCGAGCAGGGTGCCGACGCGGGTGACGTTGTCCACCGCACGATCGCGCCGCGTGGCGGACACGATGCCGGCCGGGATGCCGAGCAGCAGCGCAAAGATCACGGCAAACGCCGTGAGCTCGAGCGTCACCGGCAGCCGCTCGAGGATCAGCGCGATGACGGGCTTGCCCGTGCGCCACGACGTCCCCAGATCGCCGTGCGCGAGGCTGCCAAGCCAGCTCGCGTACTGACGCCACCACGGCTGATCCAGACCGAAGAAGCGCTTGAGCTCGGCGGCCATGGCCGCGTTGACGACGGCGTCGGCGCCGATCAGCTGCTCGACCACGGTACCGGGCACCAGACGCAGCATCAAGAAGACCAGCACTGACAACCCCAACAGCGTGAGGGCCATCGAGTACAGGCGAACGACGACGTAGCGTCCCACGCGGGTACCGGTCAGGCCTTTTCGATCGACGCTCCTTCGAGCCCGTACAGGAGCGCCGTCGGATGCTGGCGGAACCCCTTCACGCTGGCCTGCGTGAAGTCGATGAGATCAGCGGAGTACAGCCACAGGTGCGGCACGTTTTCGAGGATCGCGATCTGTAGCTTGTCGTAGATCTCTTTCCGCTTCTTGGTGTCCATCGTCCGGCGCCCTTCTTCCAGGAGCGCATCGACGGCCGGCACGTTCCACGAGTTCCAGTTCTGCCCCTTCGTCGAGTGCAGCGCGCGGAAGAACGCGACGTCCGGATCGGCGTAGCCTGGCGTGCTGTTCATCGTCATGTCGAAGTCGTGCGCCTGCCAGCGCTTGATCCACACGGCGTACTCGACATTCTCGATCTCCATGGTGATGCCGATGCGCTTGAGCTGCTGGGCGATGACCGGTGCGCCGGAGACCATCGTCGGGAACGTCGGAATGACCATGCACTTGACGGTGAAGCCCGAGGCGACGCCGGCCTCGGCCATGAGCTTTTTCGCCTTCTCCACGTCGGGCTTGTAGTACTTCATCCACTGCTCTTCCGGCAGCTGCCACTGCTTCATCGGCGCGGTGGCCGGCGCGGTGAGACGGCCAAAGCCCGCGGTCGCGACGCGCATGACCTGCGAGCGGTCCACCGCCCACGAAATCGCCTGCCGCACGCGCACGTCCTTGAGCGGGCCGCGATTCGCGCTCATGTTCAGGTAGTCGTAGCCCAGGCGCGACGAGCGATAGCCCGTGAGCGACTTCTCCTCCTTGAGCAGGTTGAAGTTCTTGTTGTCCTCAATGAACGCGTGGTGGATTTGCCCCGTACGCAAGGCGGCGACGATGTTCGCTTCGTCGGGGATCACGCGCACGATGAGCTCGTCGGCGTGCGGCAGGCCCTTCTTCCAGTAGTTCGGGTTGCGCTTGAACACCATCTGCTGCTCGACCTTCCAGTCCTCGAGGATGAACGGCCCGGTGCCCAGCGCGTTCTTGTTGAGATCGCCGTACTTCTTCACGCCCGCCTCGCTGACGATGAAGCCCCAGAAGCCGCCGAGGGCCGCCACCAGCGCGGCAAAGGGCTCTTTGGTGACGAACTTCACCGCGTACTTACCGACGGGTTCCACCTTGTCGACGGCGTTGAAATCGGACTTGCCGGACTGCGACTTCTCGAGCAGGCGATCGAAGGTGAACTTCACGTCGGCCGAGGTGAACTCCTGGCCGTCGTGGAACTTCACGCCCTGCCGCAGCTTGAACGTCCACGTGAGACCGTCGGGGCTCGTCTGCCACGACTCGGCCAGCTCGGGCTGCGGCGTCATGTCGGGGTCGAAGCGCACGAGCTGGTTATAGGTCAACGGCGAGCGGCGGCTGCGCGACAGCGCCGGCACTAGCTGCGGATCGAGGCCCGTGGCCTCGGTGGTCTGGGCGCTGATCAGCGTGCCGCCGGCCTTGGCCGGTGCTTGCGCGTGCGCGGCGCGCCCGGCGACGCCGAGTGCGCCGAGGGCGAGGCCGGTGGTGCGGAGGAACTGTCGGCGATTCAGCTCGCGGGACATGGCGGTCTCCTTGTCACTGGCTTGGGTCGAGGACGTCGCGCAGGCCGTCGCCGATCAGGTTGAACGCGAGCACCGTCACCATGATGGCGAGGCCGGGAAATACGGAGATCCACGGGGCGGTCTCGAGGTACGTGCGGCCTTCGTTGAGCATGTTGCCCCACGACGGCGTCGGCGGCTGCGCCGAGAGGCCGAGATAGGACAGCGAGGCTTCGATGAGGATCGCCTGCGACAGCGCGACGGTGCCCTGCACGACGAACGGCGAGATCACGTTCGGCAGGATGTGCTTGAGGGCGACCGCCACGCGCGTCGCGCCGAGCGCGCGAACGGCCTCCACGTAGTCCTTGGCGCGCTCGGCCAGCACCGGGCCACGCATGACGCGCGCGAAGATCGGCGTGTAGACGATGGCGATCGCGAGCACCGCGCTGTTGACGCCCGGGCCGCGCATGGCGGCGATGCCGACCGCGAGGAGCAGCCCAGGGATGCTGAAGAACACGTCGAGCACCCGGTTGATGGTGTTGTCCGTGGGCCCGCCGACATACCCCGCAGTGAGCCCCAGCGCGCCGCCGACGACCATCGACGCGACGATCGATGTGACGGCGACGTAGAGCGAGATCCGCGCGCCGTAGATCACGCGGCTGAGCACATCGCGCCCGAACCGGTCGGTGCCAAAGACGGCCGCAGTGCTCGGTCGTGACTCGATCAGATCGAAGTTCTGCTCGTCCGGCGGATGCGGGGCGAGTCGATCGGCGAACACCGCCATGCTGACGACGAGGATCGCGCCGAGGAGGCCCAGCACGACGAGCACGTTGCGGGTGGCCCGCCGCAGCGAGCGGCCCCACCGCGTCCCCGACGGCGCCGCGCGCCGCACGTCGAGGCCACTGTTCGTGGCCGTATCGGCGAGCAGCCCTGGCGGCGCCGCGCCCATCACGGCAGGTTCGGTGGCCGACGCGCGGCCCACGGTCGGGCCGTCTCGAACGCGGCGGATGCCTGGAGCACCGTGAGATCGTCGAAGCGGCGGCCGACGATCTGCAGACCGACCGGCATGCCGGCCGACGTGAAGCCGGCCGGCAGCGTCGCGGCCGGCTGGCCCGTGAAGTTGAACGGGTACGAGAACGAGGCCCACGGGAACCAGTCCCAGGCGTGCTGCGGGAAGTGCGCGGGGTTCAGCCGTTCGACTTCGAGCGCTGTCACCGACACGCTCGGCGTGAGCAGGATCGGGTAATCCTCGAACAGCGGACGCACCGTGTCCCAGAACGCCATCTTGCGATCGCGCATCTGGATGTAGTCGACGAGGCCCACGCGCAAGCCGTCCTCGATGCACGCCACCAGCCCCGGATCCATCCGCGCGCCCCACTGCGCGAGGTACGGGCCATAATTGCCGGCCATGTGTGCGCTCCACATCACGCGGATCATCTCGTGCGTGTCCGCGAAACCCGGCTTCACCTCCTCGATGCTGCAGCCGAGCTCCTCGAAGGCGCGCACGGCCTGGCGCACGAGTGTCGCCACCTCGGGATCGACGCGCAGCCCGCCGAGGTCCGGACTGAACGCCACGCGCATTCCGCGCAGGTCGCGGCGCAGCTTGCCGACGTAGTCGTCGGGCGGCGCCTCGAGCGACGTCCGATCGCGATCGTCCGGGCCCGCCATGACCGACAGCATCACCGCCGCATCGGCCACGGTCCGGGTCATCGGGCCGTTGTGCGAGGTGTAGTCGTTATTGGAGACGGGCCACATGGGCACGCGGCCGTAGGACGGCTTGAAGCCGCAGATGCCGCAGAAGCTCGACGGAATGCGGATCGAGCCGGCGCCATCGGAGCCCTGGTGCAGCGGGCCGAGGCCCGCGGCCACGGCGGCGGCCGCGCCCGCGCTGGAACCGCCGCTCGTCGTCGCCGTGTTCCACGGATTGCGCGTGATGCCGGTGAGCGGGCTGTCGCCGAGCGCCTTCCAGCCGAACTCGGGACTCGTCGTCTTGCCGAGAAAGATGCCGCCGGCGCGCTGCAGCCGCGGGATGAAGGCCGCGTCGGCGGTCGGCACGCGATGCTCGAAGATGAACGAGCCGCCCATCGTGCGGACGCCCTTGGTGAAGTTCAGGTCCTTGATCGAGTAGGGGATGCCGTGCAGCGGGCCGAGCGCGGCGCCGGCCACCACCGCGCGCTCCGCCTCGCGCGCGGCGACGAGCGCGGCGTCGGCGGTGAGCGTGCAGAATGCGTTGACGACGGGGTTCACGCGCTCGATGCGCTCGAGCACCGCGCGCGTGAGCTCGACCGGCGACAGCGCTTTGGTGCGAATCAGGCGAGCCAGCTCGGTGGCGGGCGTGAAGCCGAGCTCGGTGGAGCTCATGCGGATCCTCCGGGTCGAGAGTGCGGCGCCCACGTTAACATAGCGGAGCGCGCGGGGGGAACCGTGGGAGGGAACGCCATGGAGTCGCGACGATGATCGGTCAGTCGCCCAAGAGCAAAGACGCCATCCGCTTGCTGCGGGGTCAGGGACGCTTCGTCGACGACCTCCGGCGCCGCGACGCCGTGCACCTCGGCGTCGTCCGCAGCGCTCACGCGCACGCGCGCATCACGCGCGTCGACGGCAACGCCGCGCGTGCGATCCCCGGCGTGCTGGCCGTGTGGACGGCGGCGGACGTGCCCCAGCTGGCACAGCCGCTCAGCACCGGCGGTTCCGGCGACCGGCAGTACGCGGTGCCGCTGCTCGCCGGTGAGCGTGCGCGCTACGTTGGCGAGCCGATCGCCGTCGTCGTCGCGGAGAGCGCGGCGCTCGTCGGCGACGCGCTGGAGGCGGTGCGTGTGGAGTACGTGCCGCTGCCGTCACTCGTCGGGGCCGAGGCGGCGCGCGGGGCGACGACGCGCGTGCACACGGAGTGGACGGAGAACGTGGCGCTGCAGGTGCGCGCCGCTGTTGGCGAGGTGGATTTCGCGCGCCCGGGTCTGACGGTCGTTCGCGAGCGGTTCCGCCACGCGCGGCTGGCCGCGATGCCGATCGAGTGCCGCGGCGCGCTCGCGCACTACGATGCCGAGACCGGCGTACTCACGCTCTGGGCGTCGATCCAGAGTCCCTACAGCCAGCGCGACGTCATCGCGCGCGTGCTCGCGCTGCCGGCCGAGCGCGTCCGCGTCATCGTGCCCGACGTCGGCGGCGCGTTCGGTCCCAAGGGCCAGGTGTATGCCGACGAGGTGCTCGTCGCGGTGGCAGCGTTTGTCCTGCAGCGCCCGGTGAAGTGGATCGAGGGCCGGCGCGAGCACGCGCAGTCGGTCGGCCACGACCGGGAGCAGCAGCACGAGGCGGCAATCGCCTTCGCGCCTGACGGCGCCATCGCCGCGCTGGAGACCAGCTTTCTCGCCGACGTCGGTGCCTATCCCGTGATGGGCAACGGGCTCACGGCCAACACCGTCAATCACCTGCCGGGCCCCTACCGCGTGCCGCACTACCGCGGGCGCGGCGAGAGCGTGGTGACGACGACGATGTTCAACGCCGCGTACCGCGCCGCCGGCCGGCCCGAGGCGAATTTCGTGATGGAGCGGCTCATGGACATCGGCGCGCGGCGGCTGGGCCTGGACCCGGCCGACGTGCGGCGGCGCAACCTGGTCCGCGCCGCGGACATGCCCTACCGTCCGGGGCTCACCTACAAGGACGGCGTCGGCGTGAGCTACGATCCCGGCGACTATCCCGCGGCGTTCGAGCGCATGCTCGGTGCGTTCGGTTACGACGAGTGGCGCAAACGGCAGATGGCCACCGCGGGGACGGCGCGTCCGATCGGTGTCGGCATCGCCTGCTACGCGCAGGGCACCGGGCTCGGCCCGTTCGAGGGCGCGACCGTGCGCATCGATCCTCGCGGCAAAGTCTATGTGTTGATCGGCGTGGCCGCGCAGGGCCAGGCGCACTCGACGACGCTCGCCCAGGTTGCGGCGGGAGAGCTCGGCGCGGATCTCGACGACGTGATCGTGCTCGGTGGCGACACGACCCTCATGCCCTACGGCATGGGCACGGGCGGCAGCCGCGTCATGGCCAACGCGGGCCCGGCGGTGGCGCGCACCGCCGCGCAGGTGCGCGAGCGCGCCGCGATCGTCGCGGCCGAGATCTTCGAGTGCGCGCCGGCCGACGTGCGGTTCGAGGCGAGCCGCGCATTCGTGGCAGGCGTGCCGGATCGCTCGGTGCCGCTGAGCCGACTGGCCCAGGCCGCCGTGCGCTCGAAGACGCTCGCGGCGAAGAGCGGCGAGCCAGGACTCAACGCGTGCACGTGGTTTTATCCCGACACGGTGACGTGGGCATTCGGCGGCCAGGTCTGCGCCGTCGAGGTCGACGTCGAAACGTGCCGCGTGCGGCTGCTGCGCAACGTCGTCTTGCACGATCCCGGCCGCGCCATCAATCCCGCGATCGTCGAGGGTCAGCTGCACGGCGGCGCGGCCCAGGCGCTTGGGGCCGGGCTCATGGAAGAGGTCGTCTACGACGCGCAGGGCCAGCTGCTGAGCGGCAGCTTCATGGACTACGCAATTCCGAGAGCCGACGACCTGCCGGGCCTCGAGGTGGTGCTCGACGAGCATCCGTCGATCGTGAATCCGCTCGGCGTGAAGGGTGTTGGCGAGAGCGGCTGCATCGCGGGCGCCAGCGCGGTCGCCAACGCGGTGGAGGACGCGCTGGCCGACCGCGGCGTGATCGTGCGCGAGGTCCCGGTCACGGCGGCGCGGCTCTACGCGCTACTGAACCGGCGCGGCTGAGCGCGCGCCGCGCTCGGACGCCGAGGGCGTCGTCCCCAGCGCGACGCCGCCGAGGATCAGCAGCACGGCGAGCAGCAGTGACACGCCCGGCCGCTCGCCGAGCCAGAGCGTTGCGACCGCGACGCTCACGACCGGCGTCGCGAGCAACCCCAGCGACATCGTCACCGCGGGGAGGCGACGGCCTGCCATCGCGCTGGCCCAGTACGCGAGGGCGGATCCCGGCAGTCCCGCGTACGCGAAGAGCGCTGCGAGCGAGGGCGTCCACGTGAACGCCGGCGGCCCCGACTCGATCCACGCGAGCGGAACCAGGATCAGCGTGGCGAGCAGCATTTGCCAGGGCAGCAGGTCGAACGGCGTCGAGCGCCACGAGTGTCCACGGATGTGGAGAATGGCGCCGGCCCACAGCAGCGCCGCGACGAGGATGGCAGCGTTGCCGAGCACGATCGCGCGTCGGCTCCAGTCGAGGGCCATCGGGTTGAAGAGGACGATGAGCCCGGCGAGGCCGACGATCACACCGACGACCCGGCGCGGCGTCAGCTGCTCACCGAGGAACACGCTGGCGCCCGGAAGCACCCACAGCGGCGTCGTGTAGGCGAGCACGGCCGAGCGGCCGGCCGGAACGAGCTCGAGCCCAATGCTCGACAGTGCCGTGAAGCCGACCATGTGCAGCAGCGTCACGCTGAGCAGCACGGGGAGGTCGGCGCTCGGCGGCCGCAGCAGGCGCCCACTCGCCAGCGCGAGCGCGAACAGCGCGAGCGCGCCGATGGCCGTGCGAATCGCGACTGCCCACAGCGGCGGCACGGTCGCGAGAATGATCTTGTTCACGGGCCACGTCAGGCCCCACGCGAACACGACGGTGAGCAGCAGGGCAAAGCCGGCGCGGTGGGACGCCGCGGGCGTCGCCGCGGTCAGGACGCCCAGGGGTTCGGTTCCGCCGCTCGAAGCCTCAACGCCTCGCGCTGCAGCCAGCTGGCGATCAGCGGGACGAGCAGCATCGCCGCACCGAGCAGGTTCAACATGCCGAAGCCCCACGCGCCCAGCACGATGCCGCCGAGCGCGCTGCCGATCGCGCCCATGAGCCCCATGACGAGATCGGCGAGCCCCTGGATCGACGCGCGCTCGTCCGGCGAAAGCGCGTCGGTCAGCAGCGCGCTGGCGGACACGAACGCAAGGTTCCAGCCGACGCCGTTCAAAAAGAGTCCGCTCAGCACGAGGGCGCCCGCGCTTCCCGGTGGCAGACCCGCGAGCCCGAGCGCCGCGAGCAGCACCAGGCCGCCGGCGCCGATCATCGGCAGGCGCCCGAAGCGGTCGCAGAGCCAGCCCGAGAGCGGCGAGGTCACGTACATGCCGCCCAGGTGCATCGACACCGCGAGACCGATCGTGCCAACCGCGTGTCCGTGATCGTGCAGGTAGAGCGGCGAGGTCGACGTGGTACCGATCATCACCAGCTGGCTCACCATGAGCGTGCCGTACGCGACGATCACGCGAGGGTCTCGGAGGATGGCGCCGGTGGCGCGCCGACGTCCGGTACGCGCCGTGTCCGTTTCTGGCTCGAGCCCGCGCGCGATTGCCAAAGGATCGGGCCGCAGCAACGCCAGCACGAGGATCGCCGCCAGGGCATAGGCGGCAACGGAAATGAGAAACGCGCTGGCGACCGACGACAGCCCGATGGCGGCGCCGATCCGGATCGCCGGCGTCATCAACATCGGACCGACGATCGACCCGGCCGCCGAGCCCCAGACGATGAGTCCCATTGCGCGGCCACGCTGCGCGCCCGGCGTGATATCCGCTGCCGCATACCGCGCGAGCAGGTTGGAGGTTTGCGCGGTCCCGAACAGCGCCATGCCCGCGAGGAAGACCGCGAAGCTCTGGCGCACCACGCCGACCATCGCGAGCAGCGCGCCGATGACCGCCAGCGAGTAGCCGAGCGTGAGCCCGGGGCGGCGTCGCCCGAGCCGCGCCATCAGGCGCGAGAGCGGATAGCTGGCGAGTGCAGTGCCGAGCGATCCGATCGCCACCGGCAGTCCGGACCACGTGTTCGTTCCGGTGATCGCCGCGGCCATGATGGCACCGACCGCCATGGTCATCGAGAACCCGGTGCTGCCGCAGACCTGCGCGGCGAAGAGCGTGGCCATGAGTGCGCGGCGCCGGCGCAGCGGTGAGCCGGCGGAGGGGCGCGAAGTCACCGGGCCATCATACCCACTGCGTCACGCGTGCTGCGGACCGTTGGCCTGGCGCGCTTGGTGCGGATTGCTGGCGCGTGCTCTGTAGCCAAGATCGACGTTTTGCCGAATTGCGCCGTGTCGGCTATGTCGCCACAGCCGTGAAAAGTATGGAAGAACATCTAGCATGTCGGCGGCGCTTACGCTTTCGCGTCCGCTCGCCATCGGAGCAGCCGCCTCGCGCGCCTGTTTTCATAGAACTATCGCGATCTTGTCGTAGGGCGCGAACGTTTGGACGGGCAATTGCTTTTGTGATGGTTCGCACAAACAGCAAGGCCTCGCGCACACCCGCCTGCTGATAGAAAGGATTCTCAATGAGCGGCCGCATCCGGATGGTTCTCGCTTTCGCGTTTGTCGTCATCGCGGTCATGGTGACCGCGCCCGCCGCGCAGGCGGTTCCCGTCAGCGTCTCGTACAACCTCACGAGCGACCACTGCACCGGGGGCTGTGCGCCGGCGGGTACGATCTTTGGTACCGTGACGATTACCCAGAGCTTTGGGAACCTCGACGTCACGGTGCACTTGAACTCACCGTTCGCATTCGCGAAGACGGGATCCGTCGACTTTCAGGCCTTCAAGTTCAACGCGACCGGCGTTGCGCTGGCGGACATCAGCGTCACTCAGACCGTTGCTGGGCAGACCCTGGCACCCCAGCAGGCAGCTGTGCCCGGGGGATTCAACGGAGACGGCACCGGAGAGTTCACGTTCGGCATCCAGTGCACCACATGCGGCAATGGCCTGAGCAGTGCCTTCACGAACGACATCCGCTTCCATATCGTCGGCGCGACGATTCCCGACATCACCGCGCCGAATAATCTCAGCAACGTCTTTGTTGCTGACGTTGGAAACACGAGCACGGGGGGTCCGTTTGCCGGAAATACGGGGCCGATCGACGCGACGACGCCGCAGACGGCGGTGCCTGAGCCGGGGACGCTGGCCCTCGTTGGCAGCGGGCTGGTCTCGCTTGGCGTCGCTGTCCGCCGGCGCTGGTCGGCCCGCCGCTAGACACGATCGCGAACCTACGCGCGACGCGCCCGCGCGTAGGTTCTGGTGCGGAGAGACCCGGCCGTCGAAAACCTTTACAGCCCAGATGCGGTGCTCGATCGGCGTCGATGCAGTGCTCGATTCGTCGGCTCCCGACGGCGGGCGCGCCAATTTTCAGCTTCGTGGTCATTGCGCGCATGCATCGGGCGCCATTTTTGACGCCGTACGCTCCTCCGGCCCACGCCGTGGTGATCGGCACATTCACGTCGGCTCACGGATCGGTGCAGTTCGACCTCACTGGGAGTGTTTTGACCAAGACAGTGACGAGCCTTGGCATCGTCAACGAGCTCAGTGATGTAATCACGGGCATACAGATCACCTTTTCGACCGCCGAGAACACGACGTTCACGGGCGGCACGGCACCGGGAACGGTGACCTGCACGGGTCCTGCCTCGGGCGTCTCATGCGCGCAGTCGAATGTTGTCGTGAGCGCCACAGCCAGTCCGTTCTCTTGGATCCGTGTCGGCGGGGCAACCCAAACAAGTACGACTGAGACCTTGCAGGCTGGCGGCGGGTCCCTGCATCCCGGCGGAATCGTCAATAGCAGCATCATCGCCAACGCCGCAGACGGTCTTGGGAATGCCCAGCACAATCCGTTCCTGCTCGGTCCGGTGGCGTTCACCAACACCACCGACGGGAACGTGACAATTACCGGGGCAGCCTTGATTCTCGGAACGGAGGGGATCATAGAGACCGGGACGCCGAGGACTCCCGTTCCAGAACCGGCGACCCTCCTCCTCCTCGGGACTGGGCCCGGTGCGGCAAGGCCCGAATCGCAAGTGGGGATAAGCGCGCCAGAGAGGATCTGTAAGCCGGGTCCTGTCCCCCGAGCATGTGACCCAGGGCGACGGTCATTTCTCTAGGACGCCAGTTACCCGGCGTCTCCAGCGGCCTTACCCGAGAGCACGGACGGGCCGTCCGATCGCTCTCCTATTTGGCCTTGCTCCGGGTGGGGTTTGCCTAGCCGACGCGGTCACCCGCGCCGCTGGTGAGCTCTTACCTCACCGTTTCACCCTTACCAGCCTTGCGGCGGCGGTATGTTTCTGTGGCACTTTCCGTGGGGTCGCCCCCCCTGGCCGTTAGCCAGCACCCTGCCCTGTGGAGCCCGGACTTTCCTCCCGCCGTGTTGCCACGGCCGGCGACCGTCCGATCTTCTCTGGCGCGCCATTCAGTATAGCCTCGCGCGTGAGGGTCCGCCTTGGCGCCCGGCTCGAGTCGTGAAGGCGGTCAGACGCTGACCAACGTCTGTCGGTCGGCGTCCCAGCGCCAGAGCGGCGCGCCCGGACGCAAATGGACCCCGCCCAGCCAGCGGTCGAGCGGTGAGAGCGCGAGCCGATCGATCCGACCGGCGAGGACTTCGGCGGTGGCCGGCGTGCGGGAAATCCGCCAGCGCGCAGGGGGCTGCTCACGGTGCTCGATGGTCACCAGCGGCGTTGGGCCGGCGGCGACGTCGCGCAGCGTCGCGGTAAACTGCACGTCACCGATGCCGAGCTCGTTCAGCGGTGCCGAGCTCGTGAAGGCAGAAAACAAAGCCGCGAAATCCGCCGGCGCGTTCAGGCGCTCGAGCGTCGCGTGCTCCACCTCATCCAGCCCATGCGCGACCGAGGGAAAGCGCCCGCAGTGGAGCCGGATCGCCGCAGGCGCGAACGGGAAAGCGGGTTCGAGCTCCACGAGTCTCATGGGATCAGCCGCGGCGTAGGCGTCCCACAGCGCGCGCGCGTCGGCGATCTCGTTGGCGCTGAGCCGCTGACGCTGCTCGTAGAGCGTCCGGAGCTGCGCCGACTCGAGCATGCCGAGACCTTTGACCTCGGCGCTGATCCCCGGAAACACCAGCGATATCCGTGGGGCATCGACACGCGACAGGACGAACCAGAGATTGATCGCGCAGAAGAGGTCGCGCTCGAACCACAGCACGACCTCGTCGTGCTCCTTGGCGCGGGCCAGCGTCGCCTGACCCTCCCGCCACCCGCGCAAGTACTCCTCGGATGTGACATCCAGCCGCGGCGCCAGCCACGCCGCGCGCGTTTCGATGTCGGTGTCGGCGGGCCCTTCCATGAGGATGTCGCGCCAGACGGCGCGCTCCCCAGCAAGCGCATCAGGAAAGATCGAGGCCGTGGCGTCACCGTTCAGCAAATGGAGCACGCGAGCAATTGTACGGGTGAGGCGCTGGTGAGACGCGGGGCGTTACTGGAAGAGGTTGCGGAAGAACTTCTCGATCGGGCCCGGCTCCTCCACCGGCACCACCGCGACGGCTTTCATCACCCGTGGCGGGGGCGGCTTCAAGGCCAGCGGAATGCGAACATCGGAGCGCTGCCCCGCGTGAACTTCGACGAGCCGTACCTCGGTAAGGAAGCCCGGATGCGTCACCCGCAGGCGGTAGCGGCCTTCCTTCAAGCGCCGCGCGAGATGGCCGTCCGGCTCGACCTGCACGCTCGTGACAATCGCGTCCTGCGGTGTGGAGATCTCGATGTTCGCCTGCGACAGCGGCCTGTGCGAGCGCGCGTCGTGCACGACGGCGACGATCTCACCCTGCTGTGGAGGCGCCGCCGACGCGGTGATGCCGCTGAACGACAGGAAGCCGCCGCCGATCGTCAGCAAGCCCGCGAGAATACCGACGACCGTCTGCACCGTCGACAGCGGCTGGCGCAGGACCGTGATCCACTGCGCCGGTGTCGTGATCGACGTTGCCTCGGGCGTCGCGTTTGATTCGTCGGGCATGCCCGGTCATTTGGCAAGGACCGGGCCAGAGGCGCCGCGGCCGCTAACTGGCCGTCATTGCGGCGCTGAACGGCTCTGGCGTGTCCGCGTGGTCAGCCAGAACGGCAACGCACTGACCAGCCTTGTCGGTGCGCTGATCAGCGACTGACCAGCGAGGCGATGGCGCCGCGCGCGAGCGCGTCGACGCGGTCGTTCAGCGCGTCCCCGCTGTGGCCTTTGACCTTGTGCCACACGACTTCGAGCCGGCGGGTCTGGACGATGAGTCGCTCCCAGAGATCGCGATTGGCGATCGACTGTCGCGCGGCCCCGAGCCAGCCGTTGGCCTCCCAGCGCACCCACCAGCGATCGCGAAAGCAATTCATCACGTACGAGGAGTCGGTGTAGAGGTGGACCGTGCGAAGGTCCGCTACGGCGGCGAGGCCTTCGATGGCCGCCGTGAGCTCCATGCGTTGATTGGTCGTCTGCGGCTCGGCGCCGCTGACGACGCGCTCGACGCCGCCGTCGATGACGAGCGCCGCCCATCCGCCCGGTCCGGGATTTCCGGAGCAGGCGCCGTCCGTGTAGACGGTTACTCCTGCCAGTAGAGGTACCGCCCGCAGCTCTCGCAGACCATGAGGCCGGTGCCGGAGCGGAGCTCCTGGACGGCCTGCGGCCGGATGCTCACTCGACATCCGCCGCACACGGCGACCGCGGAGACCGCGGCCACCGCGACCCCGCTGCGCGCCTTGAGAATGCGATCGTAGCTCGCGAGGAGACCGGCGGGCAGCTCCTTGGCGCGTGAGGTTCGCTGCGTGCGGACCGTGGCGAGCTCGGCCTCGACGGCGGCGAGCTTCTTGCGCACCACCGCCTCATCCTGCCGAGCCTGCTCCTCGCGCGCCTTGAAGCGCTGCTCCGCGTCCTTGATATCGACGGCGAGCCGCTCTTGCATCTCCATGAGACCGAGGATGTCCTCCTCGATCTTGGCCTTCTCCTGCTTGGCTTCTTCGATCTCGAGCAGGACCGCGGAGTACTCCTTGTTGGTCTTCACTTCGTAGAGCTTGGCCTCGAGCTTCTGGCGCTTGACGTTGGCGACCTCCAGATCCTTTTCCTTGGCCCGGAGATCTTTGCGCGTCGAGTCGACCTTGTTCTTGATCGTCTCGACGGCCCTCTTCGCGTCGGCCAGCGCCGTCTGGAGCGCCTCGATCTGCCGCGGCAGTCGGGTCGCCTCGGCCTCGAGGCCGGCGATCCGACCGTCGAAGCCTTGCAGGTCTATGAGCGTCTGCAGCTGTGCGTCCACGATTTCTCCATGAGTAACACGGTTGATTGCGCCGGAACGGTTGACCGCGGAGCGGAGCCCCGGCCTTCTATTGCAGGCCACCCACGGTTCAAGCCGTCCTCGCGCTCCGATACAGAAGTGGGCCCACCTGGATTCGAACCAAGACCTGACCGGTTATGAGCCGGGCGCTCTGCCGTTGAGCTATGGGCCCGCCGAGGCACCGACGTCATGACTCGAGAAAGCTCCGCAGCTTCTTGGAGCGCGACGGGTGCCGCAGCTTCCGCAGCGCCTTGGCCTCGATCTGCCGGATGCGCTCGCGCGTGACGGCGAAGTCCTGACCGACTTCCTCGAGGGTGTGTTCACAGCCGTCGGACAGTCCGAACCGCAGCCGCAGCACCTTTTCCTCACGCGGCGTGAGCGTGTTGAGCACCTTGTTCGTCTGCTCGCGGAGCGAGAGGCCGATGATGGAGTCGACCGGTGACACCACCTGCTTGTCCTCGATGAAGTCGCCAAGATGACTATCTTCTTCTTCTCCAATCGGCGTTTCCAGTGAGATTGGCTCTTGGGCGATCTTCAAGACTTTTCGGACTTTGTCGACCGGCACCTCCATCTTCGCGGCGATCTCCTCGGGCGTGGGCTCGCGCCCAAGCTCTTGCACCAGCTGACGCGACGTGCGGATCAGCTTGTTGATCGTCTCGATCATGTGCACCGGGATGCGAATCGTGCGCGCCTGATCGGCGATGGCGCGCGTGATGGCCTGGCGGATCCACCAGGTCGCGTACGTCGAGAACTTGTAGCCGCGGCGGTACTCGAACTTGTCGACGGCCTTCATCAGGCCGATGTTGCCTTCCTGGATGAGATCCAGGAACTGCAACCCGCGGTTCGTGTACTTCTTGGCGATCGAGATCACCAGTCGCAGGTTGGCCTCGACCATCTCCTTCTTCGCGATGGCGGCCTTGTGCTGGCCCTGCTTGATGACGGTCATCACGCGCTTGATCTCTTCGGCCCGCGTGTTGGCGCGCGCCTCCGCGGCCTTGATCTCCTGCTGGGCTACCCAGATCTGTTGCTGCTTGGGGCTCTGGAACTTCTTGGCCGCCTTCAGGTGCAGATCGGAGGTCCCGTTGGTCGCCGCCACCGCGGCAGCGGGATCGCGGAACGAAACGTAGATGAGGTTCTGTACTTCTTCGGGCGAGGGGCGGCGGCCGTTCGTCCACAGGTGGATAACGCGCTCGGCGCGCTCGATGTCGTCGAGCAAGTCGCGCAGCCGCTGCACCAGGCCGCGGCGGGCCGGATCGCTGTCCTCACGGTCGATGATCTGGTTGCCGATGTTCAGCGCGCGCAGCTTTTCGAGGACCTTGCGGTTGCGGTCCATCGCCTGGGTCTCGAACTTCTTCCACCCGGGCTCCTTGGCTTTGCCATGCACCTTGCGCGGCTTGGCGCCGCCGCTCTTGCCCTTCAGCTTGCGGGCTTGCTCCATCAGCGCGTCCCGCTCGCGCAGGAGGCGGTCCACGCCGCCGAAGGCGTTGATCACGGTACGGGTCAGCGCGGCTTCCTTCTCCTCGGTGAACTCTTCCTCGTTGACGTCGACGACTTCCTTGATCGACATGTCGCCGGTGCGCAGCAGCTCGCGCAGCTCACGGAAGCGCTCGAGCGCCAGGTTGGTGCTGAGAATGGCCACCGTCACCTGGTTCTTGCCCTCCTCGATGCGCTTGGCGAGTGCGATCTCCCCCTCGCGCGTGAGCAGAGCTACGCGTCCCATCTCGCGCAGGTAGAGCCGCACGGGATCCTCGGTGCGGCCGACCGGACCGGGCGTGAGGTCGATCGGTTCCGCCGGACCATCGTCGTCGTCGTCCACGGTCGCGGGCGCCTGGCGCTCACGACCCACTTCGGACGGCAGGCGGCCTGCCTTGGCGGAGTCCACCACCTCGATGTCCATCGCGCCGAACATCATCATGATGTCGTCGAGCTGGTCGAGCGACACGATGTCCGACGGCAGGGCGTCGTTCACCTCGTCGTAGGTGAGGAAGCCCTTCTGCTTGCCCATCGAGATGAGCCGGTCGAGCTCCTCCAGCTTCGGTTCTTCACTCATGCGCTTGAACTCCTTGGGGGCCTTCGGGGCCCATGGGATGCGGATGGTCGACGGCGCGGTCGACCACCTGGGCGCTTCCACCCTGGTGCTGATAGACACGGGCGCTGTCGCGCTGTACGGCGAGCAGGTCGTTCTCCACGGCGGCGTGCACGCCCTGGGCGGCCTGAGCTTCGGCGATCGAACGGCTGAGATCGCGCACGCGGCGGCGGCCGCTCACGAACTCCAGGCGGCGGCGGAATTGCTCAATGCTCTCGGGTCCGTCCGCCGCCGCCTCCTCGACCACGAGAGCCGAGAGCATGTGGCGCGCCTCGTCGCTCGCCAGCTCCGCGAGGAGCGCGGGAGCCGGAGCTTGTGGGCAGCGCTTCAGCGTCTCGACGATCTCGCGCAGGGCCGGATGCGCGACGTCGGACGGTTCGAGGAGGGGCAGCAGGATCGGCCGGGCTTCGAGATCGGCGAGCAGCAGCGTCACCAGCTTCGTAATCAGCTTCTTGTCGTCGGCGGAGCCCGGTGTGGCGGCGATGGCGGCCTTGCCGACGGGCGCAGACGGCTTGCGCAACGAAGCGGACAACCGCTGGGCCTCGATCCAGAGCTGGGTCGCGTCCACACCGAGACGCAGGGCGGCCTCGCGCGACAGGGTCGCCGCCTCCTCGGCATCGCTCACCTTGGACAGCATCAGAGCGACGCGGGCGAAGGCGTTGGTGCGGGCGCGCGGTGCGCTGCCATCCGACTCGCGGATGGTGCGCTCGAGCGCATACGACAAGAGGCTGCGCGCGCCGCCGATGCGCTCGGCGAATCCGGCCGCGCCCTCGGCGCGCAGGAACGTGTCGGGATCGTGACCCGCGGGCAACAGCGCGACCTTCACGCGCAGCGCGCCCCCCGTCTCGAAGCCGCCAGAGCGATTCACGGCCCAGGCGAGCCCGCCGGACGTCGGCTCGAGCAGCTCCTCGGCGCGCTCTGCCGCCTTCTGGCCGGCGGCGTCGGCGTCGAAGAACGTCACGACCTCGTCGCAGTAGCGCCGCAGCAGTGCCAGCTGCGCCGGTGTGAAGGCGGTGCCGAGCGCGGCGACCGTTTCGGTGAACCCGTGCTGATGGGCCATCAGACAGTCGACGTAGCCCTCGACGATGACCGCCCGATTCTTGGCGCGCATGGTCTCGCGCGCGACATCCGCCGCATAGAGCAGGTTGCCTTTGGTGTAGAGCGGCGTTTCGGGGGAGTTGAGGTATTTGGGCTGCTCATCGCCGAACGCGCGGCCGCCGAAGGCCACCACGCGCGACTGCAGATCGCGGATCGTGAACAAGAGCCGGTTGCGGAAACGGTCGTACACGCCGCTGCGGTTCTCGCGCTGGATCACGAGACCGGCGGCGACCAGCGTGTCCTCAGCGACCTTTTCACCCTTCATGAAGTCCAGCAGACGATCCCAGGCGTCGGGTGCTGCGCCGAGGCCGAAGCGCTTCGCGACCTCGGGATCGATTCCGCGCTCTGCGAGATACGTTCGCGCTCGCTCGCCGGCCGGCTTCCAGAGCGTCTCCGCGTAATAGCGGCCGGCGAGGTCCATCACGCGGAACAGCTCCTCGCGGCCGGAGTCGCCGGGCTGCGCGCCACGCTCCTCGAGCAGCGTCACCCCGGCGGTCTTGGCGAGCGCGCGGACGGCCTCGGGGAACGACAGCCGGTCCTGGCGCATCAGGAAGCCGAAGATGTCGCCGCCGACGCCGCAGCCGAAGCAGTGGAAGATGCCCTTCTTGGGGTTGACCATGAACGAGGGCGTCTTCTCGCCGTGGAAGGGGCAGAGGCCCTTCCAGTTGACGCCCGCCTTCTTGAGATTCACGAACCGCCCGATGAAGTCCACGATGTCCACACCTGCCCGGATGTCGTCGAGGACGGCCGCCGAGTAGGTGGCCATCGTCAGCTCACCTTGAGCGCGGCAACAGTTGCGCCGGCGCCTCCCTCGGACGGCTCGCCGTCCCGGAACGACTCCACGAGCGGATGGCTGGAGAGCAGCGTGCGCACCGCCTTGCGCAACGCTCCGGTGCCCTTGCCGTGGACCAGCCGCACGTTCGCTAGCCCCGCCATGAAGGCGTCGTCCAGATACTGCTCGACGAGATCGCGCGCCTCGTCGGTGGTCTTGCCCAGCAGCATCAGTTCTGGGCCGATGCCGCGGCCGGACGGCGCCGCCTCGGTCGTCGCCCGGGCGACGCGGATCGCGCCCGCGGTGACGGGTCGCGGGGCTTCGCCCGCGCGCAGTGCGGCGAGCGGCACGCGCACGGTCACCGAGCCCGCGCGCACGGTGGCCGTCTCGCCCTGGACGTCGACGAGCTCGCCCTTGAGCCCGAGGTGCGCGGCCACGACAGCGGCGCCGGGAACGAGCGGCCTCGCGTCGGCCGGCGCTTCGGAAATGCTCGGCGCGACGCGGGCGGCGGCATCTTGCAGGCGCCGGCGGCTCTCCTGCAGCGCGGGCCGGCTCCGGTCGGCGCGCTTGAGGCGTTCCCACTCCGACGACACGGCGCGCCGGATGTCGGTCACCAGCGTCGCGGCTTCGGTCTTGGCCCGCTCGAGCAGCGTGCGGGCTTGCTCCTGCGCGCGGCGCTCCGCATCGCTGGCGGCGGCCAACCGCGTCGCCGTCTCGGTCTCGCGGCGCTCCAGCTCGCGCACACGCTCGGCCTCGGAGCGATTGCGCGCGTCCAGTTGCGCCAGCAGCTCGCCCAGACGGCGCGCCTCGGCCGACCGGTGCCCCTCCGCGCGCAGGATCAGCTCCGACGGCACGCCGAGCCGCGCGGCGATCGCCAGCGCCCACGACTGCCCCGGCCGGTCGTAGACGAGGCGGAACGTCGGCGCCAGCGTGGCGGCATCGAACTCCACCGAGGCGTTGCGCGCCCGTGGCTCGACGGCGGCGAATGCCCGGAGCGGCTCCAGATGAGTGGTGGCTACCACCAGCGCGCCGCGATCGGCGAGCGACTCGAGGATCGCGCGCGCGAGCGCGGCGCCCTCGTCGGGATCGGTCCCGGCGCCGAGCTCGTCGAGCAGCACGAGCGAACGCTCGTCGGCCTCCGTCAGGACCTCGCGAATCTGCTTGATGAATGCTGAGAACGTCGAGAGGTTTTCGGCCACGGACTGATCGTCGCCGATCACGGCGAAGAGCCGCTCGAAGATCGGCACCCGCGACCCTTCCGCCGCCGGCACGTGGCAGCCGGCCTGCGTCATCAGCGAGAGGAGCGCCAGGGTCTTGAGGGCGATCGTCTTGCCCCCGGCGTTGGGGCCCGTGATCAGCAGGAGCGGGCGGTCGGGCGCGAGCTCGAGATCCACCGGGACGACCTCGCGCGCGGGGTCCCGCCAGCGCTGGGCCAGCAGCAGGGGGTGGCGGGCGGCTTTGAGATCGACGCGACCATCGCGTGCGATGGTGGGGCGCGACGCCTCCATCCTCTCGGCGAGGTGGGCGCGCGCGAAGACCCAGTCCAGCGCGCCGAGGGTGTCGACCAGCACGGCCAATTCATCGCGGCGCGCGCGGACGGCCTCCGTCAGCTCCGTCAGGATGCGAACCGTCTCCTGCTGCTCGTCGCGTTCGAGCGCAACGAGATCGTTGTTCGCCTCGACCATCGCCTCGGGCTCGACGAAGAGCGTCTGGCCGCTCTGCGAGCGGTCGTGCACGATGCCGCGCAGCCGGCCGCGCGCTTCCGCGCGCAGCGGCAGGACGTACCGGCCGTGTCGCACGGTGACGAAGCGGTCGGCGAAGACCCGATCGCCCTCGGCGTGCAGCAGCCGCTCGAGCTCGGCGACGAGGCGTCGGCGCCGCTCGCGAATCTCGCGGCGAAGCTGGCCCAACCGCGCGCTCGCGCGGTCCGTCAGGGCACCGTCGTCGTCCAGCGCCTTGCGCAGCAGATCTCGCAGGTCGCCAAGGCGTGGCAGCGCTTCGGCGTCGGCGGCGAGGGTCGGCGCCACCGGACGGGTCGCGCGTCCGTAGGCGCTCAGCCGGGGCGCGGCCTCGAGCAGCGGGAGCAGCGCGAGCAGCTCAGGACCGTCGAGCACGCTGCCCTCGGCCCGAGCGCGCTCGAGGATGGGGCGGGGATCGGACACGCCATCGAGTGGGGGGGCACCCTGCTCGGCGAGCGCGCGACGCGCCTCGGCCGTGCTCTCGAGGGCTTGTTCGACGTCGGTGGGGTCGGTGAGGGGCTCCGCCGTCAGTGCGCGCTCACGACCCATCGCGGTGCGCGCATCGGAAGCGACCAGAGCGCGGACGGTGTCCCATTCGATTCCGCGCCCCCAGAGTCGGCCTGCCTCCACCCTTCGCCTCGTTCGCTCCCGCCCAGGGGGGGCGGAAGTGCTGGCGGTACCGTCCGGAGTGCTGCCGCTGCTAATCGGCCATCCGCTCCCGCCGCTTGGCCTTCTTGCGCGCGGCGAGGGCCTTCCGCTTGCGCCGAACGCTGGGCTTCTCGTAATGTTGGCGCTTCTTGAACTCGGACAGGAGCCCGGCCTTCTCGCACTGCTTCTTGAAGCGCTTCAGCGCGCTCTCGA
>Ga0209382_10002302_pt1 | contig 28090 bp, 29 predicted proteins | sample SoiMetdeltSBSDD5_FD_187599 | JGI IMG/M metagenome (GOLD analysis project Ga0209382, IMG submission 187599) | Bulk soil microbial communities from a Populus tree surrounding site in Tennessee, USA - Soil MetaG P. deltoides SBSDD5 (SPAdes) (version 2) | ecosystem: Environmental > Terrestrial >... | reverse complement strand
TCAATCGGGTTCCAGAACAATGGCCCCATATAGTGATGGTGGGGTGGAAGCCCGTCGAAGCCGAAGTCGAACTCACGGTCGGAGGCATGCAGGACGAGTGTCGCCCGATCGAGATTGGGTGCGAAGAAGTCACGGAACAGCAGCATGCGCGTGCCGAAGTCGGCCTCGAGCGGGCGCGGGGGATTGGGACCGACGTAGAAGGTGCTATTCACACCCACCCAAGGTAGCCCCCGACGTTCGGCAGCCAGGCGGACCGCCCCGCTTCCGAAGAGCGCTGCGACGAGGACGTCGGCGCGCTGCTCCTCAGCCGCACGTTCGATAGCCGGCGCAAGACGCTCAGCCCAGGAGATCATCCGATCGCGTAACCACTCGGTCTGCCGCTCGGGAGATAGGTGACCCGCTTCGTGTGCCAGGTCAGCGTACTGGGCTCCGAGAGCAAGCTCTGGCGCAGCGACGATGGTTGAGATGCCCAGAGGGTCCATTTTTTGTGGGACGGACGCATCTCCAAATGCCACAACCGTGTGACTGCGCGCCAGCAGCCCAGCAGCGACCGCCAGCAGCGGCTGGATATCGCCGCCGCCTTCGTTGGTGGCCACGATCATGAAGCGACGTGGCGTCGTCGAGGGTTCACGCGCTAGTGTCGATGACCTGGCCATCGTTATTCTCCGAACCGTACAGCCGCGGGGAAAGCCGCCCCGGCTCGGCTTCCTCCGCCACCTCGGAGACGATGCGCATCATAGCAGCCGATGGGTAGTGGCGACGTCTGCTGCACCCACCCCGATTGACCCGGCCCTGTGCAGCCGCTACGCTCCCGGAACGCCGCCCGTCTCTGGTGAGAGGATTTTCATGACTACGAGCGAGTCTTCCCCGCGCGACGCGCTGCTCCGCACCGTGAACGCCTACCAGATCTCGCGGGCGGCGCACGTGGCGGCCAGCCTCGGGATCGCCGACCTGCTGGCGGCCGGCCCCCGCGACATCGATGACCTGGCGGCAGCCACCCAGACTCAGGCCTCGACGCTCTACCGTCTGCTCAGAGCGCTCGCCAGCGTCGGGATCTTCGCCGAGGTCGAAGACGCCGACGGTAATCGTCGCTTCGCGCTGACGCCTCAGGCCCAGTACCTCCGGTCGGACACGCCGGGCTCGGTCCGCAACTGGGCCGTGCTGATGGGACGACCGTACTACCAGCAGGCGTGGGCCTACCTCGACGAGAGCATCAAGACCGGTCAGGCGGTCTTCCCCACCGTCCACGGCGCGACGCTCTGGGAGTACCGCCAGGCTCACCCGGAGGAAGGTGCGATCTTCGACGCCGCGATGACCGGCATGTCCGGCGGCGCCACCGCTGCCATCGTCGCCGGCTACGATTTCTCCGGCTTCGCCAGCCTGGTAGACGTTGGCGGCGGCCACGGCGAGCTCATCGCGGCGATTCTGGCTGCGAACCCCGGGCTGCGCGGCGTGCTATTCGATCAGCCCCACGTCGTAGCTGGCGCTCCGTCGCTGCTGGCGCGAGCCGGCATCGCCGACCGCTGCGAAGTCGTCGGTGGCAGCTTCTTCGACGCCGTGCCGGGCGGCGCCGAAGTCTACCTGCTCATGAGCATCGTCCACGACTGGGACGACGACTCGGCTGTCAGGATCCTTCGCATCTGCCGATCGGCGATGTCAGAGTCGAGCCGGCTGCTGCTGATTGAGCAGGTCGTCGCGCCGCCGAACCAGCCGGACCGCGCCAAGATCGGCGATCTGAACATGCTGGTACTGCACGGTGGTCGCGAGCGTACGGCCGACGAGTTTCGCGCCCTGCTCGCATCGGCTGGCCTCCGCCTGAGCACCATCCGGCCCACCCGCATCGGTCAGAGTCTCCTCGAAAGCGTCCCCGCCTGACCCGCCAGGAATCAGGCGGGCGAGAGCATGTCTAGCGGGATCAGCCCGAGCCCGCGGGCTGGCCCGGCTGGCGATGCGGAACGGGTTCCGTCGCTCGAGCGTGGCGGCGTCGTCGATCGAACCATGGCCAGCCTCTGGCGCAGTGCCGACACGCTGATCGTTCGACGCGAGCACCCACGCGCGACGCGGGACGGCAAGGTCCTGCCGCTCCACCTGGCGCGCGGCACCAGCGCTCGGGCCTGAGCCGCCCGCCCTCATCTCGCCATCTCCGTGGCGGTAGGGGCACCGCTTGCGGCGTCCACTGGGGGGTTAGATCTCTCGTCGGGCAAAAGTGCCCAGCGTCGGCTGCTCCAGCGCGGCGTAGTCCGGCCCGGCCATCGTCACCGAGGCGTCGCGCGCTCCGACGTTGAATGCGATCAGGTTGCGCTCGACCACCTCGTGGTCCGCGTAGGTCGGCAGGCCGAACAGGCTTCCGAACGGCGGCACCGCCCCGACCGGTGCCCCGACCAGCTCCTGGACCCGCTCGGCGTCGATCATTCGCACGTTCCGGACGCCGGCCTGCTGCCGGAACGCCCGGTTGTCCAGGCGGGCATCGGCCGGCACCACGATTAGCACGATCCGGTCGTCGGCGTGGCAGACCAGCGCCTTGGCGCCCGCTTCGAGCGGCGTCCCACGCACCCGAGACGCCTCCTCGCTGGTCCGGACCGGCTCGTGACGCAGCAGGCGATGCGCCACCCCGCGCGACTCGAGGAGATCGACGATCCGCCGGGTCAGCGGCGCCAGACCATCAGTGCTCATGGCCTGATTGTCGCACAGGGGGCGCAGGCGACGATCAAGATGCTCCCTCTCCCTCTGGGAGAGGGTTGGGGCCGTGGGGCCGTGGGGATCAAGGGGCCCCATGGTAGGGTGGGGAGGGCCGTGATCTTTAGCGGCCGGCGTTCTCGATGTGCTCGATCCGGCTGAGCACCAGCTCCAGCGCCTCAGGCCCGATGCTGACCGCTCCCGCGTACGGATGGTCGATCGCGGCTACCAGGAACAGCACGAACCCAATCGAGGCCACGTAGAGCACGGTCATCGCAACCTAGGCCCGCTGGTTCTTGAGCCCGAAGAAGTAGGTGAACAGCACCGTCACCACGCCGCCGCCGATCAGCACACCCCAGATCAGCGTTGGCACTCTGGCTCGTGCCGCCAGCAGCCGCATCCGGCGCGAGTCGTTCAGGATCGCCAGGTTGAGGATCGTGATGCCGACCAGGACCGGCACCGTCTCCATCACGCCGACCTGGCGCACGGAGCACGCCAGGACGCTGTCCGTCTTGTCGAACATCGCGTCGAAGATTGTCTGATGTTCCGGCCGCGCCGCGACGCTGCCGCCGAGTGAGACCGCCAGGACCGGCAGCAGCACCAGCACCAGCGCCGAGAACAGGTCTTCTACGACCAGCCAGCCAACGGCGATCTTGCCGGCATCGCTCGCCAGCAGGCCGCGATCCATCAGTGCGCGAACCAGAACGACGGTGCTCGCCACTGAGAGCGCTAGACCAAGCACGATCCCGGCCCCGAGGCTCCAGCCAAACATCGTCGTCGCGACGATCGTCAGCCCGGTCGCCAGCACGCGCTGGACGATGGCGCCGGGCAGGGCGATGCTCTTGACGGCCATCAGGTCCTTGACCGAGAAGTGCATCCCGACGCCGAACATCAGGAACGCCACGCCGATCTCGCCCAGCTGCTCGGCCGTGTGGACGTCCGCGACGTAGAACGGCGTGTACGGACTCAGCAGGATGCCGGCGAGCAGGAAGCCGACGATCGGCGGCAGGCGCAGGCGCAGCGCGACCAGCCCGCCGATCAGGCCGAACGTCACCCGATCGCTCAGCTCGTCGTCGTCGAACGCCTGCCGGACCTCGCCGGTAGCTCCCACCACGACCACGTCCAGGTCGATGTCCATCTTCTGCTTCGCGAAGATGAACGCCCGCATCCCCTCGCCGCAGATCGACTGCAGGTCGGTGTTGTCCACGACCAGCGTCTTCGGCTGCGCCGCGACAACCTTCGCCAGCTCGTGCTGGAGCTCGCCCAGCGCCGACCGGTCCAGATCGCCGTACAGCGTGACCGTCGCCGTGTCGCCGTCGATCTCGGTCGTCGCCGTGAACGTGTCTGCCAGCGCAGCCGGCGCCACCCGGACCTTCACTCGAAGGTCCGTGTCGGACTTCGGCAGGTTGACCGTCAGCTTCTCGGCGTCGAAGTCGGTCCAGCGCGCCCCGTCGATCCAGACCTCTTCGATCTTGATGCTGCCGGGCGGCAGGATGTCCGGCGAGACCCGCAGCACGTTGTCCCCGAACGCGCCGGGCTTCGGCTTGAAGTGGAGGTCCAGCGGCTGCTTCGTCACCAGCAAGTTGGAGTCGACCGCCGAGAGGTAGCACAGCTCGGTGGAGTGGTAGCCGCTCATCGAGTGGCTGCCTTTCAGCCGCTCCGTCCCCATCAGGTACGGGATGCCGGTCGCCAGGACGTTGAAGTAGACGCCGTTGCTGTCGTGGTCCAGGAAGAAGGCGTTGTAGAACGCCACGGGCTCCATCACGTCGTACCAGCCGCAGCGCAGCTGGTCCCCGCCGATCCCTGGCATCACGTTGGCGATCTTCTTCGCGAACTCCACATACTCCTGCTTCGGGGCCAGGCTGTGGATCCGCATCAGGTTCCAGGCGATCTTCAGGTTGTGCCCCACGACGCCTCGGTTCTGCTGCCAGCCCCAGTGCTCGTCATGGGTCCAGTCCTCGAAGAACTTCTCCTGGACGAACGGCGCGTTGTCGTAGTCCTGGAAGTACTTCGTGATCGTGTCCCGCGTGGTACCAGTAGACGATCTCGTCCTTGTGGTCGATGAACCGGAGGTGCTCTCTCAGGTACTCGGTGCCCTTCTCGGCGCCCTCCAGGTACTTGTCCTCGCCGGTCAGCAGGTACGCCGTCGCGAACCCGTACACCATCCGGGAGATCGTGTCCGTCTCCTGGCGCATGGCGTTGCCGACCTTCGTTCCCTCGACGGTGATCTGGGTCCGGTACTGGCTGAAGTCGATGTGGCCGTCCGGGAACTGGGCGTCCAGGTAGAAGTCGCAGATCTGGCGAACCTGCTGGGTCCGCCGGACCTCGTCGCCGGCCACGAAAATCGGGACGCCCTGCGAGAGCATCAGGATCGTGGCGAAGTTCCGGATCTGGCGCTCGCGGAACGCTTCGATACCCGGGTCGTCAGAGGGGCCTTCCCAGCCGCAGTTCCAGCTCAGATCGTCATCGACGCCGTCGCGGTTGCCCTCGCCGTTCGCCTCGTTGTGCTTCTCGTCGTAGGAGACGAGGTCGTTCAGCGTGAACCCGTCGTGGCAGTTGACGCTGTTGATCGGCAGGTGGCCGCTGGACTGGTAGATGTCCGCCGAGCCGGCGATCCGCGACGCCACCTCGCTCACCAACCCCGCATCGCCCTTGACGAAGCGGCGGACGTCGTCGCGGTAGCGGCCGTTCCACTCCGCCCAGCGGTACCCCGGGAAGTACCCGATCTGGTACAGCCCGGCGGCGTCCCAGGCTTCGGCGAACACCTTGGTGTCGGCCAGCTCCTCGGAGAGCTCGATGTGCCAGATCACTGGCGGGTGGACCATCGGGGCGCCATCCTCGCCTCTCGAGAGGATCGAGCCCTCGTCGAAGCGGAACCCGTCCACGTGCATCTCGCGGACCCAGAACTCGAGGCACTCGACGATGAGCTTGTCCACCAGCGGGTGGTTGCAGTTCACCGTGTTCCCGCAGCCGGTGTAGTCCATGTAGTACTGGCGGTCGTTCTGGACCAGGTGGTAGTAAACGTCGTTCTCGAACCCCTTGAAGCTGATGACCGGTCCCTGCAGACGCCGACGAACACCTTGAAGGAAGCGAACACGGCGTCGGGGCCGTGCTGTGTGCCGATCCAGGGCATCGCGTCGTTGTAGCCGGCGACGGGCCTGTAATTGATCGACTCGACGTTCGGATCGAGGTAGCTCAGCGCGGTCTGGATGTCGCCGGAGGTCAGCGCGGCGAACCAGACTTCAGCAACAGCGCGGGGCGATAGCACGTCGAAAGCCACAGGGTCTCCTTCCGAGGTCGCCGCGACCGCGTTCGTGCCTTTCAACGAACCGAGATGGCCGGGCGGGACGGCGTTTCCGGTCGGTTTCCGGTCTGTTTCTTTGCGGTTTCCGACGTCTCGTGTTGCACCGTTGTGGGATACTTGCGCGCGGAGGTTGCGGATGATCCGACTCGGACTCCAGCTCCCGATCTTTGCGTACCCGGATCTGCCAGACAGCCGGCTGTTCGACCGGATCGTCGAGGTAGCTACGGCCGCTGAGGTCTGCGGCTTCGACGCGCTGTTCCTGATGGACCACGTCCAGCAGATCGGCGGCGTCGGCAGGCCCGAGGACCCGATGCTGGAGCCGTACACGCTGCTCGGAGCGCTGGCGGCAAGGACTACGCGGATCAGGCTCGGGACGCTGGTCACCGGGGTCGTCTATCGAAACCCGGCCCTGCTGGCGAAGATGGTGACGACGCTCGACGTGATCTCGAATGGACGCGCCATCCTCGGCATCGGCGCCGCCTGGTACCAGGACGAAGCGACGCGCTACGGCTACGACTGGCCTGCTGCCGGCGAGCGCCTCGACCGCCTGGAGGATGCCCTGCGGATCTGCCGCGCGATGTTCACCGAGGAGCGCACCACCGTCGACGGCCGGTTCCACCGCGTCCACGATGCGCTCAACAACCCGCGCCCGATCCAGCCGGGCGGCCCGAAGATCCTCATCGGCGGCGGTGGCGAGCGCCGGACCCTCAGGCTCGCGGCGCAGTACGCCGACGCCTGCAACATCTTCGACTCGCTCAACGCCGTTCGCCGTAAGCTCCCGGTCCTCGATCGGCACTGCCGCGAGCTCGGCCGCGACCCGTCAGCCATCACAAAGACCCGCCTGAGCATGCTCTGCCTCGCGCCGACCGCCGCCGAGGCCGAGCGCAAGCTTGACGAGACCCTCGCCCGCCTCCCAAGCCCGCTCCCGAAGGATCAGCTTCGGAAGCTGTTCGTCGCCGGCGACCCTGACGCGGTCCGCCGCCAGGTCCAGGAGCATCTCGAGGCCGGCCTGGACGGCCTGGTCTTCAGCTTCCCGCACGGCGCCTCGCCGGAGGAGGTTGACTTCGCGGGCTGCACCCTCAGCCCCCTCCTCATCTCTTGACTATCCTCAGCTGTGGCGTAGGGTTCGATGGCGAGCGAAGACAGAGGATGCTCACCCGAGCCTTCGGTCCGCGCTCTTCCTGTCAGACAATGAGCAGTGAGAACTGCGCCAATGATGCTGCATGACTCGCGACGTTGCGATAGAGCCCCTCACCGCGCGGCTTCGTAAATGACGGGACGATAGGCAGGCGCGGGGATCGGCTTCCCCTCAGCACGAGCCGCCTCGAGCCAGGCCGCTCGCGCGACCTCGAGCTCATCGAGCGCCTCGCGCGCCGTCGCCCCGAACGCAGAGCACGCTTCAAGATCGGGGAGGTCCGCGACGTAGCAGCCGTCCTCATCGCTCCAGAAGATGTTGATGTGGTAGTCCGTCAAGGCACTCCCTCCGGCTCCTCATCCACGTCATCACTCAGTCGAAGATGATAGCGCTCGATCAACTTCAACACCTGACGGACCTGATACGGCTTGGCCTGACCGCCAACGTTCTGAACGTTCACCAGTTCACGGACGTCAGGATGGACGAAGATGTGGTGGCTGCCCTGAACCCGACTCAACCTGAAACCGAAGCCTTCAATCAGGTTGACGAAGTCGGAGAAGCCGACATTCCGTGATCCGTTCAGTATGCGAAGCAACAAGCGTCGACGGTTCATGGTCAGGTTGCGAGTATAGCTCACCATCACAATCGGCGCTGACGTCGGCATTTCTGGGCGCGACGTATGAGCCCGATGGCATAGTTCCTCCCGCCCACCATCCGTCGAGGAACGCATGCCCATACCCGCCCGCCGCTCCGTCGTCCTGCTCAGTGCCCTCTTCGCCCTCGCCGTCGGCCTCGGGGCACTGCTGCCGCCTGCCGCCGCGCGCGGTGCCCCGGCGCAGCCCGATCTCACCGACGTCCACGCGGCACAGGAGCGCATCGACGCCTACGTGCAGGAGCGGATCGCCGCCTGGTCCATCCCCGGGCTCGCCATCGCCATCGTCGAGGACGGCCAGGTCACCCTGACCCGCGCCTACGGCCTCGCCGACCGCGAGCAGAACCGGCCGATGACCACCCAGACCCCCATGGCCATCGGATCGACCACCAAGCCGCTCACCGCCACCGCCATCATGCAGCTCGTCGAGGCCGGCAAGGTCGAGCTCGACGCCCCGGTTATCCGCTACCTGCCCTGGTTCAACCTGGACGATCCCCGCGCCGCCCAGATCACCGTCCGCCAGTTGCTCAGCCACACCTCCGGCATGCCCGCCAGCGCTTCGCTGACCGGCGGCCAGGAGCCGGACGCCCTCGAACGGCGCGTCCGTGCCCTGGAGTGGGAGAGGCTTCGGAGCGCCCCTGGCACTCGCTGGGAGTACGCTAACGACGGCTACAACACCCTCGGACTGATCGTCCAGACGGTCTCGGGCATGCCGTACGAGCAGTACGTCGCTGAGAAGATCCTGAGCCCGCTCAAGATGACCCGCTCGACCTTCGAGCCCGCCCGCGCGGCGGAGTGGGGACTCGCTCAGGGGTACGTCAAGCGGAAGGGCGAGCTCCGCGCAGAGAAGACCCGCCTGACGAGGGCGTACAACCCGGCCGGCATGCTCCTGACCAATGCCGACGACGCCGGCCGCTACCTGGCAGCCCTCGCGAACGGCGGCACGCTCGACGGCGCCCGCGTCCTCAGCCAGAGCTCCCTGGACCAGATGTTCACCCCTGCCGCCCGCGTCGGCGACAACCTGGAGTACGGCCTCGGCTGGTTCCTCAGCCAGCAGGAAGGGCTACGCGCCGCCATCCACCCCGGCGAGGTCTTGACGATGGGCTCGATGTTCGTCCTGGTGCCAGAACGACGGCTCGGCGTCGCCGTGCTCGCCAACCGCGACGTCGACGGCAAGGACGAGATCGCCGAGGGCGTCGCCCGCCAGCTGATCGGCATCGAGCCGGTCCTCCGCGAGGTCCCGCGCATCGGCCCCGACAACACGTTCGTCCCGAACCGCGCCGTCTGGGACCGCTACGTCGGCGAGTACGAGACGCCGCAGGGAACACTGCGCATCACCCGCGAGGGCGACAAACTGGTCGGCGGGATCGTCGGGTTCGGCTTCGAGCTCGAGCCGATCTCGGACACGAAGTTCGTGATCCACACCGAGATCTCCTCGTTCGACGAGACCGTGATCGAGTTGCGCCCTGAAGCAGACGGCACCGTCTCGCTCTACGTCAAAGGCCAGCGCTTCGGCATCAAGCGGTAAAGTCTCCCTCTCCCAGAGGGAGAGGACTGGGGCCATGGGGATACGGGGATGTCGGCGCAGCCGATATTCGCGCCGCGCAGCGGCCCATGGTAAGGTGGGGAGGGTCCACATGGGTCGGTTGCACCGGGAGATCGTCATCAACGCGCCGCCCGAGGCCGTCTTCGCCTTTCTGGCCCAGCCAGAGCGGCTGCCGGAGTGGACGCCCGGCGTTATCTCGGTGCGGCGCACCAGCGACGGCCCGACCGGCGTCAACACCACCACCGAGACAGTGGTCGAAGCGTTCGGCGTCCGGCAGACCCTCCTCGGCCGTTGTCTCGTCTTCGAGCCGCCGCGCCGGCTGGCCGTCCACAACGTCACGGCCAGCGGCATCTCCATTGGCGGTGTCTCGATCGGCCAGGTGTCCACCACCAGCGCGAGCGAGCTGCTCCCCGAGGGCACCGGCACCCGGCTGCGCGCCGCCCTTGACTACACCCTATCGGCCGGCATCCTGACCAGCCTGGCCGAAAGGGTCGCCGGGCCGCAGATGCAGGCCGACTTCGATCGATCGCTCCAGAACCTGAAGCGGCTGCTGGAGAGCCCTCCGGCCGGCGGCTAACCGCCCCTGGGATCTCAGGCCGCGTGCGACTGACCGCTTCGGTCGTCCGCGTTCAAACCCGCGCCAGCCAGGCGTCGCCCCTGCACGATCGACGGCCGCGCAGACCGGGTCAGCAGACGGCCAAGCCGTGGGCGCAGCACGATCGCCGCCACTAGCAGCACGAGCGCGCCGAAGCCGGCCGCGACCATCGCCAGGATCAGCGGCGCAGCAGCCTCGATCGCCTTCGCGCTCGACGTCCCGGTCCCGACCACGCCAAGCTCGGCGACGCTCGAACCGAGGCCAACCAGGACGATCGACGGCACCAGATCGCCGACGATCGCGACGGCCAGGTACGTCCTGAACCGAAGTTTCGTCAGCCCGACGCCGTAGCTCAGCGCGTCCCAGAACGGGGCCAGCACCACTCGCGCCAGGGCCAGCGCCTTCCAGGTCGCCAGCCGCCCGAGCATCGGCTCGACCCGCGCCAGCGCCGCCGGCCCGAGCAGCCGCGCCACGACGCCTCGCCCGAAACGCCGCGCGAACCAGAAATTGGCGCTCCCGCCCAGCACGCTGCCCAGCACGCTGAGTGCTACGCCGTCCCAGAACCCGAACAGCGCCCCTGCCGTCAACCGGAGCGGCGAGCCGCTGATCGGCGTCAGGATCACCGTGACGGCCTTCAGCATCACGTAGGCGATCGGCGCGAGCGGGCCGGTCGCGACAACGGCGTCACGCAGGCGCTCCGGCCCGACCGCCTGGACGAACACGAAGAACCCGATACCGCAGAAGACCAGCGCGGCCAACCCGAGCGCCCGGGACCACCACGATCCTCGCGTTGTGGCGTAGGCCTCTGTCGTCACGTCGCCCATCTGGCCTGTGCTCACGGCCACCCTCGCCCTTCCCGGCGCCCCGCGCCATGCCGAACGTCAGGCACGCACGCGTGCGTCCACAACAGTCAAACGGGCGGCCAGCACGAATAGGGCCAGACTCCTCCAGAACCAGCCAGATAGCCACGCCCGACCTGTACAACTCACCACACGGGCTACCCTGACTCGAACTGGTCGCCAACACTCAGCGTCGAGAGGGATCTGCCAGACGCTCGCCGATCACACGACCGTTATCATCTTTCCGCCTGTGGAGCCGTGACGCGCCGGCATATCGTGGCATGAACGTCCAGAGGTCGAGGAGTGAGACGTGACCGCTGGTCCGTGGGAGCTTGACGGGAAGGTCGCGATCGTGACGGGCGGCGGCCGTGGGATCGGGCGGGCCACGGCCGAGCTGCTCGCGGCGGCCGGCGCCCGGGTCACGATCTGCGCCCGCTCAGCCACGGAGGTTGAAGCTGTCGCGGCCAGCTCCCCGAACATCCAGGCACTCGCCGGCAGCATCGCCGACGAGGCGTTCGTCGAGCACCTGGTCCAGCAGACCGTCTCCGCGCACGGCCGACTCGACGCTCTGGTGAACAACGCCGCGGTCCTCGGCCGGCGCCCGTTCCTGGAGCTCGAACCGGCCCTCTGGGACGACGTGATGGCCGTCAACCTGCGTGGCGCCTACCTCTGCTGCCGCGCCGCGTTCCGCCAGATGACACAGCAAACCCCATCCGGCGGCAGCATCGTCAACGTCTCTTCGCTCAGCGGCGTCCGAGGCCCCGAGAAGTTCCCGGGCCTCGCCGCCTACAATGTCTCAAAGGCCGGCCTGCTCGCCCTGTCCGACATCCTGGCGGTCGAGGGCAAACCGCATGGCATCCGTGTCAACGCCGTTTCGCCGGGCGCCGTCGACACCGAGATGCTGCGCCAGGCCGGGCACGGACTGAAGGCGCTCGCCACTCCGGAGGACGTCGCCAGGACGATCGCCTTTCTGGTCAGCGACCTCTCACACCCGGCCACGGGAGCCAACCTGGAGATTCTGTCGAACGCATAGCCATCACGTGAGGATTCCGCTCCGGGCAGCCGGGGCCAGTGCCCGGAGGACCTGCCGCCTGGATGGAGATCTCCCCGTTCTTCCTCAACCTCGTCGCGGCGCTCGCAGTCGCGTTCCTCGGCGCCGTCGTCGCCGTCTGGCTCAAGCAGTCGCTGCTGCTCGGGTACATCGTCGGCGGCGTCCTGATCGGCCCGTACACGCCGGGCTTTGTGGCGGACCGCGCGGCCGTCTCGGCGATCGCGGACGTCGGCATCGTCTTTCTGCTGTTCGCCGTCGGGCTCCACCTCTCACTGCGTGACCTGTTGCGGACCGGCCCGGTCGCCATCGTCGGCGGGCTGGTCCAGGTCGGACTGATCCTCGGCGCCGGCTACGCGGTGGGACTGTTGTTCGGCTGGCAGTGGCTAGAGTCACTGTTCTTCGGCGCCGTCGTCGCGATCTCGTCCACCACGGTGCTCAGCAAGGTGCTGGAGGAGCGCGGACAGACCGGGGTCGAGTTCGGTCAGCTGGCGTTTGCCTGGGCGACGGTCCAGGATCTCGCGGCCATCGCCCTCGTGGTGCTGCTCGCAACCCTCGGCCACGGCGGCGACGCCGTCGGCGCCGAGCTGGCGTGGGAGCTGGGCCGGGCCGCGATCTTCCTGGCCGTGCTGATCCCGCTCGGCCTGTACGGGTTCCCGATGCTCTTCGAGCGGATCGCGCTGCTCCGTAACCGCGAGGTCTTCATCCTCTCGATCGGTGCCGTCGCCCTGGGAGCGGCGTTCGTCTCGTCGCTGTTCGGCATCTCGATCGCGCTGGGGGCGTTCATCGCGGGGGTCGTCGTCGGCGAGTCGGACCTCTCGCACCAGATCCTCGGCGAGATCGAGCCGCTCCGCGACATCCTGGCCGGCCTCTTCTTCGTCTCGGTCGGGATGCTGGTCGATCCGTTCTTCATCGTCCAGAACGTCCCGCTGGTCGTCGCGACGGTCGGTCTGATCGTCCTGGTGAAGGGCGCGGTGATCGCGGGCCTGGTCCGCCTCTTCGGCTATTCCGGCCGCACGTCGCTGCTGACCGGCGTCGCGCTGGCCCAGGCCGCCGAGCTCTCGTTTCTGCTCGCCTCGATCGGCGCGGGCCTCCAGGTGGTCGGCACGTCCGCCTTCAACGCCATGCTCTCCGGCTCAGCGCTGAGCATCATCCTCGCGCCCTCGCTCCTGGACGCAGCCGCACCATTCGCGAGGCGTCTCGACCGCCCCGGCAAGGTCGATCTCGGCGCAGAGCCGTCGGTCGAGGATCTCGGGCGTCGCCGCTACGCGATCATCTGCGGCTTCGGCCGAATCGGCCAGGTGATCGCCGAAGCCCTTGACCGGCGCGGCATCCGCTACGTCGTGATCGAACAAGACCCGCGGATCGTGCGACAGCTCCGCGAGCGTGAAGTGTCGGCCTACGTCGGGAGCGCCGAGAACGTGATCCTCTTGCAGCGGGCCGGCATCGAGCGCGCCCACACCCTGATCGTGGCGATGCCGGACCCGCTGGCGGCCCGGCGGATCGTGGAGCAGGCCCGCCGCCTCCGCGCGAACCTGGACATCGTCGTCCGGACCCACAGTCTGGCCGAGGTGGCGACGCTCCGCAAGCGTGGCGCCAATCAGGCCGTCCTCGGCGAGCTGGAGCTGGCCCTCGAGATGACCCGCCACACACTGCACCGCTTCGGCGTCAGCAGCATGGAGTCCGTCGCGACGGTGAACGGCCTGCGCGAGCGGGCCTCGCGCGCCGCTGAGGAGTCCGGCGAAGACGCTGCCTTCTGGTCCTGACCCGCTGCCAACTACGAAGCCAGGGAGAGCCGACCGAGGTTTGGGTAGTCCAGTCCGAGCTGCTCGATCACGGGGCGAGCAGCGATGAGGCGTCTTGCCAGTTTCGCGAGACGATCCCGCTGCGCGACGGTGAGCAGGCCAGACGCTTCGTCCTCGACGACGCCGGTCACCCGGTCCATCATCTCTTCCCACTCCAGGAAGAAATCGAGTTGCTCGGGCTCAGCCCATGCGCTCCAGTCGCCAGCGCGAGCCAGAAGGTCGTCCAACAGTACGTCAGACGCCCAGAGTGTCATATCGTTGCGGTCAGTCATCTCGGGAGGCGAAGCCATCGCCGTCGAATCCTCCACGTCACGCCACTGGCGGCGAGGGCCGAGCGGTCGGCAGCGAGACTCGGCCCGGCGAGCGCGGCCGGACCAGCCTCCGGATCGCGTCCGGCGCGCCGAAGCCGCCCGCCTTGGTGATCACCGGGCGACCGTCCCAGCGCCCGCCGATCGCGACGCCTGCCGCGATGCCCGGCAACGGCTCCGACTCCAGGCGCAACCCGGATACTCCGAGTGCCCGCAGGCAGGCCCGCGCCGTCGAGCCGCCCGTCAAGAACAGGCCGCCCGGCAGATCCCCCTGAACGGCCTCACGACACGCCCTCGCCAACGCCCGAGCCGCAAGCTCGTCCAGCCGGCTGCCCCGCGTCCGCACGCCTTCCGATCCTTCCGTGACGACCAGTCGAATCACCGGCGTCACGTCCCTGCGGAGGAGCGCCGCCGCCCGGCGTCCGGCCTGCACCGCCACGGACGGCCGCGCCAGCACCTCGTCCACGTCAAGCGCCAGCACCTCGGCGCCAGCCCGAGCCAGCTCCACCCCCTGGTGATGCGTCACCTCGGTCTGGCTGCCGGCCACCACCAGCCAGGGCGGCCCGTCCTCAGTCGGGGCGACGACTGACGCGGCATCAGGCCGGCCCGCGCTGCCCGCTCCCCGCGACCGCACCGTCCACTCGGCGAGCGCATCTGCCAGCCCACCGGCCCCGGCCAGCAGCAGCGGCTGCGAGAACCGGGTCGCCGCCTCCACCAGCGTGGTCAGATGGCCGGGCGTGTCGGCGTCGGCGATCACGACGCGAGCGCCCGCACGCGCCAGCCTCCCCAAGGCCTCCTCGACCGCCTTAGCCCCCGCCCTGAGCGTTCCCAGGTCGATCTGGCCGGTGCGGCGATCCGAGGACAGGCCGGCCAGCGCCGCCACCATCCCGAGCGAGCCGCGCCCATCCACGAAGAGCTCACCGCCCTGGACCCAGCGCCCGGTCGCCGGGAAGGCCGGGCAGAGCAACGCCAGCGGCAACTCCCAGGCGCGCAAACAGGCCAGGATCTCTGGCCCGACGTGCCCGCGCAGCGTCGAGTCGACCTTCTTGAACAGCCGCGTCGTCTCCGGCGTCCGAAGTGCCCGCGCTGCGACCGTCGTCCTGGTGACGGCCAGCCGTCGAGTCACCTGCCGCGTGTCGGCGTCCACGGCGACCACGCCTACGCTACCATCGGCCCCGACCGCCACCGGTCGCGGCGCCAGCAGCACGCGCGTGGCGAGGCCGCGCCGCGCGAACGGCACCGCCGAGTCGCACGCGCCGGTCAGGTCGTCGGCGAGGATCGCCAGGGTCATGGCGGCGGGACGCTTAGGCCGCGCTCGGCGCTCAAGCTCCACCACCAGGCGAACGCGGCGTGGCTCCTGCGCGGCACCCACTGCTCGGCCAGCGCCCGGACCTCCGGCTCGGTCGCCTTCCGGCCCAGCCCGTACGCCCGCCCGATCGCCGACTGGAGCCCCACGTCGGCGGCCGGGATCACGTCCTGATGGCCCAGGCCCCGCATCAGCACGTACTCCGCCGTCCACCGGCCGACGCCGCGCAGCCGGGTCAGCACCTTGATCGCCGCCTCGGAGGGCATCTCAGCCAGCTCCCCCCAGTCGATCCGGTCCTCCGCCACCAGCGCCGCCAGGCTGCGCACGTAGTCGCTTTTCTGGCGGCTGAACTGCAGCTCCCGAAGCTCAAGAGGATCGGCCTCGGCCAGCCGCGCCGCCTCCGGAAAGAGCCAGTACGGCCGCCCCTCGTGGGTGATCGACTCGCCGTATCGCTCCACCAGCGCCCGCTTCATCTTGTAGGCGAACGCCACGGTGATCTGCTGACCAAGGATCGCCCAGACCAGGCACTCGAACGGCGACGGCATCAGCGGCGAGCGGGCACCGTGCAGACGTGCGAGCAGCGCGCCCAGGATCGGATCCCTGTCGGCGATCTCGCCCAGGTCAGCCGGATCCTGGTCGAGCCGCCACCAGCGCGAGACGGCATCGGCGGCCAGCGCGAGAGGCTTGCTCCCCTCTCCCGCGCACGGGGGAGGGGTTGGGGGTGGGGGCTCTACCGCCAGCAGGCGCACCGACACGCTCGGTTCGTCGGCGGTGCCCCCGGCCGCAGCCTCGAACAGCACCTTCTGCTCGCCCAGCCGCACCGCCCGCCGCCACCCCCCGTCCACCACGATGTCGAGCGGCTCCAGCGGCGAGCGCCCGTAATACCTCAGGATCGGACGAGCGTCAAACGGCGCGCGCGGGGTCAGCGTGCTACTGGGCAGACTGGCAACCATGCCGAGGATGGTACACGCCTGGCTCCCGCTCCCTCTGGGAGAGGGCTGGGGCCGTGGGGATACAGGGGCCCCATGGTAGGGTGGGGAGGGTTCACGGCAGCGTGACCGTCCCGACCTCCACCATCTCGCTCCCGCCAGACAGCATCGGCCGCCCCTGCCGATCCCGCCAGCCGAGCCGCAGCCGATACCTGCCGGCCGGCGTATCCCACGGCGGGCGTAGGTCGAGCGCCTCGGCCACGATCTGACCCCGATCCCACCGATTCGGCGGCAGGTACGGATTGAGCGGTACCCCCTCGATCCGGTCCACCACCTGACCGTCAGCGCTCACCAGCTCGGCGATCCGCGTCCAGGCCTCCGGCTTCCCCGTCGACTCCCAATACGCCGTCAGCCGGACCCGGCCCGGTCGCTGCTCGACGTCCGCGCCGAACAGCCGTATCGCCCCAAACGTCACGTCGGCCGGCCGGGCCGGCGTCGGGCGGTCACGCGTGAGCAGCAGCACCGCCTCGCCCCAGACCCGCACCACGAACCTCGGGTTACGCGTCAGCACCGTGTCCTGGTCCGTGGCATCCAGCGCCCTGCGGGTCTGGGAGTCGGTCAGGTCGAAGAGGAACAGGTCGACGGCGCGCAGGTCCGGCCGCATCGGCGCCGCATAGAGGGTCGACGGGAATTGGAACACCTCCGGGCGATGGGCCAGGTGCGGAACGGCCCGGCGGGACGCATCGAGCTCGATGGTCGGCGGCACCAGACGAACGGCCTGGGCCAGGTTCTCCTCGTGCTCCGTCCAGGAGAGCCAGTCCGTGTCGTACTCGCCGCCGCCGGGGAAGTAGCTGTTCCGCCAGAAGCAGAGCGCCAGCACGACGGCCAGGACCGCCACGAACGCCCGCCCCATCAGCTTCCCCGGCCGCTCAGGCTCGTTCGCCCTCCCGCCGATCAGCCGACGCAGCACCCCCAGTCCGGCCGCTGCGGCGAACCAGTAGACCGGCAGCACTGCTCCGGCCCAGTGACCCGCGACGTTCCCCTCGCGGTCCGCGAGGAACAGCAGCGCGAACGACGGCGCCGCCAGCCACAGGACGTGCGGTGCCAGCAGCGGCAGCCCGAGCGTCGGGAGCAGCAGCCAGGTCGCGGCGTGGGCCCCTCTCGGCCCGGCCAGCCACTCCAGCGCGACGCCCGGCCGCTCCTGGACCTGTTCGTAGTGGTCGATCGACCGGTTGCCGTCGACCTCCGCCAGGGTCCGCCGATCGTGGAACGCCGGCATCAGGACCAGCGTCAGCACCAGCAGCCAGGCCGCCGCCAGCGCCCCCAGCCCGAAGCCGCTCCACCGGCGGTGGCGCAGCCAGAGGTACGCGCCGGCCGCACCCACGATCGGCGCCGCCTCCTCTTCGAACAGCAGCGCCAGCACCAGCCAGACCACGGCAGCCCGAGCCCGGCCCTCCAGCACCGCCCACACGCCGAGCGCGATCGGCAGCGCGGCCATCACGATCGGGTGGAACTCGGAGAAGGCGATCCGCGAGGTCGTCGGCATCAACTCGTAGCCGACCAGCAGCCCGAGCGCCGCCAGGTCACCCACCTGCCGCCTCGCCCAGAAGAAGATCGGCAGCCCGGCCGCGGCCAGGCACGCCTGCTGGAGCAGCAGGAGCAGACGCGGATCGGGCACCAGCGCGTAGACCGGCGCGAGCAACGCCATGATCGGCGCGACGTGCTCCGCGATGTGCAGCCGGTTCTCCTCCAGCAGCGTCGAGGCGAACGGCCGGCCATGGCTGGTGTTCCAGATGACCTGGGCGTAGATCCCCATGTCGCGTGCGCGGGTGTGGTACGTGTCGTGCTGCCGGATCGCGACGAAGGCGAACAGCAGGAACGCCAGCGCCGCGATCGTCCAGGCAGCCTGCACGGCGCTCGGCCGCCACCGTGCCGACACGTCGCCCTGACCCGGCCGCCCGGCGTCGAGTCGCCCGAGCGACCGCACGGCGCCGAGCGAGACGCCCGACGTGATGGTCGGCGGAGCAGCAGTCGACGGGCTGGGGACGACGGGCAAGGGCACGACCCCGGATTATCGGCCACCCTCCGCGCACCGGGCCAGAATCACGACCTCGTCACAGCTCGACCCCCTGGGAGGGGGTACACGCTTCCAGGCGTGGAATATCTTTGCTACTTGTGCGGTTCAGGCAGTCACCGTACACTTAACCCATACCCCCTGGGAGGGGGTTTCCAGGGCAAGGGCAAGGACCATGCAAGCATCAAAATCGGACGTGCTCAAGCGGCTCGCGTACATCGAAGGTCACCTCAAGGGCATCCGCAGGATGGTTGAGGAAGACCAATACTGTGTTGACGTCCTCAAGCAGACATATGCGGTCAAGCGCGCGATCGACAAGCTCGAAGGGCTGCTGCTCACCGGACACCTGAACGGCTGCGTCCGCGAAGGCTTCCAGGAAGGTCGGGACCAGCAGATCATCGACGAGCTCTCGGAGCTCTTTGACCTCTCCAGACGGTGAACCCCATGGCAACCATCGACACGAAGGCCCTCAATCATCCCTACCATGGGGCCCCTGATCCCCACGGCCCCCAACCCCCTCCGCTGCGCGGCGCGAACATCGGCTGCGCCGACGTCCCTGCCGCGGGAGAGGGGGAGCATGCTGACGGGCACATGGAGGCACCGGCCGAGGTGACGTTCCCCGTTACCGGCATGACCTGCGCCTCGTGCGTGCGGCGCATCGAGCGGCGGCTCGGCAAGGTCGACGGCGTCCAGGACGTCAACGTCAACCTGGCCACCGAGAAGGCGCGCGTCGTCTTCGACCCAGGCCTCGTGGGACTGCCTGACCTCGTCTCGGCCGTCGAGAAAGCCGGCTACGGCGTCGGCGAGCTGCCGGCGGAGACAGCCGTCACGCAGCAGGGCGCGATGAATCGCGCCCCTACAGGTACACCCGGCACGGTAGGGGCGCGATTCAGTGCGCCCGCGTCCAGTGCACCCGCGTCCAGTGCACCCGCATCCACCGCGCCCAATCCCCACGCGCCCACACACGCCGCGCCCATCTCAGATCCAACCCGACCATCTCCGCACGAGCAGACCCGGCAGCGTGAGATCGACGACCTCAAGCGCAAGGCGCTCGTCAGCCTGGCGATCGGCGCCGCCATGATGGCGTTGATGTACCTGCCGCTCAACCTGGACATGCTGCTGCTCGCGCCGGTCCTGCTGATCGCCGCGACGGTCGTGCAGGTCTGGGCTGGCGGCACGTTCTATCGGGCAGCCTGGACCGCCGCGAAGCACGGCAGCACCAACATGAACACACTGGTCGCCATCGGAACCAGCGTGGCGTTCGGCTACAGCGCGTTCGTCACGCTCTGGCCGACGTTGGCGGCGCGCTGGGGCTTCCCGTACTACCTCTACTACGAGTCGGCGGTCATCATCATCGCCCTGGTACTGCTCGGGCGCTGGCTCGAAGCCCGGGCGAAGAAGCAGACCGGCCTGGCAATTACCGCGCTGATGGGTCTCCAGGCGCGAACCGCCCGGCTGGTCCGCGACGGCCAGGAGCTCGACGTCCCCGTCGAGCGCGTCCAGGTCGGCGATCTAGTGCGCGTGCGTCCTGGCGAGAAAGTGCCGGTCGACGGCGTCGTCCGCGAGGGCCGCTCCGCCATAGACGAGAGCATGCTGACCGGCGAGAGCCTGCCGGTCGACAAGGGCCCCGGCGACCCGGTCATCGGCGCCACGCTGAACACGACCGGCGGCTTCGTCCTCGAAGCGACGAAGGTCGGCCGCGACACGACGCTGGCGCAGATCGTCCGGCTGGTGGAGGAGGCGCAAGGCTCGAAGGCGCCGATCCAGCGCCTCGCCGACACGATCGCAGGCTACTTCGTGCCGGCCGTGCTCGTCCTAAGCCTGCTCAACTTCGTCGGCTGGCTGCTGGTGACCGGCAACCTGACCCTTGCCCTGACTACCACGATCGCCGTGCTGATCATCGCCTGCCCGTGCGCCCTCGGCCTCGCCACGCCGATCGCCATCATGGTCGGCACGGGCAAGGCCGCCGAGTACGGCATCCTGATCCGGGGCGGCGAGGCGCTGGAGCAGGCCCGCAAGATCGACACGATCGTGCTGGACAAGACCGGCACGCTGACGCGCGGAAAGCCCTCGGTGATCGAGGTCGTCGGTGGCAATGACGTGTTGGCGGCTGCTGCCGCCGCCGAGGTCGGCTCGGAGCACCCGCTCGGCGCCGCGATCGTCCAGCACGCGCACGGGCTCGGCATCGAGATCCCGCCCGCCGAGGCGTTCGAGTCGATCACCGGCAAGGGCGTGCGGGCGCGCGTCGATGGCCGCGAGGTCGTCGTCGGCAGCCGCGCGTGGCTCACGGAGCTGGGCATCGATACCAGCCCACTTGACGACGAGGCGGCCAGGCTCGCCGGGCGCGGCGCCACGCCCCTCTACGTCGCCGTGCTCGCGGATGAGCAACTGGTAGGGGCGTCGCTTGCGGCGCCCGTCGACCCACCCGTTGCGGCGCCCGCTGTCTCGCCCCTCACCCCTCGTCCCTCGCCCCTCGGCCTGATCGGCGTCGCCGACACCCTCAAGCCCGAGTCTCGCGAGGCCGTCGAGCAGCTCGCGGCGCTCGGCCTCGACGTCTGGATGGTCACCGGCGACAACCGTGCCACCGCCGAGGCCATCGCCGCCCAGGCCGGCATCCGCAACGTCCTGGCCGAGGTACTGCCCCAGGAAAAGGCCGCCCGCGTCCGAGCGTTCCAGGAGCAGGGCAAGATCGTGGCGATGGTCGGCGACGGCATCAACGACGCGCCGGCCCTGGCCCAGGCCGATCTCGGCATCGCGATTGGGACCGGGACGGACGTCGCGATCGCGGCTTCGGACCTGACCCTGATCGGCGGCGACCCTCGAAGCATCGTCACGGCGATCGCCCTCTCGCGCAAGACGGTCAGCGCGATCAAGCAAGGCCTGTTCTGGGCCTTTGCCTACAACGTCGTGCTGATCCCCGTCGCGATGGGCATCCTCTACCCGTTCCTCGGCGTCCTGCTCAGCCCGGTCCTGGCCGCCGCCGCGATGGCGATGAGCAGCGTCAGTGTCGTGACCAACGCCCTGCGACTGCGCGGCTTCACCCGACCCGCAAGTGCGGAGGAGATCTTGCACCCACCCATCCGAGAGCGCATCCGCGAGTACGCCTACCTCGTCGCCATCGCGATCGTCGCGTTCGGCGTCGGGGCGGCATCGCTCGCCTTCGCCCAGCCAGAGCACGCCGGCATGACCGGCACACCCAACCCGGACCACGGATCTATGAACCCAGACACCATGAACACGCAGACGACGAACCCTTCCGCCAGTGACACCCACGCGCCGGGCACGCACCCGGCCGCCCGCGCCGTCCTCTCCGAGAGCACCCGGGTCGAGCTGATCGCGCCGGCCGGGCTCCAGCCTGGGCAGGCCGCGACGCTAACCTACCGTCTGACCGACAATCTGACGGGCGCCCCGGTCACGGACGTCGTGGACAGCCACGAGCGCCCGATGCACCTGATCGCCGTCAGCCGCGACCTCCAGGCATTCCAGCACATCCACCCGGAGCCGACTGGCACGGCCGGTGAGTACCAGGTCGAGGCGACCTTCGCGAGCCCCGGCACCTACCTGCTGTTCGACGAATTCAATCGGGCGAGCGGCGCTACCATCGTCCAGCGCGACGAGCTGACGGTCGGCACATCAAGCTCCGGCGCCGCCCGCCTGGACGTAGATCTCGCGCCGAAGACGCTCGGGACGACGCGCGTGTCGCTGGCGGGAGCGGACGCCGTGCGGCTCGGCCAGGAGGCGACGCTGACCTTTCGATTGGAGGATGCCGCCTCCGGCCAGCCGGTTCGCAACCTCCAGCCGTACCTCGGCGCCGCGGCCCATGGCGTGATCCTCTCCGAGGACGCGGCGAGCTTCGACCACACCCACGGCGAGGCCGTCGGCGCCGCCGCGACCAACCCGGCCGCCCACGCTGGCGGGCACGGCTCCGCCGATCATCAATCGGGCGACCACCAGCACGCGAAGCCGGCCGGTGGCGCAGCGCAGAGCAGCGGCTACGGCCCGGAGATCGCGCTGCATCACACCTTCGTTGCGCCCGGACTGTACAAGCTCTGGGGGCAGTTCCAGACCAATGACGGGCAGGTCATCACGGCAGATTTCGTGATCCGCGTCGCCGAGTAAACCGGCACACGTACCCCACACGCCTACACCACGTCAGACACTGAACCCGAGGAGGCTTCCTTTGGCTACCAGCGTGCTCTCCGTTCCGACCATCTCCTGCGGCCACTGCGAGAACACGATCAACGAGGCGTTGACGCCGCTCGCGGGTGTGAGCAGCGTCCGCGTGGACATCCCGACGAAGAAGGTGACCGTGGAGTACGATCCGGCCACCACCAACGTGGAGCGCTTCAAGGAAGTGCTCGCCGAGGAGGAGTACCCCGTCGAGTCCGTCGACTAGCCACCGACGACTGTCACTGAATCGTCAACCAAACGACCCCGTTGCGGTTCCTCCGGAACGGGGTCGTTTGGTTGTGGCGGGAAGAAACTCCGGCCGGCCGGCGATTAATGATGTGCGCGTCGCGACAGCAGTGTCTGACTCCACATCACGGCAGCAGCGGGACGCCGCTCTGCCACCCACGCGGCCAGATCGGATTCTGGCCGGACATCCCCGGAGAACCACCATGAACGCCATGTTGACGGACGCCGCGCTCGTGACTCACCAGGCTCGCGCCGCCACGCGCGGCCGGCACGAGACGGATGCCACCAGCCGGGCCGGCGAGAGGATCGCGGCGATCGGCGGCGGCATCCTACGCTATGGGCTCGTCGGCATCCTGCTCTACCTGGGCACGTTCAAATTCACCATGACCGAAGCCGAGGGGATCCGCCCGTTCATGGAGGCCAGCCCCCTGACGAGCTGGCTCTACCTGTTTGCGGGCGTGCAGGGCGTCTCCAAGCTGATCGGCACCGTCGAGATCGTGGCCGCGATCCTGCTCGCCGTCCGCCCCTTCTCTCCGCGCCTGACGGTCATCGGCAGCATCCTCGGGATCGCGACGTTCCTGGTGACGCTCAGCTTCCTCGTCACGACGCCCGGGATGTTCGAGCGCGTGCCGGACTTCCCGATCCCGGTCGCCAGCATCGTCGGCTGGTTCCTGATCAAGGACCTCTTCCTGCTCGGCGCCTCGGTCTGGAGCCTCGGCGAGGCGCTCCAGGCGACCAGCACACGCTAACTCTTCCCTCACCCCAGCCCTCTCCCAGAGGGAGAGGGGGCACCACTCCGCCGGGGAGCCTGGCTCCCCTCCCCCGCACACGGGGGAGGGGGTTGGTGGTAGGGGCTCTTCCAGCTCACTCTTCCTTGATCAGCCGGTCCTTCGGCACCTTCAGGTGGACGGTATCTCCCTGGACCGAGGCGATCCTATCGGCCGGCACGTACCGATCCGTCTCGATCAGGAAGCCGCCGTCGACCTTGATGTAGCCGCTCCGGAGCAGCCGCGACCGCAGCGGTCCCGGCACGTCCGGCTCGCGCTCGTCGCCGACGAACGCCTCCGCGACCTTGCCCAGAAGCCCGGTGTCCTGCAGCTCGTTCCCCTGCTCGGTCGCGGTGTCGGGGTCCCCCATCTTGAGCCCCTCGACTTTGCCGACCTTCTCGCCGGTGCTGTCGAGGACGGTCATCCCCTCGCGCACCATCTCGATCGGCCCGAGGTTGGTGACTGACATCCCGGCCGACGTTGTACGATGCTCCATCATGTCCTCCTTGACGCGAGTCATGCGATAGTCAAACCACGCCGCCAGGCCGGAGCCCGACGGCCCCTGGAGCCGATTTCGCACGATCCATTCCGCGCCCCAGCCGGTACCACCTGGACGATAATGCAGCGACGCTATCCCTGCCACTGTTGCGGGTTCTACACGCTCAAGGAGGAGCCGAACGGCAGCTACGAGATCTGCCCGGTCTGCTTCTGGGAAGACGACCTCGTCCAGAACCGCGATCCTGACTACTGGGGCGGCGCGAACGTCCCAAGTCTGAATGAGGCGCGGCGCAACTTCAGGGCGCTCGGAGCAATGGAGGCACGGTTTCTCCCGTACGTACGACCGCCTCGCAAGGACGAGCTGCCGCCAGGGTCCGACGATGGTTGACAGCGAGGCGAGCCCCTCCACACAAGACGGACGGGGCAAGAGGGAACCGGCGCCGCCGCTCTCGGTCGTCGTCGTGACGTTTCGGAACGCGGCCACCCTGCCCGGCGTGCTCGCAGCCCTCGAGCGCGAGGCACCGTCCGGCACCGAGCTCCTGATCGTCGAGAACGGCGGCGACCCATCGATCGCAAAGGTCGTCTGTGCCGCCTGGCCGGGCGCCGTCGTCATGGTCAACGCCCAGAACCGGGGCTTCGCGGCCGGGGCCAACCAGGGCATCCGCCATGCCACCGGCCGTGCCATCCTGCTGCTCAACCCGGACGCCGAGTTCGAGCCAGGGGCGGTCGCGGAGCTGATGGAAGCGCAGGCCCGCCTGCCGGACGCCGGCATCGTCGCGCCGCGGCTGCTGGACGCCGGGGACCGGCCTGTCCTGTCCTGCTACCCGTTTCTCTCGCCGCTCGACGTCGCCTGGCGCCACTTCCAGCTCCGGCACTACCTGCCGGACCTCGTAACGGGCCGGTATCGCCGCCTGACCCTCGATCCGGCCCGCGTCGATCCCGTCCCTGTCGGGTGGGCACAGGGCGCCTGCTGGCTGATCCGGCGTGAGCTGCTGGATCAGGTCGGCCTGCTGGACGAGCGGTTCTTTCTCTACGCCGAGGAGGTCGACCTGGCCCTGCGCGCGTCCCGAAGGGGCTGGCGCACCTACTTGATCCCCACCGCCAGCGTCCGCCACGCCGAGGGCAGCAGCACCCGCCAGGTCGTGCCGCTCAAGCTCGCCTCTCACTACCTCTCGAAGGTCGTCTACTTCGCAAAGCACCACGGTCCCGCCGAGCAGGCCACGGTCCGCGCGATCCTGCTGCTCGACCTGGGCCTGCGGATGGCGTACCGGGCGATCGGCGTGGTGCGCGGCTCGCCGCCGGATGCCCGCGAGCGCCTCCTGGCCTACGCCCGCATCGCCCGGCTCCTCCTCACCCTGCCGCCAGACCGCTTGACGCGAGCCTGGCACAGGCTAGGTTACAGGGGATAGGGGACAGGTTATAGGAGAACGTTCCCTGTAACCTGTCCCCTATCCCCTGTAACCTCACCCCACGAGCGCGGCCGGGCGGCAGTCAGAGCACGGCCGGTATCCCGCCGACTGCGCCGCCGCCACGGACGCGAACGGTCGCAGCTCGGATGGCGCCTTGTCGCGCACCCAGCGGCAGGTCGGCAGGCAGTACTCCTCGTCCGAGAGCGGACCGACGAAGCGGACGCCGGCTCGGGCCAGCGCCTCGATACGCCCCAGGTCCAGCCCCTCCGAGGCCAGCAGCGTCCGCTTCATCGACGGGCCGAACGCGTATTCGCCAAGCTGGCCATCGCTCTTGACCACCCGATGGCACGGGATCAACAGCGGGATCGGGTTCTTGTTCAGCGCAGATCCCACCGCCCGGACCGCCCCCGGCCGGCCGATCTCCCGCGCGATCCAGCCGTACGGACGAACTTCGCCGCGTGGGATCTCGCGCGCCTTCAGCAGCACCGCCCGCTCGAACTCAGAGAGTCGGCGCAGGTCCAGGTCCAGGTCAACAGACTCGCCGGCCAGGTGCTGTCTGATCGCCATCAGCAGGTCGGCCGGAACCTCCTCGGCGCGTCGCGCCGATCGCCCGGTCCGCGCCCGAAACGTCCGCTCGAACGACGCGTCGTCCTCGGCCGGCGCCACGCCGCTGATCGTGAGCCCGTTGAACGCCACGTACACGGTGCCGATCGGCGTTTGCAGCGAGAGATACCGATCGCGTAGCCCGAGCTCCTCGAGCACGGCGCCGAGCAGGCTGCCCGGCGCCCTGGCCTGGCCAAGTCTGCGGAGCCGCTGGTGAAATGCCCGCGCCGCTGCGAGATCGTTCGTACGGTCGACGTTCGCGCTCATCATGCCCTCCCCGCTGCCAGATCGGCCGTACCCTCAGGCACCCCAAAGCGCACGCCGGCGGCGTCCAGTGCCGCCCGCAGGTACGCGACGCCACGGTGGACGTTCGACTTGACGGTCCCGGACGGCTGGCCCAGCACCCCCGCGATCTCCTGGTAGCTCAATCCCTGCATGTGCCGTAGCACCACCGCGGCCCGATACCGCTCCGGCAGCGTCGCAACTACCGCCGCCATCCGATCCTGCTCGTCGTGGCGCTCCGCCACCTGATCCGGCTGCTCGGCGTCGTCCGCCACCCGTTCGACGACGCTCTCGTGGTCGCCGTCCGCCGAGAGCAGCGGCACCTCGGCCGGCCGACGCGTCCGCGCCCGGTTCCGGGCCACGTTCACCGTCACCTGGAACAGCCAGGCACGCAGCTTCAGCGTCTCGACGCGCTCGGCCGGGTACCGGGCTAACGCGCGGTACGCTCGGACGAAGGCGTCTTGCGCGATCTCCTCGGCGTCTCGCGGGCTGCCCGTCAGGCGTAAGCCAAACGCGTACAGCCGATCCTGGTACGCCCGGACCAGCGCCTCAAACGTCCCGTCGAGGTCGGCCGCCAGCGCTCTCGTCAGCGTCTCGTCGTCCACCTGCTCCCCTCGATCACCTCATGCTACTCGTGTCGTCTGGTGAAACACCGGCGAGCCAGATCGGGTTGCAGAGTCACCCGGCAGCATCCTGCGACGTTTAGATGCCAGAAGTCGTGGAATGCTGACGGCGTGGGTCGCGGGGGCGCATGCCCACAACGCCTGGCCGGCGCCGCTCTCGAGGCGCGAGCCCGGCGTGGAGAAACAAGGAGCGTTCGGTGAGTCTCTGGCCGATCTTGCAACCCCGCCGGCGCAACGACGAGCACGTCCCCCTCACGCCAATCCCCGAGCCGCTCCAGGCAGGCGAGAGCCTCAGCGCGGCAGGCAGCTTCGAGCGTACCGCTACGCTGATCCTGCGGCAGACCATCGAGGTCACCGGCGCCGGCAGTTCTGTGATCTTCCGGCTGGACCCGAGCGCAGAGCACCTCAGCTCGCTCGTCGTCCTCGCCGGGGACCAGGCCATCACCATACCCGAGCTGAGCTGCACGCCCGGCGAGGGACTGGCCGGGCGCGCCGCCTTCGAACGCCGCGTCATCTGGACCGGCAACGCCCTCGAAGACCGCCAGGCCGGCGACTACTGGAAAGACCACGCCGCGCTGCTCGGCGAGGGGCGGCGCGCGGCGATGGCCGCGCCGCTCAGCTTCGGCGGCGAGCTGTTTGGCGCACTCCAGGTCGGCTACGTCGCGATGCGAACGTTTCGGGCCAACGAGCTCTCCGAGTTCGGCAAGCTCGCCTCGTTCGCGGCCACGGCCCTCGAGAACGCGCGCCTGCACGACATCACCGTGCGCGGCGCCCGCCAGCTTCGACTCCTCCACGACGTCGCGGCCCGCCTGACCGTCGCCGACGACCCGGCCGAGATCGCCCGGCGCGTCGTGACTGCCGCCCGCGACCTCGTCTCAGCGCGTGCCGGCCGGCTCTGGGTGCGCAACACCGCCAGCGGGTCGTTGGAGCTCGCCGCGGGTCTCGCCGGTGACGCGTTCGGCGCCCCGCCGATCGGCTGGTCTGTCGAAGCAGCACCAGGATCTGCTGGCGATCCGCGAGTCCGGCATGACGCGCGGGGCGGCGAGGCAGCCCGAGTCGCCCGGCCCAGACATCACGGACGCCTGGCGCCCACGCGCCGTCGAAGGAGCTGCCGCCTGGCTGCGCGGCGTCCGCTGCGTCCCACTCACCCGTGACGGCCAGGTGGACGGCGTCATCGGCATGGCCAGCCTCCTGCTGGACGCCGATCTCTCCGCCGAGCAGCGCGACACCGCCGAGACGATCCAGGCCAGCGCCGAAGCGCTCCTCTCGCTGGTC
>Ga0209382_10002301_pt1 | contig 28101 bp, 26 predicted proteins | sample SoiMetdeltSBSDD5_FD_187599 | JGI IMG/M metagenome (GOLD analysis project Ga0209382, IMG submission 187599) | Bulk soil microbial communities from a Populus tree surrounding site in Tennessee, USA - Soil MetaG P. deltoides SBSDD5 (SPAdes) (version 2) | ecosystem: Environmental > Terrestrial >... | reverse complement strand
TCACCGACCACTTGCCGACAGGCTATTGGGGCCAACGACGCCGCTCAACGCCCACTTCCGCCTCTTCGGGCAATGCTGACCAACCACCTGCCTCGGCTCAGGTCGCCTGAGTTAGCGGAAACTAGAGGGACGGGGAGCGTTTCGGTATTTCAGGGACGAGCTATCGGACGAGCCGGCTGAAGAGCAGCGCTGGTACGCCTTCAAGCAGGAGCGCCTGCGTGACCGGGTCCGTGAGTGGCTCGAGGACGAGCGGATCGAACTGATCGAAAAGGCCGATTGATGCCGGGAGTTATTTGCCCTGCCACTCGGCCGGGCGCTTGTCGAGGAAGGCTCGTACCCCCTCCTGGAAGTCCTGGCTGAGGTAGCAGGAGAGCATCAGCTCCTCGGCGCCGGGAATGGCGTACGTCTCGGTCTGACGGCGAGCCGCCTCCTTCATCGCCGCCATCGTCAGCGGGGCGTGCTTCGCGATCCGCCGGGCCTGCTCCATCACCCGCCCTTCCAGATCGTCGAGCGGCACGACCTCGTCCACCAGGCCGACGGCGAGCGCTTCCTGGGCGTTCATCAGCCGGGCGGTCAGGACCAGGTTGCGGGCACGGACGATCCCGATGGCAGCCACCAGCCGGCTGTAGTTGGACGGCTGCGGGAAGTTGCCGAGGGTGCGGGCGACGGGGACGCCGAACCGGACGTGCTCGGCGGAGATCCGGATGTCGCAGGAGATCGCCATGAAGAGGCCGCCGCCAACGGCATCCCCCTGGAGCATGGCGATGGCCGGCTTCTTCAGGCCGTACAGCCGGCCGATCGACTGATCTAGCCGCGTCTCGTAGCCGAGGGCGTCCTCGCGGGTCTTGAACTCCAGGAACTGCCGGATGTCGGTGCCGCTGACGAACGCCCGATCGCCGGCCCCCCGCACGACCAGCACGCGGATCGAGTCGTCGGCGTCCACCCGCTCGCAGGTCTCGCCGAGCGCCTCGTACATCTCCCAGGTCATCGCGTTGCGCGCTTCTGGTCGGTTGAAGGTCAGGACGGCGACGGCGCCATCGCGCTCAAAGATCGTCTGGTCGGCCATGTGCGGAGGAGTCAGGAGTCAGAATTCAGGAGTCAGGAGACGTGCTCCTCCTCCTGTCTCCTGTCTCCTGTCTCCTGTCTCCTTTCGTTCAGACGGCGCCCGTCTCGTGCAGGCTGGCGATCTCGGCCGCGCTGTACTCCAGCTCCTTCAGGATCTCGTCGGTGTGCTCACCGCGCTCCGGCGCCGCTGAGCGGATCGACGGCGGGGTGCGCGAGAGGTTGACGCCGTGGCCGGTCAGCTTCAGCTTGCCGAGCTTCTCGCTCTTCGCGGGGCGCCAGGCCGGCAGCTCCTTGACCTGCTCGTTCTCGAACGCCTGCTTCGTGTCCAGGATCGGGCCGGCCGGCACGCCGGCCTCGTGGAACCGCTTCTGCCAGTACGCCCGGTCCTGCGTGACGAGCCGCTTCTCCAGCTCCTGGGTCATCTCCTCGCGATGCTTGAGGCGAGCCTCGGCGGTGGCGAAACGGGGGTCGGTCGCCAGCGCCGGCGCCTCGATGACCTCGAGCAGACGGGTGTACAGCCGGCCACCGGCTGCCTGGATGATGATGCTGCCGTCTTTGCACTTGTAGACGCCGGTCGGCGTGCCGACCGGGTGGTAGTTGCCGGCCTGGGGCGGGATTTCGCCGCCCTGGAGCCAGCGAGCGGCCTGGAGGTCCATCAGGCGCATCATGCCCTGGAGCAAGGAGGTGTGGACCCACTGGCCCTCGCCGGAGCGCTCGCGCTCCAGGAGCGCCACGACGGTCCCGTACGCCGCCATGAAGCCGGCCGTCAGATCGGCGATCGGCAGGCCGGCCCGCAGCGGCCCGTGCTCCGGGAAGCCGTTGACGGTCATGAAGCCGGAGAGGCCCTGAGCGATCTGATCGAGGCCGGCGTGATCCTTGTACGGCCCCTCCTGCCCGAAGCCGGAGATGCTGGTGTAGACCAGGCGCGGGTTGATCTTCTTGATCGTCTCGTAGTCGATGCCAAGGCGGTGCTTGACACGCGGCCGGAAGTTCTCCACCAGGACGTCAGAGACGCGGGCCAGGCGGAAGATGACCTCCTTGCCGGCCTCGGTCTTCATGTCCACGGTGATGCTTCGCTTGTTCGGATGAAGGTTCTGGAAGTCAGAGCCGTACCGCCCACCGACGCTGTCGTCTTCTTCGCCCGGCATCTCGACTTTGACGACCTGGGCACCCATCTCAGAGAGCTGGCGGATGCAGGTAGGACCGGAGCGAGCACGGGTCAAATCGAGGACGCGAATGTGGGACAACGGCTCCATATCGAGACACTCCATTGGGACCCGGCCGTCATGACCGGGCATCGTCAGAACCGGGGATCGATCTCGTGCCCGATGGTACCACAGGCGGGTGATGGGCGATGAGTGGTGGCTGAAAGCGTCGCCTGCCGGCAATTGACGCTCGTTCGGGCCTGTGCTAGCATCGGGCCACTCGGCGTCCTGAACGGTCCGCCTCTCGTCGGCCGGGACCGTTCACGGGTGGCTCATGGCCGGCGGCTCGCTTCCCCTGTCTCCAGGAGGACGGTCATGACCGACCTGATGCTTCCGGCCAGCACTGGCCAGCTTCGCCCGGGTGGGCGCTCGATCAGCCGTCGCGCGGCGCTCGTGAGGATGCTCGGCGGCGGCCTCGCCATCGGGCTGGCGGCCTGTTCGCCAACTCCGCCTCGCACCGAGCCGAAGCCGGCCGCACCGGCCGCGACCACCGGCCCGGCCGCGCCCGCTGCCGCCAAACCAACCGAGGCCCCGAAGCCGGCGGCTCCTGCCGCCGACGTGAAGCCGACTGCCGCTCCGGCCGCCGCCGCGCCCACCGCTGCCGCCAAACCGGTCGAGGCCGCGAAGCCTCAGGCAGCTCCCGCCGCCGTCAAGAAGGGCGGGGTCCTGATCATCGGCGCGGACGTCAACCCGGTCGGGCTCGACCCGGCCCTGACCACCGCGTTTGCGTCTGTAGCGATCTACGAGCAGCTGTACTCGAGCCTCGGCACCCTGGAGTACGCGTCCAACAAGGTGAAGCCGGACCTCGCCGAGTCCTGGAAGAACGTCGAGCCGAGCGTCGTCGAGTTCAAGCTACGCCAGGGCGTGAAGTTCCACGGCGGCCGCGAGGTCACCGCCGAGGACGTCAAGTACACGTTCGACCGCCTGATGGACGAGAAGCAGGCTGTGCCGCTGCGCTCGTATCTCGGGCCGGGCTTCAGCACGCAAGTCGTCGACAAGTACACGGTCCGGGTGAAGAACAGCGACGTCTTCGCACCGATCGTCAGCGTGCTCGCCGATCGGCGTCCGACGGCGATCGTGGACCGCGAGGTCGTGGAGAAGCACGGCGACCTGAAGAACGCCGATGCCGGCAGCGGCCCGTTCAAGCTGGTCGAGTACACGCCGGACGTCAAGGTGGTGCTCGAGCGGAACGGCGACTATTGGGAGAAGGATCTGCCGATCCTGGAACGGATCGAGTTTCGCATCATCCCCGAGGAGACGGCGCGCCTCGCCGCGATCCGGTCCGGCGAGGTCGATCTGACGGTTCTGAAGGACCCGAAGAACGCCCGCCTGCTGAAGGACGACAAGAACGTCAACCTGAACGACGTCCCCAGTTTCTGGCGCTCGGCCAGTCCGTTCAACACCGCGCACAAGCCGCTGGACGACGTCAGGGTCCGGCAGGCGATCAGCTACGCCATCGACCGTCAGGAGATCATCAACACCGTCTTGCTCGGCGACGGCGTCCCGACCGGCCCGCTCCCGCCGGGTGAGACAGAGTGGGCGATCCCGGTCAACCCTGAGAACTTCCCGACGTACACGTACGATCCGGACAAGGCGCGCGCGCTGCTGAAGGAGGCTGGCGCCGAGGGCCTCAAGATCTCGATCCAGGCCGCGCCAGCGTACGCACCAGACATCCCGACCGCACAGGTACTCCAGGCCCAGCTCAAGAAGGTCGGAATCGACCTCCAGATCCAGCAGATGGAGTGGGCAGCGGTGCTTCAGGCCCAGCGCGACGGCTCGTTCGACCTGAACCTGACGTTCAACACGAACCGGCCGGACCCGGACACCTACCTCAGCGTGGCGCACAGTAAGTCCGGCTCGAACTGGGGCAAGTACGCCAACCCGAAGATGGACGAGCTGATCGACAAGGGCCGCGTCACCACCGACCTGACTGAGCGCAAGAAGGTGTACTCGGATATCCAGAGGCTGTTCGCGACAGAGTTGCCGTACCTCTTCCTGTACGTCATCAAGAACTACGAGCCGTCCCGGCAGCACGTCAAGGGATACGTGCCGATGGCGAGCGGCTATCGGCTGGCGCTGAAGGAGACCTGGCTCGACAAGTGACGCGGTACCTGATCCGGCGCGTGCTGCTAGTGATCCCGGTCCTGTTCGGGGTATCAGTCGCGGTCTTCCTGATGCTGCGGCTGATCCCTGGCGACGTGGTGGACGTGATCCTCGGCACCGAGGGGGCCGCGAGCCCGGAGCGGCTGGCCCAGCTTCGCGCGCTGTTCGGGCTGGATCGGCCGTTCCACGAGCAGTATCTGGCCTGGCTTGGCGGCCTGCTCAGCGGTGACCTCGGGCGCTCGATTCGCACGAGCCGGCCAATCCTGCCGGACATTTTGACGCGGCTACCGGTCACGCTGCAGCTCGCCACGATGGCGATGCTGCTCTCGCTCTGCATCGCGCTGCCGCTCGGCGTGCTCTCGGCGGTCCGGCGGTACACCCGCGTCGACTCGCTGGTACGGGTGATCGGGCTGATCGGCCTCTCGATCCCCAACTTCTGGCTCGCGACGATGATGATCCTGGCCGTATCGACGTTCGCGCGCGGCGTTCTGCCGACCTCGGGCTTCACGCCGCCGTCCCAGGACATCGGTGGAAATCTCAGATCGCTACTGTTGCCGTCCGTGGCGCTGGCCGTGGCGAACATGGCGATCCTGATGCGGATGACCCGCTCGAGCATGCTGGAGGTGCTACGGCAGGAGTACGTCACGACCGCCCGCTCGAAGGGGCTGGTCGAGCGGACGGTGGTCTACCGCCATGCGCTCCGAAACGCCCTGATCCCGGTCGCGACGATCGCGGGCGTCCAGGTAGGGTACCTGCTCGGCGGCGCGATCATCGTGGAGCAGATCTTCGCGCTGCCGGGCGTCGGCACGCTGATCCTGAACGGGATCTTGCAGCGAGACTACCCGGTCGTGCAGGCCGGCGTGCTGTTCGTGGCGGCGAGCTTCGTGCTGGTGAACCTGGCGGTGGACGTGCTGTACGCCTACCTGGACCCGCGCATCCACTATGGCTGATTCGAAGGCGGTTTCCGTCTACCCGTCAGCACGCACGGGGGAGGGGGCCGCGCCGGTCCGGACCCGGGGCGGTGACCTCTGGCGGCGGCTCACGCGCAACGAGCTCGCGGTGGCGGGAGGGCTGATCCTGGCAGTGGTCGCCTTCGCGGCGGTGTTCGCGCCGTACCTATCGCCGGAAGACCCGCTGGAGATGAACCCGACGCAACTGCTCCAGCCGCCGAGCGCCGACCATTGGATGGGCACCGACGAGTTCGGTCGGGACATCCTCAGCCGGGTGATCTGGGGCGCAAGGATCTCGCTCTACGTCGGCGCGATCTCGGTGACGATCGCGGTTCTGGCGGGCGTCAGCCTCGGGTTGGTCGCCGGCTACTTCGGCGGGCTGGTAGACGACCTGATCGCCCGGGTGCTGGACGTCGTTTTCGCCTTTCCGACGATCTTGCTGGCGCTCGGGATCGTCGGGATGCTCGGCCCGAGCCTGACGAACACGATGGTTGCGATCGGCATCGTCTACACGCCGGTCTACGCCCGGCTGGCGCGTGGCACGACGCTGGCGGTGAAGGAGCGCGATTTCGTCGAGGCGGCGATCGTCTCGGGCGCGAGCAGTGCTCGGATCATCGGCCGGCACATTCTGCCGAACGTCGCCGCCCCGCTGATCGTCCAGACGAGCCTGAGCCTCTCGCTGGCGATCCTTGCCGAGGCGTCGCTCTCGTTCCTCGGGCTCGGGACGCAGCCGCCAGACCCGTCCTGGGGCACGATGGTCAACACGGGCCAGCGGCTGATCGAGCTTTCGCCGTGGCCGGTCGTGTTCCCGGGGCTGGCGATCGTGCTGGCCGTGCTGGCGTTCAACTTGATCGGCGACGGCCTGCGAGATGCGCTTGACCCTCGGCTGCGCGCCTGACGCGACTGTCAAAGGGGGCAGAGGGAGACGACGCTTGACAGGATGTACAGGATTCTCTTTCCTAATCCTGTCAATCCTGTACATCCTGTCCGATATCGCTTCCTAGCTGGCGGTGGCGGCCTTGATGCTCTCCAGGTGCTGGGCCGGGTGGCCGAGCAGGATCCCTTCGACGATCTGGAGAGCGCTCATCTCGGCGCCGCCGGCGAACGCCATCGACGCCGACCGCTCGAGCTGGTCGTCCGTCAGGCCGCGCAGCTTGTCAGCCGCCGCCTTGCCGTCGCGCTCGAGGATCTCCAGCACCTCGTCACGGGTGCAGCTGGCGTGCTCCTGGGCGTGCTGGGCGTTCCCGGCGTGGAACATGTCCATGGTGATCACCGGTACCTCGCCGCCGCTGGCGACCAGCTCGACGAGGCCCATGATCGGCAGGTGGCTGATGGCGATGTGGCGGGCGGTCACACCAACCGACCACCCCTCGCTGGAGGTGACCCGCTGCCAGTCCGCCTCCGAGCTGTTCTCGACGGCCTGGATCACCGCCGCGTTCGCCTGCTCCAGCTTCGCCGCCAGGTCTGCTGCCTTGCCACTCATTTCGATCGTCTCCCTACATTGCACTATCGGTGAACCGCGACTGCCGAGGCTGCCGCGCGAAAAACGGCGAGTCAACTGTACCGGCTGCGCACCACGCGAGCCGCGATTTGATATGCGAGCCGCCTGACTCGCCGAGAAGGTGCGATCCGAGCTCCTCGTGCCGACGCTTACGGTCGTTCCCAGACCTGGGCCTGAAATACTGCGTCGACCGGCGTGTGGGCGAGGTGCGCCATCTGATTTGCGAGCGTCGTGAAGGCGACTCCGACCACCACTTCCAGAGCCTGGGCCGGTGTGTATCCCGACTCAACCAGCTGGTCGGCTGCCTGCACGGACACGCGCCCCCGACCGCGCACGACCTGGCCGGCAAAGGCGAACAGCGCGGCCAGCCGCCGGTTGGTCGGCGATTCGCCCTTCCGCAGTGCCCCCACCAACTCGTCAGCGGCGCCTGCCTTCCTGGCGAACGTCGAATGTGCGGCCATGCAGTACGCACAGTCGTTCTCGAAGCTCGTTACCATCGCGACGAGCTCGCGCTCTACCGACGTGAGCGTGCCGTTCTGGCAGATCGACCGCAGGCTGGTGAACGCCTGGAGCATCGTCGGCGACTCCGCCATCGACGCCGCCAGGTTTGGCAGAAACCCGACCTCCTGCTGGAGCTTCTCGAGTGCTGCCCTGGAGCCCTCCGGCGCGGACGCCAGTGTGTGGACGTTGTACTGAATCACGGATCTCTCCCTGTGCTGTGACTGCGCGATCCCGTCGGGGTGCGCGAGTCCTAGGATCGGGGAGTCAGCTGAGGCGGCTCAATTCCCTCCGAGGGAAGTGCGCCAACGTGGGGCGGGCTGTAGACTACCCCGCAAAGGGAGGGGGCGGATGGTGACGCAGTCACGGCGAGGCTCTGCGAGCCAGGTCGGCCTTCTGCTACAGCAGTGGCGTCGGATCAGGCGCAAAAGCCAGCTCGCACTGGCGCTGGACGCCGACGTCTCTCCGCGTCACCTCAGTTTCGTGGAGAGCGGCCGGTCGAACCCGAGCCGAGAGATGGTGCTGATCCTGGCCAACGCGCTGGACGTGCCGCTCCGCGAGCGCAACGACCTCCTATTGGCCGCCGGCTACGCTCCGATCTACCGGCAGACTGGCCTGGCAGCTCCGGAGATGAGACAGGCGCGTCGGGCGCTCGATTGCCTCCTTCGACAGCAAGAGCCGTATCCGGCCGTCGTCATGGACCGTCACTGGAACCTGCTCATGACGAACGAGGCCGGAACGCGCTTCTTCGAATCGCTGATCGACCTCACGGCGGTTCCCGGTCAGGCGAACGTCATGCGGACCATGCTCCATCCCGATGGCGTCCGTCCGTTCATCGTCAACTGGGAGGCGGTCGCCGAGGCGCTGGTGCAGCGCGTCCATCGTGAGGCGATCGGCGGCGTGCCTGACGAAGAGACGAGGCTGCTGCTCGCCGAGATCCTCGCGTATCCTGACATGCCGCGACGGTGGCGGACGCCGAATCTGACGACGGCCTCACCGCCGTTCCTGGCCGTGCAATTTCGCAAGGGCGACCTCGCGCTCAGCTACTTCTCGACGGTGACGACACTCGGCACTCCCCAGGACATCACCCTGCAAGAGCTCCGAATCGAAAGCTTCTTCCCCGCCGACGAGGCGACCGAGATCCATGCCCGTCGTCTCGCCAGAGAGTGGGCCGGCGCGACGAGCAGCCCAGATGGCGACCGTGCGCTGTCCGGATCATTACTCGTTCGGACGTAGCGCCGCTGGCACCGGTCCGGTCACTTGACCGGCCCACCCGGGCCGGTCGACACGTCGTCAAGCCAGCTACCGGCCGAGGGCTGGTGTGCGCTCACTCACGGGTATCTGCTCTCCCTGACTAAGGATGCCGGTCTGGATGGGTCACGCGTGGGCGATGGAAGCGGCACTGGCCGGCTGGCCAGCCGCGTTCGAATCGGGGCCGGGATCGCCGCCGGTCGCCGCGATCGCCAGCCGATCGAGGTAGTGCGTCCAGCCGCCGGCGTGGTCGTTCACCGCGTCCATCGGGAGGCCGGTGTGCCGGAACTGAAGCAGCGTCCCCTCGCCGTCTGCCGTCAGGTCGACCTCCACCCGGGTGCTGCCGGGCGGGATCGGGTGGTTCGGTTCGTCCCAGCCCATCGTGTAGACCAGTCGCCGGGGCGGGTCGATCTCCACGAAGTGGCCTGCCGCGACGTGCTCGCCGGCGATGAGGGTCCGGATCTCGCCGCCCGGACGTACGTCGTGCATCAACGGCTGGCCAATCCAGCGCGCCATCCGCTCCGGGTCCACGAAATACTGGAAGACCAGCTCCGGCCGGGCCGCAATCCTGATCTCGCGCTCCACCACTCCGCTACGGTCGGTTGCCATCAGCGCTCTCCTCTCGGGCCTCAGCTTCGGCGGCTTGCTTGAGGGCTGCCAGGCGCTCGTCCCAGAACGATTCGAGGAACTCGAGCACCTCGGCCAGCCGCTCGCGCCGCGCGCTGTACAGACGACGGGTGCCGTCACGACGCTCCGCGATCAGCCCGGCCGCCTTGAGCACGGTCAGGTGCTGGGAGATGGCCGGACGGGTGACGGCGAAACGTTCGGCGATGGCGCCGGCCGGGAGCTCCTGGCTCCAGACGAGGCGCAGGATGTCGCGGCGGCGTGGTTCGGCAAGCGCACGAAGCTGGGCGTCCATGCCAGTATGTTAGCAGATTCTTTCGTAAGTGAAAACATACGTTCTGGCCTGTGACGGGATTGTGATCTGGCGCAGTGGTGGCACTCGAGCGCGGCTGTTACGGCGTCGCGGCGAGCTCCTGGGACTGTCCGGAGGCGGAGGCGCCGTCCAACGTGGGCGCGGTCGGGAGCGCGGCCCAGCAGGTGGCCAGGTCCAGGCCCGGCCGCTCGACGCGCAGCTTGACGGAAACCGCGCCGCCAGACCTTGGCCGAAGCAGCTCCGGATCGACCTCGACGGCGGCCTCCTCGCCGCCAGTAAGGTCTGAGCCTGAGAACTCCGCCACGTCGGCGAGCTGCTCGTGCGTGAGCAGCGTGACGCCGAGCCGCGAGTCCTCGCGCAGTCTGACCACCAGGCGCGGGCTGCCCCAGTCGATCGGCCGGCCCAGCTCACGTGCGGCGCTCGCGGCGAGATCCTGGCCGTCCCAGCGGCTCCAGCGGGCGACCAGCCGAAGCTTTGGACCGGGTGCCGCGATTCGCTCGACCGCGAGCTGGTTGTCGCCGACGTCCGCGGCGCCTCCGAACGAATCAGGGTCCGAACAGGTGGCGAGGGTCTGTGATGGCGACGTCTCGGCAGCGGCGACGGCACCCGGGCCGGCCGCCAGTACCAGGACGGAGCACACGGCGAACGCGGCGACCATCTGCACACCAATCCGCCGTTGCGCCGTCATGGCGGGCCTCCCTGCCTGGATGTACTCATCGTGACGCAGGCGCTCGGCGCGGACTGTCCGACGACCGGCCGACACGGTGTTCGCACGCGAACAGTCCGGCGACCCGGCCGCCAAGGAGCGCTCAGAGGCCACCATGACGTACGCGGCGTGCTAGGATGTCGCCCGCCCGTGGATGCAGGCGTCGTCGCCGACCGCGCTCCACGATTCTGGCGCTCGCGGTAGACATGACACCTAGACACGATCCGACGGACCTCGCCCGACTGGGAGGCTCGCCCGCGGCGCGCCCGTACCGCGTCGGCATCGACATCGGCGGCACGTTCAGCGACCTCGTCATCATGGACGAGGACGGGCGTGTCAGCACGCTCAAGGTCTCCTCCGCCCCTGACGAGGTGATCGCCGCGCTGGTGGACGGCCTTGGCGACCTCCAGCGGCAAGCAGGTTTAGCCCCGGCCGATGCTGTCGCGGTCGTCCACGGCACGACGGCCGCCACCAACGCGATCCTGGAATACCGAGGCGCGCGGACCGGCCTGATCACGACGAACGGGTTCCGGGACGTCCTGGAGATCCGCCGTCTGCGGGTCGGGCGGCTGTACGACCTCTCCTGGGACAAGCCGAAGCCGCTGGTGCCGCGCCGGCTGCGCCGTGAGGTGCCCGAGCGGCTGGACGTGAACGGCGCCGTAGTCGAGCCGCTGGACCTGGCTGAGGCCGAGCAGGTGGTCGAGGCGCTGCTTGCCGAGGACCTGGAAGCGGTCGCCGTCGTGCTGGTGCACGCGTACGCGAACGGGGACCATGAGCGGCAGATCGGCGAACTGATCCGCGAGCGCGCGCCCGGGGTCTTCCTCTCCCTCTCGCACGAGGCGCTGCCGGAGATCGGCGAGTACGAGCGGACCTCCACGACGGTGGTGAACGCGTACGTCGGCCCGATCGCGGACCGGTACCTGGGGGCGCTGGAGTCCGGGCTGGCAGATGCCGGCGTCCAGGCGCCGCTGCTGATGATGCAGTCAAACGGCGGCGTGATCCGCGCCAGCACGGCGCGCCGGCGCCCGGTCCAGGTTGTCGAGTCCGGCCCGGCCGGCGGCGTGGTCGCGGCTGTCCGCCTCGCGCAGCAGTGTGGCGCCCCGAACCTGATCACCGTGGACATGGGCGGGACGACGGCCAAAGCGTCGATCGTGGAGGACGGGCGGCCGTTCCAGGTTGCCGAATACGAGGTGGGGGCCGGGATCAGCGTTGGGAGCCGGATGTTCAAGGGGGGAGGGCACACCCTCCGGGTGCCAGCCCTCGACATCGCCGAGGTCGGCGCGGGCGGCGGGAGCCTGGTACGGGTGGACACCGGCGGCGGGCTGCGGGTCGGCCCGGAGAGCGCCGGCGCGGTGCCGGGTCCAGTCTGTTACGGGCTGGGCAACGAGCAGCCGACCCTGACGGACGCCAACCTGGTGCTCGGCTACCTGAACCAGACCCATCTGCTCGGCGGCGCGCTGCCGATCGACGGTGGTGCCGCGCACCGGGCGCTCCGCGAGAAGGTGGCCGGACCGCTCGGGCTGGACCCGCTGGCGGCGGCGTACGGCGCCCACCAGATCGCCGTCTCGAACATGGTGCGCGTCGCGCGGGCAGTATCCACCGAGCGTGGGCGCGATCCGCGACGGTGCGTGCTGGTCGCGTTCGGCGGGAACGGGCCGGTCCACGCCGCCGAGGTGGCGCGCCAGCTCGGCATCGGCGAGGTGATCGTGCCGCCATGGCCGGGGCTGTTCAGCGCGTTCGGGCTACTGGCCGCGGAGACGCGGCACGAGATCTCCCAGGCCCGGCGGATGCGGCTGGCAGGGCTCACGCCCGCCGACCTGGCGGCCGGGTTCGAAAGTCTCGAGAAGTCAGCGCTGGCGACGCTGCGCGAGGAGGGGCATCCTGAGGGGCGGATCGCGATCGACCGCTTCCTCGACTTGCGGTACCGGGGCCAGTCCTCCGAGCTACGGGTGCCGGTGCCGGATCTGGCTGCCCTCGAAGAGGTCGGCACGTTGGCGGCGGCGTTCGAGGACGAGCACGAGCGGACCTACGGCTACCGCGATGGCCCGAAGCGGGTCGAGGTCGTCAGCTTCCGGGTGGTCGCCCGGGTCGCCGAGGAGCTGCCGCAGCCGCTGGTCGAGCCGCGCCGGTCGTCAGGGTCGGCCAGCCGATCGGCCTACTTCGGCATCGAGCACGGCACCCTTGACACCCCGGTACTCGACCGTGGCGACCTCGACCAGACACCCCGGTCCGGGCCGCTGATCGTGGAGGAGTACGACGCGACGACGATCGTGCCGCCGGGCTGGAGCGCCTACCTGGATCAGTACGCGAACATCCGCCTGGCCGCCGAAGGGTAAGGGTCAGACTGGGAGCTGCCCACGTTCCGACCTGGCGGCCTGCGCGCGCCTCGCCAGATCCACGCCCATCGCCAGGGTTGACATTCGGCCGTCGGCGTGAACGCGGGTTAGTGCAACGGCGTCCGTACAGCCCGGTCCGTTCAGTGCGATGAGATCGCGAACAGCTTTGAGCGCTTCGGCTTCCGTGTCGAAGTCGTCTAACAGATTGCGGGACGCAGTGTCCCACAGTTCGTAGCCAGCAATCGCTGCTTCGCTCATATCGTCAGTGTACCGGTTGAATGGGTGTTACGGATACTACCCAGGAAAGAAGATCGTCAGCCTCGGCCCAGATGGTGTAGTGGGAGTGGTCGCGGCCGGTCTGCTCGATGCGAACCACGACATCGTCAGGAATGCGAATCTCGGCCACGTACTGACCCAACCACGGCGACACCGTGCCCTTTAGCGCAGGAAGCCTCGAACGAATCGTGGACTGAGACCCCGCGCCAGAGATCCTGTTCACGTCGCGAGAGCGGGCGCCGAGGCGGGGTGCCAAGCGCCTCATGTGACATGAAGCCCTGGCGAGTCAACGCGTCCGTTTGGAGCAGCCGGAAGAAGGCCCGAGGCGGCTCTGTACTCATGAGTCGAAGCGCTTCATCTCCCGCATCACGTCGTAGCACTGTACTGCACGTCGAAATGCTTCGAGATCACGAAGGCACCACACCCATTGCTCACACGCGCTCGCCCGAAGCCACGGCTCGAACCGATCGAACGCCAGCCGTGACTCTTTGTCACGTGGTGGGATAGTAGAATGCGCCGACGAGACATCCGGCAGACGGAGAGGTGCATCCGATGACCTTCGCCAATCCCAACTATCTGGTCGAGACGGAGTGGCTCGCGGCGCACCTGGGCGAGCCCGATCTCAGGGTGTTGGACTGCACCATCGACCGCAACACCGGGCCTGACGGCGTGACCCGGCTGGCGAGCGGGCGCGGCATCTACGAGCAGGGGCACATCCCGACCAGCGTCTTCTGCGATTTCGTGGAGGATCTGACCGATCGGGAGAGCAAGCTGCCCTCGATGCTGCCGCCGGCCGAACAGTTCGCCGAGGCGATGTCCCGCTACGGCGTCGGCGAGGGCACGCGGGTGGTGCTCTACGACGGCAGCCGCGAGAGCTGGCCGATGATGTGGTCAGCTCGAGTCTGGTGGATGCTCAAGGTGTTCGGGTTCGACAACGCGGCGGTCCTGAACGGGGGCTGGCACAAGTGGACGCTGGAAGGGCGACCTGTGTCGACGGAGCCGTCCTCGTACCCGCCGGCCACCTTCACGGCGAGGTACCGGCCGGAGCTGATCGCGCAGAAGGAGGAGGTGCTGGCCTCGATCGGGGCGAGGGGGACGTCGCTGGTGAACACCTTGCCGCGCGACGTTCACGCCGGCGCCTCAACCACCTTCGAGCGGTCGGGACACATCGCCGGCAGCGTCAACGTGCCGATCGTCGGCCTGGTCGATCCGGTCACCCACGCGTACCTGCCGGCCGAGGAGCTTCGGCGGCAGTTCGAGGAGGTCGGGGCGCTCGACAGCGAGCGGGTGATCACGTACTGTCGGGCCGGGATCGCGGCGAGCGGCGGGGCGTTCGTGCTGGCGCTGCTCGGGGCGCCGAACGTGGCGATCTACGACGGCTCGCTGGCCGAGTGGACGGCGGACCCGAGCCTGCCGATGGCGACGAGCGTTACCCCCGGGCGGGCGCAATGAATTGCGCCCGCCCCGTAAGGGAATTTCGTTGATGGCGACCGATCCGGTCACCCTGGAGCTGGTCAAGAACGCTGTCGAGTCGGTCGTCGACGAGATGGCGCTGACGATGATGCGCACGGCGTACTCAAGCAACCTGAAGTCCTCGAACGATCTCTCCAGCGCCTACTGCTCGCTGGACGGCGAGCTGCTGGCGCAGGGGTTCACGCTGCCGATGCAGCTCGGCTCGATCCCGGACGCGATGGAGACGGTGATCGCCAAGTTCGGCGGCACATTCGAGCCGGGCGACGTGGTGATCCTGAACGACCCGTACGAAGGCGGCACCCACCTGCCAGACATCTTCCTGATCAAACCGCTCTTCCTGGATGGCGAGCACGTCGCGTACTGCGCCACCATCGCCCACCACACAGACATTGGCGGGCGGGTGGCGGGCGGGAACGCCTCCGACTCGACCGAGATCTACCAGGAGGGATTGAGGCTGCCGCCGATCAAGCTGTACGACGCCGGCCGGCCGAACCAGGCGCTGTTCGAGGTCATCGCCAAGAACGTTCGGGTGCCGGAGAACCTGCTCGGCGACCTGCGAGCGCAGCTCTCGGCGATCCACATCGGCGAACGAGGCTTCGTCGAGCTGGTCGAGCGCTGGGGGAAGGAGCCGTTGCTGACGGCGCTGGTCGACCTGATGGCGTACACGGAGCGGCTGGCGAGGGCGGAGATCGCGCAGTGGCCGGACGGCCGCTACGCGTTCACGGACTACATCGACGACGACGGGATGGACCCCGGCCCGATCCCGATCGCCTGCACGGTCACCGTGGCCGGCGACAGCCTGCACGTCGACTTCACGGGGACGTCGCCTCAGGTGCGCGGCGCGATCAACGCGACGGGCTCGTTTGCGAAGTCGGCGGCGTACGCCTGCGTTCGGGCAATGATGCACGCCGGCATCCCGAACAACGGCGGCTACTTTCGGCCGATCTCGTTCACGATCCCCAGCCGGAGCGTCATCAACCCGGACCTGCCGGCGCCGGTGGCGGCACGGGGACTGACGGGCTTTCGGCTGACGAACGCGATTCTGGGGGCGCTGGCGAAGGTCGCGCCCGGCCGGGTGCCGGCCTGCGAGTCCGGCGGCGACACCGGCATCACGATCGCCGGCTGGTACGACGACGACCGGCCGTTCGTGTTCCTGGAGTTCCTGCACGCCTCGTGGGGGGGCAGGCCGGACAAGGACGGCATCGACGCCTGTTCGAGCATCAGCGCTAACTTCTCGAACAATCCGATCGAGTACCTGGAGGGCGATCACCCGCTGCGGATCGAGGAGTACGCGTTCGTGCCGGATACGGGCGGTCCCGGGAAGTACCGGGGCGGGCTCGGGATGGTCCGGCAGTACCGGTTCCTGGAGCGCGAGGGCGTCCTTCAGCTCAGGACGGATCGACAGAAATTCTTGCCCTGGGGACTGGAGGGCGGCAAGCCGGGGACGCCGTCGTCGAACGTGGTCATCATCGACGGCGAGCCGGAGGTGCCGCCGTCGAAGGCCGCGCGCATCCTGCATCGCGGCGACGTGCTGCGCCACACGCTGGCCGGCGCCGGCGGCTACGGCGACCCGCTGGAGCGTGCCCCGGAGCTGGTTGCGGAGGACGTCGCGGACGAGAAAGTCTCCATGGAGGCGGCGCGCTCGGAGTACGGCGTGGTCATCGATCCGGCCACGCTCCGTGTAGACGCGGAGGCGACGACAATCCTCCGTGGCCAAATGGGGACAGAGCGCTGATGTCTGTGCCAGGGGTGTCGGGACACCGTGTTGGCCCGTGCCCGAGTCATGACCCGGCCCGTGCTGTGCGGACGGCCGCACGGCGCCGCCAGGATGTCCGGCCGGCCCGGCGCCGCCGGGCGGTCTGTGCAAGCGACAAGGTGGGGAGGAACGGGATGGCCTGGGATTTCGAGCTGCTGGCGGGCCCGTTTGGCGGCACCGCTGAGGGACCGGCCTGGGACGGCCAGGCGCTGTTGTTCACCCACATCCCGGAGAGTCGGATCATGCGTTACGATCCGGCCAGGGGCGAGGTCTCGGTCCACCGGACCGACACCAAGAACACCAACGGCCTGATGTTCGACGCTCAGGGCCGCCTCTACGGCTGCCAGTCAGGCGACTTCCGGATCGTCCGCTTCGAGCCGGACGGCAGCCAGACCCCGCTGCCGAACGAGCTCGACGGCAAGCGCCACAACCGGCCGAACGACCTGGCGATCGACAGCCAGGGGCGGATCTACTTCTCCGATCCGTTTGGCCGCGGCCGGCCAGACGGTGAGCGCCAGCTCGACCACGCCTCGGTGCTGCGCCACACCCCTCAGGCCGACGGTGGCTGGAAGCTCGAGCGGATGACCTTCGACACCACCTCGCCCAACGGGGTCCTGCTTTCGAAGGACGAGAAGAACCTCTACGTCGCCCAGAGCGACTACGACGGCACCCGCGAGCTGCGGGCCTATCCAATTCAGGACGACGGCACCCTCGGCGCGTGCGTCACATTGCACACCTTCGGCAACGACCACCGCGGCGTGCAGCGTGGTGTTGACGGGATGTGCCTCGACAGCGACGGCAACATCGTCGCCTGCGCCGGCTGGGACGAGGCCGGCCCCGGGCCGATGATCTACGTCTTCGCCTCCAACGGTCGGGTGATCGAGACCCACCCGGTTCCGGTTGACCGGCCGACCAACTGCACCTTCGGGGGAGCCGATCTCGGCACGCTCTTCGTCACGACCGGCGGCGGGCACTTCTTCCGGGTCCGCAACACCGGCCGCCGCGGCTACAACCTCTACCCTCGCTAGCGGTCCGCTTTTCCGGTCCTGAACTACCCCCGGTAGCGTGGAGGATCTGGGGTGCTTACGCTGGACAGTCGTGGGGTACGTGATGGACGTCCCAAGCATTCGGTCGGCGCGGCTGGAGCTGGTGTCGATGTCACCGGCGTTCCTGCGGGCCTCGCTGGAAGGGCGGCACGCAGAGGCTGAGGCGATGATCGGCGCCGGGCTGCCGCCTGACTGGCCGGGCGACCGGGCGCGCACCGTGCGGAGGCGACTGGACGAGCTGACCGTGAACCCGGCTGCTCAGCCGTGGCTGCTGCGCGCGATTGTCCTGCGCGAGCCGGAACGCAGGATGGTCGGGCACATCAATTTTCACGATCCGCCCGGACCGGAGAGGAAGGTCGAGGTCGGGTACTCGATCTGGCCGGAGTATCGGCGGCAGGGGTACGCGCTCGAAGCCGTCGAGGCGCTGTTCGGTTGGGCGAGCCGCGAGCACGGTATCCGCCAGTTCGTGGCGTCGGTCGGGCCGTGGAACGAGGCGTCGCTCGGGCTGGTGCGGAAGATGGGGTTCGTGCAGACCGGCTCGCGGTGGGACGACGAGGACGGCGAGGAGCTGGTGTTCGAGCTCGAGCGCGGCGTGCAGGCCGGGCCGGCCTGCACGCCCGATCCGTAACACGCCAGCTAGCAGGCGTCAGCGCGCCGGCGCCGTCACGATGTGCGCGGGCATCGCGAACTCCACCGTGCCACGGTCGGTCACGAACGGCCGGAGCTCGGTTTCGGCCTCGTGCTGGAGCCGCGCAAGCTGGTCGTCGTCCAGCATCTCCGCGAGCGTCCAGCCGCGGATGTCGGTGTAGATCCAGGATGCGAGCGACGGGAAGCGGGCCGTGCCAACCTCGGTCCTGATCTCCGCGTCCACGATACCGGCGGCCTCGAAGACCGACTGGAGCAAGTCCCGGTCGCCCAGCACGAACGGCGCGTCGAGCGCCGCCGCGACCTGCTCGCCGAAGAGGCGCCGGAGCAACTCGACCATCGCCGCGTAACCGGGCGACGCCTCCAGCCGGTCCCAGACGGCGACGGCCAGGTGTCTTCCTGGACACAGGACGCGAACCATCTCGCGCAGGGCCGCCGGCCGGTCCTCGAAGAACATCAGGCCAAACTGGCAGCCGACTACGTCAAAGGTGGCATCCTCGAACGGCAACGCTTCGGCACGCACGGCGTGCCACTCGATCTCGGGCGCAACGCGTCGGGCGACCGCCAGCATCCCCTCGTTGACGTCCACGCCGATCACGGATCCGGCCGCTCCGACGCGGTTCGATGCGGCCCGCGCGAAAACGCCGGTGCCGCAGGCGACGTCGAGGACGCGCTGGCCCGCCTGAACCTGGGCAGCCTGAATCATGCGGTCGGCCCATTGCTGGAAGAGGGCCGGCACGAAAAAATCCTCGTACACCTCGGCCGCACTTCGTGTGACCTGACCGGTTTCACCCGCGCTCATGGTGGCGCCTCCTTCGGTACGTCCGCGCAGCGAAGCCGTCTCTCCAACCAAGCGTACGGCTACGGTGATCCCGACGCCAGTGCAAGATCTGAAGTTGCCAGGCGCATCGACTCTGGCCGACGATGGCTCTACGGTGCAGAAATCGCACGCGTTTGAGAATGCTGCCTGGAGGCGCACGATGCGCGGATACAGCCAGTTCTGTCCGATCGCCAAAGGGGCCGAAGTGTTCGCCGAACGTTGGACCCCGTTGATCCTGCGCGAGCTGCTGGACGGGAGCCACCGCTTCGGAGAGCTGCGGCGCGGGATCCCGTTGATCTCGCAGAGTTTGCTGGCACAGCGCCTGAGGTCGCTGGAGCGAGACGGTGTGATCGAGGCGCGCCGCACGCCGGACGGACGCGGGTCTGAGTACCACCTGACGCCGGCCGGCGAGGCGCTGCGGCCGGTCGTCGAGGCGCTGGGCGGCTGGGGACACCGGTGGACCTTCGAGCAGCTCCGGGAGGAGGATTTCGACCCGGCGGTGCTGATGTGGTTCCTCCACCGGATGATTGACGTCGATGCCCTGCCGGAGCGTCGGGTGGTGGTCCGGTTCGAGTTTCGTGAGGGGCGGCATCGCCTCTGGTGGCTGATCCTGCATCGTCCGAGCGTCGATCTCTGCCTTCGAGACGAGGGCTTCGAGGTCGATCTCTACGTGAGCACCGGCGCGCGGATGCTCGCCGACACGATGCTCGGCCGGCGGGATCTTCGCGAGGCGATCGGCGCCAGGCTGATCGACGTGGACGGCCCACGGGAGCTGGTGCGGGAGCTCCCCCGGTGGATCGTGCCGTCGCCGTACGCGCAGCCGACGGAGCCGTCCCTGGCCGGCGCACGTCACGGCTGACAGGGTGTGAGTTAGGGTTTGATGAAGCACCCTCGCGAATCAAGGACGGGGTGACGGGGCCGCACTATACTCCGAGTAGGACTCGTCATTTTCGGCGTTTTCAGTGCATACCACCCAAGGAGAGAGTCGGAGGCATCGACGATGAGCTTCGATCGCATGAACCAGATGGATTGGACGTATGGGCAGGGGATGACCCAGGCCCAACGCGGCACGATCGTCGGGCAGGTGATGGGCCTGCTGGCGTTCTCGCTGCTGTTCACGGCAGGCGGCTACCTCGTCGGCAGGGCACTTGGCCCGGCCGGCATGATCATCGGCATCGTCGGAGCGCTCGCCACGGTGCTGGCGCTCAGCTTTGCCCGCACCAAGATGTCGTCAGGCGTCGCGCTCGGCGTCTTCTACCTGTTCAGCGTCTTTGAGGGCATGACGCTCGGCCTCATCATCGACAGCTACCTGGCGCGTGGTATGGGCATGGTCGTGGTGAACGCCGCGACGACGACCGCTGGCCTGGTGCTGGTGCTGAGCGCCTACGCCTGGACCACCAAGCGTGACCTGAGCGGCATGGGCGCCTACCTGATGGCGGGCCTGCTAGCGGTGCTGCTGGCCGGGCTGGTGATGATGGTGCTGAGCCTGTTTGGCGTGCCGATGGGGATCTTCGGGTTCTTGCTGTCCGTTGTCACGGCGGTCCTGTTCTCGGGCTTCGTGATGTACGACATGCAGCGGTTGAAGAACGCGCAGGCGGGCCTTGACGACCCGATCATGCTGGCCGTCGGCATCTACCTGAGCATCTTCAACCTGTTCCTGGCGATCCTTCGGATCTTTGGGTTCCTGAGCAGCAGCGACGAGTAAGACGCGCTCGCCTTCGACCAGCTGAGGGCCGGCCTCCGGTCCTCAGCGGCCACGACACACAAGGGCGCTGCTCCCAGAGCGGGAGCAGCGCCTTTGTGTTTAGCCGCTGGATGGTGCTGTCGCGGCGCTGCGTGCCTGGCGTTCACGGCCGCGACACGCTACCATGTCGCAAGAGTCTTGCAACGCAGAGTTGCCGCGGCGCGGCCTTGGGAGGTCGTGGCGGGGCTCACAGGGTCGCGTACGAGGGGGCGGTGGCGGGCTGGTCTGGGGCTGCATCGATACCGGCGCGGGACGTCCTGGCGCGGGTGGTCATCGTGTTGATGCTGCTCGTCGTGCTTGCGGTTCCGCTCCCCCCGGGCGGCCCGGCGATCGCCGCGACGATGGTCCAGGGCGGCTTTACGACCTCGGGAACGGTCTCGGTGGCGAACATCTCGCCGGGCGGCTCGGTCGTCATCACGGCGCGGGTGACCAGCGCCACCAATCGGACCATGCTGGTGGACGTCGAGATCTACAGCCCGACCGGCGTCGCGCCACTCCAGCAGTTCGTCTTCGACAACGAGATGCTCATGGCCGACGTGGAGCGGACGTTTCCGGTGACCTGGAGCGCCCCGGCCGGAGCGGCAACTGGCGGCTACACGGTGAAGATCGGCGTATTCGACTCCAACTGGGGCCAGAATCGGCATTGGAACGACGGCGCCAGCTTTTTCACCGTAGGTATGGGATCGCAGCCGCCCGCTGGCGGGCCGATCCGGATCATGCCGCTCGGCGACTCGTTGACGGACGGCTTCACCGTTGACGGCGGCTACCGCATCGACCTCTGGACGATGCTGACGTTCGCGGATCAGAGCTTCGACTTCGTGGGGTCACGGCACAACGGTGTGCCGGCGCTTGGCGACAAGCATCATGAAGGACACTCTGGCTGGCGGATCGACCAGATCGCCGAAGCGGCGACGCCCTGGCTCCAGGCGTACCGCCCTCAGATCGTCCTCTTGATGATCGGCACGAACGACATGCTCCAGAACTATGAGGTGAACGCTGCGCCGTCGCGCTTGAGCGCGCTGATCGACCAGATCCGGACTGCCGTGCCGGACGCGGCAATCGTCGTCTCGTCGCTGCCGCGCGTCAGCAATCTGGAGGCGCTGGGGAGGATTCAGGCGTACAACAGCCAGATCCCGGGCATCGTCGCCTCGAAGGGGAGCAAGGTCAGCTACGTGGACGCATATACGGCGATCGAGGCGGCGCACCTCGCGGTCGATGGCGTGCATCTGACCCATAACGGCTACGGGAAGCTGGCAACGGTCTGGTACCCGACGGTGCTGGCCCTGGTCACGACGCTCACGCCGTCCCCGACGCCAACGCTGACTCCGACGCCGACCCCAACACTATCACCGTGCTCACCACGGCCGCGCATCCTCGTCTCGACCGCGCGCGGCGAACCGGGACGCCTGGTGGCGACGATCGCCGTGACCGGGGCGGGAAATGGGCTGCGGGAGCTGCGCTTCGGCGAGGTCAAGAACGCGCTCGTGACGGTGGCGGGCCAGTCCGGACGGGCCGGCCTGGTTGTGACGCTCCCGGGCATGCCGACCAGCGTCGCCATCGGCGTCACCAGGGAGCGCGCTGCCGAGCCGGTCCATGTGCCGCTGGTCGTCGTGGATCAGTGCGGGGACTGGAGCACGTTCGTCGGCGGAGGCCCGACGGCGTTCTAAGCTGGCGAGGCGCAGCCTTGGGATGGGGCGCCTCCTCGGCCTTGGCGTGCGCGGCATCGTGTACGGTTAGAGCGTACCAACGAGATCGTGCTGTCCCCAGCGCGGGGACGCGGCGTCAAGAGGGAGCAGGAGCGTGCAGATCGGGATCATGGGGCTGCCGGGCTCGGGGAAGACGACGGTCTTCAACGCGCTGGCACACGCCCGCGCGGCAGTCGGCGGCTACTCCGCGCCGAGCGCGGAGCCGAACCTGGCCGTCGTGAAGGTGCCCGATCCACGCCTGGACCAGCTCGCGCCGCTGTTCGAGCCGAAGAAGTTCACGCCAGCCGAGGTCCAGTACGTGGACGTCGCCGGGATCGTGCGGGGCTCGGGCAAGGAGAGCGCTGGCTCGCTGCTGGCGCACCTGCGGAACGTGGACGTCCTGCTCCAGGTGGTGCGGGCGTTCGGGAGCGCCGCCAGCCACGGCTCTGACCCGACGCCGCTGGAGGACGTCGAAGGGCTGCATCTCGAGCTGATCCTGGCCGACCTGGACGTGGTCGAGAAGCGGCTCGACCGGGTCCAGAAGGAGGCGAAGCTCAACAAGGGCACGCCTCAGGAGCGGCAGGCTCGGGAGCTGGAGCTGGACCTGTTCGGCCGGCTCCAGGCGGCGCTGGCCGCCGAGCGCCCGCTGCGTGAGCTGGAGCTGGCGCCGGCCGAGGAGCGCTCGCTGCGCGGGTACGGCCTGCTGACGGCGAAGCCGCTGCTGGTGCTGTTCAACGTGGACGAGCCAGGACCGGCCGCTGATGCGCTGGTGGAGCAGGTCAGCGGCACGCTCGGGGCGCACGCCGAGGCGGTCAGCCTGGCCGGCAAGCTGGAGATGGAGCTGGCGGAGCTGCCGGCCGAAGACGCCGCCGAGTTCATGGAGATGTACGGGATCACGGAGTCCGGGCTGGCCCGGGTGATCCAGATCTCGTACCGGCTGGCGCGGCTGCTCTCCTTCTTCACGGTCGGCGCGGACGAGTGCCGGGCCTGGACGATTCGCGCCAACAGCACCGCCGTTGACGCGGCCGGCGCGATCCACAGCGACCTGGCGCGCGGTTTCATTCGTGCCGAGGTGATCCACTGGGACCAGCTGCTGGCTGCCGAAACGTACGCCGAGGCGCGCAAGCGCGGCCAGCTTCGGTCAGAGGGGAAGGCGTATCTGGTTCAGGACGGCGACGTCCTGAATATCCTCTTCAACGTGTGATCGCCGGCACAGCGGCGTGCCAGCATCCTCCGGATACTGACCTCAGTGCGTTGACCGCCTCCTGGTACGGTGATACAGTGAGCCCGTCGACGGGCTACTTGACGGGGGGCAGACATCGTCCTGGCGCGGGCCGGGCGAGGAGCGCGGGGACTGACGCCATGGTGATGACGGATCTCTGGACGAAGCGAGAAGCCGGGCCACTCGCCGTCTACTGCCACGAGGGCTCGTACGCGTACGACCATTGCGACATGGTCGTCGAGCGGTACTCGAAGGCGCTTGACGACGTCTGTCTCTTCCTGGACGTCCAGCGCGCGTCCCTGCCCACGATCTCCGTCTACCTCTGTGAAGTGCTCGACATCGGTGCGGACGGCCGTTCGGGGGGCGGGACCACCCAGCTCGATCTCGAGAACGCCACCATCCGAACCGTGATCACCTCGGAGTCGCCCGGCGCGTATCCAGAGTTCGAGCTGACCCTGCTGGTGCTTCACCTCGCCCAGGGGCCGGTCGTGCCGGAGGGGCGCTTCTGGGAAGAAGGCCTGGCCGGCTACCTGGCCGGGCGCGGCGGCGCCGCCTACTACGCCGAGGCGCCGGCCCGGGTGCAGAAGCTCCGCGAGGAGGGGCAGCTCCGGCCGCTGCCGACCGTCCTGCGCCAGTTCCACGAGCATCGCTCGCCGGTCGCGACGACGACGGCGGTGGCGTTCGTGACGTACCTGATCGACTGGCGCGGCGGCGAACGGTATCGCCGGTTCCTGGCCAGCGCCCGCAAGGGCGATGTCGAGGCCGTGCGCCGCACGTACGGCCGGCCGATCTCCGGGCTGGACCAGGCCTGGAGCCGCCGGATCGAGGCGACGTCGCAGGCCGGCGGCGGCAAGGCGATGGCGGCGATCACGGGCACGATGGAGTTCTATCGCCCGTACGCGCTCTCGCTGATCGGGGTGCTGGTCACCATCTTCCTGGCGCTCAGCTTCGACCTGTTCATCCCGCAGGCGTTGAAGTTCCTGATCGACAACGTGCTGGGGCACCGGCCGATGCCGTTCTCCATTCCCGGCCTGATCGCCAGAGGCGAGACCATCCAGCCAGGCACCGAGACGTTCTGGCTGTTCGCGCTGCTCGGGGCGATGATCTTCATGTTCATCGTGAATTCGCTGGCGCGGCTGAAGCAGGCGTCACTGGTGGCGAACGTGAGCCAGGGGGTGGTCTTCGACCTGCGGATGCGTTTCCTGGAGCACCTTCAGCGGCTGCCGCTGTCCTTCCATTCCCGCACGCCAGCCAACGACGTCGTGCAGCGCTTCCAGACCGACATCGCCTACGTGGCGGCGGCGTTCTCCGCGGGCATGGTGCCGATGGTCTCGAACGGCGTTGCGATGCTGCTGTTCGGCTTCACGCTGATCTCGTTGAACCCGTTGCTCTCGATCGTGGCGCTGGCCGGGCTTCCGATCTTCGCCTACTCGTACCGGCAGGGGCGTGCCACGCTGCGCGTCAACCAGCGCGAGACGGCGCGTCGGAACCAGGAGATCCAGCAGTCGGTCATTGAGAACATGAACGCCCAGACGCTGCTCAAGACCTGGAATCAGCAGCCGTCCGTGATGGAGCGGTTCCGCGAGAAGCTGGCGAACAACAAAGACCTGAACATCCGGAACGCGATGATCACCCAGGCGTTTGCGCGGGCCAGCGTGCTGATCACGAACGGGGCTCAGGTGGCCGTGCTGGTGGCGGGCGGCCTGGTGGTGATCTGGTCGAACGGCGAGGCGCTGACGCCGGGTGGTCTGATGGCGTTCTACGTCCTCTTGCTCCGCCTGTACGGACCGGCCGGCCTGTTCGCGGGCGCGTTCCAGACGTTGACGCTCTCCGCCGACGGCCTCGACAAGTTCTCGGCGGTGCTGAACCGGAAGGCCGAGGCGGACCCGCCGAACGCCGTGACCCTCGGGCCGCTGCGTGAGGCGATCCGCTTCGAGGGGCTTGGGTACGCGCCGACGAAGGGAAAGAGCGTCCTGAAGGGGCTTGACGTCGAGATCAGGCGCGGCTCGAAGATCGCGTTCGTCGGGCCGACGGGCGCGGGCAAGGCGGCGTTGATGCAGCTGTTGCCGAGAGTCGCCGATCCGACCGAGGGAACGATCACCTGGGACGGCGTGGACCTGGGCCAGGCGACGCGCGAGTCTGCGCGCCAGCAAATCGTGGTACTTCCGCAGGACACGTTCATCCTGAACCTGACCCTCTACGACAACATCCTGGTTGGCCGGCCTGACGCCAGCGGTGCCGAGGTGATCGACGCGGCGAAGGGCGCGGGACTGCACGAGTGGATCACCGGCCTGCCGGGAGCCTACGACACGATCGTCAGCGATCGGGACACGGCCGTCAGCACGCCGAACCGCCAGCGGATCGCCGCCGCCAGAGCGCTCATGCGCACGGACGCCTCGCTGGTGCTGCTGGAGGATGCGTTCTCGGCGCTCGACGCGGCGGAGCAGCGCGAGATCGAGCAGCGGCTACGCGGCCCGGACGGCGAGCGCACGATGATCAAGATCGCGCAGCGGCTCGGGACGGTCACGGACGCCGACGAGATCATTGTGCTGGACGCCGGCGAGATCGTGCAGCGCGGCAAGCACGACGATCTGCTGGAGCAGGGCGGCCTCTACGTGCAGCTCATCAAGGACGAGCTCGGCGAGGCGGCGGTCAGCGGCGCGCGGCAGGCCGTGCGGCGGCTGAGCAAGCTGGAGCCGTTCTCCAGCCTGCCGCCGGAGGTGCTGGAGGAGACGGCGCGGCTGCTGCTCTACGCCGAGCGGGCGCCTGGCGAGATCCTCTGCCGGCAGGGCAGCGTCGGCGACGAGCTGTTCATCATCGGGCGGGGCGACGTCGAGATCGTGGTCAACGACGAGGACGGGAACGAGCGCATCGTCGCCTTCCTGCACGAGGGCGACTACGTCGGCGAGATCAGCTTCATTCGGCGCGTGCCGCGTACGACGACGGTTCGCGCGCAGACCAACGTCGAGGTCCACATCCTGCGACGACTGGATTTCGATGCGCTGCTGGAGCGGCTGGGCACGGTCACGCTGACGCATCTCGAGGACACGGCCCAGGCCCGCATCGAGGACACGCGCCAGAAGCTCGCGTCCGTCTCCGGCGGCGCGGACTGAGATTGGGAATACGAGGACGCCTTCCGGTGGTTTCCCCTACTGGAGCGTACGGGCGGGATCCCAGAACACCCGCCCGGTCTCCACGAGGGTATCGTGCCGGTTGTGACCGTCGTGCCAGGACAAGGGTATAGTCAGAGCGTCATGACGCTCTCTGAATCTCCCCGCCCACCGCGCACGGGCGTCCCCACCGAGGAGCGCGAGTCGTTCTTCGAGCGCGAGGTGATGCAGCACCTCGACGCGTTGTACCGGACTGCCCTTCGGATGACACGCAACCCGCAGGACGCCGAAGATCTCGTGCAGGAGACGATGCTGCGTGCGTTTCGTTTCCTGGATCGGTTCGAGCCGGGCACCAATCTGCGCGCCTGGCTGTTCAAGATTTTGACGAACACGTACATCAATCGGTACCGCAAGGCTTCGTCCGAGCCGCGTGTCGACTCGCTCGACGACTCGGAGGAGCTCTCGTTGTACCGGTACCTCGACAACGAGGCGGCCTCGCGCGGTGGGAGCGTCGAGGCGCAGGTGCTCGATCGGTTCGCCGAGCAGGACATCAAGACGGCGATCGAGGCGCTGCCGCCGCAGTACCGGATCACGGTGCTGCTGGCCGACGTCGAGGGATTCTCCTACAACGACATCGCCGAGATCACGAACGTCAAGAAGGGGACGGTGATGTCGCGCCTGTTCCGGGGGCGGCGCCTGTTGCAGAAAGCGCTGGTGGATCAGGCAAGAAGCGCCGGGTTTGCCGGGGGGAATAGGTCATGAACGCGGATGCTCAGGCTCGGTGCGCGGAGACGGTCAAACTGCTCGGAGAGTTCCTCGATCGCGAGTTGACCACCTGCGAGATCCAGACGGTCCAGGGCCACCTGGATCGCTGCCCCCCCTGCCTCAACGTCTACCGCTTCGAGGAGAAGCTGAAGCGCCTGGTCCGAGTCCACTGCGAGCGCGAGTGTGCCCCCACCAACTTGCGCGACGAGATCCTGGCCCGCCTGAAGCGCCCGTCCCCCCGCACCTGACGTTCGGCGAACGTGCCGAGGCCACAGCTCGGGCGGTAGCCGTGTAGCGCTCGCCTCGTCCTGCCGGCGCTCGGGAATGGGCTACACTCAGGAGGGGGAGTCATGCATCCTGACGTGGCCCGACATCGAGAAGCGCTGGAGCGCCTCTGTCGACAGTTCCACGTGCGCCGCCTGGAGCTGTTCGGCTCGGCGGCGACCGGCAGCTTTCGTCCAGGAGAAAGCGACGTGGACTTCCTGGTCGAGTTCGAGCCGCTGCCGCCCGGGGAGCACGCGAACGCCTATTTCGGCCTGCTGTTCGGGCTCGAAGACTTGTTCGGGCGCCCCATAGACCTGGTGTCGCCTGAGGCTATCGAGAACCCGTACTTTCGCGAGGCAGTTGACGAAACGAAGGTGCTGATCTTTGCAGCGTGAGGCTCGAAAGTACCTCTACGGCATCCGGCAAGCGGCTGCGCGAATCGCGGAGTTCACGGCGGGTCGTAGCATCGACGACTACCTGGCCGACGTGATGCTGGCTCGGCTGTCGAACGCCAGTTTGAGATCATCGGCGAAGCCATGACGCAACTCGCCAAGCTTGACGCGGCACTTGCCGCGCGGATCAGCGAGTATCGCGACATCATCGCCTTTCGGAACATCCTGATCCGCGGTTACGCCAGCGTGAACCATCGAATCGTGTGGAGCGTCATCGAGACGCAGCTCCCGGTCCTCCACCGGGAGGTCGACAGCCTGTTGGCTGAGCCTTGAGTCTCAAACCTTCGGTCC
>Ga0209382_10002300_pt1 | contig 28113 bp, 23 predicted proteins | sample SoiMetdeltSBSDD5_FD_187599 | JGI IMG/M metagenome (GOLD analysis project Ga0209382, IMG submission 187599) | Bulk soil microbial communities from a Populus tree surrounding site in Tennessee, USA - Soil MetaG P. deltoides SBSDD5 (SPAdes) (version 2) | ecosystem: Environmental > Terrestrial >... | reverse complement strand
TCGGTGAATGTCGTCGTGTAGTCGCCCCGCTTCAGCGGCTTGAGCTGGCACTTCAGCACATCCTCCGCGAGGGGACCGCCGGCGACCTGACGCGGCGAGGCGAAATATCTCAGCACCGGATCGGCGTCGCACCTGGCCCAGTCGGTCACTTTGGTCGTGTAGTCGTTGCCGATGTAGCAGAAGTCGAATGCCTCGGCCGGCTTGTGCTTCACGACCTTCTGCTCGAGCGGCATCTGGGTCGTGTCCGCCTTGATCGCCGCGATCCACTTGTCCATCGTCACGAGCGAATCGACCATGAGCTGCGGCGGCGGCATCAGGCCCGGGCCGTAGCGCCAGATCACCTGGTTGCCGTGACCGCCGTTGAGGCGGTCGAGCCGGTCACGTACGGCGAATGCGCGCCAGTTCATGTGAATGTTGGAGTTGTCGTTGCCGCGCCAGTCGATGATCGGCACCTTCGCCCACCACTCGGCGTTGCCGATGATGCCGTCCTGGTACGCGATGCGCAGCGCTTCGGCGTCGGCAACCATGCGTGCCGCAGTCGGGTTCATGTCGAGGTCGCTGCCGCCGATCCTTTCATTGAGCGCAACGAAGTCCTCGGCGCTGATCTGTCCGGCGGCGAGCGCCTTCAGACCGTACTGGATGCCGGTGTTGTCGTTCGTCCGGCGCGCGACGTGCGTCCCGGGAATGGCGCCCCAGGTCGCGATCGCGTACTCGGGAATCGTGCAACGCACGCCGTTCGGATTCTTCGCGGCGTCGTACACCTGGCTGTCCAGCAGGTAACAATTGTTCGTCGGCTTCTTCGTGCGCGGATGCGTGTACACGCCCGGGTTGTTCGAGTTGCCGAACGACATGGCCCACGCGGGGCACGCCTTGTCGTCCATGTGACCGGCGATTGCCGCTTTCTTCGCCGCGACCTGCGCCGGCGTCAGCTCCTTCGTCGACGCTGCGAACTCCGGCGACGCGAAGTAATTGCCGAGCAGCACGCAGTCGCCGACTTCCATGCCTGTCGAGTACGAATCCGGATAGGTGCATGCGGGCTGGATGCCGTCGAGCAGGCCCGGGTACAGCGAGGCGAGCTGGAGCTGCATGATCGAGCCGCCGGAGCAGCCGCTGCCGATCGTCCAGAGAATTTCCCCGTAGCGCTCGGTGATGCGCTCCTTGCCCATCATCACCGTTTCTGCCGCCACGACATGGTTCGAGTTCAAGGCCTGGTCGGTGTGCGCACTGACGGCGACCAGGTAGCCTCGAGCCAGGGCATAGTCGATCTGCCACGGACTGTTCGGTGCGAACTGCTTGTAGGGCGTTCCGCTGCCGCCGCCGAATGACCAGAGGACCTTGTGGTTCCAGCCGGCAAGCGGCTGCAATCCTTCCGGCGGTTGCGGATCGAACAGGACGGCGAAGTCGTAGATCGCCCGATTCAGCACACCCCGCTCGACGCGCACGATGTACTTCACGGTCCGCCCGTCGGTGTCCGTCGTCTCGGCCAGGTCAGCCGGCTGCGGCGCGCTCGGATCGTACGGTTTGAAGCACGGCGGTCCGCTGCTCCGCTGCGAGCACTGCTCGGTCGTGCGATAGAGCAGGCGATCCTCGCTCGCGATATTGCATTGAGCATCGATGGCCGCAGTGCTCAATCCGCTCGCGTTGGTTGCCGGTGAAGTGACTGTCGCCGGTTGCTCGGTTGGCGTGGCGCAGACCCACGGTTGCACCTGCGGCCCGGAGAAAATCGGTCCGCCGATCGGATAATTCGTGATCGTGATGCGCGCACCCGCGGCGCCGATGCGCGCCGTGACGACGTTCGGACCGTTCTTGAGCCCGGTGATCGTGCCGAGGATTCTGCTCTTGGGATGCTGCTGGAACGCCGCGCTGACATCGCGGCCGTCCACGTCGACTTGCAGACCGGTCCAGCTCGCGTCCTTCGGCCCGACGATTTCGACGAGCGCATCTGCGCCGCTGACGAGATCGGCGCGGTTCGACAGCACCTTGATTTCCAGCTTGTCGACGACTGGAGTTGCCTCGAAGTGCGAGCTCGAACTGCCGGCACAAGCGGCCAGCACGCCTCCCAGAACCAGTAGTCCCCACCGCAGAACCCGCTGCATGAGTGCTCCCCCGTCGTTCTTCGATCCCGCCTACTGTAGCGATTCTCAGCGCAAAGATTTGTGGTGGCCCAATTTGTAGTAATCATGCATTCCCTGTACAGTGCCGGCCGCCAAACAAGCTGCCGTCCGGTCAGCTCGTTCACTTCTCGCGGTTTTCCCACCTCGAAGTTATCTCCGCCTCGACTGGACCTGCGACCAACCGTCGCATGCGGGCTGGTAGAGGAATCTGATCAAATGCCCTTTGCTGCTCTCGGGCTGATGCCCGAACTGACGCGTGCGCTCGCGGAGCGCGGCTATACCGAACCCACGCCCGTGCAGGCGCGCGTGATCCCCGAAATTCTCGCGGGCCGGGATCTCCTGGCCGGCGCCCAGACCGGCACCGGCAAGACCGCCGGGTTCACGTTGCCGATCCTTCAGAAGCTGCACGGTGTTGCTCATGCGCCGAAGGCGCCCCGTGCGCTGGTGCTCGTGCCGACGCGCGAGCTCGCCGCGCAGGTCAACGAAAGCGTCCGCGCCTACGGCAAGCATCTGCGGTTGCGGACGCAGGTGGTCTTCGGCGGCGTGGGTATCAATCCCCAGATCGATGGTTTGCGCCGGGGTACCGACATCCTGGTTGCGACTCCCGGCCGTCTGCTCGACCACGCGCAGCAGGGGACGGTCGATCTGTCGCACGTGCAGATCCTGGTGCTCGACGAAGCGGACCGCATGCTGGACATGGGATTCATCGCAGACATCCGCCGTGTGATCAAGCTGCTGCCGAAGCAGCGGCAGAACCTGTTGTTCTCCGCGACGTACTCCGACGACATCCGCCGGCTCGCGCAGAACCTGCTGCACAACCCGGTCGAAGTCGAAGTCGCGCGTCGTAACGCCGCGGTCGATACGGTCGAGCAGCGCGCTTACATGGTCCCGAAGGATCAGAAGCGCGCGTTGCTGTCGCACCTGATTCACGACGGCGACTGGTCGCAGGTGCTGGTGTTCACACGCACGAAGCATGGCGCCAATCGATTGACGAAGCAGTTGCAGGAGGACGGCATCGAAGCCGCGGCGATTCACGGCAACAAGAGCCAGTCGGCGCGCACGCAGGCGCTCGCGAACTTCAAGAGCTTCGACGTCCGCGCGCTGGTTGCGACCGAAGTCGCGTCACGCGGGCTGGATATCAAAGAGCTGCCGCACGTCGTGAACTACGAGCTGCCGAACGTGCCCGAGGACTACGTGCATCGCATCGGTCGCACCGGCCGCGCCGGCTCGACGGGTATCGCGGTTTCGCTCGTTGCGCCCGATGAGATCGGGCTGATGAAGGACATCGAGAAGGTGCTGCGCAAGCCGATCCCGCAGTTGCCGATGCCGCACTTCAAGCGGGCGCAGCCGCAACCGCAGCGGCAGTCAGCGCCCGCTCAGCACGCAGAGCCGAGGCACACACAGCCGCAACACGGACAGCAGCCGAAGCACGCGCAGCCGAAGCAAGGGCATCCCAAGCCGCAGCATCCGCACGCGCGTCAGCAACCGGGTGGTCCGAAGCGGAACACTCGGCGTCGTCGCTGGCAGAACCGATCGCGGCCTCACGCCACGGCGCGCTGATTTCTCAGCGCGGCATGTCCGGGCAGGTGTACGCGTCCGTCATCGCGATGTACGTCTGCTCGCGGTTTTGTCCGGCGAGCCGCAGGATCAGCTCGTCCTTGCTCGGCGAGACCACTTCGGCTTCGATCGGCACTGTGTCCTCGAGCCAGCGGATGCGGTCGCCGGCCACGCCCCACTTCGACACGCGATAGGTCTCGAAGCACGAATCCATCAGCAGCGTGCGATCCGGCAGGAAGATGAGGATCGAGCCGAGCGGACCGCCGCGCGTCGTCGCACGCCAGATTCGCCCGATGAACGCCGGGTTCACCGGCTCGTCGCGCTCATTCGCTGCGGCCGGCTGAGATTGCGCGGCTGCGCGCTGCGACGGCGCTTGCGGCCCGCCACACGCGCAGAGTGCGAGCATCGCGAACGAAAGCAGCATGCGCATCGTTGTCACTCCTCAGTGCTTCGCCGGCAGCGTGAACGCCACCAACCGTCCGGGTGTGCCGGCCCCGCCCGTCGCCACGACCAGGTACTGGCGGCCGTCGTGCGAATACGTCATCGGCGTGCCGAACGGCGGCTCCGTCATGCGATGTTCCCATACTACGGCGCCGGTTTTCTTGTCGAACGCTCGCATGAAGAATTCGGTCGGCGAGATCGACAGGTCCGGCTGAGTCTGCACCTGGTTCAGGAACAGCAGCGTCTTCGTCACGAGCGGCCCACCGCTCGACAGGTACGTGTGGCTCGACGCGCCGAGCGGCGGCAGGTTCAGGCCTTTGAGCGCCGGATGATTGCGCGGACCGTCGCCGTGCGCGACCTGCCAGGCGATCACGCCCTTGTTCAGATCGATCGCGGTCACTGCGCCGTAGGGCGGCTTGATCAGCGGCAGGCCCTGCGGCCCGGGCGGCCCGGCGGCGCCGCGAATCGCGTACGCGGATTTCTGCGATCCGTCGCTTTTCACCACGGCGGCGAGCGACACGATGTTCGCCGACTGCAGGAACAGGTAGCCCGTTTCGGGATCGAAGCCCGCGCCGCCCCAGTTCGCACCGCCCGCAGCACTCGGCATCTGCAGCACGCCCTTCTTGCCGTTCTCGCCGACGACCGTCGGCGGCGTGAACAGCGGACCGAGGTCGTAGTCGGCGACGATTTTCAGCGCTTCGGCACGCAACTCCGGCGTGAAGTCGATGAGATCGTCAGTCGTCAGGCCTTGTCGCGCGAACGCAGGCGGCTTCGTCGGAAACGGCTGCGTCGCTGCGGTTTTCTCGCCGGGCACGGTCGATTGCGGCACGGGACGCTCTTCGATCGGCCACACCGGTTTGCCGGTCGCACGCTCGAACACGTACGTGAAGCCTTGCTTGCTGACTTGCGCGACTGCCTTGATGCGGCGGCCATCCACTTTGATGTCGACGCGCGTCGGCGCAGCGGGGAAGTCGTAGTCCCACAGTCCGTGGTGCACGCCCTGGAAGTGCCATGCGAGCTTGCCGCTGGCGGCGTCAATCGCGAGCAGGCTCTCGGCGTAGAGATTGTTGCCCTTGCGCTCGCCACCGTAGTAATCGTTGGTCGGCGTACCGACCGGGATGAACACCAGACCGAGCTCGGGATCCGCGCTGAACGGCGGCCACGGATTGGTGTTGCCCGAGTACTTCCACGATTCGTTCTCCCACGTCTCGACGCCGCGCTCACTGCCTTGCGGCACCGTGTGGAAGATCCACTTCGGCGCGCCGCTCACGATGTCGAACGCCTGCACGTGACCGGCGGGCATCTCCGGCGCGGTCGGGCGATCGAACACCGTGCAGCCGACGACCACCGTGTTGCCGACGATCATCGGCGGCGCATTGAAGCCGACGAAGCGACGGTCCTCTTCCTTGCGGATCAGCGCTGCCTGCAGGTCGACGCGTCCGTCCTTGCCGAACGATGCGATCGGCTGACCCGAGCGCGCGTCGAGTGCAATCAGCTCGCCGACGCCGGTTGCGATGAGGATGCGCTGCTCTGTGCGACCGCCGACTTTGCCGGACCAGTACGCAACGCCACGATGCTGCCACCCGGAGTTCGCAGGCCGACGTCCGACTGCATAAGCGTGCGGATCGAAAACCCAGCGCGTCACGCCCGTGCCGGCGTCGATTGCCACAACCTGGCTGAACGTCGTGCTCGTGTAGAGCACGCCATCGATCATGATCGGCGTCGGCTTGAAATAACCGGGACGCTCTCGGGTCGCAGAGCCGACGAGTGCGTCGTCGGGACTGTTCCAGGTCCACGCGACTTGCAGCGAGCCCACGTTGCGCGCGTCGATCTGCGCGAGTGGCGAGTACTTGGTGCTGCCGGCATCGCCGCCGTAGTACGGCCATTCGCCGCGTTGCGGCTCAGCGGACGAAGCTGCCGCACTCAGCAGCAGCGCGACCAGTGTCGAAATCGTTCTTTGCACGCAGGTCTCCCCATTACGGCAGCATCTTGCGAATCGCCGCCTGCAGCTCTGCGTCGGTGCAGTCCTGGCACGTCCCCATCGGCGGCATGTTGTTGATGCCTTGCTTGGCATTCTTGAACAGCGAATCGAAGCCGGTCGAGAGCCGCGGCTGCCAGTCGTTCGGGTCGCCGCTCAGCGGCGCGCCGTTCCAGCCGGTCAGATGGCAGACGTTGCAGTATTGGTTGAGGATCGCGTCGGGCGCACGCGGCGCTTTGGCGGGCTCGTCCGCGAGCACGCCCACGACCGGGACCCCGAGCGCGCAGATGAGTGCAACGAGGATCGCTGTCTGCGCGCGGGGGCTCATCAATCCGACGTCGCGGGCACGAAATTGGCGCTCGCGCTGTCCTGGGTGTATCCGATGTTGTTGCCCGCCGGATCGAGCAGGCCCGCTTCCTGCTGAGCGCGCATCATGCGCAGCTGCGCCTTCTGCATCTGCAGCTCCGCGTTGTGCTCGTCTTCGACGATCTTGAGTTGCTCTGGCGTGAGCACGCGTGCGAGCGCCTCGCGTTGCCGCTTCTGGTGCTGCGCCATGAACTCGAGCGACTTCTCCTGCATCTGCAGGGCATTCACTTGAGTACCGTCACTCGTCACCATGGAGCTCAAGCCGCCGCTGACTGCTACCACGCGGTTGGCTGCGGGTGCCATCTGCCTGGTCGCTTCCTGCATCATCTTCTGCTGCTGCTCTGCCAACGTCTTCATCAGCGGCTTGGTGAGATTCTCGTCGAGCGGCAAGCCGGCACTGGCGAGCGACGTGCGCACGCGATCCGCTTCCCAGCGCACGCCGGCCATCGACTGGTATTCCTGCCATTCGCGGAACTTGGCGTCGCCGAGCGCTCGGCGAATCTCCGTCTCGTTGGCGCTCTGCTGCTCCAGCGCCTTGCGATGGTATTCCTGCATCTTGGCCGGGTCCGGCTGCTCGCCCCACGCCATGGGCCGCGCAATCTCCATCTGGCGCAACTGCTGTTCGGCCAGCGTGGTGAACAGCCGATCGACTTGTTCGGCAGTCAGGTCGAGATCGCGCCCGACGTTCGGATTGCCGCGCATCAGCCCCATCTTCTGCTGGGCCAGCATCGCCTCGCGATAATCGGGATCGCGCAGCATCGCGCGCTGACGCTCCATGCTCGCTTCCATCTGCTGCAGCATGCGTTCGCGATCGGGCGGCGGCGGCACGAAGACACCGGGCACGGGTGCGGTGGCGGACGCGACTGTCCTGCCGCCGGCGGTTGCGGGCGTCGGGGGGACTTCGACCTTCTGACCCGAGAACGGGGAAACCGTCGGCTGCGGGACTGCGATGAAAGTCGCGCTCGCTCCGGGTTGCGGCGCCTTGCTCTCGAGCTCGGTTACGCGAGCCTGCAACGCTTGCGTGCTCTCACGTTCCTTGTGGAGCTGATTGACCAGATGCAGCGCGACGGCTCCCTCGCCGACCGCGGCAATTGCGAGTATCAGTGCGATCTTCGTCATGACGGCACCTCCCGAAAGCCATCCGTTGCACGACTACTGCTTCTGCTTAACGACTTCCTTGCGCAGCGCACGCAATTTCTCTTTCACGACGGCTGCGTTCTGGCTGCCGAGGCGAATCATCAGCTTCTGGCCCGCCGAGCGTTCCTCGATCGACGGATCCGCATACTGATAGAACACGCCGGGCTGCGTCAGCTTGATCGGCCCCGCCACTTCCGGCGTCGCGAGCAGGTGATCGATCACTTCGACGAGCCGATCGTTGAAGTACCCGTCCGGGTAGCCCAGGTCGACGTAGGCCTGCTGGAACAGCGGATAGAAATGCCGATAGGCCGATGCGAGCTGCTCGACGTTCGCGTTCTTCAGGATCGTGATGAACGGCGCGTAGCGCGCGGCATTGTCGGGACTGAGCGTGGGCTCGCCGCCCGGCGCGACCGTGAGCTCGCCGCCGACCGGCTTGACCGGCCAGAGCGGCACGGCCGCTTTCTTGCGCGGCAGGTTGTCGACGGTCACGACGAAGTGACGCACGATGTCCTTCGGCACCAGCACCTGTTCGATCGAGCGCCCGAGCGCGCCGACCAGCGAATCCTGGACGGCGCTATCGCTCTGCTCGAGCGCAGGCAGCGGCTTCTCGTCCGGCACCTGCTCGATCGGATGCTGAACCAGCGGCTCGACAGCCGGCGGTGCCTGGGTCTGGGCCGCCGGCGCGGGCGCCGGCGCGTTGTGCGTGCGGGCGTACCACAGCCCCACCCCCGCGCCGACCACGACGACGATCGGGATGGCCCAGTAGATCCATCGTTTTACGTCTTCGTCCACGACAGTGACCTATTTCGGTTTCTGGAACTTCAGCAGGAAGTTGTCCGCTTCGCCGATCGCCACGTACTTCGCGCGATCCGTCTCGCCCATCTGCAGCGTCGGCGGCAGCGTCCACACGCCCTTCGGCCAATCCTTCGTGTCCTTCGGATTCGCCAGCGCCTCGGATTTGCTGACGAGCTTGAAGCCCGCCTTCTCCGCCAGCGCGATCGTGTGATCTTCACGCACGTAGCCATTGGCGGCCTTCGGGTCCTGCGGCTGGTCGGCCGGCGCGCGGTGCTCTTCCACGCTCAGGGTGCCGCCCGGCTTCAGCGCTTTGTAGAAGGCAGCAAATGCTTCCTCCGAGAACCCCGCACCCATCCAGTTGTGGACGTTGCGAGAGGTGATCACGAGGTCGGCCGAGCCGGCCGGCGCGATGTCGTATTTGTCCTTGGAGAACTCGGTGACCTTCACGTCGCCCCAGTTCGCCTTGTTGTCCGCGAGCTTCTTGTTCCAGTTCTCCATGGCACGGGCCGACACCGCCGTGTAATACGTACCCTTGTCCTTCAGGTACGGGCCGAGAATCTCGGTCCAGTAGCCGCCGCCCGGCGAAATTTCGACGACGGTCATGTTCGGCTTGATGCCCGCGAACTCCAGCACTTCCTGCGGATGACGGGCCTTGTCGCGCTCGACCAGGGCAGGCGTGCGGTGCTCGCTGGCGACGGCCTTGGCCAGTGCGGCATCTTTGGCCACGGCGCCCGAGAGCGGCAGCGCCGCGAGCAACGTGGCTGTGACCAGTGTTCGAATTCTCATTGATGGCTCCAATGGATGATCCCCGACAGGCGTGCGAATGTATCAAACTGGCGCCGGTGCAACACGGCTACCCGCCGCCTAAAAAGTCCGGACAACACATGCGGTCGCAGGTTCCTCGTTGGGTGGCATGGATATTTTGCAGCGCAATTGGTGCTGCATTTGCCGACGAGCCGCTGCGGCTCGCGGACTGCCGTCTGGAGAGCACGCTGGCGGGCGGCAGCGTCGCCGCTCGGTGCGGCCACTACCGCGTGCCGGAAAATCGCGACGAGGCCCGGGACAAAGCGAGTAAAGATTTGCAATTGCACGTCGCCGTGATTCCTGCGCTGCGCCTGAAGCCGGCGGCCGATCCGCTGTTCATCCTGAGCGGCGGTCCTGGGCAGGCGGCCAGCGACTTCTACCTGAGCGTCGCGCCTGCCTTCACGCGCATCCGTCGCGACCGCGACCTGGTGCTGGTCGATCAGCGCGGTACCGGCCGCTCGAATCGGCTGGACTGCTCGCTGCCGGACGATTCCGAGTTCGTCGTGTTCGATCCGCAGAAGTTGCAGGCGGTCATGCGGGAATGCGTAGCGTCCCTGCCGGGCGATCCGCGCTACTACACGACCAGCGTCGCCGTCCGCGATCTCGACGACATTCGTGCCGCGCTCGGCTATCGCACGCTGAATCTCTACGGCATCTCGTACGGCACGCGTGTCGCGCAACACTACATGCGTCGCTATCCGGATCGGGTACGCACGGCGATCCTCGATGGTGCTGTGCCTGCGGAAGTCGCACTCGGGCCCGACGTCGCGATCGAAGCGCAACGTGCGATCGACGTCGCCTTGCAGCGTTGCACTCGCGACGAGGCGTGCGCGAGCAGGTTTCCCGACATCTCTGCGCAGTTCACGGCGCTGCAGGAGAGATTGCGCAAGGAGCCGGTGAAGTTGTCGATTCCGCACCCGCGCACTGGAGTCCCCACCAACACGATGCTCGACGCCGCTCGACTGGGTGCAGCGGTTCGACTGCTCAGTTACGCCGACGAAACGGTGTCGACGTTGCCGTTACTGATCCACGAAGCGCAGTCGCTGCGCGATCCGCAGGCACTGACCGCGCAGTATTTGCGCGTCGAGAGCGACGTTTCCGAGCAGATTGCGGAAGGCATGCACTTCGCTGTCGTCTGCAGTGAAGACGCACCGCGCTGGGAGCAGCAGAACGTCACGGAAGAGCAGCTCGCTAAGACGTACCTGGGCACGGCGTTCATGCGCGCCATGCGGGCCGTCTGCGCGGAGTGGCCGCGCGGTCCTGTCGATGAGGATTTCGGCGCACCACTGCAAAGCAGCGTGCCGACCCTGATCCTGTCCGGCAGCAACGACCCGGTAACGCCGGAACGCTATGCGAACGAGATCATGAAAGGCCTGGGCAGCGGCAAGCACGTCATCGCCGCCGGACAGGGCCATGGACAGCTTGCGACGGGCTGCATCCCGCGGCTGACAGCCGAGTTCATCGCCGCGGGCTCGTCGACGGCGCTCGACGATCACTGCGTGCGCAACATCCGACCGACGGCTTTCATGTTGTCGCGGAGTGCACCGGCCCCATGATTCGCGTCGAGAGCCTCGGCAAGCAGTTCGGCGCCATACAGGCGTTGAACGATGTCTCTTTCGAAGCGCAGGACGGCCGCATCACCGGCTTGCTCGGTCACAACGGCGCCGGCAAGTCGACGACGTTGCGCATCCTGAGCACCGTGCTGCGGCCGGACACTGGTCGCGCAGTCGTCGACGGTCACGATTGCGTCGCTGCGCCGCTGCAGGTTCGCAGCTCGCTCGGCGTATTGCCGCACGCGAGCGGCCTGTATGCGCATCTCACGGGCCGCGAGAACATCCGTTACTTCGGCAAGCTGCACGGCTTGCACGGCGCGGAGCTCGATCGGATGACGGACGAGCTGATCGAGCGCCTCGCGCTCGGCGCCGTCGCCAATCGACGCGCGAAGGGCTATTCGCAGGGCGAGCGCCTGAAAGTCGCGCTCGCTCGCGCACTCGTGCATCAGCCGCGCACGATCATCCTCGACGAGCCGACCAATGGTCTCGATGTCAACGCAGTGCGCATGCTGCGCGAACTGATTCGCCAGCTGCGTGCGTCGGGACGCTGCGTGCTGTTCTCCAGTCACGTCATGCAGGAAGTCGCGGCGCTGTGCGATGACATCGTGATCATCTCGCACGGCCGCGTCGTCGTGCGCGGCACGCCCGCGGAGATTCTCGCGTCGACCGGTGCGGCGGATCTCGAAGAAGCTTTCGTGCGTGCAGCCGAGGGCGGGGTGCCGGCATGACGCGCGCCATCCGCATCGTTTTCGCCAAGGAGCTGCTGGAGAACCTGCGCGATCGTCGCGTGATTCTGTCCGCGTTCCTGTTCGGCGTGCTGCTCGCACCGGTGATCTTCGGGCTGACGACTTCGCTGGCGTCGAAGCGCGTCGTCGAGAGCCAGGACAAACCGCTGCGCCTGACGGTGTCGGGCCACGAGCACGCACCGAACCTGGTCCATTTCCTCGAAGAGAACGGCGCCGAGGTCAAGACGATCACGATGACGCCGGACGATGCGATGCGCGCGGTGCGCAGCGGCGGCGAGGACCTGGTGCTGCTGATCGACGCCGAGTACGGTCAGAAGCTGCAGGCCGGCGAGTCCGCGCCGCTCGATCTCGTCGTGGACACTGCGAACAACCAGACCGGCGCGAGCGCCGAGCGTGCGCGGCGCTTGCTCGAAGGCTACGGCAATCAACTCGCGGCGCTGCGCCTGCTGGTTCGCGGCATTAGTCCGGAAGTCGTCCGGCCGGTCGACGTTCGCACCCTCGACGTTGCAACGCCGGCGGGCCGCTCGCTGTTGATCCTCGGCATGATGACGTACTTTTCGTTCATGTCGATGCTGGTCGGCGGCTTCTACCTGGCGATCGACACGACCGCGGGCGAGCGCGAGCGCGGCTCGCTCGAACCGCTGCTGGCACTGCCGGTACGCCGTGCGGAGCTGATCGTCGGCAAGATCCTCGCGACGTCTGCGTTCATGTCCATCTCGTTGCTGCTCACATTGGCCGCGTTCGGCGTGGTGTTGCAGTTCATTCCGCTCGAAGCGCTCGGCATGTCCGCGAACTTCGGCCCGCGCGTGGTTCTGGCCATCTTCGCGGTGATGCTGCCGTTCGTGCCGCTGGGCGCGGGCCTGATGACCGCAGTCGCGTCGTTCACGCGGAGCAACCGCGAGGCGCAGTCATGGTTGTCGGTGGTGATGCTGTTGCCGATCGCGCCGATCATGTTCGCAGTGGTGAACGGCACGAAGCCGACTGCGGCGCTGATGACGATACCGAGTTTGAGTCAGCATCTGCTCGCGACGAGTTTGATGCGCGGGGATGGGGTCCCAGCGTTGCATGTGCTGATCTCGGCCGGCACGACGCTGGCGCTGGGCGCGCTGCTCGTGGGGATTGCGATACGGCTCTACAAGCGCGAAGCAATATTGGGATGACGTATCTATCGGGCTGCAGGTCGGGCTTTAGCCCGACTCCGGAATGACTCTCGCCAAGACGCCAAGGTCGCCAAGTTCCGCAGTCTGCAATCTCAGAATTCTTCTTGGCGTTCTTTGCGTCTTGGCGAGAGAAATTTCTTACTCCGACACGGATTGTCGGGCTGAAGCCCGACCTACAGCCTGCAAATAAGTCTCGACTCGCAATTCCACGTTCTGCCGCAGATTCATGTGGAACAGGTTGTAGTCGTAGATGTGGTAGTTGTCGCGTCCCATCGGACGCGCCGCATAGTTCTGCGAATGAATCTCCTTCACCAGCAGCATCCCCTCTACGCATTGCGCATCGGCGACGCCCGTCTCCAGCACCGGCTTGGCCTCGACGAAATCCGGCGGCACGCCTTTCACATCGGCGAGCGTCCCTCTGAACGAGCCTGGATACGCCACACCGCCGAGATTCGCTGAGGCCGGCGCCGCCGCGCCGTCCACGCGCCAGGTCAGCGGGTTCACGCAGATGTTCCTGCGAGGATCGCCCCACGTATCCGCATGCGGTCCGATGGCGTTCCACGTGACCACGCAGCCGATCTGTTCGGCGGACTCGCACACCGGCACGTCGGGCACGGCCTTCGCCATCTGTTCGCGATCGATACCGAAGCCGATCGGATACGCGGCGACAAGCCGCTCGCGCAGAGGTGTGCCGGTAATGCGCTTCTCCAGCAGCGTGCGGACGTGCACCGAGCCCTGACTGTGTGAGCCGAGGATGAATGGCCGGCCCTGGTTGTAGTGCTCGATGAAGTAATCGAACGCGCGCTCCACGTCCTGGTACGCGAGCTCCAGCGCTGACTTGCCGCTGCCCGAGTTGTCCATGAACGAGAAGATCGTCGCCTGTCGGTAGCGCGGCGCGTAGATGCGGCAACAGCCGTTGAATACCGCCGCCTGGCTGCGCAGGACGAACATGTCGGTGAGCTGGTTGGTCGAGCCGTCGTCGAGCGACTGGTTCCAGCCGGCCGTGCCGAAGAACGTCGTCGGGTGCACGAAGAAGACGTCGACCTCCGCGGTCGACTGGCGATCCTGCACCTCACCATTCGGCACGACGTCGGCGGCGTCCTCGCGATCCGGCAACGCGGCCCAGCTCTGCTGCTGCGCGTAGTCCGGTGCGCCGGGCGGCTGTGCTTCGGCAAAGCTCATCGTTGGCTTGAGACGGCTGAACGCCAGCATCATGCCGATCTGCTCGCGATACAGAAACGCCGCGGCACCGAGCGCGATGACGAACACGGCGACGCCGATCAGGACTTTCTTCATGCTACTTCTGCCGTCGCGACAGCCAGTCGACCATCGTGTCGCTCACGATCTGCGGCGCATCCTGCTGCACGAAGTGGCCGGAGCCGGGCACGGTCACGATCGTCAGGTCCTTCTCGACCCATTGCCACGTGCCGTTGAGCGCGCCCGGCAGCAATGCCTGGTCGTCGAGCCCGTGGAACATGAGCACCGGCACTTTGACCTTCGGGAACTGCACGTCCGCCGCGGGCGGCGGCGCGTCCGGCTTCGGATAGTTCGCCTTGTAGTAGTTCAGCATGCTTTCGAAATCGGACTTGTTGAACGCCTCGATGTAGCGCGCCTTCGCGGCCGGGTCGCGGACCCAGCGCGCGAGCCCCTCGGCAGTGAGTGTCTTGTGTGCGTCGGGCTTCTGGAAGTTGAACGCGTACTCGCTGTTCTTCTTCTGCTGCGGATTGGTCGCGATCTCGCGCGAGATGCCCGCGGGGTGCGGCAGGTTGCAGATGATCAGCAGCCGCGTGATCTCCGGCTTCATCATCGCGACGTTCCACGCGACGGCGCCGCCCCAGTCATGGCCGACGATGATCGCGTCCGTCTGCTTCTCGGCCTTGACGACCGCAGCGATGTCGCCGACCAGCAGCGGCACGGCATAGTTCTCGACGCCCTTGGGCTTGTCCGACAGGTCGTAGCCGCGCAAGTCGACGGCGGCGACGCGGTACTTGTTATCCGCGAGCGCGCGCATCTGGTGCCGCCACGTGTACCAGAAGTCCGGAAAGCCATGGATCATCACCACGAGCGGGCCTTCGCCCAGTACCGCGTAGTGGATCTTGACGCCGTTGGAATCGGCGTAGCGATGCTCGACCTGGTCCCAGACGTCCTGAGCCCAAGCCTCATTCATGAGGGGCGAGGCAGTGAGCAGCAGACAGCCGAGCAGCAGGGCGTGAAGCGGTGCGCGCATTGGGATCCCCAGAGTCGAATCGTTGTTGGAGGGCGAGAGCATATAACTGTGCAGGTGCGAATTCATGGGTACTGGCTGTAGGTCGGGCTTTAGCCCGACAGTATTCTTCTCGACGGATTGTCGGGCTGAAGCCCGACCTGCAGGTGTCTTGCTTGCCCGATCTCTCTTTCGACCTTCTCCTCGTGCTCGTCGCGGCGTTTGCCGCGGGACTGATCGATGCGATGGTCGGCGGCGGCGGGCTCATCCAGATTCCCGCGCTGTTCGCGGTGTACCCGGGCGTCGAGCCGGCGACCCTGCTCGGGACCAGCAAGTTCGGCGGCATCTTCGGCACCATCAGCGCAGTCGTGCGCTACGCGCAGAAGGTCACCATTCCGTGGCGCGCGCTGGTGCCGCTTGCGTTGGTGGCACTCGTCATGTCCGTGGGCGGTGCGCGGCTCGCGCGAGTGGTGGCACCGGAAATCTTTCGCCCGCTCGTTCCGGTCATGCTGCTCGCGGTTCTGATCTATGTCGTGTGGCGCAAGGACCTGGGCGGCGAGCACGCGCCACGCGCATTTTCCGGCTCGCACCACGTCGTCGGTGCGCTGTTGATTGCGGCGATCGGCATGTATGACGGCTTCTTCGGGCCGGGCGCGGGCAGCTTGCTGATCTTCGTGTTCGTCCGCTGCTACGGCTATGACTTCTTGCACGCCGGCGCAGCAGCGCGGGCGGTCAACGTCGCCACGAACGCTGCCGCGCTTTCATACTTCGCGGCGCACGGCCTCGTGCTCTGGTACATCGGGGCCGCGATGGCCGCGTGCAATGTCGCGGGTGCGGTCGTTGGCGCCCGCCTTGCACTGCGCGGCGGCAGCACGTTCGTGCGGCAGGCGTTCATCGCCATCGTCAGCCTGCTGATCCTGCGGACGGCGTGGACTGCGATTCGCGGCTAGAGTAGCGTTCCGTCCACCCGTCACTTTCGCGGAGCCGCCATGTCGCTCAAAGGCAAGACCCTGTTCATCTCCGGCGCTTCGCGCGGCATCGGCCTGGCGATCGGCGTGCGCGCGGCACGCGATGGCGCCAACGTCGCGATCGCCGCGAAGAGCGATCAGCCGCATCCGAAGCTGCCCGGCACGATTCACACCGCAGCTCGCGAGATCGAGGAGGCCGGCGGCAAGGCGCTGGCGATGCAGGTGGACATCCGCGACGAGAATGCGGTTGCCGAGGCGGCCAAACAGTGCGCCGAGCGTTTCGGCGGCATCGACATCCTCGTGAACAACGCCAGCGCGATCTCGCTGTCGGGCACACTCGAGACGCCGATGAAGCGCTTCGACCTGATGTTCGGCGTCAACGTGCGCGGCACGTTCGTCTGCTCGCAGGCCTGCCTGCCGTATCTCAAGCAGTCCGCCAAGGCCGGACGCAATCCGCATATCTTGAATCTGTCGCCGCCGTTGAGCATGAAGGCCCGGTGGTTCGCGCCGCACGTCGCGTACACGATGGCGAAGTACGGCATGAGCATGTGCGTGCTGGGCATGGCGGAAGAGTTTCGTCACGACGGCATCGGCGTGAACGCGTTGTGGCCGCGCACTGTGATCGCGACCGCGGCGCTGCAGGTCATCCCGATGGCCAATCCGAAGCTCGGACGCACACCGGACATCATGGCGGATGCGGCGCACGTGATCCTGACGCGCAATGCCCGAGAGTGCACTGGCAACTTCTTCATCGACGACGAGGTGCTGACGAGCGCGGGCGTGAAAGATCTCGATCGTTACGCCGTGACGCCCGGCAACCGCGATTTCCTGCCGGACTTCTTCGTCGACTGAGCGTCATGCACGGAACCCACGACAATGCATCGACACGTCCTGCTGCTCGCGGCGCTCGCGTTCGGCATTGCCACGGCTGAGGCCGCCGCACCCGTGCAGACTTCCGGTACCTGGCATACGCTCGACGGCAAGCCGCCGTTGGTAATCGCGCATCGCGGCGCTTCGGGCTACCGCCCAGAGCACACCATCGCTTCGTACACGCTCGCGATCGAGATGGGTGCCGACTACATCGAGCCGGATCTCGTCGCGACCCGCGACGGTCATCTCATCGCGCGTCACGAGCCGCTGCTCGACGACACGACCGACGTGAAGTCGCGGCCGCAGTTCGCCGCTCGTCGCAGCACGAAGCTGCTCGACGGCAAAGAGGTGACCGGCTTCTTCGCGAGTGACTTCACGCTCGCCGAGATCAAGCAGCTGCGCGCGGTGCAATCGAATCCGGCGCGCTCCAAGGAGTACGACGGCAAGTTCGAGATTCCGACGTTCGAAGAGATCCTCGACCTCGCCGCGCGCGAGTCGGCGAAGCGCGGCCGCACGATCGGCATCTATCCCGAGACCAAGCACCCGTCGTTTCATCTCGATCTGAAGCTGCCGCTCGAAGAGCGGCTGCTCGAAGCGCTGCACAAGCGCAAGCTCGATCGGGCGGACGGTCCGGTGTTCATCCAGTCGTTCGAGAGCGCGAACCTGCAGTACCTGCGCGCGAAGACGAAGTTGCCGCTGGTGCAACTGCTCGACGACGGCGCCCTGCAATACGATGCGTCCGGCAAGCGCGTCGTCGGCGTGCGGATCCCGCAGTACGACGACAAGCGCGGCGGCGCGCCGCCGCAGAGTCTCGAAGACGTGGCGAAGTACGCGAACGCGATCGGACCCTGGAAGCGGCAGATCATGCGCGACACCGGCGCACAGCAGTTGCTGCAGACGACGCTGATCGAGCAAGCGCACGCGGCTGGCCTGCGCGTCCACACGTATACCTTCCGCAGCGAGCCCGCGACGCTGGCACCCGAGTACCGCAACGATCCGCAGCTCGAGTACCGCCAGTTCTATGCGCTCGGCATCGACGGCGTGTTTTCGGACTTTCCGGACGCCGCGCTCAGTGCGCGGAAATGAGGAATGTCCCCCATAGCTCCGCCCACTGCTCGACCCAGCAGCACAGGTGATCGTTCGCATCGACGATCTGTCGTTTCGCGTTCGGAAAGCGCTTGAAGTAAGCATCGGCGGTCGCAGGCGGCACGGTCGTGTCCCGCGCCCCATATAAATGTGTCTCCGGCCAGCGATGCTCGGCCGTGCTCGCAGCAGGATTCAGCGAGCCGGTCAGCGGCAGATAGCCGTGCTGCCTGGTCCACGCTTCGATATCGAGATTCGCACCGACGGTCACCACGCCTGCAACGTTGTCGAGCCTTTCGGCGATCAGCACCGCCAGCACGCCGCCGCCGCTGTAGCCGATGAGCACAACGCTACGCGCTTTCGCTTGCGCCGCCGCCGCGCGCACCGCCTCGCTCATGCTCTTCACGATCTCGTCTGAGTAACGCTCCATCGTCCAGCGTTCGGGTGTGCAACGTGGACCTGTCATATCGTGGTAACAGGGGCGGCTGACATAAGCCGCGGGCGGCGGAGTTTGCCCGAGCAGTTTCAGCGCAATCGGATCGCCGGTCGTGGGATCGAGGCTCGGCTCACGGCCGCCGCGCCAGGGCACGCCGTCGCCTTCGATGAAGATCGCAAGCGGCGCACCCTGGCGCGCGGGCACGCCTCGCATGAATATGGGGCTGCGGAAGCCGCCCGCTTCGACGATGCTGCGTGACATGCCCAGCGTCGCGGCAAGCCTCTCGATGCGTGTGGCGTTCGTCGTGCAGCCGGCCAAGAACAGGGCCAGGAGCAAGGTGGAGCAACGGTACATGGCAACGATTGCGACGTGCATCACAACGGTTGTCAACGGCCGCGGGCACAGTTCGCCTTCCTGCAATGTCCCTTGCTGATTGGTACTTACGGGCGTTGCTGCTCACGGAGCAGGGCTGTTTAGATTGCTGCTGAGCCTCGGTGCGCCCCGACGGGCCGCCGAGCCCGAACAGACGAATCAATAAGACCCCGGGAGATAGGCCATGTTCGTTCGCTCGCTTGCCCGAGCAAGCACGTTGTTTTGCGCGTTCGTCGCTGCGTTGCTCGTGGCGACCCCTGCCGCGCATGCCAAGGCACCGGTGTTTACCGGTCAGCCGATCCTCGCCGACTTCGACGACGGTCAGATATTTCTCAACCTCAAGACGCAGAACGTCATCGTTGGCGGACCACCGGTCAATGTCACCGTCGGCAACGTCTTCATCGGCGGTCAGCCCACGGGGTTGGTCAATGTAGCGCCGATCTTTCCGACCCAGGCCGCGACGACCGTCTGCATCTTCGTCGAAGACGAAGACTTCACCAACACGGGCCTGCCAGTAGCCGTGCAGCTCACTGCGACCAATGCGCTGGGGCAGTCGACGACGCAGATCGTGCCGATCCAGCTGGCGCCGGGTCCGACGCTCGACTTCGAAGACTTCGCACAGCTGGCCCAGTGCGCCGATCCGAACCGATCGCCGGTTTCCAACGCGGGTCCCGACCAGACGGTCAACGATACCGACGGACAGGCGGGCGAGAACGTTACGCTCAACGGCTCCGCTTCGGCCGACCCGGACCCGGGCACCGAGCTCACCTATACCTGGTTCGACGACACGAACCCGACTCGCGTACCGCTCGCCGGACCGTCGACCAGCCCGACAGCGGTCGTGAATCTCGGCGCAGGTTTGCACGGGATAACGCTGGAAGTGCGCGACGAATCGGGCGACCCCGAAATCGGTGTCGCTGTGGATGCAGTGTTGATCACTGTCAACGCGCCGGCGCTGCCGACAGCGAATGCCGGCTCCGACCAGACCCTCAGCGACACCGACGGCGAGCCAGGCGAGGTCGTTACGCTCACCGGCTCCGCGACCGACCCCGACGGCACCATCGCCAGTTTCGAGTGGAGCCGACAGGTCGACGCGGACACCATCGAACAGCTCGGCACAGGCGCGACGCTCACAGTCAGGCTGCCCGATGGCATCAACGACGTGCGCCTGCGTGCTACGGACAACGCCGGCAACGCCTCAGTGGACAGCGTCGTTGTCACGATTGCAGCGCCGCCGCCGGAGACCGTGCTCTCCGAGATTCCTGGCCTGACGCCGAACCAGCAGCGCATGGCCAACAAGCTCGACGGCATGTGCGACTCGCTGGCGGCACTCGCGAATGGCGACGCGTCGCTCAGCGCGGATCAACTCGATCTGCTGAACAAGTGCAACGGCATACGCATCAACAACACGACCGCGAACCAGGTCGAAGCAATCGAGGAGCTGATCCCCGAGGACTTCTCCGTCGCGCGCACACAGACACTGCTGTTCGCGAACACGCAGTACGCCAGCATCATGGATCGACTCATGGCGCTGCGCGGCGGCGCGCGCGGGCTCAGTCTCGCGGGCCTGAACATCATCGTCGACGGCAAGATGGTGCCGCTCGCGCAGATCGAGGACATGGTCAAGCAGTTCTTCGGCGGCGGCGCGAGCGCTGATGGCAACGCTGACGAGCCGGGCGGATTGCTCAGCGACAAGTGGGGCCTGTGGGCGCGCGGCAACTACAGCTTCGGCGAGAAGGACGCGAACGCTTCGAGTCCCGCCTTCGATGCCGACCAGTGGGCGTTCGTCGCCGGCCTCGACTATCGGCTCTCCGATCAGTCGGTGCTCGGTGCGGCGCTGTCGTACGGCTCGTCGAGTGTCGAGTTCAGTGCCGACGACGGCAAGCTCGACACTGACTCGTTCCAGTTCTCGCTGTACGGCTCGGCGTATGCCGCGAAGAACTTCTACTTCGACGGCATCGTGAACTATGCCAACGCGAGCTACGACGCGTTCCGCAACATCACGTACATCGATGGCACGGGGCCGATCACGGCCGACGCGACCGGCGACACCGACGGCACGACGCTGAGCGGCGGCCTGTCCGCCGGCTACGACTTCCTGGCCGGCGGCCTGACGATTTCACCTAACCTCGGCTTCTTCTACATCGACACGACCATCGACGGCTTCCAGGAGGCCGGCGCCGGCGGCCTGAACCTGATTTATGACGAACAGAAGTTCGAGTCGCTGACCGGCAATCTCGGATTGCGACTCACGTACGCCTGGAATGTGTCCTGGGGTGTATTGTTGCCGCATCTGCGCGTGGACTACGTCCGGGAGTTCGAGGACGACGTCGACGTGTTCGGCGTGCGCTTCGCCAACGACCCGAACGCGGCGAGCACGCCGCCGGTGCTGGTCGAGACGGACAATCCCGACCAGTCGTACTGGCGCCTGGCCGGCGGGTTCTCGGCGCAGTTCAAGCACGGCATCTCCGGCTACATCGAGTATCAGCGGCTGGAAGGCTTCGAGTTCATCAGTTTCCAGGACGTGAGCATCGGGTTGCGTTTCCAACGTAGCTTCTAAGGATCGTCTCCATGACACCCACTCGCTTCGCACAGGTCTTCGGTCGCATCGCGCTGGTGCTGGCTCCGGCCGCATTGGTGGTCGCCTCGGCGGCAACGGAGTCCGAAAAGGCCGCGGCCACGAAAGGCATGGTGAAGCGCTCCGACCTGGAGATCGTCGACTGCCTGTTGCCGGGCCAGGTCCGCCAGCTCGGCAACACGTCGTTCCTGTCGCAGCGGCGGCCGATCCGCACGACCACTGCCGAGTGCTCGATCCGCGGCGGCGAGTACGTCGCTTACGACCGTGCCGACGTGAAACAGGCATTGCGCATCTGGCTGCCGACCGCAGAGGGCGGCGATCTGGAAGCAATGACGAACGTCGGTGAGATCTACGAGCGCGGCATGGGCGTGCCGCCCGACTACGCCGCTGCCGCGCAGTGGTATCAAAAGGCCGCAGACAAGGGCTATTCGCGCGCGCTGTTCAACCTTGGCACGCTGTACGAACAGGGACAGGGCGTCGAGCAGGATCCGCTCAAGGCGCTGAACCTGTATCGACAGGCCTGGGGCCTCAAGGAGGACAACATCATTTTCGCGTCGGCCGCGCAGCGCGAGCAGGATGAGTTGCGCAAGCAGCTCGAAGAGGCGATCTCCGAGAAGGACTCGCAGCTCGGCCTGCTGCAGAAGCAGTTGAAGGACCTGCAGGACAAGCTCGCGAAGCAGCCGGCCGCCGCGAAGACGGCGGACACCAGCAAGGAAGTCGACGCGCTGAAGAAGTGGATCGCGCAGCTCGAAGCCGAGCGCAACAAGAGCACTGAGCGGCTGGCCGGCATTCCGAAGACGCGCACTCCTTCCGGCATGACGGAGCTTACGCCGATCCCGCCGACCGCGGATGAGCGCACGCTGTCGGGCATGAACTTCGGTCGCTACTACGCGATCGTGATCGGCAACCAGAACTACCAGCAGATCGAGAGCCTGCAGACGCCGAAGTACGACGCGGCGCGCGCGGCCCGCATCCTCGCGGACAAGTACGGCTTCACCGTGCAGATCCTGGACGATGCCAACGACATCACGATGCTGAAGACCATCAACGATCTGAACGCGGTCCTGAAGCCCGAGGACAACGTGCTGATCTACTACGCCGGCCACGGCTCGCGGCTCAAGAGCGGCTCGAGTGAGAGCGGCTACTGGCTGCCGGTGAACGCGGATGCGCCGCCGGAAGACCGCTTCTGGATTCCGAACGAGCAGATCACCGGGCACCTCGGTCGTCTCAGCGCGAAGCGCGTGCTCGTGGTTGCGGACTCGTGCTACTCGGGCCTGCTGTCCACCGATCCGAGCTACCTGTTCCTGAACGACAAGGTCGCGTACTCGAAGGAGTACATCAAGTTCAAGCTGCCGAAGCGCTCGCGCCTGCTGCTGTCTTCGGGCGGCGATAAGCCGGTACTCGACGAAGGCAGCGGCGGCAACTCGGTGTTCGCGCGCGCGTTCCTCGACGAGCTGGAGGCGAACCAGGGCATCCTGTCGAGCCCCGAGCTGTTCAGCCGCATCCGCAAGCGCGTCGAAGTCTCGGCGGCGAAGAACAAGTTCGTGCAGACGCCGGAGTTCAAGTCGATCAAGGGCGCCGGCCACGAGGTCGGCGACTTCTTCTTCGTGCCGAGGCAGAAGTCAGGCTGAAGCCTGACCCACGGAGAATTGTGGGTCAGGCTTTAGCCTGACTCTTCGCTGATATCATGGCGGCATGAAGACGCTGCTCGCCGTGATCATGCTGAGCGCGTGCTGTGGTACTACGCTCGCCGCCGAACACCCTCGCGCCCGCGCACTCGGCATTCCATTCGACGGAACACCCGGACCCCTCAACGCGATCACCGATGTCGCACCCGTTGCCGTCGGCTACACGACTCTGATCGAAGGAGCTGGAGCGCACGCCGTGCGAACCGGCGTCACCGTCATCCTGCCGCGCGGCCGCGCGACGCTCGACAAGCCAGTGTTCGCCGGCATGTTCAGCCTGAACGGCAACGGCGAAATGACGGGGACGCACTGGATCGAAGAGTCCGGCTTCCTCGAAGGTCCGGTGACGCTCACAGGCACGCACAGCGTGGGTACCGTGCGCGATGCAGTGATCGCGTGGCGCATCAAGCAAGGCAAGCCTGACGCGAGCGGGTACTGGTGGTCGTTGCCGGTCGTCGCCGAGACCTGGGACGGCGAGCTGAGCGATGCCAACGGCTTTCACGTTAAAGCGGAGCACGTATTCGCTGCGCTGGAAGGCTCACGCGGAGGCGCGATCGCAGAAGGCAACGTCGGCGGCGGCACTGCAATGATGTGCCACGGGTTCAAGTGCGGCACCGGCACGAGCTCGCGCGTCGTCGAAATCGCGGGCCAGAGCTACACCCTCGGCGTGCTGGTGCAGGCGAACTATGGCGCGCGCAGCGAGCTGCGGATCGCCGGCGTGCCGGTCGGCAAGCTCATGCCGATGAAGCGTCCCGAGCCGGGGGACCAGGGATCGATCATCATCGTCGTCGCCACCGACGCGCCGCTGCTGCCGCAGCAATTGAAGCGCCTCGCACGGCGCGCGTCGCTCGGACTCGCACGCAATGGCAGCTTCTCCGGCGATGGCTCAGGCGATCTCTTCCTCGCGTTCTCGACAGCGAATGCCGCCGCGAACCAGGTCGAGAGCTTCGACATGCGTGCGCTTGCGAATGGCCAGCTCGATCCGCTGTTCCTCGCCACCGTGCAGAGCGTGGAGGAGAGCATCGTCAACGCGATGGTTGCCGCCGAGACCATGACGGGCCTGAACGGCACGACAGTGCCGGCGATCGATACCGGCGAGTTGCAGAAGATCCTGAAGCGCTTCGATCGGCTGCAGCGCTGACTGCGACTACACGCCACTCATCGCGCGCGCCAGTCCACAACGAAGCGCGCGCCGCCGAGGTTCGACTGCTCGACGTGCGCCGTCCCGCCGTGCCACTCGACGATGCGTTTGACGATCGCGAGCCCGAGGCCGAAGCCGGTCTTCTCGCCCGTCGGGCGGAGCTGCACGAACGAGCCGAACACGCGCTCGCGATCCGCTTCCGGGATGCCGGGTCCATCGTCTTCGACGCACAAGCGATAACGCTGCTGCGCGACGACCGCGAAGGTCACACGAACCTGGCGGGCCGCGTGACGAATGGCGTTGTACAGAAGATTCCGCAGCACGGTCTCCATCAAGTGCACGTCGCACACCACCGCCTTCGCGTCGCTGTCCACTTCGCACTGGATCGCAAGATCCGCGCGCGCGCCGCGTTTCACGGACTCCGTCAGCACCGGCACGATCGCCGTGAAGTCGTGCGTCGCGATGTTCAGTGCCACCTCGGCGCGTTCGAGCACCGCATATTCCAGCGTCGCGGTCACGAACGCGTTGAGCTCGGTGATGTCCGTGTTCAGGTGGTCGAGATGCCGCAGCAGCGCCTCGCGATCCGCGGCGACGCGTGCCAGCTCGATCTCGAAACGCATGCGCGCGAGCGGCGTCTTGATCTCGTGCGACAGCGCGTTCGACATGTCCTTGTGCGAGCCGATGAGCCCGTCGATGCGCGCAGCCATGCGCCGGAATGCGGCGGCCAGCGAATAGACCGGCGAGCGTGACGCGATGCGCGCGTCGAAGGTCCAGTTGCGGTCGCCGAAGCGGACCGTCGAGCGCTCGAGCGTGCGCAGGTCGCGCGTCATCGGCCACAACCAGACCATGATGACCAGCGCGATCGCCGCGTAGAACACGAACGACAGGATCCACTCGGGCAGGCGCCGCTGGGGCTCGTCCGCGAACCGGAACACGAGTACGCGGCCATCCTGTTCCACTCGCCGCAGGATCCACGAGCGTCCGTCGGTGCCTTCCATCAGGACTGCCTTGCCGCGTGCGAGGCCCGCAATCGCCGTGGCTCCCGCGACGTCCTGCGGGTCCAGCAACTCCAGGTCGAGTCCCGTATCGCGCGCCGCATCCGCGATGAAATCCGCGCGCTGCTCGACCGGCACTGCCTGCAGTTGCCGATCCAGAATCTCCAGCACGCTTGCCTGCGGCAGCTCGCTCTCCGGCGCGCCGCCGTACGACTGCCACAGTCGCTCCTGCCCCCAGCTCACCGCCGCCAGCACGATGACGATCGACAGGTACAGCGTGAGGAAGTGCCGGGTCATGCTCAGACGTCGGGCGAGAACAGGTAGCCGTGACCCCAGACCGTGCGAATGCGGTCCGCAGCGCCCGCGTCGCCGAGCTTCTTGCGCAAATGCGAGATGCGCACGTCGAGTGTGCGATCGAGCCCGTCGTACTCGCGCTTGTAGAGCTGCAGGTACAACGTCTCGCGCGACTGGATCTCGCCCGCGCGACACGCGAGGAAGAACAGCAGGTCGAACTCGTTGCTCGACAGCGGAACGTCACTGTTGCCGATGGCCACGGAGCGCGCGGTCGCGTTGATGGTCAGCTCGCCGAACCGCTGGATCCTTGGCTCGATCGGGCTCGCCGCCCGAGCGCGCCTCAGGAGTGCATGAATGCGTGCGACCAGCACGCGCGGCTCGACTGGCTTCACGACATAGTCGTCAGCGCCCAGCTCCAGGCCGACGACGTGATCGATGTCGTTGTCGCGTGCGGTGACGATGAGTATCGGCAGATCCGAGGCGGCGCGCAGGTCCTTGCACACGGCAAAGCCGTCGCGGCCCGGCAGGCCGAGATCCAGCACCACGAGGTCGGGTCCTTCCTTCTGCAGGTGCTCGACCACGCGATCGCCGCGATGCTCGACGACGACGCGGAAGCCGTTGCCTTGCAGGTAAGTGCGCACCAGCTCTGCGAGGCGCAGATCGTCTTCGACGAGCAGGACGAGGGGCGTGGGATTCATCGCGCGTTGACTAGAAGATGTTCCAGGGCGGGCGTCGCTTGTGCCGCAGTGCCTGGCGAATCACGGCGATCGCTCGCGATGCCAGCACCCGATTGAGCTCGGTGTCGCGCAGCTCCACGACCAGGTCCGCGCTGAACGAGATTTCCACGCTGTACACGCCGTGCTTGTGATCTTCCCAGCACTGCCGCACGTCCGGACGGTCGACGATCAGCAGGCACAGGGACTCGTTGCGGGGCGAGCGCCATTCGGCGTGGACGGTCGTGTTGCAGCTGGTGGCCTCGCCGGTGAGCGTGCAGACGCGCGGGCGGACTTTGAGGTCGACAGGCGGGCGCGAGGCATCCTCCGCGGCGGCCGCGGTGTGAACCGACAGCAGCAGGATAATTGCGAGCGCAGCGTTACAGTACTTTGAAGTTGAAACCCGCAAACGCAGTGACTACCTCCCGATCGGAAACGATCGGGCTGTCGACGATCGAGTCGGCCAGATATTCGTAGTGAGCGAAGGCGATGAGCGTCCAGCGCGGCGACAGGGGCAGCGAATAGCTCAGCTTGACGAACGGGCTGAGTGCGCCGTCGGGGCGATAGAGGTCCTTCACGCCGTAGTAATAGTCGACGGTTGCCGAGCTCTTCCAGGTCAGGCCGGCATTGATGACCAGCGACTGCTTCGACTGGATGAGTGGCGCCGAGACCGCCGCGCGCAGCTCGTAGCCCTTGTGACGGCCGGTGACTTCGTAGAGCGCGCTCACCTGCCCGATGAAATCGTTGTGGCGGAACATCCATTCCGGTCCCGCCAGGTAAGTGGTGTGGCGCTGGCCGACGGGAAAGCTCTGCTCTGCCACCACGCGGGCGAAAGACGGCGGCGCGATCGAGAACGGCACGACGACGTTCTGCAGATCGTGGCGACTGAAGAACACGCGGTCGAAGCCCGGCGTCGCGATCAGGTTAAAGGTGTTCGCATCGCTCTCGTAGAGCGTGACGCCGGGCTCGAGGCTCTCCAGGAAGAACCGCTTGCCGTAGTAGCTGATGTGCGGGACCACGAACAGCGGAATGTCGTCGCGTCCCACGACCGGGTTGGTGCGCGTGCCGTAGCCGACCGACACTGTGACCTCGAGGTCGCCGACGGCGATGCAATCCGCCGAAGGCGCCTTGCATGGGGCCTGGGCGGCGGCGGCTTGCGGACCGGCTGCAGCGGCCATCGCCAGGAGGGGAAGGGTGTTGCGAAGAACGAGGTTCATATTACTGATCGCCGGGCAGGGGCGTCGTCAGGGACGCGGTGCCGGCATTCTTTCAGAGCGCGCGTCCCTGTCGTGTTCGCTGTTGGTAGCGAATTGTTACGCAAATGTACGCCCGGTGATCTGTCCGTAAATGAACCCAGCGCCGCTGTGCGCCCATCCGCACACAGTTTACAAAGTTGCGACGGATTCAGCGCGGCGCGCTGCCTAGTATCCCTGACACGGCGGGGATAGGCGAACTCTAAATTGGGAGCAACCATCGTGCGATCACCTTGGACCACAACCGCCGTATTGCTCGGCATCTGTAGCCTCGCCGCATGCGGCGGCAGCAGCAGCACCGGCGAGGAGCCCGTCAACGAGCCCGTCAACACCGACTATTCAGCGCTAAGGCTGGCTCCGTCCGGCGAAGGAAGCCTCAGTCATGCAACGAGCGACGAGCAACTGCTGCGAGCGTTGCGGAACGGTTTGCGGATGTCGCTGGTCGGCGCGCCTCAAGTCGCTGCCGTTGCGGGTATCAGCGCTCCGGGCAACAGCCCACAGGGCACCTTTTCTGCCACGACCGTGCAAGTGGACGGCGTGGATGAAGCGGATCTCGTGAAGTACGACGGTGGCTACATCTACACGATGCGCCCGCAGGAAGTGCCCGCCCAGCCCGGCTTCACCCGCAACGTGCTCACGATCGCGCGCACGAATCCCGCTACCGCCGATACGCAGGTCGTGTCGGAGTTCACGGTGCAAGGCGAGCAGACGTCGGTTCCGCAGCTCTACCAGCTGCAATCGGCGCAAGGCGCGACGGAATACCTGGCGGCGGTCAGCCAGAACTTCAGAGGCTGGTTCGGCTTCGGTCCCGCGATCACGCTGCTGGCGCTGCAGCCGGATCGCACGCGCATTCAGCTCCTCGACGTGCGTG
>Ga0209382_10002299_pt1 | contig 28131 bp, 26 predicted proteins | sample SoiMetdeltSBSDD5_FD_187599 | JGI IMG/M metagenome (GOLD analysis project Ga0209382, IMG submission 187599) | Bulk soil microbial communities from a Populus tree surrounding site in Tennessee, USA - Soil MetaG P. deltoides SBSDD5 (SPAdes) (version 2) | ecosystem: Environmental > Terrestrial >... | reverse complement strand
CAAGCACGGCGACGACCGGGCCAACCTAGATCTGCTGCTGGCCCAACTGTCCGATGTAGACGAACGTGGCGCCCAGTTCGTCTGCGCCGCTGCCCTGGTGTTGCCCGACGGTCGCGAGTGGACGCTCGACGGCGTGATGCGCGGTCGACTGATCCGCGAGCCGCGCGGCACGGGCGGCTTCGGCTACGACCCGATCTTCATGGCCGAGGGCGAGTCCCTGACGAACGCCGAACTCCCTCCCGCACGGAAGGACGCGATCAGCCACCGCGGTCGCGCGTTCCGCGCGCTGGCCGCCCTCCTCGTCGACCTCTCCGTCGATCACGGCTGAGTGGTGGGTGAAACGTCCGATTAGTCGGCTCATTCGTCCTAGATCGGCGCGCTGACGTAGCCTAGTCATCCGTGAGCGTCACGCAGCGATTGAAGGCCAGGTTCCGCCGTTTCCTCCAGCGCCCGGGGACCACAGTCGATCTCGGGCCGCTCGAGCACCACCTCCCGGCGATCGAGGCCCGGGAGGAGGAGCTGCGGGAGCTCGACGACGCCGAGCTCACCGAGCTGGCGGGGGAAGCCGAGGACGTCGTCGAGATCTGCGCGATCGGCCGCGAGGCCGCCCGCCGTGGCCTGACCGAGCGGCCGTACGATGTCCAGCTCCTCGGCGTGATGGCGATGCTCGGCAAGGCCGTCGCCGAGATGGCCACCGGTGAGGGCAAGACGCTGGCCGCCGCGATAGCCGCCTATGGCCACGTCCGGCGCGGAAACGGGCCGGTACACGTCTTGACCGTCAACGACTACCTCGCCCGCCGGGACGCCGAGTGGATGGCTCCCGTGTACGAGCTGCTCGGGGTCACCGTCGGCTGGATCACTGAATCGTCCACAAAGGAGGAACGGCACGCGGCGTACGCCAAGGACGTCACGTACGTCTCGGTCAGCGAGGCCGGCTTCGACTACCTGCGCGACCAGCTCGTCATCGACGTGGCGGACCGCGTCCAGCGCGATCTGGTAACCGCGATCGTCGACGAGGCCGACTCCATCCTCATCGACGAGGCCCGCGTGCCGATGGTGCTCGCCGGCACCATCCCGAGCGAGCAGGACCCGGTGCACTCGGCCGCGGCACTGGTAAAGCAGCTGCGACCCGGGCGGCACTACGAGGTGGCCGACGACGGGCGGAGCGTCGCGCTCACCACCGAGGGTCTGGCCACCGTCGAGGCCGAGCTGGGTGGCATCGACCTGTACGACGACCAGCATGTCGAGCAGCTGTCCGCCATCAACGTGGCGCTGCACGCGGAGGCGCTGCTGCACCGCGACGTGGACTACATCGTCCGCGGTGGCACCGTCGAGCTGGTCGACGAGATGCGCGGGCGCGTGGCGCAGCGGCGGCGGTGGCCCGACGGGTTGCACGCGGCGGTGGAGGCCAAAGAGGGTCTCGACGCGACCGCCGAGGGCGAAGTGCTCGGCACGATCACGATGCAGGCGTACACGGCGCTCTACCCCACCCTGTGCGGCATGACCGCGACCGCGGTGCTCGTGGGTGACCAGTTGCGGGAGTTCTTCAAGCTCGAGGTCGCCGTCATCCCGCCGAACACGCCGTGCATCCGCGTCGACGAACCGGACCGCGTCTACGCCAGCCGCGAGGAGCGGGACGAGGCGCTCGTCGCCGAGATCAAGGCGTGCCACGACGCGGGTCGGCCGGTGCTCGTCGGCACCCTCGACGTCAAGCAGTCCGAGCGACTCGCGCTCGACCTCGCCGGCGCCGGCGTGCCGTGCGTCGTGCTCAACGCGAAGAACGACGCGGAGGAAGCGGCGATCATCGCCGAGGCCGGCAAGCACGGTGCGGTCACCGTGTCCACGCAGATGGCCGGCCGCGGCGTGGACATCCGCCTCGGCGGTAGCGACCAGGCCGACCGGGACCGGATCGCCGACCTCGATGGGCTGTACGTCATCGGCGCCGGGCGGCACGACAGCCGGCGGGTCGACGACCAGCTGCGCGGTCGGGCCGGCCGGCAGGGCGACCCGGGCGGCTCGGTCTTCTTCGTCAGCCTCGAGGACGAGCTCGTCGTCCGGCACGCCGGCGACCTGATCCCACCGTCGCCGAACATGACGCTGGACGGAGTCGTGCACGACGAGGACGTCGACTACGCGATCGAGCATGCCCAGCGCGTCGCCGAAGGCGTCAACCACGAGATCCACCGCAACACGTGGCGGTACAGCGTCGTCATCGAGCAGCAGCGCAAGGCGCTGGCCGAGCGGCGCGAACGGCTGCTGACCACCGAGGTAGCGGCCGACCTGGTGTGGGAGAAGTTCCCGGAGAAGTGCGAGGAGGTCGGCGACAACGACACCGTCGCGCGGGTGGCCCGAACCATCGCGCTCTACCACCTCGACGTGCTGTGGGCGCACCACCTGGCCGAGCTGTCCGAGGTGCGCGAGGGAGTGCACCTGCGGGCGCTCGGTCGGCTCGACCCGCTCGACGAGTTCCACCGGGCAGCGATCCCCGCGTTCAACAAGCTCGTACCGGAGATCCAGGAGCTGACCCTCGCGACGTTCGAGGAGATCGACGTCACCGAGGACTGGCAGCCCGAGCAGTCGAAGCTGATCCGGCCGAGCGCGACGTGGACGTACCTGGTCTACGACAACCCGTTCGGCTCCGAGCTCGACCGGCTCATCACGGCGGTGGGCAAGCGACTCCGGCAGGCAATGTCATCGTGACCGTGGTGCCCCGACCCGGCTGACTGTCCATAGTGATCTGTCCACCGTGGTCGGTGACGATCTGTCGTGCGATGGCCAGACCGAGTCCACCGCCGCCGGTGTCCCGGCCGCGGGCCGTGTCCACGCGCCAGAACCGATCGAACACGTACGGCAGATCCTCCGCCGCGATACCCACCCCCGTGTCGCGCACCTCGACGGTCACCCGACCGTCGACCGGCCCGGCCGTGGACAGCGTCACCGACCCGCCCGAAGGGGTGGCCCGCAACGCGTTGGTGACGAGGTTGCCGATCACCTGACGCAGCCGGTCCGGATCCGCGTCCACGGCCACCGGGCCGGCCGACCGCACGAGCAACGTCACTCCTACCGTGTCGGCGGCGGTCTGGTGCGCGGTACGGCACGTCTCCACCAGCTCGGCGAGGTCGATCCGGGACCGGTGGTACGCGAGCGCGCCCGCCTCGGCCAACGCCAGGTCCTGCAGGTCGTCCACGATGCGTTGCTGCAGTACCGCCTCTTCGAGCAGGCTCGCGAACGTCTCCGGGCCGGGCGTGACCACGCCGTCCTGCAAGGCTTCGAGGTAGCCACGCAGGTTCGCCAGCGGCGTACGCAACTCGTGCGCGACGTCGGCCACGAGCCGCTTCTGGCGTTCCTCGCCGCGTTGGAGTGAGTCGGCCATCCGGTTGAACGACCGGGCCAGCCGGGCCAATTCGTCGTCGCCCTGGGCAGGGACCCGCAGACTCAGGTCGCCCTCGCCGAGCCGGGCGGCCGCGGTGGTGAGGTCGTCGATCGGGCGCAGCAGACGGCGGCTGAGCGCGGCCGTACCGGCTACGGCCAGCATGGCCACGAGCACCGCGGCGGCCACGACGGGCCACGGCCGCAGCGCCAGCCCTGGCTCGTCGGTCGCTCCTATGTAGACGAACAGCGGTACCGGGGCCACGCCAGCGGTACGGTCGACGAACTCGCCCTCCAGGCACGCCACGTCGACCCCGCAGCCGGCGACCGCCTCGGCGTCGGCGACGTCGCCGTCGGTAGCCCTGGACCGGGCGCGGCAGTCGTCCACGACGTGCGGTCCACTCTGCGCGGCCTCCGGATCGGCCACGTACTCGGGCACACCGAGCCGGACGGTGGACACCGAGACGCCGAGCATGTTGCGCGTGAGGCAGGCCGCGAACCGGACACCGGAGCGGTACCGCCGGATCGCTTGCAGTGTCGCGTCGGGCGCCGCCCGGTCGTCCCTGGCCTCCGGCAGGTGGAACCGCGGCCGGACGTCGACCGTCATCGGGATCAGATCGGACACCCCGCGGGCGGTACGGCCATCGAGCGTATCGGTGTCCGCGACGACCGTGCCCTGCTTAGTGACGAGCTTGATCCGCTGATCGGTGCGGTTGGCCAACTCCCGGACGGTCCGGGACACCCCCTCCCAGGTGCCGTGCGTCTCGCCGTATCTCGTCAGCTCGTCGATGATGTGCGCGATCGTCTGCTGGTCCGCGGCGGTCGACTCGGCCACCTGCCGCGAGACCTGGGTGAAGGCCAGGTACGCGGTCGCCCCGACCGCGGTCACCGCGACGAGCGAGACCAGCGCCAGGATCCTCAGCCGCAGACTCATGATTGCGCCAGCCGGTAGCCGCGACCGTAGACGGTCTGCACGTACCGCGGCTCGACCGGATCTTTCTCGATCTTGCGGCGGAGGTTCATGACGTGGGCGTCGACGGTACGTTCGAGCACGTACTGGTCGAAGCCGAACGCCTTCTCGATGATCTGCGCCCGGGTGAAGACCCGCCCCGGTTCCGCGGCGAGCGCCTCGAGGATGCCGAACTCCTTGGCCGTGAGCGTGACCGGCCGGCCGTCGACGCGTACCTCGAACCTGGCCGAGTCGATCTCCAGGTCGCCGACGACCACTGGCGCTCCGGCCGCTGGCCCGCCCTTGCCGGCTCGCCGCAGCAGCGCGCGTACCCGAGCCGCCAACTCCCTTGGGCTGAACGGTTTGGTGACGTAGTCGTCCGCGCCGAGGTCGAGACCGAGCAGCTTGTCGTCCTCCGTACTGCGCGCGGTCAGCAACAGGATCGGCACTTGCGACTCGGCCCGCAGGATGCGGCACACGTCCAGCCCGTCGACGCCGGGCATCATCACGTCGAGCACCAGCAGATCCGGCCGGCGGGTCCGGCTGTACTCCAGTGCCCGCCGCCCGTCACCGACCACGAGCACGCTGTGCCCCTCCCGCTCCAGGTAGAGCCGGATCAAATTGGCCTGCTTCGGGTCGTCCTCGGCGACCAGTACTCGCGCGTTCATCAGACCCGATCCTGCCAACCGCCGCCTAGCCAGTGGTGAAGAAGGTGTGAAGCCGCACGCTCGGGCGGTAGATCCGGTAGCCGGCGACCTCGTCGACCACAGCCGACCCACCCGCCGCTCGCAACCGTTCGGTGAACGCACGCTCCACTGTGGACCCGATGGGCAGTACGTAGGCCGGATCCGATGCCGCCGCCACGAGATCCCGGTAGGGCAGGTACCGGTCGTGCCCCGGGCGCAGATCGTCGGAGAGAACCGCACACACCACCCGTTCCCTGCTGGCGAACGTGATCCGGTTGCAGGTCCAGTATTCGCTGTACGCGCGGGTCACGCCCAGCTCGTCCAGCCGGGCCAGCAACGCGTGTTCGTCGCGCGCGGCGGTCCGGCTGGCCGGCACGTCCCCGACGAACTCCGCGGTGGCATAGACCATCGCCAGCACGTGGACACCCAGCACCGCAGCGGCCGTGACCGGAAGGAACCGAGAGCGCAGCCGGGCCGCCGCACGCCACAGCGGCCACCACACCTCGGGCAGCGAGATCAGCAGCGGGGTCAGGTAACGCACGCTGGTGGTCGGGGTCAGCCCGGCGGGCTCGCTGGCGGTGTACGCGAGCAACGACACCGCCGCGGCCAGCACCAGCGCGAGGCGACCCGCGTGGCGGACCTGCTCCGGACGGGCGGCCGCCCGCCGGAAGCCGACCACCGCGGTGGTCGCGGCGACGATCAGGAGCAGCGGGTACGCTGCACCGAGCGCGAGAGGCCAGCCCTCGCACGTGCCGCCCTCGCAGAGACCGGTGCCCATGGGTACGCCCAGCAGGATGCCGCCGTAGAGCTTGGCGCCGATCGACGCGGTGCCGTTGCGGCTCAGGTGCAGGATCTCCGCGACCGCGCTTTCTCCGTACCCGCTGTGCACGTGGTGCAGGATCCAGGGCAGCGCCCCGACGCACACCCCGGCGACCAGTAGTCCCCCGGCGCGCCCGAGCAGCTCCCGCCGGCAGGTGTAGACGAGCACCGCGGCCGCCGCACCGACGTACGGTCCGATGAGCCAGTCCGACCACACTGCCAGGCCGGCCAGCAATCCCCACGCGCCGTACCCGGCCAGTCGCCGACCGGCCGGTGTCGTCGTGTTCCCCAACCAGACCGCCAGGAGCAGAAGTCCCGCGCCGATTGCCTTGATCTCCGGGTAGCCGCCGCCGGCGAAAACCTCGCCCCGCACGACCGGGTGCGAACCGATCGCGAGCAGTGCGCTGACGAACACCGCGTACGGCTTGCTGTACAGGCGCGCGGTCAGCAGGTACATCGTCACGAAGAACGCGGCGTAGACGGCCAGCATCGGCAACCGTAGGGCCACAATGGACGGTCCGAACGCGACGAACAGCGGGGCTGCGAGGTAGGCGTCGATCGTGCCCATGTAGTGCTGGCCGTAGAAGAACACCGGAAGCTCGCGCCCCTCGGCGATGTGCATCGCGGCGAGCCCCATCGTCGACTCGTCGCTGTTGGTCGGCGGCGCGATGTTCACCGTCAGGTAGAGCCGGTACCCGAGCCCCACCGCGAGAAACAGACCCGCGAGGCGTCCAGCAGTAGTGATCACAGCGTCGGACGCTAGGGGTGTACCGGTGAAGGTCCGTTGAAGGAGCTGTCCCGCTGCTGTGCCGCACGGCGACGGCACGGCTTCTTGACGAGACCTTCATCGATACCGCCCTAGCGTCGCGCCCATGCGAAGAATCATTGTGATGCTGGCGCTCGTGCTGGGCACGCTGGCGGCCTGCGATACCGGCGGTGGGAACCAGGCGGCGCCACCGGCCAGCCCCAGCCCGTCGGCGTCCGAGCACGAGCCGAGCCACAACCCGAGCGACGGCGAGACGCCCGGACACCACGACCCGTACAAGGAGGCTGCTGGGAAGTTCAATCTGCCGCAGCGGACCATCGAGAAGGCGGTCATGGACGTACGCGTCGCGATGGTCCCGATGAGCAGTGGGGGCTTCCTCGACGCGGCCGTCCTGCGTCTGTTCACCGAGCGCCTGGGCGTCCCGGCCGACCGGGCCAAGGAGGTCATGGCGTTCCTCGTCGAGGAGTGGAACGAGTACGACGAGGAGGCGGAGCAGCGGATCCCGGGCTATCGGGCCGAGTGGGCGGCGTACGTGTCCAAGGAACTGAAGATCACTCCCACCCGGGCGGCGTGGCTCCACAACCTGTTGCAGAACCGGCCGGTCTACGTCGAGCCGGGCCAGGAGTGGGACGCCGTCTTCGCCGCGATTGCGCGCAACGTGGGGGTGACACCGGAGCGCCTGGCGCAGGTGGTTGACGCCCTCAAGTCACGCTAGGCGACCGACCTCCGCCTCGATGGCCGCCCGCAGCTCGGTCCCCGTGACCAGCGCGCGGGCGGCCTCGATGGTCGGGGCGAGGAAGCGGTCCGGGCCGGGCTCGCCGGCGAACGCCGCTACCGCCTCGACGGCCAGGCGCCCCGCCGGCGAGGGCGTCAGCGGGGCGCGCAACTGCAGCCCGCGTACCGCCGCCAGCAACTCCACGGCCAGCACGCTCGCGACGTTGTCCAGCACGGTACGCAGCTTGATGGCGGCCGCCCAACCCATGCTCACGTGGTCCTCCTGCATGCCCGACGTCGGTACCGAGTCGACCGATGCCGGCGAGGCGAGCCGCCGGTTCTCCGCGACGATGCCGGCGGCCGTGTACTGCGCGATCATCAGGCCGGAGTTCACGCCCGCGTCGGGGGACAGGAACGGCGGCAGATCCCGTGACCGGCACACGTCGAGCAGCCGGTCGACCCGTCGCTCGGAGATCGAGGCGACCTCGGCGGCGGCGATCGCCAGAAAGTCCGCGGCGAAGCCGAGCGGGGCGCCGTGGAAGTTGCCGGTGGTCTCGACCCGGCCGTCCGGCAGTACCACCGGATTGTCCACAATAGACACCAGCTCGCGGGCAGCGATGTCCCGGGCGAAGCCGAGCGTGTCCCGCGCGGCGCCCGCCACCTGAGGGGCACAGCGCATCGAGTACGCGTCCTGCACGGCGTGGGTCATGTCGGTCCGGTGCGAGTCCATGATGGACGACCGCTGGAGCAGCGTGAAGATGTTGGCGGCGCTGGCCGCCTGACCGGGGTGCGGGCGGATCGTGTGCAGTTCCGGCTGGAACGGCCGGTCCGAACCGAGCATCGCCTCGATCGCCAGCGCGGCCGTGATGTCCGCCATCGTGAACAGGTGGGTCAGGTCGGCGATCGCCAGGATCAGCATGCCCAACATGCCGTCCGTACCGTTGATGAGGGCCAGGCCCTCCTTTGCCGACAGTTCGATCGGGTGCACCCCGGCCTCGGCCAGCGCCTCGCCGCCGGGCACCCGGTGCCCGTCCTTGCCGAGCACCCAGCCCTCGCCGAGCAGCACGAGCGCGCAGTGGGCCAGCGGGGCGAGGTCACCCGAGGCGCCGAGCGAGCCGTGTACCGGCACCCACGGCGTTATGTCGGCGTTGAGCAGGTTCACCAGCGCCTGCGCCACGATCGGCCGTACCCCGGAGTGCCCGAGGGCCAGCGAGCGCACCCGCAGCAGCATCATCGCGCGGACCACCTCGCGCGGTACCGGCGCGCCGATGCCGGCGGCATGCGATCGGATCAGCGAGTGCTGCAGCTCGGCCCGCCGTTCCGGGGCCACGAATGTGGACGCGAGCGCGCCGAACCCGGTGGAGACGCCGTACACCGGACGGCCTGCGCGCTCGATGTCATCGACGATCGCGCGGCTGGCCGCCAGGGCATCCACTGTGGATGGAGCCAACTCGACCCGGGTGATGCCGCGCGCCACGGCGCAGACATCCTCGGCGGTGACGCCGGTTGGTTGGACTGTAACGGTGGTCATGGAATCAGCACTCCGTTGTGCATGACGTGTCGGACGAGTGGAACTCCCGGCCGGTAGGCCAGGTGCAAGTGGGACGGTGCGTCGAGGATCACGAGGTCCGCCGCGGCGCCGGTGCGCAGCTGACCGATGTCGGTACGCCGCAGTGCCCGCGCCCCACCGGCGGTCGCGGCCCAGACCGCCTCGGCGGGAGTCATACGCATCTCCCGTACCGCGAGCGCGATGCAGAACGGCATCGACGACGTGAACGACGAACCCGGGTTGCAGTCGGTGGCCAGCGCCACGGTCGTGCCGGCGTCGAGCAGCCGGCGGGCATCCGGGTACGGCGACCGGGTGGAGAACTCGGCCCCCGGCAGCAACGTCGCCACCGTCTTCGACCCGGCCAGCGCCTCGATGTCCACATCGGACAGATGGGTACAGTGGTCGGCCGAGGCCGCGTCCAGCTCGACGGCCAGCCGCACCCCGGGGCCGGGGCCGAGCTGGTTGGCGTGCACTCGGACGCCGAGGCCGGCGGCCTGTCCGACGGTGAGGATCGCGCGCGAGTGGTCGGCGTCGAACGCACCACGCTCGCAGAAGACGTCGACCCAGCGCGCGAAAGGCGCCGCCGACCGCAGCATCGGCCCGCAGACCAGGCTCACGTAGTCGTCGGGCCGATCGGTGAACTCGGCCGGTACGACGTGCGCGCCGAGGAACGTCGTGTCCTGAGTGAACTCCCGCGCGATACGCAGCGATCTGGTCTCGTCGGCGACGGTGAGGCCGTACCCGGACTTGATTTCGATCGTGGTAGTGCCCTGCCGCAGCGCCTCCTCGCGCAGCCGCGCGACGTTCTCGCGCAGCTCGTCGTCGGTGGCGGCCCGGGTGGCGGAGACCGTGCGGCGGATGCCACCGCCGGTGTACGGTTCGCCCGCCATCCGCGCGGCGAACTCGGTCGCGCGGTCCCCGGCGAAGACGAGGTGGGCGTGGCTGTCGACGAACCCAGGCAGCACCGCACACCCTTCCGCGTCCAGGCCACGGTCGGCCGCGGGCGCGTGCCGGGCCCGGCCCACCCACTCCACGCGGCCGTCGGCGACACTCAGCGCGGCGTCCCGGACGATCCCCAGTGGACCCTCGCCGACCGCCGGGTTGTTGGTGACCAGCTCGCCGATGTTCGTCACCAGGAAGCTCATGACCACACCGCCCCGATGGCGTCCCGCAACGCGCCGGCGACATCAGGCAGTCCACAGTGGACGCCATCGCGAACCGTCTCACGACCGTCGACCACGACGTGCGTGACGTCCGCCGCCGTCGCGCCGAAGACGACGGCCGCGACCGCGTCGGCCGGGTCGGCCCCGGCGGTGCGCACCGTGTCCAGCCGCACGGTCACCAGGTCCGCGCGGCTGCCCACGGCGATGGCGCCGGCGTCGGTCCAGCCGAGCGCGGCGTGGCCGCCGGCCGTCGCGGCCAACAGCAGCTCGGCGGCGGAGAAGTGTCCCCGGCGTTCCGACCGCAGGCGCTCGTCGAGTTCGACCGCGCGAGCCTCTTCGAACAGGTCGATGACCGCGTGACTGTCCGAGCCCAGGCACAGCGGTGAACCGGCATCGACGAGCGCACGGGCCGGCCCGATGCCGTCGGCCAGGTCGCGCTCGGTGGTAGGACAGAAGCAGACCGCCGTATCCGTGTCGCCGAGCTCGGTCCGGTCGAGGTCGCTGAGGTGAGTGGCGTGGACCGCCGTCGTGCGCGGGCCGAGCACGCCCGCATCGGCCAGGAGCTGGGTCGGGGTCTTGCGGTGGTACGCCACACAGGCGTCGTTCTCCTTGCGCTGCTCGGAGAGGTGCACGTGCAGCGGCGCATTCCTGGTCGCGGCGAACTCCGCGACGACCGGCAGCTGGTCGACCGGCACCGCGCGCACCGAGTGTATTGCCGCGCCTACGCCGTCCAGCGCGCTGACCCGGTTGGCCCACGCCGTGGCGTCCTTGTCGCCGAAGCGCAGCTGTGCACCGACCAGCGCCCAACCGTCCACTGTGGAGGTGAGGTAGCACGCGTCGAGCAGCGTGATCCTGATGCCGGCCTGGCGCGCCGCCTCCAGCAGTACCGAGCCCATCTCGTTCGGATCGGCGTAGGGCTTCCCGCCGGAGCCGTGGTGCAGGTAGTGGAACTCCCCGACGCAGGTGATCCCGGCCAGCGCCATCTCGGCGTAGGTGGCCCGGGCCAAGGCCAGGTACCGGTCGGGGTCGAGCCGGTCGGCCAGGGCGAACATAGTGTTGCGCCACGTCCAGAACGTGCCCTTGCCCGCGTGGGTACGCCCGCGCAGCGCGCGGTGGAACGCGTGCGAGTGCGCGTTGGCGAGCCCGGGCATCGTGAGCCCGGCCAACCGCGTGGCGTGTGCGGGTGACTCGGTGGTGCCCGGGGTTACCGCGGTGAACCGGCCGTCCTCGATCTCGATCAGCACGTCCCGTGCCGGCGCGGTGCCGCTACCGCTGCCCAGCCAGGCCAGTTCCGCCAGGTAGACGGTCACCTTCGCCCACCTTTGCTCTGCGCACCTATACGCAACATATAGATGCGCGCCTCTCTTGTTGCGTATAGGTACGCAGAGCAAAGCCGTGTCAGACCCATGCCAGCTCCCGCAGCACCCGGGTTAGCGCGGCGACGCCGGCTACGCAGTCGTCGTCGGTCGCGTACTCGGCCGGCGAATGCGATACACCGGTCGGGTTGCGCACGAAGAGCATCGCCGTCGGCACGTACGCGGACAGCACACCGGCATCGTGACCGGCGCCGGTGGGCAGAACCGGCGCGTCGAGCAGGGCGGCGATCCGGTCCCGCAGCGCGGCGTCGAACTCCACCGCGCCACTGGTGGACTCCGGCACGATCGCGACCGTCGTACCGTCGCGGTCGGCCCGTTCCGTCGCGCGCCGACCGATCGCGTCGACGACCTTGTCGAGCGTTTCCTCGTCGGCGGCGCGCGCGTCGAGCCACCCCTGAACCCTGGCCGGTACGGCGTTCGTGGCGTTCGGCTCCACGCGCACCCGGCCGACCGTGGCGTGTGCCCCCTGCAGCCGCGCCTCCTTGTTGGCGGCGAGTACCGCGAACGCGAACGTCAGCATCGGGTCCCGCCGGTCGGCCATTCGCGTGGTCCCCGCGTGGTTGGCCTCACCCGTGACATCGATCCGCCAGCGGCCGTGCGGCCAGATGGCACTGGCCACGCCCACCGGCGCGGTCAATCCGCGTCCTTGTTCGATGTGCAGTTCGACTAACGCCCCCACGCGGCTCAGCCGCTCGGGATCGGGCCCGACGAGTGACGGATCGGCACCCGCGTCGTCCATGGCCTCGGCCAGCGTCACCCCGTCCCGATCCCGCAACGCCAGCGCGGTGGCGGGATCCAGCGTTCCGGTCAGCAGCTTGGAGCCGAGGCAGGCGACGCCGAAACGGGAACCTTCCTCCTCCACGAACGCGACGATCCCCAGTGGACGGTCGGGAGGTACTCCGTTCGCGCGCAACTCGTCCAGGGCCAGGAACGCCGAGGCGATGCCGAGCGGGCCGTCGTACGCGCCACCGTGCGGTACCGAGTCGAAGTGGCTGCCGGTGACAACGGCGTTGCCGGCGGCCGGGTCGCCCCACCACGCCCAGAGGTTGCCGTTGCCGTCGGTCTCCACGGTCAGTCCTCGCGCGGCGGCCTCGGCCGCGAACCAGCCCCGCAGCGAGGCATCCACAGTGGACCACGAGTACCGCAGGTATCCGCCGCTGCCGGGATCGCGGCCGATCGGCAGCAGGCCGGCCCACAGCTCGGCGAAGCTCATGACTCTCGCATCGGCACACGTACCTCGTGTTGCTCGGCCACCGTGTCGGCGAGGTCGTAACCCGCGTCCACGTGCCGGATCACGCCCATGCCCGGGTCGTTTCTGAGGACCCGGGCGATCTTTTCGGCGGCCAGCGGCGTGCCGTCGGCGACCGTCACCTGGCCGGCGTGGATGGACCGGCCGATGCCGACCCCGCCACCGTGGTGGATCGAGACCCATGACGCGCCGGACGCGGTGTTCACCAAGGCGTTGAGCAGCGGCCAGTCGGCGATCGCGTCGGAGCCGTCGAGCATGCTCTCGGTCTCCCGGTACGGCGAGGCCACCGAACCACAGTCGAGGTGGTCCCGGCCGATGACGATCGGCGCGGCCAGCGTGCCGTCGGCCACCAGCTCGTTGAACCGCAACCCTGCCTGGTCCCGTTCGCCGTAGCCGAGCCAGCAGATGCGCGCCGGCAGGCCCTGGAACGCCACGCGCTCACCGGCCAGCCGGATCCACCTGGCGAGTGACTCGTTGTCCGGGAACAGCTCCAGGATCGCCCGGTCGGTGGCCGTGATGTCGGCCGGATCGCCGGACAGCGCGGCCCACCGGAACGGCCCCTTGCCCTGGCAGAACAGCGGTCGGAGGTACGCCGGCACGAACCCCGGGAACGCGAACGCCCGGGCGAAGCCACCGGCCAACGCCTCGCCCCGGATCGAGTTGCCGTAGTCGAAGACCTCGGCACCGGCGTCGAGGAAACCCACCATCGCCTCGACGTGCTTGGCCATCGACGCCCGCGCACGGTCGGTGAACTCCTCCGGCTTCTGCGCGGCGTAGTCGGGCGCGTCGCCGAGGTCGACGCCCTCGGGCAGGTACGAGAGCGGATCGTGCGCGGACGTCTGATCGGTCACGATGTCCACCTCGACGCCGCGGCGTAGCAGCTCGGGGACCAGCGTCGCCGCGTTGCCCACCACGCCGACCGACAACGCCCGCTTCTCCCGCTTCGCCGCGATCGCCAGCTCAACAGCTTCGTCCACAGTGGATGCGACGGTGTCGAGGTACCGGGTCTCCACGCGGCGACGCAGGCGGGCCGCGTCGACGTCGATGACGAGGCAGGCACCGCCGTTCATCGTGACCGCGAGCGGCTGGGCACCGCCCATCCCGCCACAGCCGGCGGTGAGCGTGAGCGTGCCGGCGAGCGTACCGTTGAACCGTTTGGCGGCTACCGCGGCGAATGTCTCGTATGTCCCCTGCAGGATGCCCTGCGTGCCGATGTAGATCCATGAGCCGGCCGTCATCTGGCCATACATGATCAGCCCGAGCTTCTCCAAGCGGCGGAACTCCGGCCAGGTGGCCCAGTCCCCGACGAGGTTGGAGTTGGCGATCAGTACCCGCGGCGCCCATTCGTGGGTCCGGAACACGCCCACCGGCCGTCCGGACTGCACGAGCATCGTCTCGTCCCCGCCCAGCGTGGTCAGGGTCCGTACGAGCGCATGGTAGGACGGCCAGTCGCGCGCCGCCTTGCCGGTACCCCCGTAGACCACGAGGTCCTCGGGGCGCTCGGCGACCTCGGGGTCGAGGTTGTTCATGAGCATCCGCATGGCGGCCTCTTGCGGCCAACCCCGAGCTGTCAACGTGGCACCGCGCTGCGCCCGTACCTCGTGCGTCATAAACCACGACTGTAATGCTGTGCGGGAGAGGGGATTCGAACCCCTACACCCTCTCGGGCGCCAGGACCTAAACCTGGTGCGTCTGCCGTTCCGCCACTCCCGCAACCGCGATGAGTGTAGCCCCGAATCAGTCCAGTCCCAGCTCACGGCGGAGCTTGGCGACGTGCCCGGTCGCCTTGACGTTGTACATCGCCTTCTCGATCCGCCCCTGCTCGTCGATGACGAACGTCGACCGGATCACGCCTTGCACGGTACGGCCGTAGTTCTGCTTCTCGCCGTAGGCTCCGTACGCCGTCAGCACCGACTTGTCCCGGTCCGACACGAGCGGGAACGTCAGCGCGTCCCGGTCGCGGAACTTCGCGAGCTGCTCGGGCGAGTCGGGCGAGATGCCGACGACCTGGTAGCCGGCGGCCGCCAGCGAGCCGAGCGAGTCGCGGAAGTCGCACGCTTCCTTGGTGCAGCCGGGCGTCATCGCGGCCGGGTACGCGTACAGGATGACCTTGCGACCGCGCAGGTCGTGCAGTGACAGAGACGTCCCCGTGTCGGTTGGCAACGAAAAGTCTGGGGCGGCCTCTCCGGCCGCCAGGCGAACGGTCATAGGGCACCAGCCTACTGGCCACGTTGTTGCAAGAAGTTTGCAACAACGAGGGTCGAGAAATAGGCTGGGCGCTGACCCGAGGGAGGTTCACGTGGACAGCCTGGCGATGCACATCGCGAACGGGATCATCAACCTGCCGGTGTCGCTCGCGTTCGCGGCCCTGGCCGTGGGCGTTCTGGCGATCTGCGTCCAGCGCGCCCGGCACGACCTCGACGACCGGTTGGCGCCGATGGCGGGCCTGGTGGCGGCGTTCATCTTCGCGGCACAGATGCTCCCCTTCCCGGTCCTTCCCGGGGTCGCCGGTCACCTGCTCGGTGGCGCGCTCGCCGCGATACTCGTCGGACCGTGGGTCGGCGCGCTCTGTGTCGCGGTGGTCCTCGTCGTGCAGGCACTGGTGTTCTCCGACGGCGGGCTCAGTGCGCTCGGTCTGAACATCACGAACATGGCGCTCGTCGGCACCGCGGCCGGCTACCTGCTCGTCGCGGTGCTGCTGCGGGTCCTGCCCCGCACGACGGCGGGGCTGGGCATCACCGCGTTCGTCGCGTCGGTGGTCAGCGTGGTGGTCTCGTCGCAGGCATTCATCCTGGAGTACTGGCTCGGCGGCGAGATCTCACTGAAGATGAGCCTCGCCCAGGCGGCCGGGGTGATGGGCGGGGTACACGCGCTGATCGGCATCGGCGAAGGGCTCATCGCGGCGGTGACCGTGATGGCCGTGGCCAAGGTCCGGCCGGATCTGGTGTACGCGTTGCGCGCCCTGCGCCGGACTCCGGTGAAGGAGACGGTGGCGGCATGAGGAAGACGGTTTGGTTCGTCGTCGTCGGGGTGCTGGTGGCGCTGCTGATGGCCGGGGTCGTGAGCCGGTACGCGTCGACCAAACCAGACGGCTTGGAGTCCGTGGCCACCCGCGGTTGCACGGTCGACGCGAATGGTCAGATCACCGGCGGCACCTGTATGGCGCAGAGCGAGCGGCGACACGAGGTAGGCGGGCCGCTGGCCGACTACCCTGTGGGGTCCGGGATCGTCGGGGTGCTGCTGACGTTCGCGATCGGCGCCGGCGTCTTCTGGTTGGTGCGCAAGCGCAAGCCGGTCCAAGCCGAGACGAGGGACTGAGATGGGCGCGGGCCACGTACACCCGCTGCACCTCGAGCGCGGCTCGCCGGTCCACCGGCTGGCGCCCGAGGTGAAGATCGTGGCCACGGTGCTGTTCACGGTCGCGGTGGTCGCCACCCCGCGCGAGGCGTTCTGGGCGTTCGCGGGGTACGCGGTCATCCTCGGCGTGGTAGCGGCGATCGCCTCGGTACCTGCCGGTTGGCTGCTGAAGAGGTCGCTGATCGAGCTGCCGTTCGTGGCACTCGCGGTACTGCTGCCGTTCCTCGCCAGTGGCGACCAGATCACCTGGCTGGGCGTGACGATGTCTCGCGACGGGCTGCTCGGCGGGTGGAACATTCTCGCCAAGGGGACGCTCGGCGTACTCGCGTCGCTTCTGCTCGCCGCGACCACGACGACGCGGGACCTACTCGCGGGCCTGGACCGGTTGCGCTGCCCGCGGATCGTCACCCAGATCGCGATGTTCATGCTGCGGTACCTCGATGTGCTCGGAGACGAGGCGCGGCGCATGCGGATCGCTCGGCTGTCCCGCGGCGACGATCCCCGGTTCCTGTGGCAGCTGCGGGGGCTCGCGAGCGGCCTCGGCGCGCTGTTCCTGCGGGCGTTCGAGCGTGGCGAGCGGGTCTACCTGGCTATGCTCTCGCGCGGTTACACGGGCCGGACACCGGCCGCACTGTCGGCGGACGGCGCCGCGACGACGGGTCAATGGGCGGCCGCGTCGGTGGTTCCGGTCGCCGCTGTGGCTCTGGCCATCGCCGCGGTCCTGGCATGAAAGGGGAGTACGACTTGAGGGCGCTCTCGCTCGACGTGCGCGCGGTGCGGTACGCCTACCCGGACGGGCATGTGGCGTTGAACGGGGTGGACCTCAGCATCGCCCCGGGGGAGCGGGTGGCACTCCTGGGCCCGAACGGCGCCGGCAAGACGACGCTCGTGTTGCACCTCAACGGAATCCTGCCCGGTGCCCACGCCGACGGCGCCTCGGGCACCGTCGCGGTCGGCGGGCTCGAGGTGCGGGCCGGGGACCGGTCGTGCCTCGCCGAGATCCGCCGGCGGGTGGGCATCGTCTTCCAGGATCCGGACGACCAGCTGTTCATGTCCACTGTGGCCGAAGACGTGGCGTTCGGACCGGCGAACCTCGGGCTGCGCGGTGCGGCGCTCGCGGAACGGGTCGACGAGGCGCTCGCCGCCGTAGGGATGGCCGAGCACCGTGACCGGGCACCGCATCACCTGTCGTTCGGCCAGCGGCGCCGGGTAGCCGTGGCGACGGTTCTGGCGATGCGCCCGGAGATTCTCGTGCTCGACGAACCATCGTCCAATTTGGACCCCGCATCCCGCCGCGAGCTGTCCGAGATCCTGCGCGGCCTGCCGGTGACGCTGTTGATGGTCACGCACGACCTGCCGTACGCGATGGAGCTGTGCGACCGCTCGGTGATCCTCGACAGTGGACAGATCGTCGCCGACGGGGAAACCACCGACCTACTGAGCGACGCGGACCTGTTGGCGCGGCATCGGCTCGAGCTGCCGTACGGCTTCGCCGTCCCCGCCGCTCGAGGACGAATGAACCGGCATCCGTCCTCGATCGGCGGTGAGGCGGTTACTGCGACGCGGCCTTGACCGCGTTGATGATGGCTTCCGAGGTCGCCTCGGTCTTCTTGCCGTTGACGTAGACCGTCGGGGTACCGGTCACCCCGCGGCCGCTGGCCGCGTCGGTGACGTGGGCGGCCCACGAGGTGTAGGTACCGCTTCGGATGCACCGCGCGAACGTCGGGTTCAGCAGCCCGACCGTGCCGCCGACCTGGATGAGGTCGTCGTCGCTGAGCCCCGGACCGCCCTCCGCCGGCTGCCGCGCGAACAGCGCACTGGCGTACTCGAATGCCTTGTCCCCGTCGGCCGCACAGGCAAAGGACGCCGAGGCGCGTGTGGAGTACTTCGTCGTGGATGCCGAGTCGAGGAACGCCACGGGGTGGTACGCCAGCGTGATCTTCTTGTCCTTGACGAGCTGTTTCAGCGCGGCGTTGGCCTCCTCGTCGAACGCCTTGCAGTGCGGGCACATGAAGTCGAGGTACACGTCGACGGGCACGTGCCCGCTACCCGTCGAGACACCCGTGGCGCCGCCGCTGGCGTGCCGCGGTGTGTTGTAGGAACCGGCCTTCTGCGACGCGTAGATGCCCCAGCCGATCAGCCCGGCCAGGACGAGCGCCGCCACCGCGATGACCGATGTCCACACGGTCCGGCGCCGACGTTTCTCCTTCGAAATCTGGTCGCGGACCACCCGAGCGGCTTGTTTCTGCCCCACCCGTTTGCTCATTGTTTTCAGTCCTCCCGTGAATCTCCCGTCAGCAGCGCGTCGAGGGAGAACCGGGTCCGGGGGAAGACGATCAGGAACAGGGCAAGTGCTAGGAACGCGACGTCACGCGCGATCTCCGGCCCGTAGCTCGGACTCTGGCCCGCTTCGAGCTGACCGCCGCCGCCGAAGCAGCCGCAGTCGATCGACAGGCCGCGGACCCAGGCCGATGTGATGCCCGCGACGAAGACGACCAACAGCGCCGCGGATGCGGCGGCGGCCAGTCGGGTCGCGAAACCCACGAGCAGGAGTACGCCGAGCACGATCTCCACGAGCGGCAGCGTGGCCCCGACGACCTGGGCCACATCGAAAGGCATCAGCTGGTACGCGTTGACCGCGCGACCCGATGCGGCCAGGTCACCTACCTTCGAGGCGCCAGCGACGATCCAGACCCCGGCGAGGATCAGCCGGGCCGCGGTACCGAGCCACGGCCGGACCATGCTCGCCCTCATGGTGGTTACACGCACCAGCCCGTTGCTCACGTTGCCCGCTCAGCTCGCGAGCGCGGCCTGGACGGCGTCGACGAGCTCGATCCTGGCTCGGGCGACCCGGGATCGGATGGTGCCGATCGGGACTCCTTCGGCCTCGGCCGCCTCGGCGTAGGACAGGCCGAGTACCTGGGTCAGCGCGAACGCCGCCCGCCGGTCCTCGGGGAGCCGGTGCAGCAGGTCGGCGGCTGACAGGGGGTCGGCCGGGTCCCCGCCGTTCGTGGTCGGCTCCGCCGTGAGCCGGGCAGCAAGCCGCCGGTGCCTGGTCACCAGCCGGATGTGGTCGGCGCAGACCCGGCGGGCGATGCCGAGCAGCCAGGTACGGGCGCTGGCCCGGCCCTCGTACGCGGCCAGTGCCCGGAACGCCCTCAGGTACGTCTCCTGGGTCAGGTCGTCTGCCGACGCGGGATCCACGAGCGACGCGACGAAGCGCCACACCTGCGCCTGCGTCGCCCGGACGAACGCCGCCTGGGCGGCGGGGTCACCCCGGCGAGCGGAATGCGCCCACGTGGAAACATCGTCGCCTATTGGTTGCCGGCCGGAATGCATAGGCCGGACTAGGCCGTGACGCTGAGCCGGGATCACGGAAACAGAGCGTACGCGGAAGATCTGGGAACCGCAGGAGGTGCCGCGCCGACTACCCGTTCATGACGTGCGACGAGGTGAGGGTGGCGCTGTCGGCGCGGCTCGACAACGAGCCGGGGGAGTGGTCGGCCAGCCAGGTGGACGTCCACCTGGTCGGGTGTTCCGAATGCCGATCGTGGCTTGCCCAGGCCGAACAGATCACCCGGGCGGTACGGGTACCGCCGGCCGACGTGCCCGACCTCACCGAGCGCGTGATGGCAGCGCTCCCGGCACCCGCCGCGTCGAAACGGCAGATCCTGCGCGTCGCGGTCGCGGTCGCGGCCGCGGCCCAGCTGGCACTGGCGCTGCCGGTACTGCTGAGCGGGCTGGGCGTCGTCGGCGAGCCGCACGCCAGCCGCGAGCTGGCGTCGTTCGATGTGGCGCTGGCGGTCGGCTTCGCGCTGGCGGCGTACCGGCCCGACCGCGCCCGCGCCTACGTGCCGATCGCGCTCGTGCTCGCCGTGTGCCTGGCGCTGACCAGCGCGGTCGATGTCGTGAACTCCACCACGGCGATCGTCCACGAGATCGGTCACCTGGCGGCCGTTGTCCAGGCGGGGCTGCTGTGGGCGCTGGGCCGAACATCCGGCGCCCCGCCCAGGGCTGCGGCGCTGACCCGTTGACGGCAGAGTGTCCGCCATGAGACGTGCTCTCCTCGGGCTCGCCGGAATCCTGCTCGGGCTCGCCGGCGTGCTGTTCGCCGCCGCGCCGGCGAGCGCGCACGCCGTGCTGACCGGTACCAACCCCGGGGCCGGCGAGATCCTGCCGACCGCGCCGAACAGCGTGACGCTGAAGTTCAGCGAGGCGGTTCGGGCGGTACCGGGGAAGATCCGGATCGTCGGGCCGGACGGCCAGCGGGCCGAGCAGGCGCCGACGATCGCGGGTGGCGTGGTGACGATCCCGCTGCGGCCCGGCGGAGGCAACGGCACCTACCTCGTCAGCTTCCGGGTCATCTCGGCGGACAGCCACCCGGTCAGCGGCGGTTTCTCGTACTCGGTCGGTGCGCCGTCGGCCACCGGCGACCTGCCGGACGAACAGGGCACCGATCCGGTGGTCGCCGTGCTGATACCGGTCGCCAAGTACCTCGGGTACGCCGGCCTCCTCCTGCTCGTGGGGCCGGTACTCGTCCTGCTCGCCCTGTGGCCGCCGCGGCTGTCGCGGCGCGGGCCGAGCCTGCTGGCCTGGTTGGGGGTGGGGCTGGTCGCGCTGAGCACGGTGCTGGGGTTACTGCTCCAGGCGCCGTACACGACCGGTACCTCGCTCGCCGGCGTCACCGGATCGGACCTGCGGGACGTGTTCGACGGCCCGTTCGGTACCGCCATGCTGGTCCGACTGGCCGCGCTCGGCGCGATCGCGCTGCTGCTGCGGCCGGTGCTGCGGGGCCAGGGCAGCGTGGCGGACCGCGGGTTGCTGTCGATCCTGGCCGTTGTCGGACTCGCTACCTTCCCGATCTCCGGGCACCCTGCGGCGTCTCCGGTACCGCTGGTCTCCGTGCTCGCCGACTTCGCGCATCTGGGCAGCATGGCCGTCTGGCTGGGCGGGCTGGTCATGCTCATCGGGTTCCTGCTGCCGAAGGCTACCGAGGAGGAACTCGGTGCGATCCTGCCGATCTGGGCGCGCTGGGCGGCCCTGTCGGTCGTCATCCTGCTGATCGCGGGTTCGCTCCAGGCGCTGATCGAGATCGGTACGCCGAAGGCGCTGATCGACACCACGTACGGGCGGCTGATCCTGCTCAAGATCGCGCTCGTCGGTGGCGTGCTGGGCGTCGCCGCGTTCTCGCGCAAGCTCGTGCGGGACCGGGTGGCGGCGGGCCGACCGGGAACGGTACGCCGGGCGGTGGGCGTCGAGCTGGCCATCACGGCCGTGATCCTGGCCGTGACCACGGTGCTCGTGCAGACCACCCCGGGCCGGACCGCCGAGGCGAACAGCACGGTCGGCGGTACCGGGTACACCAACACGCTCACCACCGGGCTGTACACGCTGCAGGTCCAGATCGACCAGGCCAAGGTGGGTCCGAACGACCTGCACCTGTTCGCGTACACCGCCGACGGCAAGCCGCAGACCGTCCTCGAGTGGAAGGCGACCGCCGCCCTGCCCTCGGCCGGCGTGGAACCGATCGACGTCGTGTTGGTGCGGGTCCCCCCCAACCACTCGTTCGGTCAGATCTCGCTGCCGACCGCGGGAGACTGGCAGTTCAGGTTCACCCTGCGGACGTCCGACATAGACCAGGCATCCGTCACCGCCACCGTGCCCATCAGGTAGCTGGGAGGTATCACGTGCGACTCCTCCGGTTCTCGCTGGCCGCTGTGCTGGCCGCGCTCGTCGGCGCGGTGGCGGTCGCGAACCCGGCCTCGGCCCACATCTCCGTCAGTCCGGAGGAGGCGGTACAGGGTGGATTAGCCCGGTTGACGTTCCGGGTGCCGACCGAAAGCGATACCGCGTCGACGACGAAGGTCGAGGTGTTCCTGCCCGAGGACGCGCCGGTGGCGAACGTCTCCACGATGCCGGTGGCCGGCTGGACCGTGGCGGTACAGCGCAAGACGCCCGAGGCGGTCTCGGTGATCACCTGGACGGCATCGAAGTCCGCTGCCATCAAACCGGGCGAGTTCCAGGAGTTCCCGATCTCGCTCGGGCCACTGCCGAACGTCGACGAGATGGTCTTCAAGGCGCTGCAGACGTACTCCGACGGCAACGTCGTGCGCTGGATCGAGCCGCCCGAGCCCGGCGCGGAGCCGGAGCACCCGGCGCCGGTGCTGAAGCTCGTACCGGCAGGAGCAGCGGCCCCGACCACCCCGACGGGCAACGATGACGACGAGGACGGGCCGGGGGCGGCGCTCTGGCTGGGCATCGCGGGTCTGGTGGCCGGGCTCGGCGGCCTGGTACTGGGTGGTCTGGCGTTCGCCCGTACCCGCCGTACCGCCAACTGATTCCGGTTCGTTGCTCCCTACGTGATGCGGGTCGTGCGCGTCGTCGCGGGGATGGTCCTGTTGCTGGTGGCTCTGCCGGTGATGCTGGCCGGCATCGTCCTGTGGACGGCGTTGGCGCACCGGGGTTCGGATGGCGCATTCGGCGCGCCGATCGAGCCACTGGCCGCCGACGGGTACGCCGTGGTCGTCCCCGACGTGGACGGGCTGCTGCGCCGGGAAATGCCGTTCGCCCGTGGGGGCGGGACGGTGCTGCGGGTGACCGCCCGTACCGAGTCCGGCCCGGCGTTCGTCGGCCTCGCGCCGGCCAACGCGGTCGCCGGCTACCTCGCCGGTGTCCCGCACACCCAGATCACCGACGTGAAGCTGACCCGTGGCGACCTCCCGGTCCGCGCCGCGGCGGTGGGCGGGGACGCGGCTCCGGCTACCGCACCGACCGCACAGCGGTTCTGGGTGGCCAACTCCACCGGCGCCGCGATACCGGACACTGTGGACTGGGTGCCGTCCACGGTGCGCGGCCAGCACTTCGCGCTCGTGGTGATGAACCCCGACGGCAGCGCTCCGGTACAGGTGACGTTGCGCGCCTCGGCCACCGTCGGCTGGCTGCCGTCGACCACCTGGGGTCTGCTCGTCCTCGGCGGGGCCTTGTTCTTCGGCGGGCTCGTCGTCCTCTGCTGGCCGGTCCGACCCGTTCAGGTGGTCTACGTGGTCGAGCCGAGCCAACTGCCCGAGGTCGGCGCAGGCGTCCCGGCGCCTGTACCGCCCGCGGCCGAGCCGGTGCTCGCGCTCCCCTCGCCCGTGCCCGCCGTCCAGCGTCCCCGGCCGCCGGTCACCCTCGAGCTGGACTGGCCACCTTCTCGTCCGGGCTACGCCTTCCGCCCGGAGACATCAGGGACAACCGCGAGTGGCCCTCGCGCGGTCGGCACGGAGGGCCACTCTCACCGGGGGAACGGTGTCTAACCGGAGGGACGTTGTCCCGTTGACATCTAGGATATGACGATCTAGGTCGTACGAACAGATCTGTCTATTTTGGGACTCATGTGATATAAAGCGTCATCTGCCCGCGACCGAATCGGCAACGCGACGATCAGCGCCAGCGACAGCAGTACGACCGCGTTCCGCAGCAGGAAGTGGCCCACCGAGTCGGTCGGGAACGTCCCGGTACCCCAGTCGATGAACGACACGACACCGAACGCGCTGACGGCGTACACCCCGATGGCGAGCGCGAACAGGCCGAGCCGCCGGCGTTGCCCGCGCTCGGCGGCGGCCGCGTCGACAATGATCACGATGGCCGGAACGAACCAGTACAGGTGATGCGGCCAGGTGATGGGGCTGACGACGGCCGCGACCAGGCCGGCGAGCGTCAGGCCGGCGAGCTCGTCGCCGGCCGCCGCGGCGCGGCGGGCGCGCAGGAGTCCGAAGACGGCCACCGCCGCCACGAGCAGCAGCCAGATCAACCGGTTCGGTTGATCCGGGACGACGAGCCGGGCGAGCAGCCCTTGGATCGACTGGTTGCCCGTGTAGTCCGTGCGGCCGACCCGCTCGGTGGACCACAGCGACTCGGTCCAGAACTGCCACGAGTCGCGCGGCGCCACCGCGGCCGCGAACAGCGTCGCGCCCACCGCCGTGCCCGCCGCCACGGCGGCTGCCCGCCACCGCCGCGTGATCAGCAAATAGACGATGAAGATGCCCGGGAACAGCTTGATCGCCGTCGCCAGCCCGACGCCCACGCCGGCCCAGCGCGAATTCCTGGGTACCGCGAAGAGCAGGTCGGCGAGCAGAAGCACGATCAGCAGCATGTTGAGCTGTCCGAAAGTGATCGTTTCCCGGATCGACTCGAGCATGAACACCAGCGGTACGGCGAGCGCCACCGCGAACCACTTGCCCACGCCGTGCCGGTCGGCGACCGGGGCCACGAGCCAGTACGTCGTGACCGCGACCGCGATGACCGTGCCGATTGTGAACGCGGCGATCGTCACTCCGAGAGGCAGGTGCCCGAACGGCCACAGCAGCAGAGCCGCGAACGGCGGGTACGTGAAGTACAGGAACCCCTGCAGGGCGTCCGGCTGTGCGTAGTCGTAGAGCGCGTTCCCGTCGATCCACCAGCGCATCGCGCTCATGTAGATCTTCAAGTCGTAGTAGTCGTGGCGGTTGCCGTAGATCAGATAGAACGCCCCCACCGCGCCGGTCACGCCGGCGACGGCCAGCGCCTGCCGGGCAGTGACTGGGCTTCGCACGAGCAGACCCTACCCGCCGGAAACCTGCGCATAGGCTGTGGGATGTGAGTGACCTGCTCGTCTGGATGGATTGCGAGATGACCGGGCTGGACCTCGGCAAGGATGTGTTGATCGAGGTAGCGGCGCTGGTCACCGATCCAGACCTCAACGTGCTCGGGGACGGCGTGGACATCGTGATCCACGCGGACGACGCGGTACTGGACACGATGACCGAGGTTGTCCGGGACATGCACGCGAAATCGGGGCTGACGACGGCGTCCCGGGCCTCGATCGTGAGCCTGACGCAGGCCGAGGACATGGTGATGGAGTACGTGCTCGCGCACGTGCCCGACCCACGTACCGCCCCGCTGTGCGGCAACTCGATCGCGACGGATCGGAGCTTCCTCGCGCGGGACATGCCCCGGCTCGACGCACACCTGCACTACCGGATGATCGACGTGTCGTCGATCAAGGAGCTGTGCCGGCGGTGGTTCCCGAGGGTCTACTTCGGGCAGCCGACCAAGGGTCTGGCGCACCGCGCGCTGGCGGACATCCGGGAGAGCATCCGGGAGCTGGAGTACTACCGGCGGACGGTCTTCGTGCCGCCACCCGGACCCGATGTCGACGCGGCGAAGGGCATCGCCGCGCAACTGTAGGGGAGCGGCTATCATTGGTCGGCGCGTTCGCGTGGTGGCTGTAGCTCAGCTGGTAGAGCACCGGGTTGTGGTCCCGGGTGTCGAGGGTTCGAGTCCCTTCAGTCACCCTTTTCTTGCAGGGTCAGTCGACCGGTACGCGGTAGACGAGCTCGTACCGGTCACCCGGAATCACGATGTCCGCCGTCTCCACCGGAGTACCCGCGGTGTAGTAGGTACGCGCGATGACGAGCACGTACGCACCGCGCATCGGCAACCGCAGCGCCTCGATCTCGTCCGCGGACGCGGTACGGGCGGTGACCCGCTCGACGAACTCGTCGATGTGTACGCCGATCGTGTCCAGCCGCGCGACCACGCCGACCGCGGCGCCGTCTTCGGGCCACTCGACCGGGGTGTCGGCGGCGATCGCCAGCGGTTCCCAGGACATGGCGAGCTGGATCGGCTCGTCGTCGGCGAGGTACCGGTACCGCGTCTGCATGACCGGTGTACCCGGCTCGACGGCGAGCCGGGCCGCGATCGTGGCATCGGCTGTAGTCCGCTCGCTGTGGTGCTCCCAGTGGGCGCGGTGGCCGGCCCGTTGCGCATCGCGGGCGAACGGTGACGTCGGCCCCGGCCCGCGCATGTTCCGGCCGTGTGCCTCGCGAACGAGCCGGCCCACGTTGCGTACGTAGACGCCGGAACCGCGCCGGCCTTCGACCAGCCCTTCGCTCTTGAGAACCGCGACCGCCCATTTGGCGACCGTCCGGGATACCCCGTGCTCGCGCATCAACTGGGACTCGGTGGGCAGCTTGTCGCCCGGCGCGAGTTCGCCAGAAACAATGCGCGCGCGAAGACCATTGGCGATGCGCAAATAGGCGGGGAGTTCGGCCACAGACACCCCCTCCGTGTCGGCCCGCTCAGTTGATCACAGGGGTAGTTGGTGTGCCAACTGTCTCGCAGACCATTGACGGGCACAAAGTTAGTGCACTAACTTAATAGTTAGACCCCCTCAAATCTGCCGAGAATGACCGGGTGCGGCGGTCGCTGCCGACCGGAGGCGCGGCCGCCGTACCCCATGTCCATTGTGGAGACTCGCGATGGTCGAGCACAGGTTGCGGCGCCTGTGGTGGGCGCCGTGGCTGCGGTGGTGCGCATGTGGCCGGCGGCAATGGCCGTGCCCGGCGGCACATCGGGCCTCGTCCGCGGAGCGCAGGCCCGACTCAGCCCCGCCAACGCAGGGCAGGCCGTCGACCGGTCAGAGCAACACGGGTCAGTGGGGTCCACCCGGAAAGCCGACGGACAACCGCGGTTCGTGGCGCGGTTGACGGTCAGGGACTCGGGCTCGGTTCGGCCGAAGGGCTGGGGTTCGGCGCGGTCGGCGCCTCGTACGGAATTGCGCTGCCCTTGATGTACTCGTCCCAGGACAGGCTCCAGTCGGTCCAGCCGTTGCCGTACTGCAGCTTCTCCTCGGTGCCCTTGACCGTTACCGGATCACCCACCTTGGTGATGCTGAACAACCAGGCGGCGTTGTTCTGGGACACGTTGACGCAGCCGTGCGATACGTTGCTGCGACCCTGCACATCCTCCGACCACGGCGCGGCGTGGACGTACTGGCCGCTCCACGTCAACCTTTGTGCGTATTCGATATCAATCTTGTAGCGGTCCGCCGGGTCGGGAGCGGATGTGGTGTCGAAGACCGTCTTGCGCAGCTTCTCCATTACGACCATCGTGCCGCTGGACGACGGGGTCTTCGGCTTGCCGAGGCTGACCGGAATCGTCTTCAACACCTTGCCGTCCTTGGTGACGGTCATCATGTGCGTCCGGTTGTCCACGGTCATGATGAGCGCCGAGCCGATGGACGCGTTGTCGATGGTGAGGTCCCGCTGGCCGTACCAGTTGCCGCCCATCGGCACGCCGCCGGTCAGCACGCGGAAGTTCAGCTTGGTCCCGGGCTTCCAGTACGCCTTGGGGCGGTAGTGCACCTCGCTGTCGCTGAACCAGTGCCACGCGCCTTCCTGCGCCGGAGTGGCCTCGGCGAACAGTCGGCGTTGGATGGCGGCGCGCGTGGACTTGGGAACGCCGCGGCCGAACCGCAGTACCAGCGGCATGCCGACGCCGACCACGTTGCCGTCGCCGATGTTGGAGGTGATCCGGACGAGGTTGCCCGGCTTGGCCATGGTGGTGAAGGTGCTCGTCGCGGTCGCGGTCGAGTCCTTGTCATTCTTGGCGGTGACGGTGACGGTGTACGTCGTACCCCACTTCAGCTGGCCGGCCGGCAGCCACGACGTACCGTCGGCTCGCATCGCACCGGAGACGGCGTTGCCGGACGCCTCCTTCAGCTCGACCGTCGCGGACGTCGCGTTTTCGGTCGTGTAGGTGACTTCGGCGGAGGTGGGAACGTTCTTGGCGGATGCGGCAGGGCCGGTCACCGACACGCGCATCTCCGGACCCTTGGTTTTCTCCGCGTTCTGCCACGTCGGGTCGGCGGGGTCGGCTCCGCAGGCGGCCGCGGTCAGGCCGGCGACCGTGGCGAGGGCGACCACCCGTAGACTCTGGCGGCGCGTGATCCTTCGATCCATGCTTCGCCACCTCCCAATCCCGCCGTCCATGGTGCCCTAATGACGCGCGAAGATAGGGTCCCGGTTTCATCGGGTGAGGCATGTCCTATTGATTGGCGGCGAATTATCCCGTTAATCCCCTGGCTGTCCGACCGCATTGCCGCGGCCGGTGCCGAACTCGGGGTGAGCCAGCGCACTGCCTTTCAGATAGTCGGCCCACGGCAGGTCCCATGCGGTCCAGCCGTTGCCCGGCTCGAGCTTGCGCTCGGTGCCGCGCACGGTGACCGGGTCGCCGATCATCGTGCGGTTGTACAGCCACTGTGCGTTCGGCGTTGAAAGGTTCACGCAACCGTGTGAGACGTTGCGCCTGCCTTGGTCGTCCACCGACCACGG